>WNGF01000517.1_pt1 | contig 79652 bp, 70 predicted proteins | sample 5400641 | NCBI WGS metagenome assembly WNGF01 (sample SAMN13153371, study PRJNA577476) | soil metagenome | isolation source: 80 cm soil or saprolite under grassland replicate 2 | place: USA:California | collected 2016-06-15 | reverse complement strand
CCTGGGACATGGCCCGGTTACCTACGGCCCGGTACCCGGTACGCTACCCGTGTACCTAGGGTACTTGCCTAGGGAACTTGCCACGGGTAAACCCTGCCTTACCTTTTACTCAGAACTGAAGCAGAAGTTAGAATGAGAAGATTCTACAAGAAAAATAATAGGTTATATGGAATGACAAAGTGGGATGATAGGATATTTAATAAGTTAGATAAAATGGATTCTAAGATTGGTAAAATGGTAATGAAGATAAGAGAGGTGAAATCTGATTATTTGACTACGTTGAGCGATAGAATAAGATAACTTGTGTTGTATACTTTGAAGAATGGTAGAATTTTATCATCACTACTTAAATAGTGAGGAAGCATATATTTTACTTCAGGATGCTTTCTCTAACTAAGAAATATTAGTCAGGTTTGTATGCCTGAAGATCATGTAGAACATAATAGTCATAGATTAGATGAAGCCAATGTGACTTGTGGCTTCGGATAGTGTGTGTCTTGAAGTAATCTAGCATAGCGAGTACATCTGTACGGCTTTGCACTGACCATTGGTAGTAACCATTTTGAGAACTATCAAAATAGATTGATCTTTAGGAGAAGTATAGAACCTCCCCTTCATATAACATTGAATTTTATTGAAATTTACCTGTATATCTAAAATTAAGTCATTAGGTATGTATTAAACCTAGAATACCATTTTGGCATACTTGTGATCCTATCTTTATCTTTTTAATTATAGGTTTATAGGTAGTAAAGTATTAGCCCATTGTTTTACTTTTAGACAACTTAAACAAGTGGAGTGTCGAATGTAGAGAATGAAAAAGAAAAGTTACAAAGGACAAAGAGCCTCAAGGCTCGTGCTAAAGCAAGCATCATGAAACGTGATGGAAGCCTTCGCTTAAGATACTGGTGAAGACCAGTTTTATTGGACATGTATGATAAGTAAAAGGCGTTATTAAGCAAAATGGTTGCTCGCTGGCTTTTCTCAACCAATGCTAAAGATATTGGGACTCTCTACCTTATTTTTGCCTTATTTGCCGGTATGATTGGGACAGCCTTTTCAATGGCTATACGGCTAGAGCTAGCTGGACCTGGGGTACAATACCTACAGGCGGATCATCAGCTATACAATGTGATAGTCACGGCACATGCCTTCGTTATGATTTTCTTCCTGGTCAAAAATATGTCTAGATATTATTGCATTCATTACTTAAAGAGTTAAAAATTAGACATGGCCGGGTAATATAGTAATATATTACTCTCTTTTCACTATATGCTGAGATATCTTTAGAGTTTTTGGAACTAGTACTGCATGTTTCTTAAATGAATAGCGGCAGAATACAGTAACATTTCAAAAAATTAGACAATCAGCAGGAAACGAATAGGGATAAGAGAATGTAGAAAATTCTTTACATTAGACGAAAGCCTAGTAGGTTCCTCAGAGACTATACGTGAAATACCTTATTAAAATAAAATTAAGGGTAAAGAGATAGTCCGTTCGTTAATGAAAGTTAATTGATTAAAATCGCATGCCTGCCTTGATAGGCGGTTTTGGTAACATAAGTTCTATTTGATTTGTTAATAACTTTTCTAAGTCATCCGTTCAAGTTTAAATCTTTATACTCAAAAGCCTCTTGAAAAAGAGAATTCTTCAATAGATATTCAATCTAATTCAAGGACTACTTCTTATTTAGAAGAAGCAATAAATATTAGAAAAGATTTTAATGCCACTCGAACTACTTACAATTGGAATCATCTTAAGAATTGTTATTTAATAAAATAAAATAATAGTTGCCGTGGTTGACTGTGAAGTCACCCTTATTACGTTACTATATGCGGGAAAATCCTAAAGTCCTCTTATAAACATACTGAAAACTTGATCACTCCGTAAAATATATATTAAAAGGGTGATACACAAACGTACAGTAGTCTTAATTATTAAGAGGAATAATTTATAACAATGGACAATCCGCAGGAAACCAAAATAATTTGAGATATATGTGACAAAAGAATTTTATTGTTAACATATGCAAGAAATTATTGTAGGATCCTCAGAGACTATACGTAACGCGGTTATTTAACCTGAAGAGATAGTCCAATCATACTCGAAAGATTATGTGTAAATGAATATCTTCGTACCTTTACTTATTGGTGCCGTCGACATGGCATTTCCCCGCCTGAATAATATTAGCTTTTGGTTACTGCCTCCTGCGTTAGGACTACTGCTTGCCAGCAGCTTTGTTGAACAAGGTTGTGGTACAGGATGGACGGTAAAAATAGGTGATACTGTTCAACCACAAAGTAAGGGGTTTACAACTTTAACTAGCCAAGAACAATTGGGTCCTTATTTAGCTGGTCTCATTGAAGGAGATGGTTCCATTATTGTTCCTGAACAGAATCAGTCAGACAAAGTTAGATATCCTTACTTTAAGATATCTTTTCATCTTAATAACCTGCCCTGGGCAGACAAAATCAGAGAAGTGTTAGGTTCCGGTACAATTACTTATTCTAAAGATAAAAACTATGCTTTACTAACTTTTTATAACAAGGAAGCGGTTCTGACTATTACTAACCTTATAAATGGTAAAATGAGAACTCCAAAAATAGAGGCTCTTCATAGACTTATAAATGTAGTAAACCAATCCTTACCTAATCCTATTCCTTTACTTCGTTTTCCTAATAGATACAATCCCTTTAGGAAAACTTCCTTTAGATACTACTCCTATTGGTTCAAATGCCTGGGTTTACCCTTAGACGTAGTTCCACGGGTAAACGGACCCTGAGGTACCCAGGTACGCTACCCTGTGTACCTAGGGTACCCCGGTTACCGTAGGGTACCGGGCTTGGCTGGGTTCACTGATAGTGATGGAAACTTTGAGGTTGTTAGCATGACCAATACCAAAAAGGAGCTTACAGGTTTTAAATGTCGTTTCAGAATAGAGCAACGTCTTGAATATCACAGAGACTGTAAACCTTTCTCTTCAAGCTATTTGGATGTTATGCAGGCAATAGCCTCAGAATTCAATGGTACCCTCATAACCTTTGAACGGAATAGATCTAATGGTACTTTTAAATCTCTACTAGTAAGGACTACAAGCAAAGCTTCTAACACTCTATTAGACCACTCTTTTAGTCAATTTCCTTTGTTCAGTTCCCTAGGTTACCATGCACCGTAGGTAACCGGGCTAGTAAACGTTTAGATTATCTAGAATGGTCAAAGGTCCTAGCTCTGATAAATAATGGAAAACATCAAACTAAAGAAGGAATACAAACATCTCTAGAGGCTAAGAAATCTATGAATACTCAACGATCTTATTGGGACTGGAAGCATCTTACTACTTTTTATTCTTTATAAACTCCCCTTTGTGGTTGGACGGTAAAAGAAGTGCCGTCTTATTACAGAAATGTAATAATAAATAAACTCTACTTGATGCGAGAAAATCCTCTACTCGGAAGTAACTACCTATTCTATAATTTTAATAGAGTGGTAAGAATGTTACTAACATGGGGACAATTCGCCTGGGTTCCCTAGGTTACCATGCACCGTAGGTAACCGGGGTAAAATTTACTACCCATCAGAGACTAAACGTAGAGCATCCTTCTAAATTAACAACATCTAATAATATTAATTTTACTAAACAAACATTAAATCAAAATAAAGACCAGAATTATATTTATCAATGGTTAGTTGGGTTTACTGAAGCAGAATGAAGTTTCTATTTTGTCCTTGTCAATAAATCTAAAGAAATATTGGTTCATGGCCCGGTTACCGAAGGTTGCTCCTTGTAACCTAGGGAAGCACCCTAGGTACCTTGCAACCGTAGGGTACCGGGCTTTTGAAATAACTCAAAAATTAGATTTAATAGTATTATCTGCTATAGGGCATATTTTAGGTATCAAAGCTAGTTCTAAAAGAACATATTATACAGTTGTAACTACAAATTCAAGAGCTATTAAGAACATTATTAAATACTACCATAATACTATGAAAGGAATTAAATCCTTTGAATATAGAGTTTGGTCTGGATGTTATATAAAACACAAAGGTGATTTTGCTAAACTTAACGAGATTAGAAATAGAATTAGAAGTAGAAAAATTAGAGGCAAGCACCCTAGGTACCTTGCAACCGTAGGGTACCGGGCTTATTTAGTAAAAGTTCTAACTCTAAGTAGTTTTTAAAATTTGATTTACTCGGTTTTTATAAGGAATTACATCTATATAAAAACTTCTTTAAAGAAAAACTCCTAATTTATTTTAATAGAATATTAGTTAATATTATTAGTTAGAAGGATGAAGAAATAGTCCGATCTTTAGTGAAAGCTAAAGCGAGTAATGAGAGTGAATTCATTAAATTGGATTAATGAGATTACCAACATTTAAATGATATCCACCATTAGCTGGCATCAACTCTCACTCTGGAGGATCTGTGGACCTAGCTATTTTCAGCCTACACCTTGCTGGTATCTCTTCTATGTTGGGTGCCATAAACTTCATAACGACTATCTTAAATATGCGGGCTCCGGGTATGTCTTTACACCGTATGCCCCTATTCGCCTGGGCTGTGTTGGTGACAGCTGTTCTGTTATTATTATCTTTACCAGTCTTAGCAGGTGGGTTTTTCTGCCTCTTCTATAGTTTTATAAGCCTTGAAGCTATAGATGTAAATCTGGCTGTATGCTGGGAAACCCTCCCCACTAACTTTTTATTTAAGTTAAGAATATTGTGGATAGGGCAATCAGCAGGTAACCTCTTTAGCAAAATAGGGAGGGCACCTCAGAGACTAAACGCCAGAGCCTGCAGTATGAATAGCGTTCCCTCTAGGCCAAAATTGGAAGGGAACCTGGGACACTATCTTGCCGGGTTAATAGAAGGTGACGGAACTCTTATTGTTCCTTCTAAAATACGCTCACCCAAGGGAAAACTCTACTACCCTTCAATTCAGGTAGTCTTTCATTTAAAAGATTTACCTTTAGCTCTCACCATTCTTAAAGCTATAGGGCAAGGCTCACTTAAACGGGTCAAAAAAGCTCAGGCCTATATTCTAAGTATAAATAGTTTACCTGGAGTGGTTAAGGTGGTAGAGTTGATTAATGGTAAAATGCGTACACCTAAGGTTGTAGCCCTTCATCACTTGATTACTTGGTTAAATCTTAACCGAGATTACAACTTTCCACTGCATCCAGTAGATACAAGCCCATTGGAGTCTAACGCCTGGTTTGCTGGCTTTGTCGAAGCCGATGGTTCTTTTTATATTCGTACTACGGAGAGCCCCCTTAAAATAGCTCCCCAGTTTGTGCTAGAGCAGCGTAAGGAGTCTCCAACTAACGGAAGTTATCAAGGAATAATGGAGGCACTAGCCCACTTTCTATTATCTAACTTAAAATCATTACAGCGCAAAGACAAAGGTACTTCCTTCCGAGTACGTACAAGTTCGTTAGCGGGAAACCTTGTATTGATATCCTATTTGACTTCTTTCCCACTTTTTGGCTCTAAGCGGTTAGATTACTTCGACTGGTGTCAAAGCGTGGAATTAGTGGCGAAAGGAAATCATAAAACTACCCAGGCTTTAGCTTCTATGAGACAATTAAAAACCAACATGAACAACAACCGTACTTTTTTTACATGGGAACACCTTGTCGACTTCTATAAACCTTAAGAAATTACCCGGAAAGGTGTGTCACAGCACGCTGTTCAATCTGCAGGTAAGATATAGTCCGAACCAAGCGGTTACGTTTGGCGAGCCCACCTGAGCTAATTGCTCAGATTCCTCAGGAAATGCTCTTTTGAGAGTGGGCCAACACAAAGGGAATAACCATGTTACTTACAGACCGAAACTTCAACACATCCTTCTATGAGCCTGCAGGTGGGGGCGACTTATTATTATATCAACACCTCTTTTCACCCCTAATAGATAATCTTTACACCGTTCGTCATTATAAGACTTTATCCTCTGTGACCTCTGACATAACTGACAAAAATAATCCCTCAAAGGGCTGTACGTTTAACTTTACCAAGCCCGGTACCCGGTAGCTACCCGGCCCGGTTACTGACGGTTGCAACGTAACCTAGGGAAGTTGACCCTTAGACTAGTTCCACGGGTAAACTCCCCTAGGTACCATGCAACCGTAGGGTACCGGGGCGGACCCTGAGGTCCACAGGGACGCTGCCTGTGTCCCTAGGGGACTGTACCTAGGGTACTTCCACTTAAAATACAACTCTTACTTTAACAATTCTAGACCTGTAATTTCTGACGAATTCTTAACTTGGTTAATAGGTTTTACCGAAGGAGACGGTTCATTCATAGTTTCAGGAAGAGGTAGTTTACAGTTTGTTATAACACAAGGGGAAAAGGACGTACAGGTATTACAAATGATCAAAGAGACATTAGGCTTTGGTAATGTAATTAAACAAAATACTACTAAATATCGTTATGTAGTACAAGATAAGAAAGGTCTCGAGCTTATAGTATCATTATTTAATGGTAACCTTATATTACCTAGTAGAAAGATAGGATTCTTAACTTTTCTACGTGCTTATAATGAATTAGTCAGTACAGGTCGAATCGTCCTAGATAAACAAATACCAATATTGACAAATATCCTTCCTAGTTTAATTAATGGATGGCCCGGTTACCTACGGTTGCATGGTAACCTAGGTAAGCACCCTAGGTACCTTGCAACCGTAGGGTACCGGGCTTGGCTGGATTTACTGACTCTGAAGGTTGCTTCTCTTGCAGTATTTTATCCACCTCTAATTCCTATCGTATAAGATACATTGTTACTCAGAAAGGTGAGGTCAATTTACCTATCTTAAATCATCTCATAATATTGTTTAACTGCGGAGCTATTGAAGCTCACTCTATTAAAGATGTCTACTCCTATGTTGTGGCGGGCACAACAGCTTGTTATAATATATTACCTTATTTTGATAAATACACCTTACGCTCTAAGAAAAGAAATAGTTATACGTTATGGAAAGAGGTGCATGTAAGAATATCTAACAGAGAGCATCTAAATCCTCAATTACGCCCATTACTGAAAGAAATGGCTTCTAAAATCAATAATACTGTACGGTAGGCCTTGTCATCTTCCAAGTAACTGTAAATTAAGGGTAGTTAAAATGAGGCAACGGTTTAAAGTTAGGAAAGAGAGGGGATGGCTTCACGCAAGTTATGAAGCTGTTAGGGCAGGTGTTTAAATTCTCGCTTACGTAATATAGTACTACTTTTTCACCACAGGTTTACCCTGTGGAACTACGTCTAAGGGTAAACGGACCCCGGTTACAATGCATCGTTCCTTGGAACCTCCGGGTTCGCCCCGGTACCCTACGGTTGCAAGGTACCTAGGGGAGTTTTCCCGTGGAACTAGTCTTAGGGAAAACCCCTTCTTTCTAATTGCTTCTTTGTTTCCCACTAACTAAGACGGTACTGCTTTCTTTAGGGACGCAAGGGGAAGGAGGTGAGCTCTGTCTTAGCAATAGTTATAAATGTTACCTTAAGTAGTTCTTATTATAAAGACCCGACACAGCGAATTCTAGTAAAACAGAATGCCATACGCCCTAGTCCTTATTTTAATCCTACATGTAACCCTTAGAGGAAAATGTTAGGTAAATAAGCCTTCCTTACAGGGGAAGGGAGTATACTTATAGTCAAAGGGTGGACTATAACTTAAGTTATAGCGAGATATGCTTAAGGTTAAGTATGCTTGGCAACACTAGTGAAAACGGTTAAGAGCTCCCTTAGTTCAAGACCGTCAGTTATCTAAGTAATTGCTACAGACTGGGTCACTAGTGGGTACCTGAAAATGGTACTTGATGTACAGTCGTTATCTCCGTGATAAAAATCACCACAAGGCTATCTAAGAAACAAAGATTAAACCAAGAGTTGACCAGTTTTGGGGGACATCAATGTTGAGGTAGTACATGAACTTTAAGGTGGGGAGGGTTTAAACCTGTAACTTAAAGTTTGGAGATAAGGGTTCTTTGGTCTTATGTGGCCCGATTTATTTAATATGAATATGAACTACGCTATATGCTGGAAATGTCTGCTTAATAACATGGTTACTATGAACGTAAGTGGTATATTCCTACCCCGATTAAGTAAAAATATCATGTTTAAGACACAATCAGCAGGTAACCAACGACACGAAAGTAGTCTAGTAGGAACCTCAGAGACTATATGCGTAGCACCTTATTCCAAATCGTTCTGTGAATGGCTAGCCGGTCTAATCGATGGTGACGGATGCCTTCAAGTAAGCAAACAGGGATATACTTCTCTGGAAATTACTATGGGAGTAGAAGATCTTGCTTGTCTACGTTATATCCAAGATAAACTTGGTGGTAGTGTTAAAATGCGATCAGGCAAAAAAGCCTATAGATATCGATTACATAACAAACAAGGTATGATCACTCTTATCCATTGTATTAACGGATACATTCGCCACACTTCGCGACTTCAACAACTTCATCGAGTTTGCCAACAACTTAACTTACCAGTAGTATATCCTACAAATTTAAGCAAAGAATCTAGCTGGTTTGCAGGCTTCTTTGATGGTGATGGTACAATTACTATTGGAATCAAACACAAATATCCACAACTTACTATTCGAGCAGCTAATAAACTTATGCAAGATGTACAATGGTTCAAAGATGAGTTTGGCGGGAGTATTTACTTTGATAGCTCCCAAAATGGTTATTACCATTGGTCAGTACAAAGTCGCGCAGATGTACTAAATATGCTAGCCTACTTTAATACGCATACTAGTCGAAGCCATAAATCACAACGAATTTACATGATTAAAGAATACTATGCTCTATATGATCTAAAAGCTTATAAACCTGATAATATTCATCATAAAGCATGGTTAACTTTTATGAATAAATGGAATAATGTGAAGATATAGTCCATCTCTCAAATAACTAGTATAAACCCCTATTTAGGAGAGAGAGCATCCTGAAGTATTTTATATGCTTCCTCACTATTTAAGTAGTGATGATAAAATTCCACCATATGCTGGGAAACCCTTAGATTCTATTGTACTGGCAAATTTCCCAGTAACAATCAATAGATTTGGACAATCAGCAGGAATCCAAACCCTAAGGGGAAAGGGATCCTCAGAGACTAAACGTGGATTATCTGAACAATGGTTAAATTGGTTAACTGGATTAATCGAAGCAGATGGTTCTTTTCCTAATGAGAAAGATAAAACGCTATCATTCTATATTAGTCAATCTACGAAAAATGCACCCTTAATTTATGCTTTAAAGTATTGGTTAGGTTTTGGTAAAGTACGATGGCAGCATTCAGAGAAAATTGTTCATTTTGTCATTGAGGATATTCCAAATCTAACGATTTTGGCTAATTTAATTAATGGTAGATTAAGAACAGAATTCAAATATGAAGCTTATGTTAAATGGATTAATCATCTTAATAAAAAGGGTTTTGTTAAAAATAAAGTGATCTTTGAACCTTTAAATCCTAAAATTGATTTCAATTGGTTAGCAGGTTTTACTGAAGGTGATGGTTCATTTTTTATTGGCCTTGGTAATTCCCCAAAATCTAAATTAGGAGTTCAAGTTACTTTGAACATTAGTTGGACTCAAAAACATAGAAAAACTTTAGAGCTTATTGCTTCACAATTTAAAGGTACTTGGTCCTATAATAAAACACATAAATTTTGGGTATACAACATTAAACGAAAATCTGAAATCTTTCATTTATTATTTTCAGTTTTTGTCAATAATCCTTTATTATTTAGATTTAAAACGAGCTTGTGAGTTATTTAATACTAAGCAACATTTAACAGAGTCTGGATTAAAATTGTTATTACAAATAAAATCTAATATGAATTCCAGAAGAACCTCTGTTTCGATTAAATCTCAAAACGATTAAGATTAGTTCTATTAACTAATTGAAATTCTAAGTAAGAACTATTTATCAAACCATTATTAAGTTCAGATAAAGATATAGTCCAACATCATTAGTATTAATGGTAAATTGATATATTTTAATCATTCCTGGCTTCGGAATCGTGAGCCATGTTATATCAGCCTTAGCAGGTAAACCAATCTTCGGTCGAGATGGCCCTAAATATAAAATTTATATTTCGCAACAAACTATATGCAGGAAAGTAAGTATTCTATTAAAACAAAATACTATACAAGTAAGCCTTATTTTTCTATATAAATTTAATAAATTATATAATCTTTTCGTAATCATAAGAATATGCGCTTGTATTTCTACTAATTTAAGATTAGTAGTCAACACTTTAGTGTTGGTAACAAAGTTTGTTTTTTCTTACAACCTGCAGATAACCAAAGCACGTATATATTTAATATACAAATCCATTAGAACATCGTATAGTGGATTAAGCATGTTAGTAGGAATCTCAGAGGCCATATGTTTGTTATTTTTCAATTTTAGTCCCATTCGAAAAACTATAAGAAATTATTCTACTTTGTCTTTGCCAACGAATATTAATAAGGTAGGAATTCGAAATCCTAATGATACTTGCAACATTTTTAATCAATGGTTAGCAGGTTTAATAGATGGTGATGGATGCTTTCAATTATCTAAGAAGGGCTATGCTAGTCTAGAAATAGTGATGGAAATAAGAGACAAACATTGTTTATATCTAATAAAACAAAAATTTGGTGGTTCAATAAAACCACGATCTGGAATCAATTGGTTAAGATATAGACTACATCATAAAAAAGGTTTATTAGAACTAATAAATGCAGTTAATGGGGAAATAAGAAACCCTGTTAGATTACTTCAATTGAGTAAAATTTGTGAAAAATATAATATTCCAGTAATTCAATCTTCTACTTTAACTTATAATAATGGATGGTTTTCTGGATTTTTTGATAGTGATGGTAGTGTTTATTTAAATTTAAAATCCTCTCAAATGTTTATTACAGCTAGTCAAAAAAATAAATTGCTTCTTGATCCATTAGTTGAATTATATGGTGGTTCAATCTACACTTTATCTAAAGTTCAAGCCTTTAAATGGTCAGTATATAAAAAAGAAGAAATTATAAGATTATTAGATTATTTTAAACTGTGCCCTTCTAGATCAGCTAAACAATCTCGTTTAAAAGCAATTGAAAGATACCTTGAACTTAGAAATTTAAAGGCTCATTTATCATCACCAAATTCAATTCTAGGTAAAGCTTGGGAACAATTTTTATTGAAAGGTCCCTAGGTTCCAATGCAATCGTCACTGGGACCTCAGGGTCCGCCCCGGTACCCTACGGTTGCAAGGTACCTAGGGGAGTTTACCCGTGGAACTACGTCTAAGGGTAAACTGGGACAAATTTGAAGAATAAAGAAATGGTCCAAAATGCAAATTTCAATATTTGTATTAAGTATCTTGGTATGGTTTATGCAATTCTAAGTATTGGTATACTAGGTTTTATTGTTTGGTCACATCATCTTTATGCTGTCGGGCTTGATGTTGATACTTTAAGTGTGTCGTTAGAGATGGTAACATTTCTAATTATTATTTGGCTAATTGCTGGAAACCTTCTTAATATTCAAAGTCCACCCAATCTAATATGTAACTTATCATCCATTTGTTTTAAGGAAAATAGTCGCGACGTTATTTCTTTATTTAATGCCGCGTTATTAAAAGATAAGAAACTGGTCGGAAAAATCTTTGAATTTGAGGAACAATCAGCAGGTAACCTCTTAGCAAAGTAAGGAGGGCACCTCAGAGACTAACATGCCAAACTCCCAGTATTTTGCTCAGCTAACGCTTTTATAAGGAATTACATCGTAGAAAAGCTAAAAAATAAATTCCTTTACTGCTGCTTTGCTAGGGATGAAGATATAGTCCAATCAATTCAAGATTAGAGTCTACCTGAAGTTTTCCTTAAGGAACTAGTCGTCTAGTAAAATTCATTTAAGAAGTTTTTCAATAGGAATTACATGTTTTTCAAAGGAATTACATCTATTGAAAAAGTTCCCTAGGTTACCATGCAACCGTAGGTAACCGGGCTCTATGAAAAACGAAACTTAGGAAAACACCTCTCACGGAAACTTATAATTAAGAATTTTATTGACACGAGCCTATTTCACAGCGGCAACAATGATAATTGCTGTACCAACGGGGATTAAAATATTTTCTTGGTTAGCTACTCTTTTTGGTGGTTCAATTCGATTGGCTACTCCAATGTTATTTGCTCTTGGTTTCATTTTTCTGTTTACCATAGGCGGTCTTTCGGGTATAATTTTAGCCAACGCATCTCTTGACATAGCAATGCATGATAGAATAAAAAATAAAGATCCTTCATATATCCAAAAATTTTGGGTGGGATTAATGGATGGTGATGGAAGTATTCAAGTAAATCACTGGAAAAGAAAAACTCTTCAATATAGACTAGTAATAAAATTACGACATTGTTCTGAAAATGTAGAAATGTTAAATTGAATTAGTAAAGATATTGGAGGTAAAGTCAGAATTGTTAAGAATAATGAGTATGTAATTTGGGTAGTAGATTCTCGAAAATCTATTCTTAAAATAATCAAAATATTTGATACTTACCCACCTCTTACATCTCGATTACGAGCCCAATTAAAATTTATGCTAGAATGTTTTAAGCGTAATGATGTGGAATGGTATTTAAACTCTAGAAATAGTAAATACCTTACCCCTACTGGAAGAGACACTTTTGTAGATATTGATTATAGTTACTTTAATGAATGGCTATCTGGTTTTATAGAAGCGGAAGGATGCTTTTCAATTAGACAAAATAACTCTCACTCTTTTAGTATAGGACAAAATGATGATAAGTACCTAATTGATGCTATTAGAAACCACTTTAGTATTCAAAGTCAGATTAGAAATCCGTATAAAACATTTTGGCTTATTGAAACTTATCGAGTATCAACTTTACATAATATTATAAAACATTGTACTGAATACCCTTTAATTGGACAAAAATTAGTATCATTCAAAAAGTTTAAGGATCTTATCAAATAAGTGTCATGCTGTCTTGCCACTGTGGAATAAATAAATATTCCGGTAATCTAAATTAGTAAAGATTGCTAACGGTGAAACCTTAATTAAGATCAGTTGCTAGATCACTATATTAATTTGATTAAGGCAACACCGTGGAAACCAAAGTATATATTTAGTATATATTAGTAGGATCCGTAGAGACTATACGTGGCAGTCGAAAGTTTATTTAGTTAAATGAGTAGATAAGATATAGTCCGATCCTCTTTGTGAAAAGAGTTAAAGTAATGACGTATTATGTAGTCGCCCATTTTCACCTGGTCCTATCTATGGGAGCACTGTTTGCCTTGTTCTCTGGGTGGTATTTCTGGTCTCCAAAAATTCTAGGAAGACCCTATAATGAATTGCTAGGCCAGATTCACTTTTGGACCTTTTTCGTAGGGGTAAATTTAACCTTTATGCCCATGCATTTCCTAGGTTTGGCCGGGTGTCCACGTAGAATTCCAGACTACCCAGATGCCTTCGCAGGTTGGAATGCAATCTGTTCTTTTGGTTCAATAATTTCACTAATTTCTGCTCTTCTTTTCCTTTACATTTTATATGATCAATTAACTACTCTTTCTCAGGCTAAAGCCAATTATTGGGCCCTCCCTGCTTTCTTTGAGCCTAATACTCCTTTTTCTCTTACTCAAGCTTCTCCAACTCTGGACTGGATTGTCTCTTCTCCTCCTGCATTTCATTCATTTGGCGAATTGCCAATTACTTCTTAAAATTCCCCCCTAGGTTTTCCTATGTAGTCATCCTTCTGTTACTTCAAGCTTTGAAATTTGAGAACGAACTCGGTGTGTTTAGAAGTTAAACTTCCTAACTCATTTCTTATATAAAACAAAGACACTCTCCAAACAAAGAAGTAAATTTCTTAAAACACTCTTTCATGAAACGCCTTACTCTCAAACAAATCTTGGCTCTATATCCCGATGCCCTTATTTTTAGAATGTTAGACTTGCAGAAAAGAAAAGATCGTCATGCTATCTTAAAAGACTTAGCAGGAGCTTACATTCTCTATTGTCATGATAGTGGTAAATACTACGTAGGGTCTTCTTCTAACATAGCTAATAGAATGGATTTTTATATGCCTACTGATTCAATCTATAGGAAAAGATTTAATTGTGTTATCATTAGGGCTCTTTTTAAATACGGTCTTAGTTCATTCACTCTTTTGGTTCTTCCTATTCCAAATTCTACAAGGGAAAGTTTACTAAAATTAGAGCAAGAACTTATAGATGCTCTCTCACCTGAGTATAATATATTAACTACAGCCGGAAGTGGTAAAGGTTTTAAACATAATGATGATGCCTGCTTAAAAATATCCGAAGCTAAAAAGGGTGATAAAAATCCTATGTATGGTCGTAAAGGAATAGATTCCCCTCGGTATGGAACAGGTAAAAAATTATATGTTTATTCCTCCCTTTTCCCAATGATGTAATTCCTTTGGTAAAAGCCCGGTCCCTGAGACCGATGGCCATTGGGACCTAGGGACTCCGATAACTTAGAACTTATAAGCGTCTATAAATCTTTAAGGGAGGCAGAAGCTGCTATGAAAAGTGATATGCGTACTCTCAAAGCTTTTGGTAATTCTCAAAAGGTTTTCCGTTCTATGTTTATTCTTTCTTTTGAGCCTCTTGATACTAAACAGTAAGAAATCTTAGTGTCCTATTTTCTTTTACTTTTTCAAATACAGAAGGATTATTTACTTTCTCTCTTGCCCTGTTAAACTAATAACTAGAGTTGATCCATCATACGTATAACGAGTTACCTATTACTTCTTAAAAATTCCCCCCAAATTTAAATAAAGTTTTATTTGACTTTTCCTCACTTACTCTATAATAGGTTCTTCCTTAAGGAAATGGTTATTCCTAGCTCTATTAATCCTGCAGCTCTTCTAGTGCTCCTCCTCTGCTGAGTCCCCTAGGTACACATGCAACGTACCTGTGGACCGGACCTACCTTACTTACCTATATTTAACCTATTTAACTACCCTTACTAGTAGCCTAGGTGAGCCATCCCTAATTCATTCCCTAAAGTAAGTAGTTCAATTAGGTAAGGTAAATAGGGTAGCCATTTTTACCTCAATTAGAATAGATTAGATAGATGAGTTCCCCAGTAGGTAGGTTAGTAGGTCACTAAGGTTATGGTAGGGTACATTGGAGGATTACCTGAGTACCATCATGTGTTCAATAATTAGCTACCTCTATTGTACCCTTGACTCCTTCCTTTAACCAATAATAAGTGATAAGTAAGTAATGTAGGAAGGTTAGATAAGTAAGATGAGCCATAGGTATGAGCCCGGTACCCTACGGTTGCAAGGTACCTAGGGTGCTTCCCTAGTGTAGCCTCTTTTGTAGTTTAATTAACTAGTTTCCTTACCAGATAAGATGAAATAAGAATAGTAGTGTATTAAGTGTATCTTGCTTCACTAGTAGAGTTACCAGGGTAGGTTAGTTGAGTAGGAATAGTAAGGGTTCGGCTGTTCGCCGAGTAAAAGGGTACCTTTTGATTAATATTACTAAAGGTTATTCAAATGATTAAATGAATTACTAGACCAAGGATAGCTAAAGATTGCCCTACCTACTACTTTACTGCAATATTGCTCACCAGTGCTTAATTACTAATGCTCTCATTCTACCTATATTACTTATAAACTAAGACTATTTATTTATAACTAAGAGGGGCTAAAGGTAAGACTAAACTTCTTGACCAACGTGTCACTTCTAAATCTAAGGGAAGCCAAATGTGAAAAAGAACTCGAGGGGTAGGGGGAGAGGAAGAGACCTGGTAAGGAAGACTGGAGACAGCAAACCCTACTCTATGCCTCTAGGTTTCCTACTGCTATTCTCCATAGGAAAGTCCGGGGCTATACTGACCATCTATATGACCCACCATTAAGTCGTAAAAACGACAGGGAAGAACATAGAGAACAGACCCCCGTTCCTTGCGATTTCAAAATTGAATGTCATCATGTCCTTCTATTTACCTTTTTATTACGCTTTTACTTTATGTAGAACTCTATCTTGAAACGCACCACTAGTCCATTTTGTGAGGTTTTGGCCTAGGCAATTAGCCAAAGACCAGATTCGTCCAAATCGACTAGCCCGGTACCCTACGGTTGCATGGTACCTAGGGTGCTTCCTTTGGAAAAATAAAGGAGAAAACTCGTGAAATAACACCTATGGTTAGCCAAATGGTCAATAGCAAAGGATTGAGGTAGCCTTTCTTACAAATAGTGGCTAACTCCACAAACAAAGAGAGCAAAGATGGTGAAGAGTTAAAGGCTTAAAACAGTTCAACACTGGATCCCCTTATAACCCCCCTTAAACCCTACTTGGGCCCAGGTAGTTTGGTTTTTGTCAGAGCCCGGTTACCGAAGGTTGCTCCTTGTAACCTAGGGAAGTTTGGCCTAGGAAGTTCCCTAGGCAAGTACCCTAGGTACCTTGCAACCGTAGGGTACCGGGCTTTTACATAAGAATTAATCCTAATGGAAAAACAAGAACCTAATGACAAAACTGCCAATGGACTAATATCCTGGCTCTAAATGCCAAGTAAGAATTGTCTGCAAATCTAACATGTTTCTAATTCTTTGTATACTACTCTACTCCCTTATTTCAACTTACCTCTTCTATTTTCAACCTAGCAATATCACTAGACCAAGAAGAAGATGCAATTTAAGTAATGGAAGTTAAGAGAATTTAAAAGACGTCTTAGTAGGAGGATAGAATAACCTATTGATAGAATCAGAAGGAGGAAAACCCTTCAATATGATGGAGAGTAGTCCTCCACACCCAGAAGGTGATTATAGTTCAATAGGTAAGAACGTCAATTTGTGGTATTGAAGCGTCTGGGTTCGAGTCCCAGTATTCACCCTATCTCTCACACCTTTCCTCCTTACTCTTAATCTTTTTATTTACTCCCCTTATTATATATTCCTCCTATTAGATACCTTTAGTTCCTCTTGCTAGAACCCCTTTGGCTGGGTAACATAAAGGATTAATGTACAGATCTGCAAAATCTGTGATGAGCGTTCGAATCGCTCCCCAGCCTTTTGAGGATCCCTCGGTTTAACAAGGTAGGTAAAATTGAAACTGACCCCTTATGTAAATCAGTTCAATATATTAGCTTATATTCTATTGTTTTCCAATCCCTTTGTTTATTCAGATCCTTTTTATTTTGAGTTCCCCTCTGTTATGTCTTTGGGATGAAGTTTTAGCTTGGACGGATGGCTGAGTCTGGTTAAAGGCGCCCCACTTGAAATGGGCTAATGCTCCTCGCATTCCAGGGTTCAAATCCCTGTCCGTCCGACCCCGACACCCGATTTGACCAAGGGGGGGTATACAGATGTGTACCTAGGTACTAGTGGTTCATCTATTAACTGTGGTGTGGGAGTTGGTGTTTTCCTTCACCTTCCTTAGCTACTTTTCATTTATTATCACATTCAAGACAAGAGACATTTCAACCTTCTTCTGTTTTAACAGCTTTTTCAAGGTCCGGTCCACAGGGACGCTGCCTGTGTCCCTAGGATCCCAGGTACTACAAATACTTTTCCTGTCCTTGGCTCCTATCCCATCTTTACTACCAATGATTCGTATTTCCTTGTCAAGTCCCAAGGTGACAATGCATCGTACCTTGGAAGTTCCCTAGGTTACCCTGCAACCGTAGGAAAGCTCCGGGTCCGCCCCGGTACCCTACGGTTGCAAGGTACCTAGGGGAGTTTACCCGTGGAACTAGTCTAAGGGTAAACCCGGGCTCAAAACAAATAAATGCTCTTCTACTAAAAACACCTAGGCTAGGCTGATATGATACCTTTATATTAGTAGTAATGTATCTGCCTTCTCTATTTTTAAATATGTTTTTCATAATAAATTCTCCTTTAAGTTAATTAAATATTTGGTCGGCGGCTGATGAATCGAACACCAGTTGCACGCTTCCAAAGCATGAGTCTTACCACTAGACCAGCCACCGGATTACTCATCGTCATCACCCCCGTTAAACTCTACATCATCCCCAAAAGACGACCCATCAATAAGTTCTTCCCCTTTATCCTCTTCCACCTCTTTGTCTTCTTCCCTTGTTAGTTCTCAATATTTAAATACTAGTTGACTATTACCCTTGATGGAATTGAAAATAGATTCCTCACAATACATTTTGACATCCTCTAGTATCTTTAAGTTTAAGGGACGACATTTCTTCCAATGGCTAGGCGTAGACCTCTTTAACCCTAACTCACGAAGAAAAAAGACATATGGTAATTACTACTGTTTTCCTTTAAATACTCGTGAACTTTCACTAAGATAGAGACATCATTAAGAGCATATGCCTTAAAATCTTAATCATCAACTAAGCTAGGACATAAGAATAGTTTGTCTTTACTACGAACTTTAAATCTTTGCTTCAATGTTTCAATGTAATTCTTCTTATCCCTATGATTGAGATAGTTTAACGCTAGGGTAGCTAATTCCATTCTCCCTCTATCTAGTTTATCGTTATCAGTTATGCGGGCTAATAGAGCTATGTCGTATCAAGTGTTATTTTCTACCTTAAAGCCGGAATGTTTAAGTTGTGAGACATCAAAGTTAAGATTCAAAATGTAGATAATTTTGTTTTGTAACAACTCCTTCCCTCCCTTTTTTACTAATATATATACCCTACAACCCCTATTAACCCCTCCCTACTACAATATATTATAACTCAAAATACCACCCACTAATTCTACAACTCATATTATAATAGTTTTTCCTTCCCCTTACTACCACAATACAAAATATATAACCCACCTCAACACACTACAATTAATAAATTCCACAATTACATATTACACTAAATTCCCCTCCCCTCCCTACCTAATAAAATTAACTAAAATATTCTCTCCCCCTCACTCCTTACTTAAACGCTATACTTACCAACTTTTAGTTCTTGTTCAGTTTATCCACTTCTTGGCTCAGGGACATCACTAAAAGCTTAAAGTTTCTAATGACTAAGCCTCTAATTCTAAGTTTTTCCCTCAGTGTGTAGAGTTCTTGCCTATTTATTGTTGTCACTTTCACCACTAGTAAATTCACCTTTATCACCAAACTCTTCTAGTTTCAGTAAATTCTCTTTACCTTTAGTGTCAGGAGTTTCTCCTTGACGAGTAAGTTTTCAGTATTCAAATACCAGTTTAGGGTCTCTCTGAATAGCGTGAAAGATAGTGTCTTCGCATCAAACCCTAGCTTTATTAATAATCTTTAAGTTATTAGGTTTACACTCTTTCCAGTGTTGGAGTGTTGAGTGGTCAATGCCTAGCTCATAGAGTAAACGGTTTAATGGTATTACTTGCCGTTTCGTGTTATAGTTATTAGGATTTCATCTACAGTTTCCCCCAAAAGGTTGCTGAAGCATACTTATCACACTTACCACACCTTAAATCAGATAAGGGGTAAAGTGGTTGTATTTCAGTTAAACAGCATCTAGATACTTCTTGTTTTGCTCCTCAGTGGGCCCTTTTCCTTTAATTAATTATATCTATAAGTCTTGAAGTAAGTAGTGAGGGAAGTGATCCTTTTATGTCTCTACCTTCCAATCTTTTGCTAACTTACCAAGAGAAGCACCCTAGGTACCTTGCAACCGTAGGGTACCGGGCTTGGGAGGAGTCTGATTGAATCCATTATTTTTTCCCTTAATTTCCATTGTAAGTAATCTTACTTAATAAGTTTAGAAGTCCAACTTTTTGGTTTCTAATTCTATTGAGGAAATCCGCAGCGATCCTTTAGATTGAACCCGTTATAGATCGTTTAGACTATAACATATTTATTGTAAGAGCTTAGACGTGGCTCAGGAGTACGCTATCTAGTGGGTTACACATGCAAGTCATATGAAGGTTTGTTTCTTTCCTTTGGAGAGTTACCCTTCATGGCGACCGGGTGAGTATAAAATAGGAATCTACCTTCAGGTAGGGTTGAATGCCCATAATTTAAAAGGAACTTTTCCGCCTGCAGATGAGCCTATTCTGTAATAGATAGTTGGTGGTGGTAATGGCCTACCAAGTCTATGATGCTTAGTTGGTTTGAGAGAACGGCCAACCACAGTGGCACTGAAATAAGGGTCATCCGAGGAATGCTCGGCAGCAGTGAGGAATATTGGACAATGAGGGCAACCTTGATCCAGCCAACTACGAAGGGTCTTACCTAATCCAGTATAAACCCTACGGGAGAGGAGCATAATGAGTAAACTCTCCTATCAGTCCCGACAAACCTCGTGCCAGCAGTCGCGGTAATACGAGGGGGGCTAGCGTTATCCGTCTTGAATGGGCCTAGAGTGTCTGTAGGCTGCCCGCAAAGGTTTACTGAAGTCCCCTAGGTACACATGCAACGTACCTGTGGACCGGGCTCTGGTACCTACTTTGCCAAACTCTTTTAAATTCAAGCAGACTAATAACTTTCTCACACATTACTCCAGAAATCTCTTCTGACTTTTATACTAGAACAAAGTAGTTCACCAAGAAGTTTGACAACTAGCGAGCTAGAGTGGAATTGGGGGATCAGGGAACTCCAGGAGTAGGGATAGAATCCAATGATCCCTGGAGGACTGCTAAGGCGAAGGCCCTATTCTAAGTAACCACTGACGCTGAGAGACGAAAGTGTGGGGAGCAAAGAGGATGTGCGACCAGTAAAGCTAAAATAAAACATTGGGGTATTATATCTCATTGCTTTCCATCTAGCAATAGCCCACCTAAATATGCAAGAAAGGGTAGATTACCCTCATTCCGGTAACGGTCTTGTTTAAAGCTTTAGAAATTCTTCAGATATGAAGTTGGGCTGTCTCCTAAGGTTAGAGAAATCGAATCAGCGTAAATAAAGGTTGGTAATTTGGATGTGTAACGAGTCCTCGGTTATACATAGATGGACCTATAGATTATCAATCAAAGTTGGAACCTAAGGGAGGCTATATGTGTTTATTTTGGAACTGGGTAAGCCCATTGGCTTCCTTGAGAAAGGAGGAATTTAAGCAATTTTATTTAACAGCCAGTGGGTAAAGGACAGCATAAAAAGCTAAGGCTCTTTTTGTAATGGAAGAGATAGGGTGTATAACCTGCAGTGAAAACTGGCTGACTTATGCTAGGGGTGTAAAAGACGGAATTAAGTAATAAGACTCTAAGATTGAAAAGATAGAAATAGTTTCACATCCTACTTAGAAGTAATTGGAGAAATAAAACGTTAATTATCATCATGCTAAATAATTTTAAAATAGATCCAAAATGGATTCAATGGTTCATAGGTCTTGCTGATGCAGAGCTGGGAACAAATCAAACCTCTAAGAAATTAGTGGGTACAAATTTAAGTACTACTGTAGGTTTACCCAAAATGACTCAAAGGGTTAGAAATATGATGGAATTATCACCTTATCAATCTAGTGTAGTAATAGGATTACTACTGTCTGACGGGTGGTTAAGTTTATCAACTACTAAAAACCCAGATAAATCTAGACTTAATGCTCGATTAGGCTTTAAGCAGTCACTACAGAGATTTAGTTATTTATGGTCTGTATTTTACATATTATCTCCTTATTGTTCTAATTACCCTTCTCTTATTATAAATAAAAGAGCTGGTCATTTGAATTATAGTGTACAATTTTTTACTCAAACTTTACCCTGGTTTACCCTAAGACGTAGTTCCACGGGTAAACTCCCCTAGGTACCTTGCAACCGTAGGGTACCGGGGCGGACCCGGAGGTTACCTACGGTTGCATGGTAACCTAGGGAACTTTTACAAACTTACATAAATTGTTTTATATTAACGAAACGGGGAGGAATGGGGTGAAAAAGATTCCTTTGGATATTTATAATTTATTAGACCCTATTGCTCTTGCTCATTGGATTATGGGGGATGGTCAAAAGGTTAAAACAGGAGGTCTTACTCTTTGTACAGATTCTTATTCTATTATAGATGTAGTGCGCTTAATGATTCTACCTTATTTGATAATTGGATATCAGGTTTCATAAATGGGGAAGGTTCATTCTCCATCCTAGCTAAAGGGATATTTGTCTTTTGTATCGAGCACACTGATAAGGACGTTCTTGAATTGATTAGAAAAAGAATGCAATTTGGTCCAAAGGTTAACTTTAGAGCAGGAAGACAAGAAGGAAGGAAAGATACCTATATTCTATATATTAGCTCTAAAAAAGACCTTGAATCTTTAATAAAATTCTTTAGTAATGATCAGATTATTCCTCTGCAAGGATACAAAAAGGAGCAATATGAAAGATGGCTTTCTGAATATACCGCTTAGAGTCTTAATTATATAGTCTCGTCTTTTATGCTTGAGCCGTATGCGATGAAAGTTGCACGTACGGTTCTGAGGAGGGGAAAGACTGAGAGGTCCTACCTATTCCAACTAGATACCCTCGTAGTCCACACCTTAAACGATGGAGGCTATTGGTTGGGACCCTTTCCCCTGTTTTAGCAGGCTAAGGTCTCACCCTAGAAGCGAAGGCATTAAGCTTCCCGCCTGGGGAGTATGAAGGCAACTTTGAAACCCAAACGTCTAGACGGCTCTGAAGACCAGCAGTGAAGCATGTTGTTTAAATCGATACTCCGCGAAAAACCTCACCACTCCTTGTATGTTACACAGGTGCTACATGGCTGCCTTTTAGTTCATGTCGTGAGATATCAGGTTAATTCCGCTAATGAACGAAACCCCTCCTGTTAGTTAAGTTTCTTTTTATTCTTTATTTAGAATATTGGAAAATCTAGCAGGGTATGGTACTACAAGTGCCATTAATTGGGGACGGCGACAAGCCCTCATGGCCCTTATGGAGTGGGCTATAGTAACGTGCCACAAATTCTTTAACAATGGGAGACAATGGTGTGAGCCGGAGGTAATCCCTAACGGAAGATAATGGTTCGGATTGTAGACTGAAACTCGTCTACATGAAGAAGGAATTGCTAAGTAATCTGCGCATCAGCACGGCGCGGTGAAAACTACTTTTGGAGCGTACTTACCGCCGGTCAGGCGGGGGAAGTCAACGTCTTCTGAAACTTACCAAATTCTGTCAGCAATTGTTGAGTATACTCTCTTTTGTTGATATAATCTCTAGTTTGTCAAGGGAATTTGGCAACTCCTGTTAAGTCCTAACAAGGTAGGGCTAAAGGAATTTGGCCCTGAAACGTATAAATCGGCCCTTTGGGCCCCCCTTTGCTACCGGTGAAGACTGGTTTTATTGGACATGTATGATAAGTAAAAATCATTGCAAAAGACAATGTACCTTGCTATTATTGTTCTACCTCTCCTAGCTTCTATGGCCTCTGGGCTTTTAGGTAGAAAACTAGGTACAACAGGTGTTCATATTTTGGCTTGCTTAGCAGTAGCCCTTGCCTCCTTACTAAGTTGCGTAGCATTTTTCGAGGTAGCTTTAGCTGGTTCCTCGGTTACAGTTTCCCTAGCTACCTGGTTAGACTCCGAACTGCTTGACCTATCCTGGTCCTTTCTGTTCGATAGCTTGACGGTATCAATGCTACTTCCCGTGTTAATAGTTTCAGCCCTAGTACATATCTATTCGGTAGGGTATATGGCCTCTGATCCTCACCATCAGCGTTTCTTTGCCTACCTGTCGATGTTCACTTTCTTCATGTTGCTCTTAGTTTGTGGGGATAATTGTCTAGTTATGTTCATTGGTTGGGAGGGTGTAGGTATCACATCCTATTTACTCATCAGCTTCTGGTTTACTCGAGTACAAGCAACTAAATCAGCTTTGCAAGCCATCTTGGTTAACAGAGTTGGGGATTGGGCTTTTTTGATTGGCTTATTTGGTTTATTCTGGCTGTTTGGTTCTCTAGAGTATTCCACTCTGTTTTCTATCGCTCCAATGATCCATGAGGCTTTATTTACTCTAATAGCTTTAGGGTTACTACTCCTGTGTCAGCCCTTCTACATGCAGCTACCATGGTTGTTGCTGGTGTATTCTTATTACTCCGAATTTCTCCATTGTTAGAGTACAGTGAAACGGCTCTGCTGCTACTTCTTTGGATCGGATCTTTGACTGCTTTCATGGCGGCTACCACTGGTCTTTTCCAAAATGATCTCAAACGAGTGATTGCTTACTCAACTTGTAGCCAATTAGGAATGCTAATGGTGGCTTGTGGTCTATCTCAATACAATGCGGCCCTTTTTCATTTAGTAAATCATGCTTTCTTCAAGGCCTTGCTCTTTTTGTCAGCAGGTGAATTTGCGCCTGCTTTAAATTCAGCTATATGCTGGGAACTCCATTTAAATGGACAATCAGCAGGAAACTATCTAAGTGAATTATATAGGATCCTCAGAGGCCATACGCTGAAAATTTCAAATATAGCCTGGAATATTGCCGGGACTATTTCTAAAGGGAATAGGAAATTTAGTAATGATATAGGTATTAATTAAAATTGAATTCTATTTAGCAGGATTAATAGATGGTGATGGCTGTTTTTATATTTCCATAAAAATATAAGGATAACAATAATCAAATTATATCACCACAAATTACTATAGCTTTAATTCGAAGGATTTACCTCAAGCTTTATTATTACAAAAACAATCTTAATATGGGCCAAATTTATAAGATAAAAGGTAAAAATGCTTATTACTACAGAATATCTAATCTAAAAAATCTCATTAAAGTTATCAATTTAATTAATGGGTATATGAGAACACCCAAAATCAATCAATTATATAATTTAATTTACTATATAAACGCTAGAGGTTTTAATATTAAGAAATTACCTAAAGATAATTCATCTTTAAACAGTAATGGTTGGTTAAGCGGATTTATTGACGCAATTCAGCAAATCAAAAAAGAGATTATAGAATAAGATCTAGTAGTATTCCAAATAATGAGATACCTTTTAATATAAAATTAATAGTTGGCTTATTATTAAGTGATTTAAATTGTAAAAAAGTTACTCCTAAAAGTAATTGTCGATTAAGATTTAATCAAAGTGGTAATCATAAAGAATATTTAATACATCTTTATATCTTTTTAAACCATATTGTAAATCTTCTTATAAAGTAGTAAAACATTTAATAAACTACAAGTAAGTTTTATGACAATTTTTGTTTTAATACAAATACCTTACCAATATTTAATGAGTTCTATGAGTTATTCTATTTTGAAGGGATAAAAGCCCGGGTTTACCCTTAGACTAGTTCCACGGGTAAACTCCCCTAGGTACCTTGCAACCGTAGGGTACCGGGGCGGACCCGGAGCTTTCCTACGGTTGCAGGGTAACCTAGGGAACTTCCAAGTTACGATGCATTGTAACCTTGGGACTTGTTCCTAAAAATATTGGAGATTTATTAACTCCTATAGGCTTAGTTTACTGGGGCACAAGATTAGGAAATAAAGTTGGTTCTGGATTTAGATTAAATACTCACTCTTTTACTTTAGAATTAGAAGAAAATCAATTTTTAATTCAAATTCAATCTAATATGAATAACAATAGAACTTATTTTAATTGGGATCATTTACAAAATATCTATATTATAGAAAATTAAGATATGGTCCAAACATACATGTAAATGTATGAGTATCTACCATAATCACTATGTAAGAAGGATTTAGTAAGAAAGAACAACTCAGGGGAGGGGCTTAACTCCCTCCAATTCAGTATGGTTTTTTAAGAAAAAAATAAAGGAAGGGTTGATTTATGTCCCTAATCTTTCTTGTGATTATGAGGTATTATAATATATTATATATCATACCATAAATGGAGTAGATCAATATAATTTGGCAGTAATACATGCTCTTAACGACGAACAGGACCTCCGAAAATATGGGGGATTGGTTACTCTATTACCATTCTGTTATATTCTAATGTTGATTGGATCATTCAGCTTAATGGCTCTTCCTTTCTTAACGGGCTATTACTCAAAGGAGGTGATTATTCTATCCTCATACGCTGCCTATTCTATAAGCGGGCACTTGGCATACTGGATCTCCACAATAGCAGCTGCATTTACGGCTCTGTACTCTGTACGATCTCTTTATTTAACCTTTCTAGGTCGCCCTAATGGCCCTAAAGCCAATTACCTTTCTGTCCATGAGCCACCAGTGGTTATGGCTCTACCCTTAGCGGTTTTAGCTTTCTTTAGCTTATTCTTCGGTTATGTTACCCAGCAACTCTTTGTAGGCCCTGGTTCAGCCATCTTTGGCAATGCCTTATTCCAGCATCCTAGCCATATCATTGAAGGAGAATGGTCTATTCCTCTACTGAATAGAATTCTGCCTGTAGTAGGAGCTCTGTTTGCCCCACTGCTACTCCTAACTCTTTATATTTCTTTCCCTGGATCCTTAATATGGCTACTTTCTACGAAAATAGGAAAGGGGTTCTATCACTTTTTCAACCGAGCCTACCTTTTTGATGGTCTCTATGCACGGTTAGCTGCTCTACTCCTTGAGTTTGGCTACACAACAGCCAAAACAATTGACCGGGGGGTACTAGAGCTATTAGGTCCCTACGGTTTAACTAACCTGCTAAGTCAGACTGCTCGTAATTGGGCAAAATTGGATACTGGGTTCATCCCTCACTATACTCTTTTAATGTTAATAGGACTCCTTGCCTTTATCATATTCGTCTTTTACCTTCCTGAGTCCCTAGGTTCCAATGCAATCGTCACTGGGACCGGGCCTCGGCTTTTCTTACTCTGTCTAATATTAGTCGTTTTACTCACTTAAAATTCCCCTGTCAAGACATAGGGTACTTAGGTTGCAAATAGCCTTGAAAGGTTTTGTGAGGAAACTGGTAGCCCTGCTGAATTTAAAATTCAGTGCTTCAATGCATGCGGGTTCGAATCCCGCCAAAACCACTATTACAGAGAACTTCATACTTGAGCCCGGTACCCTACGGTTGCAAGGTACCTAGGGTGCTTTTTCAAAGGAATTGACATGTTTTTAAAAGGAATTACATCGATTTAAAAACTCGAATGAAAAACATTTAAAAAAAACAAACTAGGGTAGTTTATGAGTTACTCAATACAACCATTCTGACTGTAAACTGTGTGTAATATCATTAAATCGAAGGCTTTACTTTAATATGGTAATAGTGGAAACATAGGTAGTATGTCTATCAGTTCCACATTTAGGTTTCTACTAAAATGAGTTGAAATGGGGCATAGGGTTTACCCGTGGCAAGTTCCCTAGGCAAGTACCCTAGGTACACGGGTAGCGTACCGGGTACCGGGCCGTAGGTAACCGGGCCATGTCCCTGGGTAAACGGACCTGGAGGTCCACAGGTACGTTGCATGTGTACCTAGGGACTGAGAGTCCAACAATTTGAAGATTGCACCTTTAGCTCAATAGGATAGAGCGTCGGTCTTCGAAACCGTAGGTTATTGGTTCGATTCCAATAAGGTGCTCCATTATACTGCTACTAAGGAGTAAAGCCTACTATTATAAGGTATCAACTATGTGTGTTAAATACCCCTTAGGATGAAGGGGATTCCAAGGAAGATATTTCAGTAGTAAAAGATATATCCCCACTCAATAGAGTAGAACTTCTAAGATAATTAGAAGAATTAATGCTACTAAATTGGATTTCTTCTACTTACTTCTTCCTCCATTTCACGGAGTCTGGGAATTAGTGTCTAGGATTAAAATTACTTTGGTTTTTACTTAGTGAATTACAGTTTTTGAACTTTGAGCCCGGTACCCTAGGTTAAGTTAGATATTTATAAATTAAGGACTGAGGGGGGTGACTCCTAACATGGGGGTGAATCCTTACTTGCCCCTCATTGGAAAAAGGAAGTTTTGAAAAAGGAGGAAAGAAAGGAGCAAATTGGATTATATGAAGAACATGTGAGATAATTAGGAATAATGAAAGCAGAGAGGTTCAAATGCAATGTTGTAGATGTTTCATGTTTCATGAGTGAGAATGTTAGGGCAGGCTGGTAGAAATGGTTCGATTGTATTTACTCTTCTTCCATCTTTTTGATTATTGATTCTTATTTTGAACCTCTTTATAACTGGGAATGACATTAGTAGTTGAGTAAGGGGAGGAAAGAGTGTACACTCAGGTGGAATAAGAGGGAATAGGGGGGTATAGTATAACTGGCAATACGCAGAGTTTGCATCTCTGTATTGGTAGTTCGAATCTGCCTACCTCCATAACCTCTAAGAGTTCAGCCAAGATAGAGTCTTGGCAAATAGTCTTCCTTGGTTACATCATGGCTGCGGGTTTGAGAAGGTAGCGTGATCAAGGTTCCCTTTACGTCCTGAGGGCTCGACGGTAGAGCATACGATTGAAGATCGTAGGGCGCAGGTTCGACTCCTGCTCGGGACAATAATGTCTCCTTTTCTATTCTTCTTACCTAATAAATAAATATAACTGTAAATTAAGGGTTACATTACATAACAAGGTAGCATAAGAGAAAGACAAAGGGGGTAAGAGCATCCCTTTCTTACAAATGTCTTACATTATTCTTCTTATCAATTAGTGGCTTAACCTTTGCCTCTCTTTATTTTTGCTAGATGATTAAGTATTGATTTGGTCTTGCGAAGATTTAAGCTATTCTTCTTTTCTGTTTAATTCAATCTTTTAAGTTGTTTGCGTTGGATTAGAAGGGATTCAAAACAGACTGTTCTAATTGGAGTAACTCTTCTCTGCTTATCTCAGGCATAATAAACAGAACCAATGTAAAAGATTCAAAGCCGTATTTAATTAAGGCGTTTAAGATAGCTTTAGTTGCCCCAGTTTTCCTAATAGATGTCATTCCTATAGGAAAACTTACAATGCATCGTCCCTGTGGACCTCAGGGTCCGCCCCGGTACCCTACGGTTGCAAGGTACCTAGGGGAGTTTACCCGTGGAACTAGTCTAAGGGTAAACCAGGGGGGTATTTGGTCATTAACTTGTGGGAGAGATAGGGGGGTTACGTTTTGCATTTTGTAATTTTGTGTTTTGTAATTTTGTGCTGTCCACCTGCTGACTAGGAAAACTTTTTCTGAAAATATTCTCCTTTAGAAACACGCCTTAATAATTTAGAGTCTAAATTTAGTTCTAAAATTTTTGTACATTTTTAATTTTGTGTCTCTAATTTTTATTTAAATTTTAAGGTTTATTTAATTTTAACTTAGTTTTTAGGCTTGACCGGTAGGGGATGTCGTGTTTATCAGTTCCACAATTTTAGATTCCTATTATTCCACGAGAATTCGCCCCTAAATTATTTCTGAGATATTAAGAATATAAGATAAAGTGAGGACTCCTCAATGTTAAAGAATCCTGATCGTCTGTGATCTTCCAATGAAGTTTGGATGCGCTCTTGGTTACCCTCCATCTTCCTACCGTTAACGGAAGAGAATCCTGATAATCCCTAAATTCTCCTTTCGCCTTCTCCCACTTATTGGCTTTCTTGACCCAAATTCTACGCTTTTTCGCTAAATCCATTTAGAACCATTTCGATCCATTTTCTTTTGGTTAAATATCTTGGTTTTCCAATTTTCCAATTCCTAAGGTGCAAATGCCTATTAAAAGCCAATCAAGGAATTGATTGTAAAAAGAAATTTCCGTGGCAGATCCTTACCATTGGTTAACAAAAGGGTCATATTTTTATTATGATTAGAACAATTATGTCCTCTATGTCTTCTTGGGTTAATAGAAGCGCACCCTCTATGTCTTCTTGGGTAAATAGAAGCGAATTTACGGCTTTTATGCCTTCCTTTTCTTTTTCATCTCCTTTAATTATGGGTTATCCTATTCGTACACGTTTATTTAGTCTTTCTTCAGTGCTGCTTTCCCTTTCTTCTCACACTCCTGATGGTCCTACTCACTCTCTTACTCAACCTCAAGCTTCTAATTCTAGAAGAATAAACATTGGGGATAAAATACAGGAGGAATTCCGTGCTTACTGGACTTACATCCCAAATATTACTTCCTCGAACTTTTTTGAAATACTTGAAGAACTAATTAGAAATCTAACTTCAAGCCCAGATAAACTCTTTGCCATTATATTGCAACCCGAATTTACTTCCGGACAACGTCGTACCCTTGGGACTTCTTTTCATACTTCTTGCCAACCTCGTATGGACGAATTAATTCAATGGCTTCAACCTCTAATTGACAATTTTGAAGCTCAGTCAGGTGGTGAATCAATGGGACCTTTATCTTTAAGAACCTTTGTCTCTATTACTGATATTACAGGAATTCCTGAGCCTGAAGCTAGACCAATTTCATCCTCTCCAGTCAATGTAGCACACGTTAAAGCTGTTCATGTAGAGACTAAGCGAGCTGCTGATAGAACTCGTAAGGTAGCCCCTACTCTGGCAGCTATAACCTCTCTTGAATCTAAGCTGGATTCAGGTTTTCAGGAAATGGTTAATGCCATTAAGACTCTTTCTCCTTCTCAAGTTCCCTAGGTTACGTTGCAACCGTCAGTAACCGGGCCAGCTGTTTCATCAACACCTTTAGGAGTTAATTGGACTCCAATCTTTCAAGGATTAGCCTTAGGTGTAGCTCAATCAATGGGGGCTACTCTTACATTTCCTTCAACCCCTTCTACTCCAGTTACTACTCAAGCTGGTACAACTCCACAAGCGCAAGCTCCTGCTGAAGTACAGGATTCTCCTTCTGCTAATTTAGCTCCTTTAGAAACACGCCTTAATAATTTAGAGTCTAAATTTAGTTCTCTTGAGTCTACCATTAATACGTTGGCACAAACACAGGATAACACCAACTCACAAATAACCTCACTAGCTTCTTCTGTTAAAACTATGGTCAAAGGCCAGGAAAATCTGACTAATACAGTTTCTAGTCTTACCAAAACTTTTGAGGCATTTATTAAGGCTTCTACTCCTTCTAATGGTAACCCTGCACCTAATGGTGCCCCTTCTTCAAATGGTTCTTCTACTCCTAATACTCCTGCTGCCCCTGCAAACCCTTCTAAAAGTTCCCCTACTGCTTTTTCTTTAGAGGAGATTACTATATTAAAAGAAGATAATGCTAATAGAAAATTCCAAGACTTGATTGTTACTGCTGATTTAGAGTCATTAGTAAATAAAGAAGGAAGAAATAGTGTCTATATGGCAGCTTGGTATAATGGTAAAAGCTTTAAAGTCTATGATATAACCAATTATAATATGGATTCAAATAAAATGTTATCTGATTTTTGGTTTGATTTAATAAATATGAATCAAGGTAAATTTGCTTACTTCCATAACTGGGCCGGTTATGATAGCATTCTATCCTTAACGGCTTTAGTTAATCTACCTAATTTCCAATTTAAACCCGTAATAAATGATGGGCAAGTAATTTCCGTTAAAATTGAATTCAACAATAAATTACAGTTAACTATTATTGACTCAATCAAAGTTCTACCAAGCCCGGTACCCTACGGTTGCAAGGTACCTAGGGTGCTTATCTTGCCAAACTAGCAAAAGATTGGAAGGTTGAAACTCAGAAGGATCACTTCCCTCACTACTTCAATCCCTTAGAATTATACGGTTCTTTAAACTGGGAAGGAGCCTTACCTGCTTATGAATTCTTTGAGCCTAAAAGAACCTCTGTTTCAGATTATCAAGAAATGCAGCTTGAATTCCCAAACGGATCTTGGAACTTCCTTCAAGTCTCTAGAAATTATATAAGGGGAGATTGCTTTGCCTTATATGAAATTCTAGTTAAATTCTTTAATACCTTAGTTTCTAAATTTCCTATTAATCCTTTAGGTGCTCTCTCTATTCCTTCAATAGCTTTTAAAACCTGGCGTACGGTACAACTACCCCTATTAAATAAAGATGGTTTAAAAGTCTTTGACCTTGCCAGAACTCTAGATTCTCAATTAAGAAAGGCTTATTTAGGAGGAATAGTAGATGTATATAAACCACTTTTAGAAGGTAAGGGTTATTACTATGATGTAAATAGCTTGTATCCCACGGCTATGTGTAAACCTATGCCTGTAGGGATACCTACTCCAGTAAAGTTGTCTATCATTGAATTTATAGAGGGTAATTTCTTTGGCTTTATAGAGGCTACTGTACAGGCCCCTTCTACAGAATACATTGGGTTACTCCCTATTAAATTAGGAGGTAGGTTAATTTGCCCTACTGGTACCTTCTCAGGATTCTTTTTTTCTGAAGAGCTTAGATTTGCTTTGGCTAATGGCTACACTCTCCTTTCAATCAAGCAGGCAATTTCTTTCCAAAAAGGGGAAAACACTTTTTTAGATCTTATACAGAAATTAAATCAGATTAAAGTGGAAGCTCAAGAAAACAATCAACCTACAATTAGAAATGTAGCAAAGCTTTTAATGAATAGTATGTACGGGAGATTTGGAATGCACACTGATAATATTCGTCACACTATCTTAGATCAAAGTGACTTACTCATCGCATTGAAAGATTTTGTAATTCTAGATAGAATTGATTTGGAAGCAATGGTTTTAGTCTCTTATTCCCTGTCTGGTTTTGTACAACATTTTTCAGGTACCGGGCACTTACGGGAGGCAATAGCTCAATAGGTAGAGCATACCGCTCATAACGGTCAGCTTGGTGGTTCGAATCCACCTTGCCTCATATTCTATTCTTTTCTCTTGGGTCCCCGGTACGCTGTTTTAACATAATAAGGCTTCTTCTCTTTTTTGCTTAACTGTTCACATTAATGATGGCCTTTTACTTTTTGATCTAAAGTTAGAGAAAGAGTTACCTTTAAGGTTCCTTAATGGATCAATTATTCATTCTATTTTAGTCCTTGGTTATGGAGTTGAGTCCATCCTTATTTCTTTAAATTAATATTTGTTTATAATTATTACAAGAAGCTAGAGGAGCACTACACTAGGTACACAATACAGTTATCTGGGTACCTCAGGGTCCGTTACCCCTGGGACATGGCCCGGTTACCTACGGCCCGGTACCCGGTACGCTACCCGTGTACCTAGGGTACTTGCCTAGGGAACTTGCCACGGGTAAACCAGTACTGCAGGGAAGGAAGACCCCTACTTAGCTAGAACTATAAACTATAATTAAAGAATGAAAAGTAAAGCAGGGAAAATAGGGGTAATTAGTTATCCTAGGCTGGTTATAGCAGGCCACTCTTCTTCAACTGCTCAGTTCTTTCAAATATTAGTAAACTTAACACTATCAACTCCTGGAAGGCTGAACTTAACACCTTCTGTTGCTTCAAAGTTACGTTCTCAAATGTCCTTCATAACTGCTCTTTATGCTCTCATCATAAGCGCTCTTCTTGATTTCTTTACTTATTTAAGTCTCTCGGTTATCGTCGTTCAATCTTGTCTGAATATTTTAATGTTGATGATTAATCTTCCTAAAACATTTTTCATGGTACGATCACGACCATCATTCTATTCTCAAAATTCCCCAATATTCCAATTATTAGGCATTATCTCTAATTCTCAGGGTATTCCTCATCGGATTTCTACTATCCCGTGGTACTGGCCCATCTTGAATCAGTCTACACTTTCGACTGTAAGGATTTCCTACAAAATTAATAAATTAACAATGTGTCCGTTGACACTTTCCTACCTTAACTGAGCTGTCCCCTCTTCTTTTTCAGTAGGTGACTATTCATAATATAGTATTATCTTTCTATAACCTTATTATGGCATCTGTCACTCTAACAGGCTTAAGGATAACCTCTTTTTCACAATGACTTAAGTCTTACAGCTTATACATGCTTAGGGTTTTACTTCGATTAATTTATCATTTTAATATCACTAAATTATTACTCCTTTTATTCTTTTTCTTACTTAACTAACGACCAGAATGCTGCCAATCTCTTTATTAAGGGCAGAGACCAACATGGAGAAGAAGCTACCAAACTAGGAGTATCACGGGAGATGGCTAAGATAGTAGTACATGGACTAACCTACGATATGCAAGGGAAAGGATTAGCACGAAGGCTTACCAATGAAGGTTTTCCAAGCCCGGTACCCTACGGTTGCAAGGTACCTAGGGTGCTTCCCTAGGTTACAAGGAGCAACCTTCGGTAACCGGGCCAGTGCGATAAATATCAAGAAGCTAATACCCTTAAAGTGGAAGTAGAAAGGATTTATCAGGAATGGGATAAAACTAAACAAACCGCCTTCCCCTTTATAAATTATTACGTAAGCTAGAAATCTTACCTAGTACCCTAGAACACTGAGCTACTTGCCGTCCTGCTAATCTACGAATTATGGAGCAAGTTAAGTTAATGTGTGATGAATCAATCTTAGACTGCATCAGTGATAACCCTCGATTAATCTTTGAATATTTAAGACTTACCCAACCTCCTACTCCCAAGGTAGTAACTGAGACTAAGGAGGAAAGGAGAGCCGACCCCCTAGTCCTGGGTGAGGATAAGGAATTTTCTACTGGGGAGGGTGATAAGTAATGAATAATAAAGCTATTAAGCCTCAATTTAAGTTCCCCAACCCTTTTGGATTCTATCTTAAATTACTCAAAGCCATGTTAGCTGAAAACCCATTACCCTATCGATTTATTTCTAGTTGTGGAGGTAAGAATTCAGGTAAGACTTATTGCTTCTGCTTGTTCGTATCCTATCTCTTTTACTACAATATCTCTGCTATTGTATTGATATTTAGGAAGGAAACCAAGACGGTTCCTCAAACCCTACAAGAAGTATTAGATAGATTACAGGCGGCTAAGATTAAACATATCCATAACAAGAGTCGGAATACCATTACTAGTCCTAGTGGAAAGACTAAGGTAGCATTTTATTCCCTCTTTAATCCTAGGGGTGAGAAGGTACAACAATTAGGACTGACTGGGAATAGTAATTATATCTATGAATTAGTTTGATTTGAGGAGGTATGGGAAATGGAGGAACAATCAGTTAGAGATGCAGAATTGGCGGTTAGAGGGGCTAAATATACTCTCACTATCTTTACTACTAATCCATATGCCTTAGCTCATTGGTTCGTTTCCTTTTATGTCAAGAAATTACCCCCTAATCGTAATATATTAGTAAGAGAGGGTTACCAATGGAAGTACTGAGTAGAAAGCAAGGAGTTAGTGCATATGACTAATTATCGAGTAAATCCAGCTATCACTCCTGAGGCAGTAGCTAAGTTAGAATACTTTAAAGATAGAGACCCATCCTTCTATGATATTGTAGGGATTGGACTTCCAGGAGTACCTAAGGGAGGAGTATACGCTCACCTACTCCGTTTTATTTCTCGTCTTACTCAGGAAGGGCAGATTTATACCGCTGGGTTGGATTGAGGGTTTAAGCATGACCCCCTAACTACTATCCTTATTAGTAGTCAGAATAGTTATCAAAGTGTAGATGTAGTAGGAGAATTACAGATAGTTAATCAAAGTAGATATTCTAATTAGATGTTAGCTAGTATCGTAGTGAGATGGCTATGGTTACATTATTGAAGGCTTCAATGTTAAATGCGTTGGGAAGGTTCCTTATACGATTACTTTCTACTCACCCCAAGGTTACTTATATGCTGACCCTGATGGAGAACTAAAAGAAGGGGATAAGGAATGAAGGCATCCTTATAATAGAACTGGATATGCGGTATGAAGGGGTAAATATCTTAGTCAAGCTTTATACTCGGATGATACTAGACTTTGAAATAATACTAAGAACCTAGCTAAACCCCACCGAGCTCCTCTACCCTATCGTTACCCCCGAGCCTGCCTACCCGTTCCACCAGTAAATCTTAAAGACCCAACTTGATGAGGCGATTCACGTAAAGTTAGGGTGGAAACTAATTGAGTTAATAAGTATATAGGGGACATCTTTGATGGTAGTCAGATTGATTGGGGTGACGGAAATTATGAAACCCAACGACTCTTATCTTACCCTTAGGGACTCCCTTCCCTTGACACTAATCCATACGAACACACTACAGACAAGATATTAAGTTTTCCTCCTTCTTAACTTATTAAAGTATACTAAGTAAACATATCCTAGGGAACTAAGCACATAGATAACTAGTTAAAGTATACCTACTAGATAAGTAACCTAACTAAGTACCTAGGGACTCCTACTATATTATCCTTACACCCCTACTCTTTCCCTATTAACTAAATACCCTTAAGGCACATCCCTCCCCCTTAGGGAACTATATTACATTAACTATAACTCTTATTACTAGATAACTAGTTAAGTATCTCTCCTTAAGTACTCCTCTACCCCTCTCATTACTAAATACTGTTAACTATACTAGATACCTAGATACACATAGTAACCTCTGCCTATATACTTATACTCATATTACTCTTACCTAAGATACACCCCCTCCCTAAAGACCCTAAAAGAAATCTAAGTTAGTTTATATAAGTAAGATATACTATTCTAGGGTAGGGGTAGTAAGTAATGTATACAATTAAGTTAAGATATGTATACAAGTAAGACAGTTACCTAGGTACCCTACTCATTAGATAAGTTAAGATAAGTTAAGGTATCACTATATTACTCCCCTAAGTAAGACACCACTATTATACTACTCTAAGTAATACAAGTTAACAACATACAAGTTAACCTAGGGTAGATAAGTAGTAACCTAAGTAAGACAAGTAAGCTAGATAGCTCTAAATACATAGAAGCTACAAAGTAATAACTTAGTAAGATATGTAGAACATGCAAGGCATAATACTACTCAAGGTAAGGGGTAAGTAAGATAGGTTAACTACTCATAGGATATATACTACTCTATATGTATAAGTTATCCTTAGTAGGAATCTAAATAAGTAGTTCTATATAGTACAACCCTAAGTTAGACAAGTTAGACAAGTATCCCTATGTAACATAACTAGTAAATACTCATAAAGATAGTTTCCCTTAGTATGTAGCTACTATAGGATTGGAAGGACATGAGAGTTTCAATTACAGTGTTGAAGAATTTAAATTATGTTTCTTCTCTCATCAACATCTTCTATTACTGATGGCAAAACTATCTTGTCTATCATTTTCAAATTTTCACCCCTCTTGTTGTAGAGGTTATCACAGGGATGAAGTAGGGTTTCTGCAGATAAGTTCCAAACTAATTAAGAATAAACAAATGAGGAAGAATTATAAGAAGAGGTTTTCACTAGGGTAAGTATGGGGGGAATTTTAGGATAGAAAAGTAAGCAAAAAGACTAACCCCGGTACCCTACGGTTGCAAGGTACCTAGGGTGCTTCCCTAGGTTACAAGGAGCAACCTTCGGTAACCGGGCCAAATATGAAGAACCCACCGGGGCAAAAGCGTAACAAAAATAATGGAAGTAACCACAAAGTGGCTCTAGGATGGGTAAAGGGAATTAGTAGAGACGATATAAGATATAAAGGGTAAAAGCCAAAGAATAAAGAATAATTAGGCTCATAATAACAATCAGGGTTGTCGATGAGACAGAATAGTAGCGGTATAGTCTCATTAAAAAAGGTCGATCCGCTATTTGTGGTAGAATTCTATCACCAAAGCGTAGTAAAGCTAGGTTTAAGAGAAGCCCTACGAACATCCAGAGCGCAACCCCACAGAATATGATACAAGCAAATACTAGCTGCTGCTCGTCAGATATAAATTCCATAACCGAGGAGACGCCGTCAGAACCCCCTTGACCTTTAGAGCCTGGGATAGAAGGATTGTTGGAAGAGGTCAGAGTATCATAGGAGTTGTTACTGCCTCCTGAAAGTGCCTTTGACGCTACAACAGTAGCACCAGCTACTGCACTGAGTGCTACAGCCACTCCAGCCTTAGATGCTGGAGGAACTGCTTTCACAACCTTGGCAATTCCATAACCCAAACCAGCAATAGTTGCACCACCTTTGATGGTTGTAGTAAAGTTAAGGTTAAGGGAAATGGGGGGTGTGTTGTCAGAGACAGACTTATTAGAATTGGATGTGTTAATGGGGGTTGGGGTAGTGCCACCAATATTATCCGAGCCCCCCTGCTCACCAGCACAAAACACAGGGTCAACAAAAGCCGACAGCAATACCATGTAAATAATGCTAAGAGAGAGCAAAAATAGTCGTATAGCCAATGGAGAGGTATGAAGGGCGTACAGTGCTATTGTGATACGGCTGCTACCTCTTACTTTGAACAGTAGGGCAATACCTAAAACAATTAAACCTGAAAGGAACATTTGACCCGGTTACTGACGGTTGCATCGTAACCTAGGGAACTTACTTTTTTGTTCTTACTTCTTAGTATGAGGCAATCTAGCATTGCAGATCCTCTATCTTTATTCTCAAATGAAAAGAGAGAACTGATAAACCCCTTTCCTTTTTTCCCCCTTACTACCTATTATTTCTTACTTTTCCTTCTGCTTTGCTTATATAATCCTGTAGTAAAGTACACTAAGTTTCCAAGAAAGGTAACGAGCAATAGAGTATCCCAAGCTAGGGAGGGTTCCCCCGGGTTAAACAGGAGTTCTACTGATAGTTTAAGAACAAGCTGCCTAACTGTGCCTATGTTTCTCTTCCTGATTACCAACCATTCAGTATAGAATTACCTTTCTATCTTTTCTATCTTCATTTCTACCCTTCCTTTTCATTATGAACAATTTCCAGCGCCTGATGGACAATTACGTGAGGAAGAGTTAAAGTAAAGATTCAGCTTTTTTAGACATAATGTGATTAATTCCATTTAGTTGAAATAGTGTTAGAGCTTTCATATATCGGAAAAGAGTAGTATGGGAATATTCAGAGTTTCACTTGCTCCCACCCGGCCCGGTTACTGACGGTTGCAACGTAACCTAGGGAAGTTTACCCTTAGACTAGTTCCACGGGTAAACGGACCCTGAGGTACCCAGGTACGCTACCCTGTGTACCTAGGGTACTCCCAGTCACGATAGCATTGGGACCTAGGGACCTAGATTGGGAAAAGTTCTGAACTATTGAGAAGGAATTGTGACTTTGACTCCTTACAAAGAGAGTAAAGACGGCAGAAAGATTGCTACTACCCCGTTCACCATCCATGCTTTTCCGTTAAATATTTGATGTTTGATGAAACCTTTCCTTCCCCATCACGACCAAGAGCTTGTTTCATCAGACACCACACTAAGAGAGGAACATTGTAGTAGGTGTAAGTTCCTTTGGTTTACCCTTAGACGTAGTTCCACGGGTAAACTCCCCTAGGTACCTTGCAACCGTAGGGTACCGGGGCGGACCCGGAGGTTACTGACGGTTGCATCGTAACCTAGGGAACTCTCGACTCTTCCATCTTTGTACCTCTTGCTTTGCTGTCAGGTTGAGATTACCAGCTAGTCCTCCCCCTGTTGGCAAGAATAATGCTCCTGACTGCAACCAAGAACTAGCAAGATGTGCTCAATTATCTGCCCTTTGTGTCTTGCCATCTTATGCAGGATTCTACTTTCATCTTTCTGAGCAGCAGAGTGAGGATCAAACATATTAGCAAGGTTAGCAATGTTACTAAAGAGTCCTGCTTGGTTCTTCATGAATCACAGCCTGTCTTTCAGGTTGAAGAACTGTTCGAAAGCATTCTCTTCAAACCACCCTTCCTAAAGAGCACACTAAAGGTTCGATTCTGTGTTAATTTAAAGGACATTGAGACAGTTGCCAATCCTTCTTTATTATTACATAAATGGAGTTAAACGTACACAAATTAGAATGATAAGAGTCAGTCTACTTTAAATTAACAGCTAACAATTGTGAAGTTCATGTAAATGTCTGGTACAATATAAAGAAGTTCTATAACATACACTTCCACAGATTTACACACGCAGATTCAAAAATACATGAAAAGCATCTACGATATGAGAGTGAATATATAGAAATACCAGAAGAATTCAAAGGTTATCAAATAATAGACATAGTAGAGTACATAAGATCAAAGAACTTCAAATATTTTGATAATTGAGCTGTAGGACATGGATATAGGTAAGCCTAAAGGCAAGGATACAGCACAGCATATTTGATAGATATAAAGACAAGATTAAGGAAGGGGGAGGGTGGCCCCACACCTAGCATTCGCTTAATATAAAATAAAAGCCGTAAGTTATACGAACTCTGACTTATTTTAAAGACAAGGTTCCAGGAATTCTCTTGCTTACAGATGGAAAACGTTCCATTATCATCGATTAAACCTACCAGCCATTGACAAAACCAAGAAGAGGAAGAAAGACTCAACAAAGTTTCAATTACTCAAGCTAATGAATTCCAAAGAAGTGTCCATACTTTTTATGAACTAATTCAACAAAATCAATTAACTCAATCAAAACAAAATAATCAAACTAATCAAACTCCATAGAACAACTAGACTATCTTCCCAAATTATCACCTCATAACCATTGATAAATCCTGCTGGTAATGTTCTGTTTAATCTCTTTGCTTTTCTAAGTTTTGCATTCAAAGGGTGGATGATCTTCTTCTCTGCTAAATATCTCATGACTAGTCTCGCCAGGGGTGTTTTAAGAATGAAGGAATCAAATAGTATCAAGTGTAATAGAGGCTATCAGGAGAGGGAGGAATCGAACCTCCAACAAGAAGTTTGGAGCTTACCATTTTACCATTAAACTACTCTCCTTATTGGCGTATCCTTTTCGTTGCTTAGCAGGTATTGGTTTTTGGAGCTCCACACTCTTCAACTTTGTCAAATCGATGGTTAAGACGTAGAGAATTGTACATCAAAAAATGAAGTATTACTAAAGGAAGTACCCTAGGTACAGTCCCCTAGGGACACAGGTAGCTACTGGGTACCGGGCTAATGACAAAACCCCTCGGGAAAAACCAAAAATAGAGTTTATCAAAAGAAAAGGGAGGGGAGATTTTAGAGTAAATAAGGGATGATACAGAAAAATGCAGAGAATCTAGGACGACGAGAGGTAAAATACCTAGTACGAAAATTAACAGAAGAAAAGGAAGTAGGAGGTAATACTCCCTACGTGTGATATCTAGGCAAGGATTGAGGTAACGGCTAGGACTACCCAAGCAAACCCGGTTGTAAGTCCAAATAGTATACGCCGCGGTTAAGACTACTGAGGAAGAGGCCAATATGGTGATAAAAGGGTTCCGTTGATAGGCACCTGCAAAGGAAAGGAACTCCCCTAAGAAGTTAGCCGTTAGTGGTACTGCCATATTAGCTAGGCAAAAAACGAAAAACAGAAGAGAGAACAAAGGCATGGTTGAGGTTAGTCCCCGATAATAAGGCAGAATAAGTGTGTGCCAGCGATCATAAAGCACACCGACACAAATGAATAAGGCTGGTGAAGCTAAGCCATGGGCTACTGATAGTAAGATAGACCCTTCTATGCCTTGAACAGTATTAGAGAAGACGCCCATTGTGGCAATAGCCATATGGGATATGGAAGCGTAAGCAATTATACTCTTAAGATTAACTTGCCGCAGGGTACTTAGAGAGGTATAAATTATACTAATCGTACACAAGGTGTACACCAGAGGGGTAAAATAAGAAGAGGCTTCAGGGAAAAGAGGAAGCAGGATTCGTAAATAACCGTAAGTTGCCATCTTTAAAATTACACCAGCTAATAGCATTGAACCTGCTAAAGGAGCCTCCGTGTGGGCTAAGGGAAGCCAAATGTGAAAAGGAACGAGAGGTGTTTTGATAGCTAAAGCTAGGAAGATTCCTAACCACAGAATATTTTGAACTTCAGGTTTAATACAACTTGTAGCTATTAGTTGGTAATCAGTTGAACCTATTGACATATATATGGCAATAAAGGATAATAACATGAATAGGGAGCCAAACAGAGTATATAAGAACAGCATGAAGCTAGCCCTAACTTTATGTTGGCTATGAGACCATATACCTATCATTAAGAATAAAGGGATAAGCACACTTTCGAAGCATATGTAAAATAGCAGCAGGTCAAGAACCACGAACAGAGCGATCAGGAGCGTCTCTATCACTAGTAGCGCTATCAGGAAAGATTTGAACAAGGGAATATTGGCTGTATTGGATGAAATATTGGTTAGGGCGGGGGTAGTTAGGATACAAGTAGGTATTATGAAGGTAGTCAGAAGCACGAAGAACAGAGAGATACCATCAAGCCCTATGATAAAGTGACAGAATGTAACACTACTCCAATCCTGGACAAACTGGAAGTGGCCGCAATTGCCGTCATATTCACCCCAGAGCACAAGGGATAATGCAAAGTTAGCTAATGAAGCTAGTAAAGCTACTTGTCTACTCTGTCTTTCATTAGAGCATCCCAGGATGATACCTACAACTCCGATAAGGGGAGTAAGTAACAATATAGTAAGCATGTTTTTGGTATTGTGTTAACACAATTACTTCTGAGGTTATTGTCCGGTCAATAGAGACGCTGCATGTATACCTAGGGGAGTTTTGTCCTAGCGAGTTTTCCCTAAGACGTAGTTCCACGGGAAAAGTCCCCTAGGTACCTTGCAACCGTAGGGTACCGGGGCGGACCCTGAGGTTACTGACGGTTGCAACGTAACCTAGGGAACTTACAGTTTTTTAACGACCCGGTACCTAGTACGTTACACTATGTACCTAGGGACCTCGTACTCTAAATCTAAAGACAAAACCTTGGGAAATCAAGAAAAGGCAAAGGTTTAAGATACTAATTGAGAAAGAAAAAGAAAGAGGAAGAGGCTGCCGTAGATTGGTAAACAAGGAGTAGGATGAAGCTAGAGAAGAAATAAGATGACACTCAGAATAGCTCTGACTGGGTAGGGGACCTGCAAAGCTAGACATGGTCTGCTAGTGTCTGAGGGATGTGCTATTAAAAACTGGGGGGGTTTTAAGTTATTAAGTTGTAAGAAAAGAACTTCAAATAACCTGGAGAACTATGCCTGCAGACGAAAAATGAGTTAATATGAACTTATTGATTTGACATGATTCAAGAAAAAGCTATAGAAATCCATTTGCATAACCCTCAAATTAATGATAAGTATACAAGAATGACTATGGGGGATATGATTACTTTACCAAAAAATGGTGAGGTATTTCAAAGAGAAAGACAACGGTATAATAATAGTCAAGAAGAACAAAGAACTCCAGTAGGAGGATGTTTCAACTGTGGAGGGGCACATTTTAAGAAAGATTGCCCAAGATTGAGAAAGAATTCTATTCAATACACGATACAATCAATGCAGCGATCATTGAATAATAATAGACAAGCAAATAATGATATTATACCTCAAAGAAGAAGGAAACCCATAGAGGATCATAAGTTGACCCTCAAGAGACTTGATTCGTTTTTGAAGGTCCCCTGGGACAGTCCCCTAGGGACACAGGCAGCGTCCCTGTGGACCTCAGGGTCCGCCCCGGTACCCTACGGTTGCAAGGTACCTAGGGGAGTTTACCCGTGGAACTAGTCTAAGGGTAAACCTAGTGTCAAGAGTTACAACAGTTGCAATGAGTCAAAAGAGTCATAAAGCACTTAGACTAACTAGTTATACTTACCTTCATTCTTTCCTATAGCACTATCTTACCTACTTGATAAACTATGAAGGGAAACTGAAATGCAGAAGCAGGGAAGGGGAGCTTGGTTACTTATTCTTTTCCTTGGTTCTTTGGTTTAGTTGATCAGTTAAGAAGGAGAGGACACTCTATCCTTTAGCATTTGTTCAATCTAATAAAGTAGTTGGAAAGGGTTTCCTCCTAATCCACTACCTCACCAAAATAACTCTCACCATTAGTTTAAGTTTCTAAGTTCCTTCCCTCCTTCTTTAATTCTCTTAATTTTATCTTAAGTTCTAAGTGGGAGGGGGGAAGTTTTCTCCGTAGGATGTAATTCCCTAGGGGAAAGGAGAAATCCAAACCATCCCATCATCAAGAGCAAACTCATCTTATTTAAACCTTTGTTCATCTTACATGAATCAGTTGAACTTACATCCCCTCTTCACTGCTCTAGCAAGATAGTCGAGGTAACGAAAACCACCCAATCCCAATCTTAACTTTGACTACTTCTCTAGCCATAACACAGCTATCTAGTTTGTAGGGGGGAATTTTAAGAAGAAAGTTACATAAGTGGCGGCTCTCCTGAGCCCCAAACGTAGACCAAAATGAATAGGAATAACCAAACCACATCAACGAAATCATATGATCCGAATCCTTTCAGAGACGGTTGGACTCTATCTTCATCCATATTTAAATAGGATGCTCTACATACTAGTCTCTGAGGAACCCCTACCCCTTAGAGTTTCCTGCGGATTGTCCATTGTTGCATACTAAGGATTGTTAAGCATGCCTACCTTAGCCTTTAGGAGTTTCCCGCATATGGTAGAGTGGTAATAATAGAAGTTACTTTCTAAGACGGCATTTTTTGCCAGTAAAGGATAGCACCTTCATATCCTACGTGGTGATGCTTAGTAAGATGGTAATTTATCATACGGTATAAAGATACTGCTAAGAAGATTGAACCTATTAAGACATGACCCCCACCCAAAACAAAATAAGGAATAAATCATTCATAAAAGGGAATAAATTATCTAGGTTTGATCCTTATTAAAGGAAGGATGAGTAGAAGTAAAGAAATAATTCTTATAAGGAGTTCCAGTATCTAGATATTCTCTAACAGGTTTTCTTGAAAAGCCTAAAGCTAAAGCACACTTAGAAAGAGAAGGGTAACTTAAGATGGTTCCGTCAGGATGGGTTACAAACACAGGAAAGGACTCAGAAACTAGTATATCAGTATCAGAAATATAACGTATACCATTTCGGACCTCATAAGGAGCAGGTAAATTAAATACATCATCTATTTTTTCTTGAGAAATGACAAGGTTTTGCTTATTACCAGGATTAGTAGAAAGGCGATTATTATTCATACGGCTTCTTAAGAGTGCTATTAAATATTTTCCTTCCTGTAGAGTGTGTCGCCCTGAGAAATAAACTCTAACACAGATAGTCCAATCAGCAAAGTCAAGACCTTTTTTAGAATAAAAGGTTAAAGAGGTAAAAGTGGGAACAATTACATTGTAAAGGAAAGCAATTTTGTTGAACTCAAGAGAAACCTCAGGAGCATGGGATTCCCTTCCCTTCTGCGATGATCTGGAAATAGTAGTCAAAGAACCAATTCCCCCAAAGAATTCGTTAATGGCAATTAAAACAGGTTTATCAATTAAAGTCAATTGTATAGATAAGCGAGGAACCAGTTTATTAAAGCTAAAGCTACCATCTCCTTCAATAAATCCTAGCAGCCAGGGAAAGGTAACTACTACTTTATGGTTAGAAGGTAGAGTATACTCGCTACGAGCCTTATTCATTGAAGCTTTGAGCTCCATTATTCGTTTTCTACCTTCTTCAGTTAAATGAGTTTTAGTAGAAGTTCCCTAGGTTACCATGCAACCGTAGGTAACCGGGCGCATCAAAACAACTTCCCGAAAAGCTAAATAGTCTAAATATTTTGTTGTATTTAACTGAAAAGAATCAAAGAGTGGGATTAAAATCCCTAAAAGAGCAGACTGGTCGCTAATGACAAAATTTGCTTTAGCTTTATTAGAATACAAGGTAATATAACCACAATTCAACTTAGCTTTAAGAAGATTAAGAAGTGGTAAGTCATCTAAGTGTAGTCCTATTTGGAACATAAGCTGAACTCTATCCTCAATTAGCTTGATCTGGAAGTTAGATTCAGCATCAGAGAAACCTACAAACCATTGAACAAATGAAGGATCAAGTTCATCAAAGATCTTCCTATACTCTTTTATTGATAAGGAATTACTGGTTCTCACCTTTAGTCCTGAACCTGGGGGGGAATTGTTTATTAGAGGAGGTTCACCCCCTCCCCAATGGTAGAAAAAGATGTAAAGAATTAACCAGATGACGTCTACAAAATTAAGAAAGTTTATAAAGCATAGAAGGATGAAAATAAGGAGTAACAAGAGAACGAAAAGTTAGCATAGAGCTAGCAGAAATATAAATACGATTACCTTTACCACGATGGTGTAAACTACAAGTTAAGTTAAATTTGTTCCTTAAAACTGCAAGAAGAAGATCTCAATCTTCTAAGGAAAAAGCATTAGTATTAAGATGAAATCCATTAGAGCACTTAGATCCATCATCTTGCGACCAAAAGGCAAGACCTACAGGAGTTAACAGATCGGCAATGTTAGAAGGAATTAATTTTATGCCATTAAGATAAAATAAGGTATTAAGTTCAGTAAAGCAAGGAAGAGAACGAGAAGAAAAGGAAAGTACACCATAAGTGTTATTTCTTAATTTGGCTTGCCCTAGAGTAGGAGAAGTCATATTACAAAATGGTTTTAAGTGTGAAAAAACAAGGTCAAGGTACTCGGCATGCTTTACGCTTTGTGCAAATTTGAAGTAGGCATTACCATTAGAATACTTCCGCACAAGAGAGGCATCACCTAAAATAAGCCCTATAATAACCTCTTTAGTTAGTAAGGGTAAATTTAAGTTTTCCATAAGAGATAATTTGATAATTTTACTTCTAAGTTAACTTATTAACGTAGGGGGGAAATTTTTATTAGAGGTGGTTCACCACCTCCCCAATGATAAAAGAAGATGTAAAGTATCAGCCAGATAACATCTACCATGTGCCAATAAAGAATAGCACCTTCGAATCCAACATGGTGGTGTTTAGTAAGATGATAGTTAAGTATACGATATAAACCTATAGACAGAAAAAGGGTTCCAATAAGGACGTGTAGTCCGTGCATCCCTGTACCAAAAAAGAAGCAAGAGCCAAAAGCTCCATCCGAAATAGTAAAGGAGGCATTATAGTACTCATAGAGCTGTACACCCGTGAAGACAAGAGCAAGAACAATAGTGTAAATAAGTGCCACTATAGCATTTTTACGATCTCCGGCTATCAGAGAGTGGTGTGACCAAGTCACTGTAGCCAAATCTCCAGCTATATATTATTACATATCTGAATATATAACCCTTGTACTTTATATTAAAATAAGTTTTCAATCCCTAAACTTAGCTAGTTTAGTCTAGTAGTCACACTAGTTGTTTGAAATTTAATATAAAGCCTTTGGAAAGAGAAATCAATCTATTTAAATCTTCTCTTTCGAGATTCCGACTGTACATTAAGCATCCTTGAAGATACCCATCGATGAACCAGTCTGTAGCGATCATCCTCCTTTATTCAAAGAAGAGAACCGACGGTCTTAGAATCAGATATATCCCGTTAACCGTTTTCATCAATGTCGCCAAGATAGTTATTATCCTATCTCCTATAAAGCTAGATTAACTGGACAAAGAGCATAATTAAGATCGATGGAGGATAAATCGATTGATATTACCCAATTAATCTAGGACTATGCAATCTATCTGATTATTTAATTTAGAAAATCAATGGAAAGACTCATTATGTCACAAGAAATCGTATTTAATGGTAGGAATTAAATAGAAGGTAATTTATAAAGCATGGTAGGATGAATATAAGGTTTAACTATTTTAGTGAGATCTGCCATACTAGACTTAGGAATATATAAACTATATTGATTCACTACACCTGTTTTATGTATAGAGGTATTTAATCCATATTTTCTTTCTAGAACACTAGCTAAATATTGAACCTCTTTAAGTGTGAAAGAATTAGTGCAGAATCTTAATCCTTTATTTTTGTGAAGAGTTGCATCGTCCATTATCCATACAGCTAAAGCCAAAGGTGATAAATACTGATCTATAATCTGAGGGACAACTTTTCGTTGATTAGGGTAAAATTGCTCATAAATCCAATTAAATGAACTGTATGTATAAGTTCTGAATCTATAAAAGTAGCGTATTTGTCCATTTGTTCCTTTTCTAGCCCGGTACCCAGGTACGCTACCCTGTGTACCTAGGGTACCCCGGTTACCTACGGTTGCATGGTAACCTAGGGAACTTTGTATGACAGGTATCTCTGGTTTACAGTAACCAAGAGAACTAATAACTTGATGCAGCCATAATAAGTATTCGCCATTGGTTTTTTCTTGATAAAAAGCAAACCGTGAACCATTACCATCTTTTTCCATAGATCCATCGCCTAGTAATGATCCTATAAGGATACAAATTATCTCATAATTGTGGGGACCAATTCTTTTTGTGGACGGAACTCTGGGACAGTTAAATGGCAGTAAGCTAAATATCATAAATGAATCAGATTGACCACATTTCTGGCAAGCACCAGAAGAAAGTAAAAGAACTGTATTAACAAGAGGCAATTCCCATGGTTCAATGGGTTGTATACCGGCAGGGGGCCAACTGCAACCCAGTTCAACCGTAGGAGCTAAGGCGCTGTCAAAGAAAGCCCAGAAGATAGAAAGGAAGAAAAAGATCTCAGATACGATAAAGAGGATAATACCTAATATGAGGCCTTGTTGTACACGAATGGTGTGATGCCCTAAGAATGTCGAGAGTATGTATCCTAAGTTTCATTAGGGAATGGACTATATCTTTATGGCTGGATTTAAGCATTCCATGAGACTCTACTTATGAAAAACATGACTTCTCGGATTGAAGCTTCCTTAGTTAGAAGCATTACTCCTTTTTACCAGCTCTCGGAACCTAAGTATAGATTCATTAATTATGTATATACTATATACCGCCTTTTCTGATTATGAAAGTTCAGAGTACATTCAAGCTCAAACTTTAGTTTGATAATCTCTATAAGACATAGGTTCTCCTCTTTGGAAAACGAGGCTTTATGGGTAATTCAGAAGAATGGATAGGAGAAGTTTTGACTAGATACAAGAAGCATTTTATCAAAAGAGTTGTCGCTATAGGATTGAGAATGCTTAAATCTACCAACACTTGACATATAGTCTCTGAGGATCCTACTCAGGATGCCTATTCCTTTTGGTTTCCTGCTGATTGTCAAATCCCTTGGATTGTTCCGAACAGTTTTAAAGGTAGACTGAGTGGACCAAAGGCTCTAAGGAGTTTCCAGCATACAGTTAAGTTTATAGAAGGCACATTCTTATTAAAGATTTACCTTCACGGATCACATCCGCCCACCATAGACCCATAGTAGAGAGAACGGCTAGAAGACCTATAGTTAAAAAGACTCCTCCATGACCATATCCATGAAAATAGCAGACTGCTGAGATAGTAGTAGTAAGAAGAGCAATTGAGCCTGCTAAAGGCCATGGTGAAGATTCTACTAAGTGATAAGGATGAGGCTGAAACTTCATGAAAACTTGCATTGTTTTTTAGCCAGCTATACCCCCCAATGTTCAGGAGGCCCTGGTTGCTTTACTCCTTTATTGGTATCACCCCTTAATATAGATTAGAAAATGTCGAGTAGAAGAAGAAGTTGGAAGATAGAATAAACAAGCAGCAAGAAATCCAAGCTGCGGACAGGAAAAAGCCAAAGTTCCCTAGGTTACCATGCAACCGTAGGTAACCGGGGTACCCTAGGTACACAGGGTAGCGTACCTGGGTACCGGGCCTCAACCCTGTTGAATCATCACCACCCCTACACAATGGCGTGGAGAGAATTGTTCATTATCAAAGTTTGAAGAAGGAAGACAAGTCAAATAAAAGAAGTCAGAAGATGGATGGATAAAGAAAAGAAGATGAGGGTTGAGATAGAAATCATACCGTGTGAAAGCAAGGGGGAATTTTTAGGCAGAGCCCGGTTACCGAAGGTTGCTCCTTGTAACCTAGGGAAGTTTGGCCTAGGAAGTTCCCTAGGCAAGTACCTAGGTACCTTGCAACCGTAGGGTACCGGGGTACCCTAGGTACACAGGGTAGCGTACCTGGGTACCGGGCTTTACCCTGGGATGAGCCCCTTTGGTATCTAGGGTACTTCTAACCCTGTAAGTTTTCTTAGGGTCTCTTAAGAAACTCTTCTCTATGTTATTCACTCTATGCCCTAGTTCCATATAAGCCGGGTTATGTAAGTTACCGCTAATGGTCATCCGTGACCCAAAGTTTTGAAGACATAACTTCCCTATTGGGCAAGCAGGCGGAAGCCTTAAACGGGTGATCTTCTGCTAATTTAGCTAGACTGGCTAGTAGGTCACTCCCCGCCAGTCTACTCTTGGTCCACTGTGTGAAGGGGGAATCCAAACAAGGATGTCTATAGCTAGACAGAGGATAAGAAGTAGAGGTGAACTTTTTACATAGGAATTACATGTTTTTCAAAGGAATTACATCTATTGAAAAACTCAATGAAAAAAGGAAGAACAGAAAAAAGAAGATTGGAATTTGAACTCTTTTCATACAGTAATACTTCTAATGTGATTTACAGGTTTCCAATATTAAGAATAATAGTAGTAAAAGTTGTACTCTACAGTACTCAAAACACAAGTGGGGAATTTTAAGAAGGTGTAATTTCAAAGGCTACGAGAATACTTAAAGTAAAAATAAAGAAGGCAAAACCTATAGGTAAAAGGGTAGTCCAGCATATTACCATTAATTGGTCGAATCTTACCCGAGGTAACGTAGCCCTGACCCAAATGAAAAGGAAGAATATAGCAGAAGACTTTAATCCTAATATGAGTGATTCAAGAAGGGGAGTCGAGGGTAAACCAAAAGGTAAAAGGTAGCCGCCTAAAAATAAAAGACTAGTAAGGGTACTCATTAATAATATGGACCCATATTCAGCTAGGTAAAAAAAGGCAAAGGGCAAGGCCGAATGTTCTACCATAAATCCTGCTACAAGCTCTTGTTCTGCCTCGGGCAGATCGAAAGGTGCTCTGTTTGTCTCCGCAAGAATGACGATAAACCAAACTAAAGAAAGCGGTAATAAAGGTATTATTAACCACACTCCTTGTTGAAATTCAACAATCTGTAGAAAGGATAGGGAACCTGTTATTGATACAATTATAAGGATAACCATAGCTAAAGGGAGCTCATAGCTTACAAGTTGTGCCGAAGATCTTAATGATCCAAGGAAAGCATATTTAGAGTTAGCTGACCAACCGGCAAGCAGGACGCCATAAACTCCTAAAGAGGAAACAGCCATGAGAAATAGCACTCCTAGGCTAATATCCACTAAGGCTGTACCTTTGGCAAATGGAATCACTGCCCAACCCATGAGAGCTAATGACAGGGTAATAAAGGGTGAAACTAAGAAGATTATCTTGTTAGCGTGACTGGGAATTACAGCCTCCTTGAGCAAGAGTTTCAATCCATCAGCAAAAGGTTGGAGAAGTCCGTAAAACCCCACGACATTGGGTCCTACCCTTCGTTGCATAGAAGCCATTACTTTCCGTTCAGCGAGAGTCAGGAAAGCAATACTCCCTAACAAAGGCAGTAGAATTATGAAAGATTCCAGTAAGAAGAATAGCATGTAAACAGATTGGGAAGATTAACTTCTAAGTAGGAAATAAACTAGTCAGTAAGGAGAATTCGATTGGTTAAGAAGATTATTAATGAAAAAGTAGTACTGATAGACCCCCTTCCCTGGAACCCCAACTCTAAAAGAAAGCACTCGAATGGGACAGACAGGAAGTCATTATAGAAGAATTTACTGACACGTATATGAATCTAGATTATGAGCCAAATATTATAGAAAACAAGTCATGGGAAGAAGAGATAAAACTTGAAGAAGATACGTTACAGCTAATAACTTATGATATAAAGGAAGTAGAATATGAACAAATGCTATCAAGGATAAGTCAGGCCAATATTGAAGAAGCTAATGTACAAGGAGAATAGGATGAATTATTACAAAGGCCCGCCCGGTTACTGACGGTTGCAACGTAACCTAGGGAACTCCCTGAGACCGATGGCCATTGGGACCTAGGGACTCAAGGAATCAGAGGAATATGATATAGGGGGTAGGGGGGTCAGGAGTAAAGAAAAATAAATAGATACTTAATCAACAACTATCCCTTATCTTCCTTATCTTTCTTTGTATCTTCTTTGTCTTTCTTCGAAGGCTTTACATACTCCTTGTATCACTGAATGAGGAATTCAATGTATTATAAAGACTGTTGAGACCTTTCCACAAAGATAAAATAGTAAATCAATATGTAACCTTCAATTGGACCTATGTATTTTGCCATCTTTTCTGTAGAGCTCTTAACTCTTATCATCCTTACATGATACTTTACCTCCTCCTCTTCCTCTAGTTCATATATCTGAAACTTAGGATAATTACTCTTAGGTCTTATCCTTGTTAACTTATCAACAGTAGCAGTCAACCCTATAACCCTGCATCTGTTCTTGTTGAATAGTCTATCAAACGTTTCCTGCCCTCCTTCACAATCTCTAGTGAAAGGACACAGATAAATACACCTAATATCTTCCTTTAATAATTGTCTCATGATGTACCTTGTCTTTCCCTTACCAGCTCTAGCACTCAAGATCTTCACCTTTATCTTGTAGTTGTTTACAACATCACATTTTATCAAAGGGAATTTTCCATATAAATTCAAATGTATGATAATATATACCTTTTGTCATCTTTTGACCCTTGCCAGAATCGAACTGGCGTTTAGGCAGTGAAGTTGCCTTGTACTATACCTATCTATACGAAAGGGCCTAATAAGAGAGGTTATCCTAAATTGTCTCCCCTTCAGTTAAAGAGATGCCTTCATCAAAACAAAGGAATTACATGTTTTTCAAAGGAATTACATCTATTGAAAAACTTCCCTAGGTTACCATGCAACCGTAGGTAACCGGGCTCAATTAAAAAACTACTCTAAGGGAAACACTTTACCCTGGGAAGACTGAGGGTTATTAACAAACTAAATAAACCAAAGACAGCCATTGCTGGGACTCGAACCCAGGACAAAATCATTAACAGTGATTTGCTCTACCCGCTGAGCTACAGTGGCCTTATATTTTATCCAAACAAAAGGGGGAGTTTAGATTTAAATCTTCAAAAGAAACATAAGTTCACAAAAGCCAAGACTAGCCTCTAATTAATTTCAACTCTAAAATATCTATCTAATTCAAGGTGTCAATATTCAATATTTCAGGGAAAATACTTAGATTTTAATCCAATTAGTCTTAATTATTACACAAGGTATATAGGAGATGGCAGAATCGAACTGCCGCCTTGTGCTTGTAAGGCACCCGCTCTTCCATTAAGCTAATCTCCTTGGGGATTTAACATAACAATAACTTTGATTAAAGATGGCAGAAAGAGAAAAGATAAATAGCTTTAAAGAAAGGGTTAGAGCCCCAGCTTCTCATCATTGGAGGGATGTGATGAGCAACTAGAGTCTGCAGCTTAGGAACTCCTAGTTTTGAAATGCGGTATCGATATTGGTCTTTACCCTTACCATTAGCTATTTGGACCCGGTTACCGAAGGTTGCTCCTTGTAACCTAGGGAAGCACCCTAGGTACCTTGCAACCGTAGGGTACCTCAGGGTCCGTTTACCCGTGGAACTACGTCTAAGGGTAAACCCAGAATTTTAAGAATATCCATATTTAACCAAAAGAATAGAACGTATTTGGTTCACCTCAGAGGATGTCATACTATCTGTGTTTATGATTACTACGCCATTGTGTTTACAGCAGCGCCTGGTGGGTTTTACCATCAATAGTAATGTACCTAGATTAAGCTATTCCGTGAAGAAGAGTTAAAGTAAAGGCAGTGAATTAGGTAGAAGTACCCTAGGTACAGTTCCCTAGGGACACAGGCAGCGTCCCTGTGGACCTCAGGGTCCGTTTACCCGTGGAACTACGTCTAAGGGTAAACTTCCCTAGGTTACGTTGCAACCGTCAGTAACCGGGCCGGGTAGCATACCGGGTACCTCAGGGTCCGTTTACCCGTGGAACTAGTCTAAGGGTAAACCAGGGGGGTATTTTTTTTAGAGTTAGAAGGTGTAGAGGAATACTTCGTACCTATATCAGAAAGTGTGTTTTCAATAAGACCAATGAGTGGAACTAAAATTAAGAAATAAGCAAAGTAAAAGGCTGTACAAAGTTGTCCTAAGAGAATGTAAGGAGGTTCAGGATGATTTGCTCCTATCCACATAAGGAGTAAGAAGTTAACAACAAATAGCCAAAAGAAAAAACGCATAAAAGGTCGGAAAGCAGAAGATCGAACTCGAGAACTTTCAAGAAAAGGAAGTAGGAAAAGAATCAAGATGGAAGCTAACATAGCAACTACACCTAGAAGCTTATTAGGGATTGCTCTCAAGATGGCATAGAAAGGTAAAAGGTAGAATTCTGGCACAATAGAGATAGGGGTTTGCATAGGGTTGGCTGGTATTGAATTGTCAGGGTGACCCAGAGCATTAGGGAAGAAGAAAACAAAGATAGATAGAATGAGGAAGAAAACAAAAAAGCCAACCAGGTCTTTGAATACGTAATAAGGATAGAAAGGGACACGGTCAAGTTTAGAACTCACTCCCATAGGATTATTGGAAGCATTTTGGTGAAGAGCAATAAGGTGCATAAAAGCTAATGCTGCTAACACAAAGGGTAATAAAAAGTGTAAACTGAAGAAACGGGTAAGAGTAGCATTACTTACAGAAAAACCTCCCCATATGACATGATTATTATCGATATAGCATTTAACTACATCTTCTTACTATCACTAGTAAGATTAGACTATGTCATCTACCAAAATAGTTAACTGGTAGTAGGGCACTCGTGTCCGGATTATTGCTAGTGCGGCTCACCGATTAGTCGTTGAACGTTCGTACATCTATTAAAGCACTGATATACGCTTCGCTGCAAGTTGTCTCTATATTCAGAGAGGTCCTTGCAATTCACCCTATTTGCAATTAAGCCTCTCAGCTTAATGGAACTCATTTGTATCTTCAATTATCTCTTTTACCTATTCAGCTATGTGGAATGATGGGGCTCTAAATTGGATTACTTAGGTAGTCGAAGGTGGCAGTAGCTCTCGCATATTCATAGAGAGAATAAGCTGAATACGAATGAAACCACCTGGTGTTTGAGTAATAGCAATATACCCATCCCCATCAATTAAACCTACTAGCATAGATAGAAAATCGAAAGGGATATTTAGTGCATATCGCTTATCATTTTCAATACGAAGTAGAGCTCCACGTAGAGCCTTAAAATGTACAGTTCCAATAGTAGAAAGAATAGCTAGAATAAATAGAGAGATAATTAGTAGATGTGGAATTCTACAAGGTCCGTGCCAATCCAAGGTATAGCCGAAAGGAGATTAGTTATAACTGTTGCCAAATCTCTTATTTCTACTATTTCCCTCATTCTAAATATGTAAATTGCTTCGCTAGATTTGTTTGAATGAAAAGAAAAGCGAAATACCTGTATTCTCTTTATTTATAGAAACTACAAATTGATCTTTATGAAGATCTAAAGAGAACCTTGGAGCAAACGCAGAGATTCCGACTGTACATTAAGCAGCAATTTTCAGCCACCCACCAATGAACCAGTCTGTAGCGATGATACACATCACCGACGGTCTTGAATATCTTTAGACTAAAGAACTATTTTTGACCGTTTTCATCAGTATCGCTAAGAATCATATACTACTCGTTTTCTGTGTAAATTGCCGAGTAATTGACATTCTTAACTATAATGTTTTTCTTACTTAGTTTTCCTACGATGTAATTCCTTAGGAAAACGTTCCAAATTTATACTTCATACTAGGATGTAAATAAGGCTTTACTATTTCATAGAAATTTTCAAGAGAAGATTTGTTTATGTAAATAACATATTGATTTATAGCACCTGTCTTATTTATAGATGTTTTTAATCCATATTTGTCTCTTAAGAGAGAAGATAAAAATTCTACATCTTTATAGACAAAACCGTTTGTACATAATTTTATTCCACTAGATACTTTTGCCCCATCATCGGAAACCCATATAGCTAAGGCTAATGGAGATAAATATTCTTGAAGAAAAAGAGGTACTACTTTTTTACCTTCCCTTTTCCCAATGATGTCATTCCTTTGGTAAAAGCCCGGTCCCTGAGACCGATGGCCATTGGGACCTAGGGACTCTGGATAAAATGCTTCTTGTATCCAGTCAAAACTTCGGAATGTATAGGTTTTAAATCGTAATACATATCTTAATTTTCCTTTTTTACTTAAGCGTCTTGATAATTCAGGTGTTTTCTCATTACAATAACCTAAATTAGAGACAGTATTATGTAACCATAATAAATAAGCTGAATGGTTGTCTTCTTGTTGAAAACAAATTCTTGTTCCTAATCCATGTTTTTCAGCATAGGCATCTCCTAATAATGAACCTATTATAATGCTTAGAATATCTATATTATGAGGGCCAATACGCTTGATAGCTCTTGTTCTTGGGGAAGTAAACATAAGTGGTAAATTAGCATGAGCTTTCATTTGGTAAGAAAAGAAATCACCATTTTGGGCAAACTCATTTGCACCCCAATAGGACATTTGCCCCCAAGGTAACACATACAATTTTTCCGAAGATAAGCACAAACATACTATCCTTATATTCACTTCTAGCTTATCTCCCCTGTACCTCATCAGCTTATTGATCCCGAGTTTTACTCTTTCTAATAAACATCTCTTGAGGCCTTGTGAACAAAGCCTTGGCCCCGGACGAGGGGCCTGGTCCAAGACCGGGGGGGAGTTTTGCTGGAAAATTCGACTGTACATTAAGCATCATAGGCACTAAAATAAACCGAGGAAAAATTCCCCTCCTTGTTTTACTATAGGAATTACATCTAATAGGAAAACTTCGCTGAAATTATTGACGCTAACCTAAAAAGTTATCAATAACAAATAAACTGATCTGCCATCTATGCTTTCACAATAAGTTAATAGTAATCCTGATAAATCAAAAGGTGAAAACATTACTAATGGGGTAAATCAATTTGTTAACATGATTTTCATAGATAAATGTTTACTTCTTAAGTATGGTACTTTCATATATTTTCTTGTTACTTATATTTTAGATATGGAACTTTCTTAGTTTGAAGTTTTTCTCGGTATATTTCAGGCAGCAGACACCCATCAGTGACCCAGTCTGTAGCGATTATACACATCACCGACGGTCTGGAAAAAGAAGTATTCTCTTTAACCGTTTTCACCGATGTCGCCAAAGAGGTCATAGATCCTCCTCAATACCTCTGTAAAGGTATTTTACCCTACTGGACAGTTTTTCTGTGTAGATTGCACTATCCTCCAGGTAAGACTATGATTAAATACGAATAGCCCTGAAACTACTATTTGTCATCAAATTTAACATACCATTGCATCTTAAATAGAGTTTTGTTTTGGATTGTCTTATTTAGAATCTTAAGATCGCACTGAAAATGTTTAGCCATCTCAAAACTGCCTACTTGGCAAAGTCCCCTAGCAGATGTTAGTAATTCAATAAGATCATATCCATATTTAACCATTTTAGGCACGTTTCAGTGGTACCTAGGAAGGCTGTTATAATCATAACTAAGAAAATAACTACCCCTATTGACCATAACAGGATTCTGGGGGCTCTGTATGAGCCGTAGTATAAGGCTTTAGCTATGTGGATATAAACGAAGATGAAAAAGAACCCCGCGCCGTTGCTATGTAAATACCGAATCAGCCAACCTGAGTTTACATTACGCATTATCATTAATGTTATAAACATCTATTCGTCCGAAGTTACAAGTATTTAACTCCGAGGGGATTTAGGGAAAGAATAAAAGGTATATCGACCTCTTACTGCTTTACCTGTATCAATTTTTCGACGACTTGCTACACTAGTAGGAGAGTATCCAATAGCTTGTATTTGCTGAAGCAAAAGTTGTAAATGGTTTGTCGTTAACTAATACTCCATTGTCATAAACCAAATCAAATGTTACGAGTAGAAATTGCACGTGCAAATATTTGTGCTAAGTCAACATGTCACATTTCAGGAGTTAGTATTACAGGTAAAGTTAAGGATAGAACATTGTTAATAGTTTCAATTGAAGATGCAATACTTTGTCGGGATTGTTAGAGTATCGACCTTTATTGATGTAATAGCAATATTCGCTATTAGAGGCTTTCTGAGAAATAGAAATAACCTAATTTATGCATATGAAGAACTAGACACCAATAAGTCAAAATGTACATACCCTAGTTCATATCATTAATAATAGCACTGACTCATGCTAATTTATCAGCAGAAAGTCGACTTGATCCAGTTGTATATAAGTAATTTACTACCGATTTGAAATCGTAGATAGTCTAGCCATTTGCTTGTTAATAAGTTGTATTCATCTAATAATGGTAATAATACAGTTTTTAAACTGTATAGATCGCTAATTGTATAAAGACAGTTACTTCCTTGAATAATTACATTATCTACCCCTAGAAACTCTTTAATTTTATAGAGAGTAGCAATGTCATCAATATGTAATCTAATACGGAAAACAGCTTTCAAATAATGACGATCCATAAACACTTTCAAATTACCTTCACCATCAATAAAACCCAATAACCAGTGTGAAAATGGTTTTCTTCATTAACTTTTCCCATAGGAATTACATCATTGGGAAAAGGGAGCCATTAGGGGTAAAATACTCATTTGACTTATAGATGTTAGCAAATACTTTCATATTTGATCGGACTATATCATCTTTTAGCTGCGATTAGACTAAGAGCTTCGCGTGTAGTCTCTGAGGATCCTACTATTACACTAGCAATCTAATTTGGTTTCCTGCTGAACTGATTGCCCAATCTTTCGGATTTTCACTAGTTTCATCTGTATATTCAAATCTATATTGGTTTTACAGAGTTTCTAGTACCGTAAAGCTCTAAGGGTGTTCCAGCATATAGCGAAGTTTAATGAACACAATGCGATTTACTTTCATGTTCTACAGAAGAAAAAGCAAGGTCTACTGACCCAATATAATGCATTGCAAGTGTCACTCCTGTTATGATCTGTAGGGCTAGACAGGTTCCTAACAGTGAACCAAAATTCCAAAGATAGCTTAGGTTAGAGGGTGCGGGAGAGTCGATAAGATAGCTATTAGCTAAGGCTAGTATAGGATGCCTTTTTACCAGCTTCATAGCTGTAATGATGAACTTAGGTGTAATAAAGATACTCGCCACTCTTAAGAGGCGATAGTAAACTCCAACGGGTCACAAAGCGGTTATTGTAACTATAGTAATAGAATACTTCCGATCGCTGCGGATTTCTAAAAGAATTAGAAACTAAAAAGTACGAACTTCTAAACTCCCTCCTCAGAAACCTTAGAATAAGCATAGACTATTCTTCTAACTAATGGTTCACCTATCTCCCTTCTTTATTTATCAACTAATCTAAACTAACCCTTTCAGCTTCTATCAACTTCTGTCTTTCTCTCTTCCCCTTTTCCCCGTTCCTACCCAAGCCCGGTACCCTACGGTTGCAAGGTACCTAGGGTGCTTACCTAGGTTACCATGCAACCGTAGGTAACCGGGGTACCCTAGGTACACAGGGTAGCGTACCTGGGTACCGGGCCAGCATTGATTGTTTCCGAGGCAGTAAAGACAGCATCATCAAATTCAGTTTCAAAGCCCGGTACCCTACGGTTGCATGGTACCTAGGGTGCTTCCCTAGGTTACGTTGCAACCGTCAGTAACCGGGCCCAGATTCCTCTAAGTAGACCCCCGTTAAACCTTCAAAAAACTCTCTATCTAATATATCCAAATTTATTCTTAGGCATCCTATTTCTTACCCTTCTTACTTAACCCATCTAGTGTAATATTATCCTCAGTTAGTTCCCAGTAAATAGGCACTATATAATATCAAAGCAAGGTATCTTTAACTCAGGCATAGAATAATTTGTAATTAATGGGATTATGGGTTTGGTGTCAATCAAATCAGTTTCTAACATCTTCCCCTCTTTCCTTTCGTAGGTAATCCTCATCATTAGCTCAATTCTCCTCAGCGCGGAAGAACTTCTTATTAGCTAAATCTGGATGACTACTAGAAAGATAGTGGTCTTTAATGGCTCCTTCTTGATAGGAATTAATTTCTAAGTTTTCTAATTTATATAGGACTCATCCCTCATATGGTTGAATAGCACTATCCGAAGGTATTCCCCAGATGGTACAAATTTCAACTTGAACTTTTATAAGGAATTACATCGTATAAAAGTTATTTCAAGATAATTTCAATATAGTAATTAAAGGTAAATAAAGGGGATTGCTGCAGAACTGCCCCACGACTTATAGGCAACACTCAACAAATTGTCTAGATCTTCTTTGAATACCGAGGGTGGGATTTGAACCCACACAAGAATTACCTCATCGGATTTTGAGACCAACGCGTCTGCCATTCCGCCACCCCGGCATAAGAAAGGAGAGTATAGTAGAGTAACCCTAATAGACTCAAAATGTCGAGTGCATTTTAGAAGATAGACTTAAAGTCGCTCAATAAATTAAACCATATTGAGACTTATGTAGGGAATTAACTCCGGCAAAGCCCGGTACCCTACGGTTGCATGGTACCTAGGGTGCTTTCCTTTAAGTAACCCCTGTTTTGGGTGAGATTACATGCTTCTAGAAGTAACACACCGTTTCAATCTTATGGTGATCAATTTCTTTGCTAAAATGCTCAATGTCAGCTATAGCTTCTTTTGTTCAATGAAATAGCATACAGTGGCTGATTGTTTTTGTAGATGATTAAACCTAATAAGCTCAGAATTGACTGTAGACTGTGCTGCTCAACTTGGGATCCTAGGGACACAGGCAGCGTCCCTGTGGACCTCAGGGTCCGCCCCGGTACCCTACGGTTGCAAGGTACCTAGGGGAGTTTACCCGTGGAACTAGTCTAAGGGTCAACTTCCCTAGGTTACGATGCAACCGTCAGTAACCGGGCCAGTTCTAAAAATCTAGAACCTATAAATCAAATTAACTAGAAAGATACACTCTCTATTAGGCGTTATTCTATCACTACTAAGACAGTACAACAACTATTTTTTCTCTATCACTTTATTTCGAATTGTATCATCAGTATGAAAACCAGAGTACCACAGTGTTTCTACCTTATCTGTCTCAGGATATTCTCCCTCCAATCATCTATTCTTATCCACATAATAAGCGTGTCAGTATATTCAAGGAGTAGAAGTTGGAGGAACTGAACTAGTAAATGGAATAGTTTTACTACTTGTAAATTGAGTTCTTCTCATAAAGTGAAGGATACTGTCAGAGTATCTTGTCATTCCCCCAAGGAAATACCCAAGCACTATTGTGTTCCCACTTTTGTTCCTGTTTCCTGGCTCTAGCATTATCTACTAGTTGAGAAATAGTGTTACCAGAATACAAGAATCCTGCTCTATAGAGGTAGATTGTTTCTCCTTCTTGTCACCAAATTACCTTACTTTTAAATCCATTATAAACAACTCAAAAAGAAGCACCCGTACGGTACCTTGCAACCGTAGGGTACCGGGGTACCCTAGGTACACAGGGTAGCGTACCTGGGTACCTCAGGGTCCGTTTACCCGTGGAACTACGTCTAAGGGTAAACTCAGGTAACTTTCTATCCATATCAACAACTGTTGCATATTCATGGTGCGCTTTTACTAGTTTTTTTGCATAGGAAGCCTCCAAACTAAGTTAAAATTAAAGAACCAGTTCCTAGAGGTATTAAGGCTTGGTATTATACCCTTCCATCAATACATTCTTCTGATTTCTTTGACCCGGTACCCTACGGTTGCATGGTACCTAGGGTGCTTCATTAGAAAATCTCCTTAAACTGTTACATAAGGATCTTTCAGAACAATTTTCTATCATTATTCAACCTAATTTATCTAATGGTCAAACTCGTACACTTGGACACTCTTTCACTACTAATATTAAACCTAATATGGATTATCTTAAAGAGTGGTTGACTCCTTTAATCGAAAACTTTGAAGCTCAATCAGCCTCTGGGGAAGGTATCTTTACTGATTCAAGCCCGGTACCCTACGGTTGCATGGTACCTAGGGTGCTTCCCTACGGTTACGTTGCAACCGTCAGTAACCGGGCCGAGTTGCTATACGTAATGTCACAGATTTACCTGAGCCTCAAGCTACTCCTATCTCTTCAAGCTCAGCCAATGTTCAGGCTATTAAAGATACTAAAAAAGCAATTGATAGAGAACGTAAACGTCTAGCTTCACCTTCTATCCAGTCTAAAACTCTGGATGTTATGAATCTTATATCAACTAACCTTAATGCTTCTATGGCAACTCAAACAGCTCTGCTTAAAGAGTTAATTACTGCTAACAAATCATCACCTGTTCCTCAACAGATGTCTTCTACTGATTGGACTCCTTTAATTTCAGCCCTTGGTGCTCTTTGCTCTCTTACTCCTATTATTGTAGTTAAGTATCTTGGGTTAGATCCTGAAATCCTTAAAACATCTGTTTCTACTCCTTCTAAAACTCCTACTGCTTTAAACCTAGAATCTATTAAATCTGATTTAACTTCTCAACTGGAAACTAAAATCAATGGAATGCAAAAAGAAATTAATGACCTAAAATCTCAATATACTTATCTTCAATCGGATATGCATTCTATGCATAAGACTCTCTCTTCCTTAGATTCTAAATTAGATCGTCTAGTTGCTTTAGTTACTCCTTCTTCTACAGGTTCTTCTGATTCATCAGATTCTACACCATCTTCATCCAATGGTTCATCTACGCCTCCGACTACTCCTTCTTCTGCAGCTTCTTCTCCTTCTACTTCTACTTCATCAACTCCTTCTAAAAACTCCCCTTCCACAGCACCACCTACTATTAAAGCTTTAGACCCTTATGATATTGAGATAAACTTAAATAATAGTATAGTTACAGCAGACTTAGAAGCCATAATAGATCCTTCAGGTAACAATATTGTCTACATGGCAGCTTGGTACAATGGAATTGATTCAAAAGTCTTCGATATTACCCAATGGGGTTATGACACTAACACTATGCTTGAACAATTTTGGATAAGTCTAATAACTTCAAACATAGGCAAAAACTGTTACTTCCATAACTGGGGCGGATATGACTCAATTTTATCTTTGTCAGCCCTACTCAATATCCCAGGCTACAAATATTTACCTATTTTAAATAATGGGGAAATCATGTCAATGAGAATCTCAGACTCTAATGGTAAGGAGTTATTACAAATAATAGATTCAATCAGACTCCTCCCAAGCCCGGTACCCTACGGTTGCAAGGTACCTAGGGTGCTTCTTTAGGAAAATTAGCAAAAGACTGGAAGGTAGAGACGCAAAAGGATCACTTCCCTCACTACTTCTTCTTAAATTCTATTCAAGCTACTCTCAACTATGTAGGTCCAATTCCTAATTATTCTAACTTTGAATCTAAACGTACTAGTTTAGCTGATTATGAAGCTATGGTACTAGAATTATCAACTCATGATTGGTCTTTTCTTGAGGCCCGGTACCCAGGTACGCTACCCTGTGTACCTAGGGTACCCCGGTTACCTACGGTTGCATGGTAACCTAGGGAACTTTCTAAAACTTATATTATGGGTGACGTAAAAGCCCTGTATCAAATAATGGTTAAATTCTTTAATACTCTCTTTTCTAAGTTTCCAATAGATCCTTTATCTGTTCTATCAGCTCCTTCAACGGCCTTCAAAATATGGAGAACTGTTCAACTTCCTAAATTAAATAAAGACCTGCTCGAGGTATATGACCTATCTAGAAATCTAGACTCCCAATTTAGACAAGCATATTGTGGTGGAATTGTAGACGTTTACAAACCCCATCTTATTGGTGAAGGGTACTACTATGACGTCAATTCTCTCTACCCTACGGCAATGTGTCGTTCAATGCCTGTAGGTAAACCTACCTTAACAAACCTTCCAGTAGAGAAATTCTTAGAGGGTTTTTTCTTTGGGTATTTGGAGGCTACAGTTAAGGCACCTAGTGCAGATACACCTGCAGCTTACATTGGACTTTTACCTTTAAAATACAAAGGTAGATTGATATGTCCTGGAGGTACCTTTACCAGTACGTTCTTCTCTGAGGAGCTTTACTTTGCCTTAAACAATGGTTATACCTTATTATCAATCCAAAAGGCCTATAGTTTTCAAAGAGGGGATAATACCTTCAAAGAATTGATATTAAAATTAAATGATATGAAAGTCCAGGCCCAACTAGACAATCAACCTACAATTCGTAACTTAGCAAAACTATTAATGAACTCAATGTATGGTAGATTTGGAATGCATACAGATGAACTCAGATATTCATTTTTAAATGAAGGCACCCTAGGTACCATGCAACCGTAGGGTACCGGGCTCAAATAACCAAACTATCCAGAGACTATATAATTAAGGAGGTTTTACCTTTTGGAGAGTTAAGTCTAGTAACCTATACTTTAAATCAATCCAATTGGAATGTAGGAACAAACCTAGAGCAAAAATTAAAACAACAAGGGGGGTTACGTTTTGAAATTTGTAATTTTTTGTTTTTGTCATTTTTTCTTTTTGTAAAATGGAAACAAAAGTGTCGAGGTGTGGGGTGAGTTAACAAGTTTGTCCATTTTGTTATATTGTTCTAAATTCCGATGTTAATAATACTCGTGAGAGTGGGCTGACTAGGAAACTTTTTCTGAAAATCATCTGCAGCGATATGTAAGTTTATTGCCTACAGTACCGTGAGGGAAAAAACCCAATTTGGCAAATCCGAAAAGGGAAGCCTAAAACTTAAACTTTCCCCACTCTTTTCCTTAGGGGTAGTTAGAATTTAAGTCTAACTTAGGGGTGATACCGAATTGGAGTAAAGCAACCTGAGTCTTTTGACTAGCAGGAACTTAAAATTTCTAATCATGACAACTTACTACCTTATTTGTCTTTCTTGGAGAAATCCAAAAACAGGGGGTATTTGGTCATTCACTTGTGGGGTTCCTGGTATATTCATTGATGCACTTTATCCTGACTTTTCGCCCCGTGCATTAGTCATTTATATACCCAAAGTGGAATCACCTTATATTACCTTCTTCCGATCTCTTTTCACTTATTTGGCTTTCTTTGTTGGCCTTGCTACTTTTATCTTAGTTTTAATGTATCTTTCTCTAATTTCTACCATTTCAAATTTCCTATCTTCTCTTACTTCTTCAATAACCTTATTCTTCTCTTCTTCTGCTCCTGTTTATTCTGCTCCTCGAGCAAACTTTAAAAATACTTTCCATGGTTCTAAACGTCCATTCCATAGTAGTGCCTTAGTTCCTTCTGGTCTTTCACGGCATAACGTTCATTCTTCTGTACCTATGACTACACCAACCAACAAACCCTACTGGCTCCCTGGAGAACCCTTACCAGAGGCAGTTCAATTCTTTGTGGAATTACCTTCAATTTATAGCTCTGACTTCATGGAGCAATTATACTCTATAATTAATCAGATTTGTAATTCTCCAGGTGCCCTTTTTGCAATTTTAATTGACTGTAGAATGAAGGGAAATAGATATCGAACCTTAGCCCCTACCATTAACTGTGCTCCTAATACTACTTTAGCAGAACTTGACTCACTTTTACGAGAGCGAATCGAGAACTTTGAGGCTCAATCCGGTACAGGTGAGGAAGGTTCAAGTGTTATTGATACTCGAGTTCGTCTTACCAATATCTCTACTGCCCCTGAACCTAATGTTCATCCTTTTTCTGCTTCTCCAGCCAACATTCAATGGAAAGCTGATATCAAGACAGATCGAAAAGCTTCACGTAGACCTTCTGCTTCTGTTCAATCTATAACTAATCTTCAGTCTTCAATAGATTCTCAATTTGATAACCTTTCTTCTTTAATGTCCTCAGGTTTCAAAGAGGTTGTTAATGCTATTAAGACCCAACCTACACCATCAGTAGCTTCTACTGCTTTAAATTGGACTCCACTTATACAAGGGATTGTCACTGGTATAGCTAGTTCTTATGGTGCCCAAGTTAATTTTCCCACAACTTCTACTCCCCCAACGTCCACTCCTGGTGAAGTACAGGTTGCTCAAACACCTTCCCTTGCTCCTATTGAGAAAAAAATATCTGACCTTGCTTCTCAAGTAGATCAAATTAAGGACTCAGTTAAAGTTGTGAATGAGGAAGTTAACACTAAAATTACGAACCTTGAGACAAAGATGACTAAAGCTATTTCTCAATTAACTATAGCTCAGACTAATACAAATTCTCAAATTAATTCTTTAACACAATCTGTTGCTGAACTGGCTAAAATAATGACTTTACAATTATCTTCTGATTCAAATGGTAATTCATCAAGTGGAGATTCCACCCCTCCAACTTCAACTAATAATTCGTCAACTCTTGCACCTTCTGGTGCCCCCCAATCCTATTTACATGCCAAAGCAGAAAAGGAGGGGAAAAGAGTAGTTGAATATTCTTCTTGTGTTATGCTTGCCAACAAATTGAATCTAACTTCTAATGAGGATGAATATTTTACCGAGGATGACTTTGAATCTTCTCCTGAACCTTTTCAAAATAAAAATACCTCCCAGGAAGAAATCCTTCTTCCTTCTTCTTTACCAGAGATTACCTCTCTTAATACTTCAGATCAGGGGGAAGATTATTCTAATAATATAGTAACAGCTGACTTTGAGGCACTTATTTTACCCAATGGTAAGAATTACGTATATATGGCAGCTTGGTATTCTGGTCCTTCAAATATCATGGGACTATCTCAAGTCTATGATTTAACCCAATTTTCTTCTCAAGAAACCTTCTTCAAAGCATTCTGGCAGGACCTAATAACTAGAAATGAGGGGCTACTTGCTATTTTCATAATTTTGGTGGGTATGACTCTATTCTTTCCCTTCCTTATTTATTAAATTTAGATCCAAATCTTACCTTCAAACCTCTAATTAAAGATGGGGAGTTCATGGCCTTGGATATTAACAGGGGAACAACTCACTTACTTTCAATTAAAGATTCAATAAGAATATTGCCAGGAGCTTTAGGTAAACTAGCAAAAGACTGGAAAGTTCCTACTAAAAAAGACCATTTCCCTCATTATTTTTGGAATGAATCAATTCCTTCTACTTTATCTTATGTTGGGGATCTACCTCCTTATACTTGTTTCGAACCTAAAAGAACTTCTGAAACTGATTACCAGGAAATGATCCAAGAATTTAGAAATCCATCTTGGAGTTTTCTTAATGTATCACGTGATTATATTCTTAGAGATTGTATTGCTCTTTATGAGATTCTTCTCAGATTCTTTAATACTCTTAATGATAAATTTCCAATTAATCCTTTAACTGTTCTTAGTGCACCATCAGCAGCTTTCAAAATATGGAGAACAACTCAACTTCCCTTACTTCAAAAGGAGGAGTCACTCTCTGTGTTTGATTTCTCTAATTCTAAGGCTGATACTTTATTTAGAAAATCTTACTGCGGAGGTATTGTTGATGTTTACCGACCACACTTAAGAGACACAACAGGCTACTATTATGATATCAACTCCTTATATCCTACGGCTATGATCAAACCAATGCCCGTAGGAATGCCTAAAACTATTGATTCTTACCTCTATTCTGATTCATTCTTTGGTTTTATTGAAGCAACAGTGACTTCTTCTCCTGATGAATATATAGGTCTCCTCCCCATAAAATATGAAGGAAAACTTATTTGTCCTAAAGGAACATTTAGAGGTTTATTCTTTTCTGAGTCCCTAGGTCCCAATGGCCATCGGTCTCAGGGACCGGGCTTTTACCAAAGGAATTACATCATTGGGAAAAGGGAGGAATTAAACTTTGCTCTTCAAAATGGTTATAAAATAGACAAAATCCATCATCTTTATTCTTTTCAGAGAGGAGTTAACTGTTTCCGAGATCTAATAGAGAAACTTAATACAATGAAGATTGAAGCCCAATTAAACGATCAACCTACTATAAGAAATGTAGCTAAGTTATTGATGAATTCAATGTATGGTAGATTTGGAATGCATATCCATGCTACCCAGTTTTCGATAATACCTCAAAATCAAATTGCAGACTATACTAAGGTTTTCAATATACTTTCTCAGATTGACTTTGGAAACTTCTCCCTTATCCATTATAACTTAAATTCTTCTCCTCTAGTAGGTGATCCTTCATTTACTAAATTAATCAAACGATTCAATAAACAAATTCCCTCAAGAACTAATGTGGCTATTGCTTCTGCTGTTACTGCTTATTCAAGAATGATTATAAATCAATATAAATTAACTGCTTTAAGTCAAGGTTTAAAGATCTATTATTCAGATACAGATTCACTCGTCGTTGATGGAGTGTTACCCTCTCACCTTCTAGATAATGCAGAACTAGGAAAGCTTAAATTAGAACATAAAATTAAAGAGGGTATCTTTGTTATGCCTAAAGTTTATTATCTTCTAACTTCTGATAACAAGGAGGTTCTCAAATGCAAGGGTTATCCTGGTAAATTAACTCATAGCGATTATTTATCCTTACTCAAAGGGGAAACACTTCAGGAATTACAAGTAAATAAATGGCAGAGATCACTTAAAGATTCTAACGTTCAAATCAAAAGAAATCAACCTTATTACTTGCGTTTTATATTCAACAAACGACAACAAGTCATTGAAAATGGCAAATGGGTAAATACAACTCCATTAATCTTTACTGAATAACTTACTCTCTTCCTTGTTTTATTCTTTATTTTATTCTCCCCTAATAACTAAGTCCAAATGTCCAAATTATGGCAAATTCTACGCTTTTTCCTACAAAGTTAACAACACTCAGGGGGGGGAAGAATGTTTAAATCAATAAAAAGGCTCCCTTAAAATTTAAATAAAAATTAGAGAAAGACAATTTATGCCTTTATTGGAGTTTTAAGGCAGGACTTATTTCACACAATTTTTCCCAGTAGAAGTTAGACTTATGGTATAATGAATGTAGGTATAGAAGTTCTACTAGTGGGATTTAAATTCAATCAGTGAAATCGATCACCGGTTATCACTTTTTGTACTACATGGTTATGATTGGAGCTAGCTGGAACACTCTTAGCTAATAAACGTAATTACCTTCTTTATAAGTAACACCTTTAATTCTAAATAAATCCGTACTTCGAAGAGTGGCAGAGCCCGGTACCCAGGTACGCTACCCTGTGTACCTAGGGTACCCCGGTACCCAGTAGCTACCTGTGTACCTAGGATACGTACGCTGCTGTTTGTTTCTGCAAGTTGGTGTAAGGGTGGCATGTTAGACTCATGATCTGAAGGAGGCCGTTCGACTCGGCCACTTGCACAAAGCTGTTATCTGGTATAAGAGTTATTTCTTGTCAAGAGGATTCCTTTAGGAAAAGTGGCCGAATGGGTTAAGGCAATAACCTGCTAAGTTATGGGACTAAATGGTCCTTGAGGGTTCAACTCCCTCCTTTTCCGCTACAAGAATCTATGTTAGTTTTCTGATGCCCGGTACCCTACGGTTGCAAGGTACCTAGGGTGCTTTTTAAAAGGAATTACATCTATTTAAAAACTGACTAAATCAAAACGACCTCCACTCAATCAATAAAACCCTATTGGTTGTCGGGTTAGCTTAATGGTAAAGCTTTCGTCTTGTAAACGAGGTATGGTGGTTCGAGCCCACTACCCGGCTCATTATGGAACCGAGCAATACTTGCCACATTAAAACACAAGGCTATAGTTTCTAGGCCCAGGTTTTCCCGTTGACTAGTTCCTAGGGCAAACCGACCCGGTACCAGGTACGCTACCCTGTGTACCTAGGGACCTACACATGCAGGGTACCTTTGTATCAGGGTTTTTAGCTTACTTGGAGTATAGTTACCACTTGATATAGATCAGCAGCTCTTGTTCTAGTTGGAGTCATCCTATTTTGGCCCGCTTGCCAAGCAGGCAGCCTGTCTGTGCTGATCCGGTCCACAGGGACGCTGCCTGTGTCCCTAGGATCCCAGGTGAGCTGAAATTAGTTTTCCCATTACCGCTAGGTGTTTTTATAGAGATAAGGAGTATGTAGCTCAAAGGTAGAGCAGCCGCCTTTTAAGCGGTTTTGTTGGGGTTCGAACCCCCACATACTCAGTTTAATGTTACTCTATGGAATTAGGCTATTTTATTGATTTCATGCTATAGCTTCTATTCTTTATAAACTAATTGTTTTCTAACGCTTCCTTTTTTCATTGAGTTTTTCAATAGATGTAATTCCTTTGAAAAACATGTAATTCCTATGTAAAAAGTTGTTCCCCATTTTTCTCTATTAAGTTCCCTAGGTTCAAAGGGTTTCGAACTACGTGAACCTCCGGGTCCGCCCCGGTACCCTACGGTTGCAAGGTACCTAGGGGAGTTTTCCCGTGGAACTACGTCTTAGGGAAAACCTCGATTGACAAAAGTCAAAAGAAAGAGGGGAAGATAAAGTAAGGCTAAAATTGCGCCCATAATCTGAGTGTAAGCAAAGGAAAAACAAAAGAAAGATGAAGGAATTCCTACTCTATACGGCCATCATATAAGTATCTGGGCTTAAACTAATTCTTGTAATTTCGAATACCTAGCCCGGTTACCTACGGTTGCAGGGTAACCTAGGGAACTTCCTCAAATTTAAGCTCTAATTAAAGATCATATGTTCCTAAGGATGGTTTTAGCATTGGCTTATAAACTATATTATATATGTTGACTTCCCTCACTATATGTTAAATAAAGGCTTCCAACTTGTCTGCGTAAGTTGCTTTCTATATGATGAGTAGAAGTAACCCTTATTAGGTACAGATTAATTCCAAGGGCTTGTGGTCTAACTGGAAAAACAATTAACTTGTCACGTTGAAAGATGTCGGTTCGAGTCCGTCCAAGCCCGTGTCAAACCTTTAACTTTTGCGGGGAGCCATGGGGTTAATTTTGCTACGTTGGTTTACCCTTAGACTAGTTCCACGGGTAAACTCCCCTAGGTACCTTGCAACCGTAGGGTACCGGGGCGGACCCGGAGGTTCCTGTACGGTTGCATCGTAACCTAGGGAACTTTTTTAAAAGGAATTACATCTATTTAAAAACTTAGAAATCAATTTAGATAATATTATATTAGGGGCTTTTGTCAAAGGAACTAGTCTAATGACAAAACTATCCGTGGATGTAGTTCCCATGGTAAAAGGAAGGTAGGAAAGGATATTAAAGTAGGAAAATAAGGAAAAGGAATGGTTAAAGATTCGGATTATCCTACTATTGGATTTTCTTTCCCTCCTTTTCTCTTTTGTTTTCTCAAAGGAAGACGTAATACGTCTTGATTGGGCAAACTTCTAAAGGAAGATTAAACCGTACCAAAACTCACAGCTTGCTGGCGTAGACAGGCAGTCTGCTTGGCAAGCCACGCTTGAAAGAAAAAGACAACTTAGACCAATAAGTTATGATTCTGAATACTTGTGAAATCCTAGAGTGGCTGTTTCCTTTAGGTGGGCTATATTACTATAATTATAGTTAATGGGTATACTAAGTATAAATAAAACTCGAATATATTACCTATTAAACGATTAGACCTAAACTGGGCTGAGAAGATTTGAACTTCTTTTTTCCGAATCAAACTCGGAGGTCTTACCTTTTAGACGACAACCCATATCTCGAAGAAGAAGACAGTTTGTACTCTGACGCTTCCTAAGACAAGGAGGGGGAGTTTTTCCTAAAAAGAATAGATAAAAAATTAGAAGAGAAATTCTTCAAAACTTTTTCAATAGGAATTACATGTTTTTCAAAGGAATTACATCTATTGAAAAAGTTCCCTAGGTTACCATGCAACCGTAGGTAACCGGGCTCTTTGAAAAACAAACTGAAAGGAAATCTTGAAGAGTGTCTAGCTCAAACCGATAACATGTTCTGAGAAGGAGCATAACTGTAGTACAGTAGCATTATAAATTTGTGGGTAAGTTGAGGTGGTAAGAGACATAACTTGGATTTACCTCTCAGCATTGAAACAGCTGATCATTAGATAACCCTTGACCAATGAGAAACATCTGACCATCATAATCATAAGAACACTCCACAAAATCGATGAATAACCATCTAAGGAGAAGGAGCAGAATCCCTATGAATAGAGGGGAGGAACTAATCTAGACCCCCAAATCAATAGAAGGTAATTTTAGTGATTGTTTTTTATCTGGCTTCTAAGATGGGACTATTACAATCCCTGAGGGTATTGGAGAATGGTGTGAGAGCAAAACTCGCTTTGTCTGCCTATTGGGCCCATCCACAGCAATGAAGGAAAGAACACATTCACAATTATTGGATAAATTACATATTGCTATTTAAGAATCTCTTTTCAAGAACTATGATTATTTTGATTCTTGGAATACGATTATTTGGAGCATGATGGACTACCTGGTTGTTTGGGGGAAGTAGATGGTGAGTTAGAAGGTTCTTATCAACCCTCTCATCATCGCCTCGGATAACAGAAGGCTAACAACACTGTTCCCCCCTTATTTAAGGCAGGTTACACTGCAAATCATAAGTAGACTCTAGTAGGCTAGATATTAAGTTAGTAAATCCAATATTGGCTGTCAATACCACACTCCTAAGAGTCGGGATAGTATAAGGGTTAATACGTATGTTTCATAAACGTAAGTTAGAGGTTCGAATCCCCTTCCCGATATTTCAGTTGTTCAAGCCTTTATTTGGTTCCCTCGGCAACCTCAGAGGTTGTCTATTGCACCGGAATCTGTTCCTCCTTATAAAGAATAAAATGTTATTCCTAGGGAAAAACTCTACTCCCTCTCTCGTTTACTTATGTAGCCTAAAATATATCTATCGGATCGGTAAGATTTGAACTCACAATCTATCGGACCCAAACCGATCGTCTTACCATTAGACTACGATCCGCGTCAGAAGTTTTGAATTGAAACGTTTTAGAATGCTAGTGTAGACATGTAGGGTTAACTATAAGGGGAGAAATTGTTTCCACTCTACTTCCCCATTAGAATTAATTCTATATTGGATATTATCCAAAGGGGAAGAATAAAGAAATTACCTTACTAAATAAATTGCTATAAACAGACTATAATTATTACACTTGATTAATAGCCCCTTTCGTCTTAAGGGCAGAAATAGTTTGAAGACTAATTCTTAAGATAGTGATGGTTCACATCATACCAGAGGAAGCCAAAGAAGATGCTGAGATTACCCAGAGGAGAGAGAAAAGGCAGTGACTTCTTTTACTAGCGATCTACGATTCAGGTGAAGTCTAACTAACATCCATGAGATACGAGAGCCTACGGGTGGCTTAGTGAGTCTTTGGTTCAAGGCTTGGTGATTGTACCTAGATACACAGTGCAGCGTACGTCCCCTAGGGACACAAGGCAGCGTCCCTGTGGACCGGGCGGGCCCAGTCTTAGTGGACTGGCTCTACTCTTCCTCTGGGCTGTATAGGATTCAGTAAGAATAAGAATTTCACCATCACGCTTGTGGAAACTCCCATTCGAGCTGATCCAAAAGGCAAAAACAAGCCCGGTACCCTACGGTTGCAAGGTACCTAGGGTGCTTCCCTAGGTTACGATGCAACCGTCAGTAACCTCAGGGTCCGTTTACCCGTGGAACTACGTCTAAGGGTAAACCTGGAGTAAACAGTTCAACTATATTATTTGGTAAAATATTGATGATCTTCTATCGAAATGTGCCACTGCTCAAACAACAAAGAGAACAAAGGAGGACTAAAGGTGGAGAACTGAGAACTGATGAAATAGGTTTTGTAAGCTCCTTAAACTGGCAACCTGCAACATATAAGCCAAAGTAATTGGAGTTAGTAAGTCTGCAACATTCAGAGACCATAATGTAGTTTTGATAAACACACTCCCTCTAAGGCTAATTAGTTAGATAGATAAGGTTTCAATTTATTGGAATTTTCAATACTTATTTTCAAACGGAGAAGAGAGGGATTTGAACCCCCATGACCCATAGGTCGACTCATTTACAGTGAGCTTGCGTACCAGTTCGCCTTCTTCTCTCTTTTTTCTAGTGAGCTCTAAAGAGCCGAACCTAGGCCCTAGGGACCATGGCCCCTTAGGTCGTACGGGCCCGGGCTTTTGGCCATGACGTAGTTGCCTAGACCAAAACCAAAATCAAGTTTTATCACCTCAATTTCCTTAATCCTTAAATATCTTAGAAGCCAGTTACTACCCCTAACTGCGACCCTGTTAAAAAAAGGAATCATTTGATGAGAATTAGCAGATTTATTTCACTGCTTAACACTTTGTGAGGAACGTGTCATCATACTGTCTGGCTCAAAGGGTATTGTAGAGGTTTTTCATATTGGTCAGCATGCTTACGATGAGGTACTCTAAGATACAGTTTTATTAGGTAGAGTAAATTATTATCAGACAGTTCATCTGGACATCAGGAGCTTAAGAGTGTTTGATTGGAAGAACAATGAGGAACTGTTGAAGTTCAAGATGATGATATCAAAGTTCGATAAGAAGAAGACTAAGGAGTGTCCCACATGTGGTTTTAAGAGATATCATGAGAAGTGTATTGATTATTTGGTCAACAACAGTCTACTTGATCATAAGGAGTGTACCTCTTCAGAGTGTCTTAAAGAGGACTTAATTTTCCTTAGAAATGATGGTATAATATCTTCAATGGGTTTTAATATGGAAAGATATGGAGTATTTGTGAAGAATTCAAAGGGTTCCATTGAGATGGAGAAGATACCTAGAGAATTGTACTTGAAGGTACCCTAGGTACAGTCCCCTAGGTACACAGGTAGCGTACTGGGGTACCGGGCTAGGAATGAAGGTTCCAAACAACAATCATGAATGGAAGGTTGTGTATGTAAATGATAACGATCTAGCAGTAGTTAAGAAGAGTTATACAATGTTCGATACTCAGACAGAGAGGATACGTAATGACTTAAGAGCAAAGGGGATAGACTATAATCCCTACCCAGAATGTCTAGCTCAGATGAAGGGTAATTTCAGAGTACATTTTGGCTGTATCATTAAGGGTTATGTTTACTTGAAGTAAGATGCACATCAAGGATGGTAGAATTGTTGAACTTAAGAGTAATGTATCAAATAGGACACATAGAGTAGGAATAGTTAGAGGTATAATGTATTGCTTCCCAAAGGAAGAGAATTACAAGTATGAGAGAGAAACTGATGAATATGTGAAGAATAAATGCAAAGAGTATGGTGTAGACTTAAATAAGGAACCATTGCCCTTCATGTGTAGAGTTCCCTATCCTGAGTGTTTTGTCAACATGTCAAGAGAGAAGACTAGAAAGAAGAGTGTTAATTCTTTGGGACACAGTATATGCACTGAAGAGGGATGCAAGTTCGATGAAGGTGTTTCAACTGATATTGAAAGTATATCTAGGAGAAATCTATGTTTGTACAATTGGAAGAGCAGAGCAGGTGTAGTATACGAAGGGTACAATTTACCAGATAGAGAGGATTGTGTTGCTCTACCATTGGAGATGCATGGAAGAAATTAGAATGTATTACTACATAGATATGGTGTCAAAGATTTAGGATTGGAAGGACATGAGAGTTTCAATTACAGTGTTGAAGAAGTTGAAGGGGTTTTCCCTAAGACGTAGTTCCACGGGAAAACTCCCCTAGGTACCTTGCAACCGTAGGGTACCGGGGCGAACCCGGAGGTTCCAAGTTACGATGCATTGTAACCTTGGGACTTCATACTTTTGGAAGTTTCCTATTCCTAGAGTGTAAAGAGTTTTACTAAAATACACAATATAGTAATCTGTCCCTCTTGCGAAATTTACACTTCAATAACAGCAACATTGTCTAAGTCATGAACCTCAATGTTTTTATTTAACACTATTGTTAATCTTAAATACCACTACTCCTACCACTGCTGTTCTTACTAAACTTACTATTGCTACTCATCATTTCTTCATTTTAAACATCCTTCCTTCTAGCTCACATTAACTCAGTTAGAGAAAGAGTTCAAAGTGGCAAATCTATGGTTAAAAGTAGGCAAATGCAAGGAGAAGTTTTGCCCGGCCCGGTTACTGACGGTTGCAACGTAACCTAGGGAAGTTGACCCTTAGACTAGTTCCACGGGTAAACGGACCCTGAGGTACCCAGGTACGCTACCCTGTGTACCTAGGGTACTCCCAGTCACGATAGCATTGGGACCTAGGGACTCCGTAGACAAAAATTAGAAGAGAAAACAAGCTCCCATGTGAACGGTAGTTAAGGGACATTGTTCTGATTACAAGGTAGAACGATCTGGTAAAACCAAGTTGCTTAACCATTAGTAGTCCGAGGCTGAAAGCATTACTGCTATTGCACCCAGGCCCTATCAATAGGGTAGTCTACCCTAAGTTTATAAGGAAGTATAGAGGAGTAGTTTCCTGCTTGATATGGCTTCAGCAGTTATCTATTCGCGACGTAGCTTCCCAGCCATACCATAGCTTTATTGGCCGCTGATAACTGATAAACCAGAGGTCACTCCATTTAAGTCCTCGCGTACTAAAAATAGCTTCCTCCTTACTTCCAACTCCCCCCAGTAGATAGAAGCCGTACTGACTCGCGTCGTACTTACTATTTGTTATCGTAGAGCTCTTTATCTTCAGAGTTAAAACTCTGATTCCATCTTTCTTCAAACAAAAAATGAAACTACTTCAATAGCTCGCGCTATTGTACAGACTATGTCATAATAAATCATTTGCTTTAAATTTGGTCCAGAATATTCTTATAATTAAATCCAAATGTACCTCCACACATACCCAATTTATATAGCATACTAGGATGCATGTACGACTCAATAAGTTTTCTTACTGCATTTAATTGAAATTTATTAATAGTTAAAATATATTGACCATTACGATCATGAACTGCTGAAGTTTTTATATCTAGCTTACTTGTTATAGCAAAAGCTAGCTTTTCAACTTCTAATCTTGTAAAACTATTAGTATATATACGGATTATCCCCTCACCTCCTTTTAGATTACCGTCTCCCATTATCCAATTTGCTAAAACAAGCCCGGTACCCTACGGTTGCAAGGTACCTAGGGTGCTTACCTAGGTTACCATGCAACCGTAGGTAACCGGGCAGGAGTCATTAAACTATCTATGTTTTCAGGAAGTCTTTTAATATATCTTTGTGCATTTTCATCATAATGATAAAACATATCATGATAATATACAAAAATAGGCATCATTCCTGTTTTAAACCTTGCAGTATCATAATATTTACCTGTCTTTTTATTATACACTTCAGTTATCGAAAACCCACTATTAATATAAGGCTCAAATAAGTTATATAGATGTAATAAATAAGGCAAAGAGTTAATACCAAGGATAACACTTAAACGGGCTCCTCCTGTTCTAGTGGGTCTTTCTATGCTACCGTCACTTAATAATAAGCCAATAGCAACCTGATGTAAATAAGGAGGGAAGATACTCATTAACCGATAGTGTGCCACATAAGACTCTAATCTTAATGTGCTTTTTATGAACCTTTTTAAGCTGTAATTTGACATTGTTGATTAAATTAACATTCTTACTTCTTTGGTAAAATACAAATCAATATAGGGGCTAAGATTAGGTTTCATAATATTAACCTAATAATTATAAGAATAGTAAATACAGGAAAAGCAAATTATTTATTCCGGGCGCTCGTGGAAGGATTATTGTTAGTGTACTCACCTTCTAGTCGTTGAACGTTCTTTTCCCTATAGCATTAATTCTATTCACTAGAAAAAGCTTCGCTGCAAGTTAACTTACTTATTTGAAGAATTAAAAGTCTTTCTTGCAATTCACCCGGTTTTCTTTCCTTAATTTTTGTAGTAACTTAGGAAAGGGGCTAAACTTAACCCAGCTCACGTCGAACCTCCTATCTTTTTCAAGAAAGTTCCCTAGGTTACCCTGCAACCGTAGGTAACCGGGCCTAATTGCTTCCCTATTTTTAGGGGAATTTTAAGAAGGAAACTCGAGATGGAGATTTGGACTATATCTTTATCCTATAAACGATCTCCTAAATCGGGTCTGAGGTGCATAATAATGTCTCTAATAGAAGGGTGAATAAAGGCTCGGGTATGACGTTGTAGATCCCTTATCTGAAGAATGATTTCAATAGCTCCCTCCCTAAGGTGATCTTTACGAGACATCATATCTAAAACAGCTTGCCACATAAGAAAATCCAAACTTTTTCTTGAAAGTAAAATGTTCTCTCTGAAGAAAGGCTCAACAAAGTTAAGAAGAGTAGGCAGGTTAATTATTCGCATGTGCTGAGTATTGCCAGATTTCGCCCAATGATGAGCACCATTAAAGAAGACTCTGGATATTTGAGCTAAAAGCTCTTGCTCTGTATCTATTTGGGCAATATCAAAAGTTGCTTTTACTTGATAACCACATTTATAGTCTTTAGCTTTGTGTACTGTAAAGTAGAATGAGCCATCCCCATCTACAAATCCTGCAACCCATTGAAGATTATCTTTGAGCAAAGGAACTATTTCACTTTTTGGTAATCCCCAATGAGTTTCCTTCCATAGATTAAATTGTTCAGTTTTCTTTAGAGAATATATTTTACCCTCAAGCAGAGGTAATACTTTACTATATAGTATATCCCTATTCGTTATTTGGATCACAGCTAAAGCTCGCCCATCTTCCCTAATGGATGGAGTTACCTTACCACATCCTAAGAACAGACAGATAGCTTCCATTAGAGTCCAATCAGACATATGCTGAGTAAGAGTGAAAATAGGTTGACCTTTAGGAGAAGTATAGAACCCTCCTTCGGCTTCAACAAAGCCTGCAAACCAATTAGAGGTGAGCTTATAGTTGATAGGGTTTAAACGCCCTTCCAGAGCCTTCATCACCCTTTGTTTTAGCATTTCAAAGTTTAGCATTTGATTTTAGTTTAAAAGAACCCTTAGATGTAGAGAAAGAATAGGACACTCTACATATAGTCTCTGGGGATCCTACTCAGCAAATATTGCCTTTGGTTTCCTGCTGATTACCCTATCCTGGAAGATTATTACCTTCTTTTGGTAAAGTTAGGTACTTTAGGCTATGAGAGTTTCCAGCATATAGTAGAGTTATAACCCTGCTCTTACGAACAGAGATGGCACGGAACGTACCCTTTTACTCGGCGAACAGCCGAACCCTTAGAACCTTATACTGCTCTAGGATAGGATGAGCCGACATCGCTTTGTGTTATTCTAACTGTCTCCGGTTAGTTCAGACTATATCATCACCCATTAGGGTGCAGGCGTGTAGTCTTTGAGGGGCGATAAACAATAATCCACGCTTCCCTGCTGATTGCCCAATCCTCAAGATTATTACCCTCAATAAGAAGGTACCTGAGGTTCTTAGGGTATTCCAGCATACAGCCTGTGCTTTCCACAAGGTTATCCTTATGGTGCCCCGTTGTTGCAAAAACAATCTTAACACCAATATGTCACCCTAACACTTTAAGCCAGGGAGAATTTTAAGAAGGAATTTTAAAATGCATAGAAGAATGAAGGTAAGGCAATACAAGAACCCGAAGTTTGGGCATATCTTTAGAAGGTATATAAATAATATAGTAAGTAGTAGTTCGCCCACGTTTAGCATAAACTGAAGAAGAAAAACCAAAAACCTGATTTAAAGCCGAAGACAACAGTTGTACTTGAATTTGATCATAGCTATTAGTATTTAGCATAATCCCTTTGCCATGTTTTGCCCCATCAGTCCCCTAGGGACACAGGCAGCGTCCCTGTGGACCTCAGGGTCCGCCCCGGTACCCTACGGTTGCAAGGTACCTAGGGGAGTTTACCCGTGGAACTAGTCTAAGGGTAAACTCAGAAAGCCAGTAGCTCAAAGATATAGGGGTTAAATAATTGGCAACATTAACTGGGATTTCCTTATAACCATTAGCATAAAATAGATTATAGAGTTGATCAAAACAAGGAAGACTTAAAGTATAAAACCATAAGCTATAAGAGTGAGGCTGATATCTTTTATCATATCGTTCCATGATACGGGGAAAAGCCCCACAATAATCAAATATAAGAGAAAATAGGTGCAAAAGATAACTGCTATGAATTGTACTCTGCTCAAATTTAAATTGGGTAGAACCATTAGGTTTTTTGTAAGCAGTCC
>WNGF01000396.1_pt1 | contig 79807 bp, 81 predicted proteins | sample 5400641 | NCBI WGS metagenome assembly WNGF01 (sample SAMN13153371, study PRJNA577476) | soil metagenome | isolation source: 80 cm soil or saprolite under grassland replicate 2 | place: USA:California | collected 2016-06-15 | reverse complement strand
GACGTCGCCCTTGCCGCGCAGGCTCACCTTCACGTGGTCGCCGAGCTGCCGGAGCAGGCAGGCGACCCGGACGGTTTCGATGGAGCGTGGATAGTTGACGAGCTCCTCGCCCTCGACGAACCTCTCCGGCACCACCCCGCTCGGCAGCGCGAGCCACGCCACGCGCGCGTCGGCGCTCACCTCGATACGGCGCAGGGCTTCACCCAGCCAGCGCAGGGCGTCGGCCTGCCGGCACTCGTACAGCCGGCTCGAGACGAGCGCGGGATCGGCGCCGGCCGTGACGAGCGCGGCGGCGATCCGGAACGTCTCCGCGGTCGTGTTCGAGTAGCGGAACGATCCGGTGTCCGTGTGGATCGCGGTGAAGAGGTTCATGGCGATCGCGGGGGTGAGCGGGGCGCCGAGCGCCGTCACCAGGCGATAGACCATTTCCCCCGTGGCCGCGGCCGCCGTGTCGATCCAGTCGACGTCCCCGTAGCGCCGGTTGTCGGGATGGTGATCGATGTTGAGGACGGCGGCACCCGTGGCGCGTGCCGCCTGGATCAGGCCCTCGGTGCGGGCGGGATTCGGACAATCGGTGAGCACGACGACGTCGAGCGGGCTCTGCACGGTCGTGAGGATCCGATAGCGCTCGATGCCGGGGAGGAACGACAGCACCCCCGGCGCCGGGTGAGGCCCGCCCTCGATCACGTGCCACCCACGGCTGGCGAGCACCTCGCCGAGCGCCAGCAACGTGCCGAGCACGTCGGCGTCCGGGTGGACGTGTCCGAGCATCAACGCGCACCCCGCAGGCTTCGACAGCGGCGCCAGCACGGCGGCGGGCACGACGGTCGACATGGTCACGCCTCGTGGAGGTTCTTGAGGAGTTCCTGGATGCGCGCGGCGTGGGCCATCGATCGATCGGGCCGGAAGTCGAGCTCCGGGGTGACGCGCAGGTCCAGGTGGCCGCGGAGCCAGTGCCGGATGAAGCCACGCGCGCTCTTCAACGCCGCCAGCGAGGCCACCCACTGGCTTTCGTCTCCGAGCACGGAGACGAAGACCTTGGCCAGCTTCAGATCCCCGGCCGTCTCGACCTCCGTGACGGTGACGAAGCCGAGCCGCGGATCCTTCAGCTCCCGCTGGAGGACCAGGGAAATCTCCTCCTTGAGGAGCTGGTTCACCCGGTCGAGCCGTTTGCCTTGCATCAGAGGATCTCCACCGACTCCTGAATGACGATGCCCTCGACGGTGGCCTCGATGAAGTCGAGAGCCTTCGAAACGACCTCGTTGGCGTGCCGGGAGTCATCCGACACGTAGGCGATCGCGAGGGTGGCCCGTTGCCACATGTCCTGGTGGTCGACCTCGGCCACCGCGACCTCGAACCGGGCGCGGACCTTCTGCTTGAGGCCCTGGAGAACGTGGCGTTTGCCCTTGAGCGAGTCGACGTCCGGCAGGTGTAGCTCCACCGTCCCCAGGGCGACGCGCGCGACGGACATCTCGCGAAGCGCGCCGGCTACAGCGTGCGCGCGACTTCCTCGGTCGTGTACACCTCGAGCACGTCTCCGGGCTGGATCCCCGGCACGGCGTCGACCCCGATGCCGCAGTCCTGCCCCACGAGCACCTCGCGGACGTCGTCCTTGAAGCGCTTGAGCGAGGTGACGAGCCCCTCGCCCACGACGCTGTCCCCCCGGCGCACGCGGACCTTCGCCGCCCGGACGATCTTGCCCTCCTGCACGTACGAACCGCAGATGGGCCCGAGCTTGGAGATGACGAAGATCTGGCGGACCTGGGCCCGGCCCACCGCCGTCTCGCGGATCTCCGGCGCCAGCATCCCGGCCAGGGCGGCGCGAAGATCGTTGATCGCCTCGTAGATGACGTTGTAGTTGCGGACGTCGACCCCGCTCGCCTGGGCCTGGCTCGCGGCCTTCGGCTCGGCCTTGACGTTGAAGCCGAGGACGATCGCGTTCGAGGCCGAGGCCAGCATGACGTCGCTCTCGTTGATGGCGCCCACCGAGCTGTGAATGACCTTGAGCTTGACCTCGTCCGTGGACAGCCGCTCGAGCGATTCGCCCAGCGCCTCCACCGATCCCTGCACGTCGGCCTTGAGGATGAGCCGTAGTTCCTTGATCTCGCCGGTCTCGATCTGCTTGTGCAGCCCCTCGAGCGTGATGCGGGTCGTGATCTTGCCCTTGCCCTTGTCGCGCTCCTGCCGCATGGCGGCGATCTGGCGCGCCTTGCGCTCGTCCGAGACCGCGACGAGCACGTCACCCGCCGACGGCACGCCGGACAGGCCGAGAATCTCGACGGGGTCCGAGGGGCCGGCCGCCTGGGTCTTCTTGCCGGCGGGATCGAGGAGCGCCCGGATGCGCCCCGAGTAGGCGCCGACGACGACGGCGTCGCTCTCCTTGAGCGTCCCGTTCTGGATGAGGGCGGTGGCCACGGGCCCGCGCCCACGGTCCAGACGGCTTTCGATGATCACGCCCTTGGCGGCCCGGTTCGGGTTCGCGCGCAATTCCAAGATCTCGGCCTGGAGCGCCGTCATCTCGAGGAGCTGGTCGATCCCGGTGCCTTTCTTCGCCGAGGTGCCGACGAAGATCGTCTGCCCGCCCCAGTCTTCGGGGACGAGCCCGTGGTTGGACAGCTCGCGCTTCACGCGATCGGGATCGGACTCCGGCTTGTCGATCTTGTTGACGGCCACGATGATCGGCACGTTCGCCGCCCGGGCGTGGTTCAAGGCCTCGACGGTCTGCGGCATGACCCCGTCGTCGGCGGCGACGACGAGGATCACGATGTCGGTCGCCTGGGCGCCGCGCGCCCGCATGGCGGTGAAGGCCTCGTGGCCCGGCGTGTCGAGGAACGTCACCTTGCCGTGGGACGTCATCACCTGGTACGCGCCGATGTGCTGGGTGATGCCGCCGAACTCCTTCTCGGCGACCTTCGTCCGCCGGATGGCGTCGAGCAGCGATGTCTTGCCGTGGTCGACGTGCCCCATCACGGTGACGACGGGCGGGCGCAGGACGAGCTGCGAAGGATCGACGTCTTCCTCGTCGACCACGTCGCCCTCGACCGAGCGGATCTCGAGATCGAAGTTGAACTTGTCGGCGACGAGCTTGGCGGCCGTGGGATCGAGCAGCTCGTTGACGGTCGCCATGACCCCGAGCTCGAGCAAAGCCTTGATCACCTCGCCGGACTTCCGTCGCATCTTCTCGGCCAGCTCCGCGACCGTGACGGACTCCGGCACCCGGATCAGCTCGCGCTTGACCTCCACCGGCGCGACGGCCGCGACCTCGACGGCCGGCTCGGCGACGGCGGCCGGACGGACCACCGCCGGCTCGACGACAGGCGGACGCGGCGGCTCGACCGCGGGTGGGGCCACCGCGGCGGGGCGCTGCGGCACAGGGCGTGGAGGTGCGGGTGGCGCGGCGGGCCGCGGTGGCCCCACCGTGATCCGCGGCGGCGCGAACGGGCCGGCCGGATGGCGCGATGGACGCGGCGGCTGCGTCGGTCGCTCGAGCGGCCGGAATGGAACGATCTTCGGCTCGGGCTTCTTCGTCTGGGGAAGCGACGGTGATCCCGGGGTGACGACGGGCTTCGGTCCGGCGCCGAGGGCCTCCTCCTCGAGGGGCGCCGGCGCGGCCGGCTTCGGCTCCATGACGACCTCCGCCACGGGCCGCAACTCCTCCGGCGACTCGGGCAGGATTTCCGGCGTCGCGGGAACGGGCTTCGGCTTGACAATCGTCGCCGCGGGTCTCAGCTCGACTGCGGCCGCACCTTCTTCCGCGCCATCGGTCTTCTTGCGAGAGCGCGGCATCGCCTTCTTCACGGAAGCGTCGCCCTCGGCCGAGGCGACCTTGGCGCGCGGCACCCGCTTGGGCTTGGGCTCTTCCGGCAGCTCGCGACCCTTTCCGAGCTTCACCCGCAGATTGTTCGCGAGCGTGGCATCGAGAGGGGTCATGGCGCGCACGCCCTTTTGCCCGAGCTCCTCGGCGGCGAGAATGAGATCCTTGCTCGTCACGCCCAGTTCCTTCGCGAGTTCGATCACCTTGATCTTTGCAGCTGCCACGTCCCCCTCACCTCCCCGACATCAGGTCGATGCCATCCATCACACACGGTTTCCTGAACGCGTGGCTCAATCGTCCCGCCCTGGCGAGCGCCGCCGCGCACTCCGGCCCATCGCAGAGATACGCGCCGCGGCCGGGCATCCTCGCCGCTCGATCGACGACGACGTGTCCGTCGGGACGGCGGACCAGCCGGACGAGCTCCCGCTTACCGCGCACGCGCCGACAGACGAGGCAGGTCCGCTGCGGGCCACCGGTCACGGCCCCTCCGTGCCGGACGACGTCGGCGCGGCGCTCTCGCTGGCGGACGCCGTGGGCGCCTGGCGGCTCGCCACCGACGCCTCGGCCGCCGCGAACACCTCGTCGGCTTGACCGGGCGCAGCGAGCAGGCTGCTCACGCGCTCGCGGCCCGCCGCCACGATGGCCTCCGGCGACTCGAGCCCGGCCGCGCGCAGGGTCTCGAGCGCGTCTGCGGTCATCCCCCGCAGGTCGGCCAGCCCGGTCCCGGCCGGCGCCGGATGCTCTTGTGTCTCGAGCTCGGTTTCACTCTTGATGTCGATCCGCATCCCCGTGAGCTTCGCGGCCAGACGCGCGTTCTGCCCCTTCTTGCCGATGGCCAGCGAGAGCTGGTTGTCGGGGACGACGACGAAGACCGACGGCTGTCCCTCGGCGTCGGCCTCGTCGGCCAGCGTCACGGAGGACACCTTTGCGGGAGACAGGGCGCGGGCCACGAACGTCGCGGGATCGTGGGACCACTCGATGATGTCGATCTTCTCTCCGCGCAGCTCCCGGCTGATCACCTGGATCCGCGTCCCGCGGAGGCCGACACAGGCCCCGATCGGATCCACGTCGCGCTTCGTCGAGGCCACGGCGACCTTGGCGCGCTCACCCGGCTCACGGGCCGCCGCCTTGACCAGCACGATCCCTTCCTGGATCTCGGGGATCTCGGTCTCGAACAGCCGGACGAGATAGCCCGGATGCGTGCGCGAGAGCGTGATCTGCGGGCCCTTCGTGCTGCGACGGACCTCGAGCACGAACGCCCGGATACGATCGCCGGGGTTGTAGCGTTCGCCCGGGATCTGCTCGCGCTCGGGCAGGATCGCCTCCGCCTTGCCGATCTCCAGGATCACGTTGCGCTTTTCGATCCGGTGCACGATCCCGCGCAGGATCTGGCTCTCCTTGCCGGCGAACTCGGAGTAGATCCGCTCCCGCTCGGCGTCGCGCACGCGTTGCAGGATCACCTGCTTGGCCGTCTGCGCGGCGATGCGACCGAATTCCTGGGGAGGAAGCTCCTGCTCGAGCTCATCGTCCAGCTCGGCCGCCGGGTTGAGCGCCTTGGCGTCGGCGAGGCTGATCTCGAGCTTGGCGTCCGTCACCTCGGCCACGACCTTCTTGCGGCCGTACACGCGCAGGACACCGGTCTGCCGGTCGAGATGCATGCGGACGTTGTCGGCGGCGCCGAGCGTCTTCTTCGACGCCGACAGCAGGGCAGACTCCAGCGCCTCGAAGAGGATCTCTTTGTCGATCCCCTTCTCCCGTCCGATCTGCTCGATGACCGCAATCAGCTCCCGATTCACGTCCTCTATACCCTCACACCCTACATCGAACCTCTCCGGGCCCAGGGCACCTCGGCGTCGAGACGCGCCTTGGTGATCGTGGCGCGAGGCACCTCGATGCGCTGACCGTCGTTGTCGAGCGTCAGCCGCTCGTCGGCGACCTCGGTCAGTCTCCCCTGGAGCTCCTCGCCCCCCGCCAGCCAGCAGCGCACGCGCTTGCCGATCGCCCAGCGATATTCGCGTTCCTTCCGGAGCTGCCGATCCAGCCCCGGCGAGGATACCTCCAGATCGTAGGCCTGGCCGATGGGCCCCGAAACGTCGAGGAGGTCCCCGATCTCGCGGCTCACGCGCTCACAGTCAGCGATCCCGACGCCTCCGTGCTTGTCCACGAAGACGCGCAGCACTGCGCGCGGTCGCTGGGGACGCCAGTCTAGGTCGACAAGATCCAACCCATGATCGCGGAGCACGGGCAAAATGATCTCCTCGATCCGGGCGTCACGCTCGTCGTCCAGCATCCCACACCCGCGAAAGTAAAAAAGTGGGCAAAGCCCACTTTTTCAAGACTTTAGCACGTGCGGGCGCCGGAGGCAAGGGGGCGCCGAGATGGTCCTACGACCCGAGAAGGTCTTTGATCGCGGTGACGACCTCGGCGTGGGGGACTTTACGTTCCTCGCGGGAACGGCGGGCGCGTAGCTCGAACAGTCCGCTCTTGGCCCAGGCGTTACCGATCGTCACGCGGACCGGCATGCCGAGCAGATCGGCGTCCTTGAACTTCACACCGGGACGCTCGGCGCGGTCGTCGAGGAGGGCATCGAGGCCATGCTCACGGCATTGGGCGTAGAGCGCCTCGCCCGCGGCCGCTTGCGCCTCGTCCCGAACGTTCAGGACCACAATGAGGACCGCGAAGGGGGCGATGCTCGCGGGCCAGACGATGCCGTCCGCATCGGCGAGCTGCTCGATGGCCGCCGCCGCGATACGCGCGGGACCGATCCCGTAGCTCCCCATGACGACGGGGCGCTCCTGCCCGGTCTCGTCGAGATACCTGGCCCCGAGCGCTTCGGAGTACTTCGTGCCAAGCTTGAAGATGTTGCCGATCTCGATCACGCGCTCGATCGCCAGCGGCGCCCCGCACACCGCGCACGCCTCGCCGGCGACGACGGTGTGAAGATCGGCGAAGCGACACTCGAAGTCGCGACCCGGCTTGACGCCACGGACATGGAAGCCGTCCCGGTTCGCGCCGACCACGTACGTCCCCTCCCGGAGCGTCTCATCGGCGAGCACGGGAACGCGGACGCCCAGCGGGCCGACCGAGCCGACGGGCACTCCGAGGTGTTCGCGAACCTCGTCCGGATGCGCCGCACGGCACTCCTCCCCCACCGCGCGCATGAGCTTGCGCTCGTGGAGGTTGTGGTCGCCCCGCAGGAGCACCAGGACGGGCCCGGCCTTGGGGGCGACATAGAGCAGCGACTTGATCGTGAGCCGGGGGTCGAGGTCGAGGAACGCGGCGACCTCGGCGATCGTGCGCGCATTCGGGGTCGCGATCTCCTCGCGCTCGCCCGCCGGGAAGCGCGGCGCCACCGCCACGCCCCGCGCCAGTTCCACGTTGGCGGCGTATCCGCACTGCCCGCACCTGGCGATCTCGTCCTCGCCGGCCGCGCTCGGGGCCATGAACTCGTGGGAGCCGAGCCCGCCCATCATGCCCGTGTCCGACTGCACGACGTGGAAGGTCAGCCCGCACCGCTCGAAGATCCGCCGGTAGGCGCCCTCGTGCGCCGCGTAGGAGCGATCGAGGGCCGCGGTATCGGGATCGAGAGTGTACGAGTCTTTCATCAGGAACTCGCGGGTCCGCAGCACGCCCGAGCGGGGCCGCGCCTCGTCGCGCTCCTTGGTCTGGATCTGGTACCAGATCTGCGGCAGGTCACGATACGAGCGGATCTCGCGCGCGGCCAGCCAGGCGACGACCTCCTCGTGCGTCATCCCGAGGCACAGGTCGCGGCCGTGACGATCCTCGAGCTTGAACATCTCGGGGATCCCTTCCCACCGCCCCGACTGCTTCCAGATCTCGGCGGGATGCAGAACCGGCATCGTGATCTCCTGCCCGCCGATGGCGTTCATCTCCTCGCGGATGATCGCGTTGATCTTGTCGAGCACGCGCTGGCCGAGCGGCAGGTACACGAAGATGCCCGCGGCGAGTTGCCGGACGAGGCCGGCGCGCAGCATGAGCTTGTGGCTCAGCGCCTCTGTCTCGGCCGGTTCCTCCCGGAGTGTCGGAACGAGCGACTTGCTGAGCCGCATCTCTCGCTACTCTCGACGGCTCGTGGCGAGGATGCCCGGCTCAGTGCGCGTCGGGCGTTTTGTTCGGCCCCTTGACGCCCGGGTCGTAGACGAGACGCTCGACGGGCTTGCCGCCGACGATGTGCGACTCGAAGATCTCCTTGAGATCTGACTGCTGCACACCCGCGTACCACACGTCGTCGGGATAGACGACGATCATCGGACCGTGGCCGCACTGGGAGAAGCACCCGGCCTTGTTGATCCGGACGTCCGTCTTGAGGCCGGCCCGCAACGCCTCGGCGCGCAGAAACTTCACGTGCTGCTCCACGTCGCCCCGGCTCGGGCAGTCGTCACCGCTGGTGCAGACGAAGACGTGCGTACGGTACTGACCCATCAGGCGCCCCCCCCGACCGCCGCGTGGGCGGCCTTTCGTTCGGCAATGAACCGATCGACTTCCTCACGCATGGCCTGCACGATGTCCTTCTCCGGGACCTTGCGGATGACCTCGCCGTTCTTGAAGATGAGCCCGATCCCACGCCCGCCGGCGACGCCGATGTCGGCCGCGCGCGCCTCGCCGGGTCCGTTGACCTCGCAGCCCATCACCGCGATGTGGATCTCCTCGTTGAGCCCGCGAAACTCGTCCTCCACGCCCTTCGCGAGCTTCACGAGATCGACGTCGGCCCGACCGCACGACGGGCACGAGACGAACGTGAGGCCGCCCTTGCGGAGCCCGAGCGCCTTGAGGATGTCGATCCCCACCCGCACTTCCTCGGTGGGGTCGGCCGAGAGCGAGACCCGGATCGTATCCCCGATGCCCTCCGACAGCAGCGCCCCCAGCCCGACGGCTGATTTGATGGTCCCGACCCCCGGCGTGCCGGCCTCGGTCACGCCGAGATGGAACGGATAGTCGACCTGGTCGGCCAGCCGCCGGTACGCCTCGATCATCATCAGGGGATCCGACGCCTTGAGCGAGATCTTCATCTCGAGATAGTTGCAGTCCTCGAGGATCCGGATGTGCCGCAGCCCGGACTCGACCATGCCCTCGGCGGTGGGTCCGCCGTACTTCGCGAGGAGATCCTTCTCGAGCGAGCCCGCGTTGACGCCGATCCGGATGGGGATTCGCTTGTCCTTGGCGACGTTGACGATTTCCTGGACGAAGCGCTTGCCCCCGATGTTGCCCGGGTTCAGACGCAGGCCGTCCACGCCCTGCTCGAGGGCGATCAGCGCGAGCTTGTAGTTGAAGTGGATGTCGGCGACGAGCGGGATGCGGATCTGGCGCCTGATCTCTCCGAGCTTCTCGGCCGCCTCGCGCACGGGCACCGCGCAGCGCACGACCTCACAGCCGGCCGCTTCCAGCGACCAGATCTCGAGCAGGGTCGCCTGCACGTCGCGCGTGTCGGTCTTGGTCATGGACTGCACGGTGATCGGCGCATCCCCCCCGACCTTCACGCCGCCCATCTCGATTTGCCGCGTCTTGCGTCGCGTAATCATTCGGTCCGTCCTATCGGAAGAATCGGAACGCATCGATCCGCACCAGATCATTGTAGAGCGCGTAGACCATCAGGAGCATCAGGAGCACGAAGCCGAGCTGCTGCGCCGCCTCCCGCTTCCGGAGGGACAGCGGGCGGCCCATGATCGCCTCGATGACGAAGAAGAACAGGTGCCCACCGTCCAGCATGGGCACGGGCAGCAAGTTCAGGAGGGCCAGGTTCACGCTGATGATCGCCGTGAACAGCGCCAGCGATGCCGCGCCCTCCTTGGCCTGACGGCCGGCCTCGGAGGCGATCTGGATCGGACCGCCGATGTTCGAGGAGTCGATCTGCCGCGAGACGATCTTCCAGAGGCCCTTCGCGGTCAGCACCGTCATGTCCCACGTCTTGACGGTGCCGTACCAGACGGCGGCCGGCGGCGAGTACGGCTCGTAGTTCACCGTCTTGGTCACGATGCCGACGCCGATGCGCCCGACTTCGACGTCCTGACCGGCCGGGTTCTTCTCCTTCACCGTCGTCGCCGTGACGGGAATCGCGAGCCGGCGACCTTCTCGCTCGACCGTCACGTCGAACGTCTGGCCGGCGCGCTTCTGGATGGACTGCATCAGCTCTTCGGGCGTGAAGACGGGTTGCCCGGCCACGGCCACGACGACGTCGCCCGCCCGGAAGCCGGCCTTGTCGGCAGCGGAGCCGGCGCTGACGGAACCGATCTGCGGCGTCAGCTGGGGGCCGGCGCCGAGCTCCCATGCCTCGCGAGTTTCCTTGAAGATCGGGTCGCGGACTTCCGTGAGCCGGGGCGTGATCGTCACCTGATCCGTGGCGCCGCCGCGCGCGATGCTCAGCTGGAGCGGGCGCCCGCCGGACGTGGCCACCGCACGCTCGAGATCTTCCCAGTGCCGGACACGCCGCCCGTCGACGCTGACGACCACGTCGCCGGTGCGCACCCCGGCGGTGGCCGCCGGGGTGTTGGGGGCCACCCGTCCGATCACCGGCGGCCACACGGGGCGCCCGGCGGTGGCGAGCACAATCGTGAAGATGACGGCGGCCAGCACGAAGTTCATGCCGGGACCGGCGAAGACGATCAGGAAGCGGATCCACAGCGGCTTCAAGGCAAAGGCCTTCCGGGGATCGTAGGGAAGGGTCTCTCCGCCCTCGAGCGGATTCTCCTCGCCCAGCATCTTGACGTAGCCGCCCATGGGAACGACGGACAGGCAGTACTCCGTCTCCTTACCCCGCCAGCGGAACAGGACCGGACCGAAGCCGATGGAGAAGCGCTCGACGCCGACGCCGGCCCAGCGCGCGACGATGAAATGGCCGAGCTCGTGGATGAGGATCAGCACGCCGATGACGACGATGAAGGAGACGACGGTCGTCATCGCCCGGCCCCCACGGCGCCGCCGATCAGGGCCTCCACCAGCTCACGGGCCTGGCCGTCCGCGGCCACGCAGTCGTCGATGGTCTTCGGCTCGGTGTGGGGCACGGCCTGCAACGCGCGCTCGATCAGCTCGGCGATCTTCGTGAACCCGATCCGGCGCTCGAGAAACGCCGCCACCGCGATCTCGTTGGCGGCGTTCAGCACGACCGGCGCCGAGCCGCCCCGCTCGAGGGCGGCGCGCGCCAGCCGCAAGCACGGAAACTTGTCGACGTCGGGCTCGAAGAACGTGAGGGCGCCGACGCGGGTGAGATCCAGACGCGCCGCCGGCGTGGGTCGCCGTTCCGGATATGCGAGGGCATATAGGATCGGGACTCCCATGTCGGCGACGCCCAGCTGGGCGATGACGCAGCCGTCGATGTACTCGACCATCGAGTGGACGATGGACTGCGGGTGCACGACGACCTGCACGCGGTCGGCGGGGATGTCGAACAGCCAGCGCGCCTCGATGATCTCGAGGCCCTTGTTCATCAGCGTCGCGGAATCGATGGTGATCTTCGCTCCCATCTTCCATGTCGGATGTTGTAGCGCGTCCTCCACGGTGACGTGCGCGAGGGTCTCTCGGGACACCTCGCGGAACGGTCCGCCGGAGGCCGTGAGCAGGATACGGTGGACGTCGGCACGATTGTGACCGGCCAGACACTGAAAGATCGCGCTGTGCTCGGAATCCACCGGGAGCAGGGTGACGCCGTGGCGCCGGGCGGCCGCGGTCATCAAGCTGCCTGCCATGACGAGCGTTTCCTTGTTGGCGAGCGCGACGGTCCGCCCGGCTTGGATGGCCGCCATGGTCGGCAGCAGGCCGGCGCCCCCGACGAGGGCCGAGAGCACCATGTCGGCGTCGACGTCACGCGCGAGCGCGATGAGACCGGCCGGGCCGCCGAGCAGCTCCGGCCGCGGATGCGGGAGCAGCGCGGCCAGCCGGTCGATGGCGGCAGGCTCGAGCAACGCGACCGCGTGGGGCGAGTATTTCCGGCAGAGGTCGGCCACGCGCTCGACGTTGGAGCCCCTTGCCGCCAGGCCGGCCACGGTGAACTCCTCGGGGAAGCTCGATACCACCTCGAGCGCCCGCAGCCCGACGGAGCCGGTGCACCCCAGCAGCGTCAGGCGCTTCATCCCCGCCCCCCGATCCAGCTCGCGCAGTAGAAGAGCGCCGGGGCGTTGAAGAGGAGACCGTCGAGCCGATCGAGCACACCGCCGTGGCCGGGGACGAGCCCACCCGTGTCCTTGGTGCCGAGGCTGCGCTTGATCACCGACTCTGCGAGGTCGCCGATCTGTCCGGGCACACCGAGCACCGCCCCCACGAGCATGGCCAGGCCCCCCGACCACTGGGGCACGAGCCAGGCGCCGAGCACACCGGCGGCGGCGACCGACACGACGAGCTGCCCGACCGCGCCCTCCACGGTCTTCCGGGGACTGATCACGGGCGCCAGCGGATGACGACCGACGGCCGAGCCGATGACCAGCGCCGCCGATTCGCCCGCCCACGTCGTGCCGACGAGGAACACGATGAGGTGGGCGCTGTCCGGCAGCATTCCTAGGAGGAGCCCATGCCCGAGCAGCCAGCCCACGTACACGATCGGCAGCAAGGTGACGACCACCCGATCGAGCGCACCGGCCGTATCCGTCCAGATTGGAGCGCTGACCGCCGCGGCCACCGCGACGGTCAGGACGAGCGCGGTGAATCCGGGAAGCTCGAAGCTCGCGGTGACGGCGGCCGCGCCGAGGACGCCGAGGCCGGCGTAGCCGGGTCGACCGGCACGCTCGAACATCCGCATGAGCTCCCACGCTGCGGCCGTACTCAACGCCACCACGAGCAACACGAAGACCCAGCGTGGCGCCCCGAGCACGATCCAGACGAAGAGCGGGATGCCGATGGCGGCGGTCAGCGCCCGCTTGCCGAGCGTGGCCGGCAGCCCCGGAAACTCGGCCGCGGTCATCGCGACCACCCCACCCACGTCACACCCCACCGAAGCGACGCTTCCGGCCGTGAAAGTCGGCGACCGCACGATACAGCTCCAGCGGCCGGAAATCGGGCCACAGGGTGGGCGTGACCCACAACTCGGTATAGGCGATCTGCCAGAGCAGGAAGTTCGAGATGCGCATCTCCCCGCTGGTGCGGATGAGGAGATCGGGATCGGGAATTCCCACGGTGTAGAGCGCGTGACTGACGTGGTCCTCGGAGATGTCCTCGGGGGCGAGCTCGCCGGCCCGCACCTTGCCAGCGAGAGCACGGAACGCGTCGAGGAGCTCGTCGCGGCCGCCATAGTTGAAGGCCAGCATCAAGTTGAGCCCGCTGTTGTCCTGCGTCTCGCGCACCACGCGCTCGATCCCGCGACGGACCGGGAGCGGCACGCCGTTCGGGCGGCCGATGACGCGCAGGCGCACGTTGCGCGACATGAGCTCCGGCAGCTCCCGGACGATCGCTTCCTCGAGCAGCCGCATCAGCGTGGCCACCTCGTCCTCCGGTCGCGCCCAGTTCTCGGTCGAGAACGCGTAGAGCGTCAGGTAGCGCAGCCCGAGCTCGTCGGCGGCGCGGAAGATCGCGCGCGCGGCTTTGGCCCCTTCGCGATGCCCGGCGACCCGCGGAAACCCTCGGCGCGTCGCCCACCGGCCGTTGCCGTCCATGATGATCGCGACGTGCGCGGGAAGCGTCTGAGATCGGATCAGCTGCAACAGCTCGGCCTCGCCGAGCGCCGCGAGCTCGGGAGGCGCCGGCGCGCTAGAAGAGTTGACGGCCATGCGTGCTCATCTTACTAGAACGACAGGATCTCCTGCTCCTTCTTCTTGAGCAGCTCGTCGACTTTCGCGATGAAGCGGTCCGTCGTCTTCTGGATCTGATCGTGGCCGCGGCGCTCCTCGTCTTCGGAGATCTTCTTGTCCTTGGCCATGCCCTTCAGCTTGTCGTTCGCCTCCCGCCGGACATTGCGGATGGCGACCCGGCCGTCCTCCGCGATCTTGTGCACGGTCTTCGCGAGCTGCTTCCGACGCTCTTCCGTCAGCGTCGGCATGGTGAGCCGGATGGCCTTGCCGTCGTTGGCCGGCGTCAGCCCCAGGTCCGACTTCATGATCGCCTTCTCGATCGCCCCGAGCTGCGACGGCTCCCAGGGCTGGATCATCAGCGTGCGCGCGTCGGGGACCGAGACCGAGCCGACCTGGTTGACCGGTGTCAGGGTGCCGTAGTAGTCGACGCGGATGATGTCGAGCAGCGCGGTCGACGCGCGCCCCGTGCGCACGGCCGCGAACTCGCGCCCGACGGTCTCGATGGCCGCCGTCATCTTGCTGTCGATGTCCTTGAGGAGATCCTGCATGGCCGTTGCCCTTTCCCGCGTCAGGCCGACACGATCGACCCCACCGGCTCCCCCAGAACGATGCGCTTGATGTTGCCGGCCCGGGTGAGATCGAAGACGATGATCGGCAACGCGTTCTCCATGCACAGGGAGATCGCCGTGGTGTCCATGACTTGCAGCCGCCGGCTGAGGACCTCGATGTAGGTGGCGCGGGCCAGCCGCTCGGCGGTGGCGTCGGCCTTCGGGTCGGAGGAGTAGATGCCGTCGACCTTCGTCGCCTTGATGATCGCGTCGGCGCCGATCTCGATGGCCCGGAGCGCCCCCGCCGTATCGGTGGTGAAGAACGGGTTCCCCGTACCGGCGGCGAAGATCACCACCCGCCCCTTCTCGAGATGGCGGATGGCGCGCCGACGGATGTAGGGCTCGGCCACCGCGCGCATCTCGATCGCGGACAGCACCCGCGTCTGCAGGCCCGCCTTCTCGAGCGCATCCTGGAGGGCCAGCGCGTTGATGATCGTCGCCAGCATCCCCATGTAGTCGGCGGTGGCGCGATCCATGCCGGCCGCGCTGGCGGCGATGCCGCGGAAGATGTTGCCGCCGCCGATGACGATCGCCATCTCGACGCCCAGCTCGACGACGTCCCGGATCTCGGCGCCGATCCGCTCCAGCACCGGAGGGTCGATGCCGTAGCCGACCCCGCCGGCCAACGCCTCGCCCGAGAGCTTCAGCACGACGCGGCGGTACACCGGGCGGAGCGGGGTGGCATCCGCCCGCACGGCTACCCGCCCTCGCCGACCTGGAACCGCGCGAACCGCCTGACGACCACGCGTTCGCGAGTCTTCGCGTTCATCGCGTCCACGAGGTCCTTGATCTTCGTCTTGCCGGTGGCGTCCTTGATGAAGACCTGCTCGAGCAGACACTGCTCGGTGAAGAACTTCTCCAGCTTGCCCTCGACGATCTTGTCGAGGACCTGGGGAGGCTTTTTCTGGTCGGCCATCTGCTCCCGGTAGATCTCGCGCTCCTTCTCGAGAACGGTGGCGGGGATCTCCTCGCGGCTCACGTACGCGGGGTTCGCCGCCGCCACCTGCATGGCGAGATCCTTGACGAGGGCCTGGAAGTCGTCCGTCCTCGCCACGAAATCCGTCTCGCAGTCGACTTCGACGAGCACACCGAGCTTCGCGCCCGGGTGGATGTAGGCGCCGACCACGCCCTCCTTCACGTCGCGGTGGGCACGCTTGGAGGCGCCGGCAATCCCCTTCTTTCGCAGGTACTCGACGGCGGCCTCCAGATCACCCTGGCTCGCCTGCAAGGCCTCCTTGCAGTCCATGACCCCGGCGCCCGTGCGGTCACGGAGCTCCTTGACGTGTTGCGCGCTCGACGCCATCCGCTACGCCTCCGCCTCGGCTGCCGCCAGCTCGACGTCGGCCACCGCCTCGGGCTCGGCGCCCTCCTCCGTCTCGTCCTTGGCGAGCGTTCCCCGTCCCTCCAGAATCGCGTCGGCGATGCGGGAGGTGATGAGACGCACCGCGCGGATCGCGTCGTCGTTGCCGGGCACCGGATAGTCGATGCCCGTGGGATCGCAGTTGGTATCGACGATGGCGACGATGGGAATCCCCAGCCGCTGCGCCTCCGCCACCGCGATCCGCTCCTTGCGCGGATCGATGATGAACACGGACGAGGGCAGCTGCTCCATCATCTTGATGCCGATGAGGGCCTTCTCGAGCTTCTGACGCTCACGGTCCAGCTCGAGCGCTTCCTTCTTGGGCAGCCGCTCGTACTCGCCCGCCTCTTTCATCTCCTCGATCTTCTTGAGCCGGGCGATCGACTTGCGGATGGTCTCGAAGTTCGTGAGCGTGCCGCCGAGCCACCGCTGGTTGACATAGAACATGCCGCAGCGCGTGGCCTCGTCGAACACCGTATCCTGCGCTTGCTTCTTGGTGCCGATGAATAGCATCGTTCCGCCGCCCGCCGCCAGCTCCCGGACGGCGGCATACGCCTCGCGGAACTTCTTGAGGGTCTTCTGCAGATCGATGATGTAGATGCCGTTCCGCTCTCCGAAGATGTACTTCTGCATCTTGGGGTTCCAGCGTTTGGTCTGGTGCCCGAAGTGCACCCCGGCTTCGAGCAACTCCTTCATCGTCAGTCCGGCCATGTCTTCTCCTGTGTTCGGTTGGCCTCCGCCGCGCGATCCGGACTTCCGGACACCGAACGTTGCGCGGCGTGCGTGATGGTTTAGGTCGTGTACTTCGCGTTGATCCGCACGTACTCCTCGGACAGATCGCACGTCCACACGCGATCCTCGCCCCGGCCGAGCCCGAGGTCCACGGTGATCGCGTACTCCGGTCTTCCCATGATCTCGCGAATCCGGCCGATGCGCGCGCCTTCGCGCAGCATCCCCTGCTCGACCAGGGGCTCGTCGTCGAAGGCGATCGCCACCCGCTGCTGCTCCACGCGCGCCGGCGACTTCCCCAGCGCCATCATGATGCGTCCCCAGTTCGGATCCTGGCCCGCGATGGCGGTCTTGACGAGGGGCGAGTTGGCCACGCTGCGAGCGGCCACGACGGCGTCCCGACGCGTCGCGGCACCACGCACGGTGACGGTCACGAGGCGGCTCGCGCCCTCGCCGTCGGCGACCAGCATCCGCGCCAATCGCTGCATGAGCGCCTCCAGCGCGCGCGCGAAGCCCCGCAGGCCACGGGCGCCGGGCGCCAGCGGCGTATTCTCGGCGACGCCGTTGGCGAGCACGGCCACCGTGTCGCTCGTGGACTGGTCGCCATCGACGGTGATCCGGTTGAACGTTCCCTCGACCGCACGGCGGACCACCGGCCGCAGCGCGTCGGGGGCGATGACGGCATCGGTGGCCACGAAGCAGAACATCGTCGCCAGATGCGGCTCGATCATGCCGACGCCCTTGGCGATGCCGCCGAGGGTCACGGGCCGGCCCCCGATGTCGACGCGCAGCGCCGCTTCCTTGGGACGGGTGTCCGTCGTCATGATGGCCTCGGCGGCGGCGCGCCCGCCCTGCGGCGAGAGCGCCTTGACCAGCTTCGGCAGCGCCGCCCGTACCTTGTCCATCGGCATCGGCGTCCCAATGACGCCGGTCGCGGCGATCAGGACGTGCTTGGCGGGCATCCGCAAGAGGTCGCCGACGAGCTTGGTCATCTCGCGCGCGTCGCGCAGCCCTTGCTCGCCGGTGCAGACGTTCGCGCAGCCGCTGGAGGCCACGATGGCCTGCGCGATCCCGCTGCGCGCATGCTCCATGGAGACGAGCACGGGAGCGCCCTTGACCTGGTTCGAGGTGAACACGGCGGCCACGCGGGCGGGTGTCGGCGAGTAGATGAGGGCGAGGTCCTTCTTGCCGCTGGGCTTGATCCCGGCGGCGACGCCTCCCGCCTGGATCCCGGGGACCGCACTCACCCCGCCATCAAGCCATTCCAGTTCGGCCATCTAGCTCCCAGCGGCCATCGTGCCCACGCTCATGGATACACCGGGGGCGCGGCGAGGCCGGTGCGCTCGTTCCACCCGAACATCACGTTGAGGTTCTGGACGCCGTTGGCGGCGCCCCCCTTGCCGAGGTTGTCGATCGCGGACAGGCAGACGGCTCGGCGTGTCCGGTGATCGGCGACCACGGTGACGTCACAGTAATTCGACCCGACGACGCCGCGGGTCGTCGGTCGTTCGCCTTCACCGTGGACACGAACGAAGGGCTCTCCGGCATAGAAATCTCGATAGACGGCCAGCAGGTCGGACGTCGACGCGTCGGTGGCCAGCGGCACCGATGCCGTCGTGAACAGCCCGCGATTGAGCGGCACGAGATGCGGGGTGAACGACACCCGTACGCCGCCGCCGGCCAGGGCCGAGAGCTCCTGCTCGATCTCCGGCGTGTGGCGGTGCGTGGCGATGCCGTAGGCCTGCACGTTCTCGTTGGCTTCCGTGTAGAGATACATCGGGTCGATCTTGCGCCCCTGCGCCCCCGCGCCCGTCACGCCCGACTTGCCGTCGATGACGATGCCCTCCGTCCGGGCCAGGCCGGCCTTGAGCAGGGGCGCGGTGGCGAGCACGGCACCCGCGGGATAGCAGCCCGGCGCGGCCACGAGGCCGGCCCCGGCGATGGCCTTGCGATAGAGCTCAGGCAGACCGTAGACGGCCTCGGCGAGCCCCTCGGGATCCGTGTGAGGCATCTTGTACCAGACGGTGTAATCCTCGGGGTTCCGCAGCCGGTAGTCGGCGGAAAGATCGATCACGCGCACGCCGCGCCGGCGCAGCACGGGGACCGCCTTCTGCGATTCCATGTGAGGCAGGGCCAGGAACACGGCGTCGGCCCTGTCCGCCATGCGCTCGGCGTCGAAGTCACTGAAGGCGAGCTCCGTGAGCCCCCGGAGGTGCGGATAGAACCGGGCCAGGGGCTCCCCCGCCAAGCGCTCGGAAGTCACGGCCGCCAGCTCGACCTCGGGATGAGACAGCAGCACCCGGAGGAGCTCCGCGCCCATGTAGCCACTGGCGCCGGCAACGGCGACGCGGATCATGTGACTACCGCTTCGAGTACTGGAACTTCTGGCGCGCGCCCGGTTGACCGTACTTCTTGCGCTCTCGCATCCGCGGATCGCGCGTGAGTAGGCCCGCCTTCTTCAGAGGTTGGCGGAGCTTGTCGTCGAAGCGGACGAGCGCTCGTGCGATGCCGTGACGGACGGCCCCCGCCTGCCCGGTCGGGCCGCCGCCCTGGACGGTCACGATCACGTCGAACTGGCCGTTCGTGTTCGTGATCTCGAGCGGCTGAGCGATGATCATCCGCAGCGTCTCGCGCGGAAAGTAGTCCTCGAAGCTTCGGCGATTCACCATGATCCGGCCGGGGCCGGGGCGCACCCAGACTCGCGCCACGGAGGTCTTGCGCCGTCCCGTGCCGTAGAAACGATCGACGACCGCCATCACTCGACCTCCAGCGCCTGCGGCTGCTGCGCTTGGTGCGGATGCGCGGCCCCGCGATAGACCTTGAGCTTCTTGACCATGGCTCGCCCGAGACGGTTCTTGGGCAGCATCCCCTGCACGGCCCACTCGATCATCCGCTCGGGATGTGTCTTGAGCATCTTCTCGGCGGTCACCTCACGCAGGCCACCGATGTAGCCCGTGTGCCAGCGGTACTGCTTGTTCTGGAGCTTCCGTCCGGTGAGGTGAACCTTCTCGGCATTGAGGACGACGACGTGGTCCCCGACGTCCAGATGGGGCGCGAAGATCGGCTTGTGCTTGCCGCGCAGGATCGAGGCGATCCGGGTGGCCAGGCGCCCGAGCACCTTGCCCTCCGCGTCCACCACGTACCACTTCCGTTCGATCTCACTCTCCTTCGGCATCGACGTCGGCATGTTCTCCCCTTCGGACGCTGCTCGTGGCCTCAGCTAAGTGGGCCTCAGGACAGACAAATTCGCAAAGCGTTACCTTATAGGAAAATCCCTCCCCTGTCAACGCTCGCTGAGATCGCGGACCTAGGGGCGCGTCTTGTCCGGCCACGGGCAGAGGGTCCGCACCGGACAGACCGGGCACGCGGGCTGGCGGGCCGTGCACGTGCGGCGGCCATGGGCCTGGAACAGGTGGCTGACGCGCGTCCACGTCTTTCGCGGCAGCACCTGGACGAGCTGGTCGTGGATCTCGACGGGGTCATCCGAGCGCGCGAGGCCCAGACGCTGAGACACCCGGAAGACGTGCGTGTCGACGGCGATGGCCGGCTCGCCGAAGGCGTTACCGAGCACGACGTTCGCCGTCTTGAGGCCGACCCCCGGCAGGGTGACCAGGACATCGCGCTCGCGAGGGACGTCGCCGCCGTGCTTCTCGACCAGCGCCCGCGCCATCCCGACGATGGACCGTGCCTTGGCGCGGTAGAAGCCGGTGGAGCGAATCGCCTTCTCGAGCATGGCCGGGCTCAGGCGCGCGTAGTCGGCGGCGGTGCGGTACGCACGAAAGAGACCGGGCGTGACCATGTTCACGCGCTCGTCCGTGCACTGGGCGGAGAGAATGGTGGCGACCAGCAGCTCCAGCGGGGTCGTGAAGTTCAACGCGATCTTGGCGTCGGGATAGGCGCGCTCCAGGAGGACGACAACCTTTCGCGCCCGCGCCTTCTTCGCCTCGAGGGACTCTCTCATCGAGTCGCCCATCCGCCGACGTGGATCGCCGCCGGGGTAACCGTCACCGGTCCCACGGTCGCGGGAAACGGTAAACGACTGGCGAGCCCCGGCGAGGGATCGAAGTTCCTGATGACCCAGTTCGCGAAGACCGACGGCACGGGCAGGCTGCCGATCCACACGCGCTCGGCGATGATGCCAAACGGTCGGTCGACGACGGCTACCGGTCGAACCCGCGCGCTGACGTCGGGCCCGGGCACCTCGAAGCTCACGTCGGCGTAGCCCGTCCCGAGCGCGAGAGACGTCCGGGCGAACCCCTTGACCTGTCCGACGAAGCGCTGCAGATCCGCGACGTCGATCGTCGCCCGCTCGACGGTGAGACGCCGCCCCTCCAGCGGGTCGAAGCGGCCCTCGTGCGCGGCGCTCCACGGGTTGACGAGGGCATCGTCGACCACCAGACGCAGGTCACGGACACGCAGCAGCACGGGCGACCGGCGCGCCAGCTCTCCGATCGTCGCCGCGGCGACGGAGACCTCCAGACGCTTGATGCGGCCTTCGAGAATGCTCGTGTCGTGCTCGACGCGAACGACGAGATCCTCGACCTCCCGGGTCACGTCCCGGAGCCGGGCCCGGAGTCCGGTCTCGACGGCGCGCGCCAGCGCGTCGGGTGTGATTCCGGTGACGGGCACCATCCGGCGCGCCCGCACCGACGCGGTGGAGCCATCGGGCAACATGAACTCGCCGATGACCGGAAAGACGCGCGCGAGCGAGGCATCCGTCGTCAGGCGCTCGGCGATATAGCGCGGCTTGCTGACCGTCCACGGAGGACCAACGTCGCCGGTCTTCGACACCATGTACTCGATGCCGACCGGTTCGCCGTCCCACGCGCGAGCGATCCGCAGCGGCCGATCGTCGCGCACTGCGTAGTACCGGAAATTGGACGGTGAGAACTGCGAATGGTTCGCGGTGATGCTGACGGTCCGCGGCGCGCCGCCGCTGTCGCGGGCGATGAGATCGAGGATCGCTCGGTGCTGCCAATCCGCGCGGCCGGGCGGGGCCGGATCCGTCAACGGCAGGTCTCCGAGCGTGATGGCCGCCGGTCGGGCGAAGGCGGTCGACGACACCTGAAGCGCGGCACACACGGCGAGCGCGAGGACGGTGACGCGGCGGACGGTTATCGGCAGCGCCGCAAACCCCGCTCCGGCGGCCACCGCGGCCATCGGGAACAGCGGCAGCAGGTAACGCGCCTGCTTGTTCTGCAGGGCGAGGAAGACGACGAGCGGGACGAGGCCGGCGAGCACGAACCAGTGCCGCCGCCGGATGACCACGCCGAGGCCGAGCACGAGCAGCAGCACCGCGACCACCCCGAAGGTCCGGGGAAAGTTGAGGGGGTAATAGGCGAGGCTTGCCGGACTCAGGGGCTCGGGAAACCCGGCCTCGACGGCTTGCCGGAACGACCGATTCTGCACCTGCAGCGGCAGCCCGACGAGACGGGATCCGTACCACGGCAGCGCGACGAGCACCGCCAGGAATCCGGCGACGGTGGCGTGACGCCACGCGGCCCGGCCCCGCATGCCGGCGAGCGCGACGAGACACGCGGGGCCGACGTACACGAAGAAGGGCGGCTTGGTCAGCATTCCCAGACCGAGCAGGACGCCGGTCGCGATCGACCAGCCACGGTTCTCGAAGCGATCGCTCGCGAGCAACGCGACGAGCGAGAGGGCGACCATGGAAGCCAGCGGCACCTCGAGCTGGAAGCGTAGCGCCTGGTTCACCACGAAGGGGGCCGTGCCGAACAGTGTCGCCGCGACGACCCCCCCGCCCCCGCCCGCGAAGCGCCGGCCGAGCACATAGGTGGCCGCCATGCCGACCCCGAGGAAGCCAAGGATCACGATCTCGCCGAACACGACGTCGGAGGGCCACCAGTGGAAGACGAGACCCGCCGCGCACGGAACGAGCGGAGGGTAGAACGAGGAGTGCGTGAACATCGTCCGGATATTGCCGGCCGCCAGATCGCTCGCGCAGCGCACGGCATGCTCCAGATGATTGGCATGATCCCATTCCGGCGGGTGACGATCGATGGCCAACCAGACGGCGGCCACGCTCACGACCACGACGAACACGCCGGCCACGAGCGCCCACTCTCTGGCCCGGGACGCGGCCACGTCGGCATCGGCGCTCCCGGCCGCGACGGAACGGCGGACGGGGCTCATCACGTCGGCCGCGCGACCAGGAGCAACGAGGTTCCGAACGGCAGCGCCCGCCGCGGGATCACGTGCCGCTCCAGCGCGAACAGCCATTCGAGCATCGCGTTGACGACCGGTGCCGGCCGCCGGAGATCGTGGCGATCATCCCCGCGCAGACGCTTCCACAACCGGATCGACGCGATCCCGGGAAACAGGACCGTGTTGAAGTAGCTGAGGTACTGCACGCGGTAACCGGCGAGCTCCACGACTCGGCGCAACTCGATCGCCGTGTACCGCCGCCGGTGGCCGAGCGCCACGTCGTGAGCGCTCCACAGCGAGGGGTAGGCCGGGACCGCCACGACGAGCAACCCTTCGTCGCGGAGGCAGCGGCGCGCGGCCCGAAGGCCCGCGACGTCGTCGTCGAGGTGCTCGATGACGTCAAGCAAGAGCACGACGTCGGCCCATCCCGGCTCGACGACGAGGTCGTCGGGCAGCGAGCCCTTGCGCGCGTCGAGACCGGCCGCCCGGGCCACCGCGAGCAGCGCATCGCTGGTATCCATTCCCACGGCTTCGCCGAATTGCTCGAGAGCGGCCAGCAGGTTGCCGGTGCCGCAGCCGATGTCGAGCAGGCGGAGCGGGCGGCGCGGCAGGACACGTCGCAGCACGGCGCTGATCAGTGTCAGGCGACCCCGGAAATACCAGTGGAGGCCGTGCTCTTCGACGTGCGCGGCGACGTAGGCGGGCTTCACCCGAGGCTCGCCAAGAAGTCGCCCAGACGACGCAAGCCCTCCTCGATCCGGGCCAGCGATGCGGCGTACGAAAAGCGCAGATAGCCTTCGGCATTCGGCCCGAACGCCGCGCCCGGTGTCACCGCGACGTGACAGCGCTCGAGGATGTCGAAGGCAAAGCGGGTCGAGTCGCCGGTGAATCGCCGGGCATCGGCGAGAACGTAGAACGCCCCCTTGGGCTCCGCGCCGACGCCGAGGCCGATCGCGCGCAACCCCGACACCATGACCCGGCGCCGCTCGTCGAAGATCGCGCGGAATCGGCGCGCGTCGTCGGCGGCCTCCCGCAGGGCGGCCACCCCGGCCCACTGGACGAACTCGTTCGTCGAGATGAAGAAGTTGCCGAAGGCCTTCTGCAACGAACGGACGTGGCCGCGCGGGGCGATGACGTATCCCAGCCGCCAGCCCGTCATGGCGAAGGCTTTCGAGAAGCCGTTGAGAACGAAGGCACGGTCGGTGAACTCGAGGATCGAGCGGTCGCGGCCCTCGTAGTTGAGGCCGTGGTAGATCTCGTCGGACACCACCGTCGGTCCCAGCCCGGCGATCGCCGCCATGCGCTCGGGGGACAGGACGCCGCCGGTGGGATTGGCGGGCGAGTTGACGATGATGGCCCGCGTCCGCGGTCCCACCCGCTCGCGGACCTTCTCGGGGGGGTACTGGAACCCATCCACCTCGGTGACGCTGACGGAGACGGGGACGCCGTCGGCGTAACGGATGAAGTTCGGATAGCACGCGTAATACGGGTCGCTCAGGACGACTTCATCGCCCGGATGCAGCAGGTGCCCGAACACGAGCAGCATCGCGGGGGAGGTGCCCGGCGTCACGAGGATCTGATCGGGGTCGACGGTGACGCGATAGGTGGCGGCGTAATGCTCCGCGATCGCCTCGCGGAGCGGCAGGATGCCGAGCGTCTCCACGTAGCGGGTGCGGCCGTCCTTGAGCGCCCGCTCCGCCGCCTCGCGGATGACCGACGGCGTGTCGAAATCGGGCTCTCCGAACTCGAGGTGCACGACGTCGACGCCCTGTCGCTCGAGCGCCTGGGCCCGGTCGCCGACCTCCACGGCCAGGAACGGCTCGATGCCCTGCATCCGCGGCGGTGGGATCACCGGCGGCGTCTCGTCCGCAGGCGCGCCCGCGCGACGTCCCACAACATCCGCGGGCCGTCGGTCACGACGCCCACCTTGCTTCCCGGCTGATCGGTCCAGTTCACCGCGACCTCGACGACGCGATAGCCGGCCGCCCGGGCCAGCAGGAGGATCTCGACGTCGAACCCGAACCCGCGCGTCTGGAGCCGCCCGAAGAGATCGGTGGCGGCGGCGCCGGTGAAGGCCTTGAACCCACACTGGGAGTCGATCACCCCTCCGGTGCCGAGGCGTCTCACGAGCCAGCTGAAGACACGGCCGGCGAGTACCCGATGGGGGCGGGCGACCACCGACACTGCCGGGTCCAGACGGGCACGGGAGCCGATGGCGACCTGCGCTCCCGCGGCGAGCGCCGCTTCGAGGCGCTTGAGCTCCATGATCGGGGTGGCCCCGTCGGCGTCCGAGAAGAGCCGCCGCTCTCCGAGTGCCGCCAGCATCCCGCGACGCACCGCGGCCCCCTTGCCCTCGTTTTGCTCCTGCCGGAGAACGCGCACGCTCGGGTGCGGACGAGCCATGGCCGCGACCGCGTCGGCGGTCCCGTCCGAGCTGCCGTCGTCGACGACGATGACCTCGTAGGGCTCACCGCGCCCATCGAAATACGCCAGGACCTCGGCCAGATACGGGGGCAGACGCCGCGCTTCGTTGAAGGCCGGGATGACGACCGACCACCCCAGGCCATTCACCAGAGCGGAATCGCTTCCCGCCGTCGCCGCCGCGCCACGCCCGTCTGATGGGCGGCGCGCGCCACGCCCTCGGCGACGGCCGGCGCCACCGCCTTGTTGAAGACGCTCGGGATGATGTACTCGGCGCTGAGCTCGCTCCGGGCAACGGCGCCCGCGAGGGCCCGGGCGGCCGCGAGCTTCATCTCGTCGTTGACCGTGCGGGCACGCGAGTCGAGCAGCCCACGGAAGAAGCCCGGGAAGCACAGCACGTTGTTGATCTGGTTCGGATAGTCCGAGCGTCCCGTCGCCATCACCCGGACGTGCCGCTCGGCCTCCTCGGGTTGGATCTCGGGGGTGGGGTTCGCCATGGCGAAGACGATGGGATCCCGCGCCATCCGCTTGAGGTCACGCACGGTCAGGATCCCGGGCACGCTCAGCCCGATGAAGACGTCGGCGCGCTCGAGGGCCGCTCCCAGCCCACCCTTGACGCGCCGCGGGTTCGTGGTGGACGCGACCCACCGCTTCATGAAGTCCATCCCGATCGCGCGGCCCGGGTGGATGATCCCGTGCTCGTCCACGCCGATGATGTCGCGCACGCCGGTCGATTGCAGGATCTTGATGGTCGCCGTGCCCGCGGCCCCCACGCCGGTGACCACCACGCGGATCCGCGTGATGGACTTGCGCACGAGGCGCAGCGCGTTGAGCAGCGCCGCGAGGACGACGACCGCCGTGCCGTGCTGGTCGTCGTGGAACACCGGGATGTCGAGCTCCTTGCGGAGGCGCTCCTCGACCTCGAAGCAGCGGGGAGCCGCGATGTCTTCGAGGTTGATGCCGCCGAAGGTCGGCGCGACGAGCTTGACGGTCTCCACGATCTTGTCGATATCTTTCGTGGCCAGGCACACCGGGAAGGCGTCGACGCCGGCGAACTCCTTGAAGAGCATCGCCTTGCCTTCCATGACCGGCAGGGCCGCCTCCGGCCCGATGTCCCCCAGGCCGAGGACGGCGGTGCCGTCGGTCACCACCGCGACGGCGTTGTGCTTCATCGTCAGCGTGAAGGCACGCTGACGGTCCTCCTTAATAGCCAGACAGACGCGGGCGACGCCAGGCGTGTACGCCATGGACAGATCGTCGCGGGTGCGGATCGGGACCTTGTTCCGGATCTCGATCTTCCCCCCCAGGTGCAGCAAGAATGTCCGGTCCGAAACGTTGGCGACGTGGGCGCCGGGCAGCCGTCGCAGCCGGTTGATGATCTGCTGGCCGTGGTCGCTGTCGCGGGCCTTGATCGTGATGTCCCGGATGACGCGATCCCGCTGGGACTCGACGAGATCCACGGCGCCGATGTCACCACCGGCCTCGCCGATCGCGGAGGCGACGCGCCCGAGCATGCCCGGGCGGTTCTTGATCTCCAGCCGGATGGTGAGGCTATAGCTCGCGCTCGGGGCAATGGCCATCACGTCACCCGCGAGCCGGCCCGGCGGCTCGGCGGAGCAGGCGCCGACAGCGGGGGAACCGTGACCGGGTCGAGAAGCGTTGTCCTGACAGGGGCCGTGACCGAGGTGGAGAGGATCCCGGGAAGCAGGCAGGGGGCGGGCCTGGATGAACGAGCGTTTGTGATCTCCAAGAAGCCCTCAGGACACTTCATCATAACAGAGCAACCATGAACTGAATAGCTGAACGACCGTACCCAATCCGAGGGTTGACCGGTCTCGTGGCTGACAGGTTTACCACAGCTTATTGGTCGAGCGCGCGTAATGGCGTGTTTCTTGTACGTTCGTGGATGAAACGAATCTCTCTGCCGGAACATCAAAAGCTTGAGGTTACAAACCGGGTGACATCATGACATTCAGAGAGACAGGTCGCGAATCGCGCCTGGGGGCTACGGACACCGTGCCGACGACCATCCTTGCCGAAGAAGCCGAGGAGCCCACGACCGCAGCGCTGATCGAGGAAGAGCCCGAGGAGCGCACGCCGCCGGTTCCGGACGAAGTGCTGACGCCGCTTCCCGCGAAGGGCGAAGACCCGGTCCGGCTGTATCTGAAGGAGATCGGGAAAGTCCCGCTCCTCACGGCCCGCCAGGAGGTCGAGATCGGCCGGCGGATCGAGGTCGGGCAGGTCTCGCTGCGTCGGGGTCTGGCCGGCATCCCGATGGCCGTCTCGGCTTTGCTGGAAGTGGGCGACCGGCTCCGCCACGACGGGGTCTCCGCGGACGACGTCATCGTCTTGCCGGAGGGTGGCGAGATCGATGCCGCGGAGCTCAAGCCCGTCCTCCAGGCCTTCGCGCGAATCCGGCGGCTCGAGCGCGAGATCGTCCGCCTCCACGAGTCACTGGGCGACAAGCGGCGCTCGGCGGCCACGAAGGCCAACTATGCCAAGTGGATTGCGGCTAACCGGGAGGCGATCCAGAAGGTCGTCGCCGGGATGCCGCTCAAGCCCGCGCTGATCGACGACCTCGTCGCCAAGATCCGTCGTCACTGCGAGCGGATCGCGCGGCTGGCCGACGAGGCTCGTCGGGGCCGCTCCGCCAGCGCGCCGCGCGAACTGCGGGCGCTCGAGCGCGAGGCGGGACTCCCGCGGCGTCAGCTCCAGACGCTCCTCGCCGAGATCGAGCAGAGCGACCGCGAGGTCCGCCGGGCGAAGAAGGAGCTGATGGAGGCGAACCTGCGCCTCGTCGTCTCGGTGGCCAAGCGCTACCTCGGGAGCGATCTGTCGCTCCTGGATCTGATCCAGGAGGGCAACATCGGTCTCATGAAGGCCGTCGACCGGTTCCAGTACCGTCGCGGCTTCAAGTTCTCGACGTACGCGACGTGGTGGATCCGGCAGGCCATCACACGCGCGATCGCGGATCATTCGCGGACGATCCGGATCCCCGTGCACATGGTGGAGACGCTCAACCGCATCTCCCGGGTCAACCGCGCCATGGTCAACGAGCTCGGCCGCGAGCCGACACCCGAAGAGCTGGCGCAGCGAACGGGCGTGCCGGCGAAGAAGGTCCGGCTGATCCTCGAGTCCTCGCGCAAGCCGCTGTCGCTGGAGACGCCGATCGGCGAGGACTCGGAGCTGGGGGATTTCCTCGAGGACAAGTCCGCGGGGTCCCCCAACGACAGCCTGCTCACCCAGGACCTCACGACCCAGGTGGAGCGGGCGCTGGCGATGCTGTCGCCCAAGGAGAAGGAGATCCTGCGCCTGCGCTTCGGCATCGGCGAGGAGGGCGAGCACACGCTGGAGGAAGTCGGCAAGCGCTTCGCGGTCACCCGCGAGCGGATCCGCCAGATCGAGGCCAAGGCGCTTCGCAAGCTGCGCCACCCGCTCCGCGGCCGCAACCTGCGCGCCTTCATCGAAAACTGACCGGCTGACCACTTGGGGGGTGCGAGACGCACCCCCCAAGTCCCCCTGATGTTCGGGGCGCCCCGGCGAAGCCGCGGCGCCCATCGAATACCAGCCTATTCGAGGATGGCGACGACGTCGCCGTCCTGGACGGTTTCGCCGACCCGAACGCGGATCTCTTTCACGGAGCCGGCGCGAGAGGCCTCGACGGGGATCTCCATTTTCATCGACTCGAGCACGATCACCGGGTCACCGGCCTGCACCCTGTCTCCGGCATGCGCGGCGATCTGGAACACGACGCCGGTGATGTGAGCCTTGATCTCCTCAGGCATTGAACGCTCCTTGCTCGACCATCTGCGTATGTACCGCACCCCGCCGGAACTCCGGATGGGCCACGACGCGGCGAAGAAAGGGAATCGTCGTCTTGACGCCCTCGAGGACGCAGCCTGCGAGGGCCGTGTCCATTCGCGCAACGGCCGCCTCGCGGGTCGCCCCGGACGTGACGAGCTTCAACAGCAGCGGATCGTAGTGGACCGAGACTTCGCTACCGACGACGACCCCGGACTCCACGCGTATTCCCTCGCCTTCCGGCAGGACGAGTGCGGTGATCGTGCCCGGTGAGGGCAGAAAGCCCTTCGCCGCATCCTCGGCGTAGATCCGGCATTCGAGCGCCGCGCCGCGCTGCACGATCTCGTCCTGACGCCAGGGGAGCGGCGCGCCCGCCCCCACGCGCAGCTGGGCCACGACCAGGTCGAGCCCGGTCACTTCCTCGGTCACCGGGTGCTCCACCTGTAAGCGCGTGTTCATCTCGAGAAACCAGAACGCGCCGGAGGGCTCGACGAGAAATTCCATGGTGCCGGCACTGACGTAGCCGATGGCGCGCGCGCCCGTCACCGCGGCGCGCGTCAACCCGTCCTTGAGCGCGGGCGACAGGCCCGGCGCAGGCGACTCTTCGACCAGTTTTTGATGGCGCCGCTGGATCGAGCATTCCCGCTCGTGCAGGTGCACGACCTGCCCCCGATCGTCCCCGAAGACCTGGACTTCGACGTGCCGGGCCCGCTGGACGTATCGCTCGACGTAGACGGCCGCATCGCCGAAGGCCGCCTCCGCCCGCCGCCGCACCGCCGCGAGCGCGCCCGCGAGATCCGCGGCAGCCTCGACCCGTGCCATGCCGATCCCACCCCCGCCTCCGGCCGCTTTGAGCAGGACTGGAAACCCCACGGTGGCGGCGATCCGCGCCACTTCCTCGACATCCGCGACGGCGCCATCGCTGCCCGGGAGCACCGGGACCCCGGCCGCCGCCATGCGGCGCCGCGCCTCCGTCTTGTCACCCATCGCCCGGATGGCCTCCACGGACGGCCCCACGAACACGAGGCTCGCGTCCCGACACGCCTGGGCGAAGCGCCAGTTCTCCGAGAGGAAACCGTAGCCGGGATGCACGGCGTCCGCCCCCGCGCGGAGCGCGGCATCGACGATCACCGGGATCGACAGATAACTTTGCCGGGCCGGCGCCGGCCCGATCGGCACGGCCTCGTCGGCCTCGCGAACGTGCGGCGCCCCGGCATCGGCTTCGGAATAGACCGCGACACTGGGGACGCCCAGCTGGCGGCACGCGCGGATGATCCGGCGAGCGATCTCCCCGCGGTTCGCCACCAGCACCTTCCGGAGCACTAGGCGGTCGGCTCCGAGCGAACCACCTCGCCGGCGACGATCATCCACCCACCCTCGCCCAGTCGCCACTCGAGCTGGACGACCGACAGGCCCTCGTCACCACGCAGGGCGAGCTTGACGAGCCGGTACGCCCCGATGCGAGCGCAGGCGACGACGGAGGTCTCGGCCACGCGGCCTGTCGCGCGGTACAGCGCCAGCACGTCCGGACGGGCCGCCGCCGCCAGGTGAGCGGCCAGCGTCTCGATGGCGCCATCGACGAGTGCTCGCCGATGGCGGTCGAGGGCAACGGCCAGATCTCCGTCGACGATCGCCGGGTCGAACACCGAGTCCAGCGCGACGAGGTCACCGGCGGCGTCGGGCGTTTGCCGACTTCGTGAGGCCGGCCCCGGCAGCCCGCCGAGGCCACCCGCCTGCGCCAGCTGTTCGCCGAGCTCCCGCTCCCACTCCACCGCCCGCGCGCGCGCCGATCCCGTGAGCCGGTCGACAATCACGGCGCCGGCGGCCACGTGACGGCGCTCCTCCTCGAGACAGCGGCCGAGGATCCGCCGCGTGGGCGGCTCGTACACGGGGTTGGCCTCGCCGAGGTGAGCCTCGTACGCCGTCACCAGATGGGGCTTGAGGATGCGATAGATCGCGACGACCCGCTCCACGCTCTCGTGCCGGGCCTGGCGTCCCTCGACGAGCGCGACGAGGCGCGCGAACTGCGCGCTCGGTGGCTCGCCTTGATGGGCGGGTGACCTCAGCTCGGGCAGTCGCCGTCCCCAGAGATCGGCGTGCTGTGCGCAGTCCCACACGTGACGACCGAACAGCAGCTTGATGGGCAGCTCCGGGGTCAGGGCGATCCAGCCGCCGAGGATGCGCATCAGGCGCTCCTCGAGCCAGCGATACCGACGGATGCGCCCCGCCGAGTCGTCGACGGAAACCTTCCCGGCCAGGGGATGGATGGTCATGAACGCTTCAGCGACGAGTGGTGCAGTGTCGAGGAGCGCCCCGGCCAAGCCGGGGCGCTCCGAGCGATCGGGGGGCTTGGGGGGCCCGCCGCTAGGCCCCCCATCTCAATACACGGGCGAGCGCTGGGTGCTCCGAACGAGGCGGTCGATCTCCTCGTCGGTGAATCCCGCGAGACGGCGCGCCTCTCTGGCGATGGAGATTCCCACGTCGTCGGGTTGCCCGTCCTGGCGCACCCCCCCGAGGTTGAACCGCTCATCGATCGTCTCCTGGAATTCGATCGCTCGGCGCCGTCGCTCCGGATCGCCCCGCGTCAGCTCGTTGAGCCACCGCGAGCCCATCCGCACGTGGGTGATCTCGTCGGCGAGCACGAAGTCCACGGCCCGCTCGATGATCGGGTCGCCCATGCGGGCGGCGATGTGGATGAGCTGATTGAAGACGTCGCAGGCCAGCCCCTCCAGCCCGCGGTTGACTCCGGCCACCCGCGCGGCGGCGTCCTCGGCGCACGCGCAACGCCAGAGGATCGTCGACTCCGGGTACTCGCCGACGTACCCTCCGAGGTGCTCGAGGAGCCCGAGGTAGATCTCCACGTGGCGGGACTCGTCCCAGACCTGCCGCGCCATGTCGAGGGTGAACTCCCAGGGCGCATCGGGAAAGTCATACACGGTCCGGCCCGCGCCCTCCATGGCCTGCAGCTCGCCGACGAGGATCCCGTGGACCCGCTCGCGGATCGACTCCTGGCTCGCGAGGTCGGGGAACGGTGACAGGCCCTGCTCGACGCGGCGGGCGGCGATGTCCCGCGCGCGCATGCGCACGAAGCGCTCCTCTCGCGCGAGCTTGTCGTAGGCGATCGGCCGCTCCATCGTGGCGCCATTATACGTCGTCACACGCGCTCCTTGAATTCTCGACCGAGCAGGCCCTCGGGCCGCACGAGCAGGACGACGATGATGATCAGGAAGGCCAGCGTGTTCTTGAACTGGATCGTCAGGTAGGCTCCGGTCAGGCTCTCCGCGACACCGAGAATCAGAGCGCCCACCACGGCGCCCGGCAGGCTGTTGAGCCCGCCGAGCACGGCGGCGGCAAAGCCCTTGAGGAACGGGTCCAGCATGAAGAACGGGTCGAGCAGCAGCGCGGGCGCGAGGAAGATCCCCGCCACCACCCCGAGGGCCGAGGCCGTGCCCCACGCGACGCCGAGCACCATGCGGGTCGGAATACCCAGCGTCTGGGCCGCCATCAGATTTTCCGACGTCGCGCGCATCGCGAGCCCCACGCGGGTGCGCTGGACGAGCAGATACAGGCCGAGGCTGCCCGCGACGCCGGCCGCGATCGTGGCCAGCGCGAGCTGACTCACCACCACGCCGCCGACCCGATAGGTCTTGGTGTCGGAGATCGGAAACGGAAGCGCCACGGGCTCGGCGCCCCAGACGTAGACGACGACGCCCTGGATGATGAGCGCCAGCCCGAGGGTGAGGATGACCATGCCGAGCAGGTTCGCGCCCTGTCGCTGCGCCTTCACGAGGACGCCGAAGTAGAAGACGACCCCCACGGCGGCCCCCACGAGGAGGCTGGCCGCCACCGCCACCCCGAACGGATAGCGATGGGTCAACATCGAGAACGACACGAAGGTCGCCAGCGTGGCGATGTCGCCGTGGGCGAAGTTCAGCACCCGCGTCGACCGGTAGATCAGCACCACGCCGAGGGCCACGAGCGCGTACAGGCTGCCGGCGGAGACCCCGGTGAGCGCGTATTGCAGGAGGCGATCCACGTCAGGCCCTCATCGGAAGGGCCAGAGCTGGAAGTAGAGACGGGTCTTCAGCCAGCGGCCATAGAGGCCCAGGGGCTCGAAGATCAGCACGAGCAGGATCGTCACGCCGAAGACCACGGGGACCATCTCCCGGAAATCGGCGAACACTTTCGGCACGAGTAGCACGAACGCCGCCCCCAGGATGGAGCCCTCCACCGAGGCGACCCCGCCGATGATCACGGCTACGAACAGCGTGATGGACTCCAGCACGTTGAAGATCTGCGGCTCGACGTGGCCGAGGACCTGGGCGTAGAGCGCCCCGTGGACGCCCGTGTAGAACGAGGACAGCGCGAAGGCGAGCAGCTTGTATCGCGTCAGGTTGACGCCGTTCACCTCCGCGGCGATGTCGGCGTCGCGGATGGCGATGAACGCGCGGCCGACATAGGACGAGATGATGTTGTACGTCGCCAGGGTGAAGAGCGCGAGCAGGACCACGTAGACGTAGTAGACGGTCTGTGTCGCCGACAGGCCGAGGAGCGGTTTGAGCTTCGGGATGGCGAGACCGGAGCGCCCGCCCGAGAGGACCTCCCAGTTCACGAACGCCTGGTAGACGGCGACGCCGAAGCCCAGGGTGGCGATCGCCAGGTACGGCCCCTTGAGCCGCAGCGAGGGGAACCCGACCAGGAGCCCCGCCACCGCGGCGGCCAGGCCCGCGCCGGCCAGGGCCACCGGGAACGGCAGTCCCCAGATCCGGAGATGGCCGAAGGTGAAGGCGCCGATCGCCAGGAATCCCGCCTGCCCGAAGGAGATCAGGCCGGTATAGCCGATGAGCAGGTTCTGTCCCATCACGCCGATCGAGTACAGCGCGATCAGCGTGACGATGAACACGGCATACTGCGGAGCCAGCCACGGAAAGACGCCCACCGCGACGATGAGCAGGCCGAGGAGCGTCCGCGTGATCCTGCGGCGGGCGAATCGCAGATCCTCCCGGTAGGACTCTACGAGATCCATCGGGCCTCGCCACGCGTCCGCGTCATCAGTCTCGGTACAGGCCCCGGATCAGGTCGGCATAACGTTCTTCGAGCGCCCGCCGCTTGACCTTCATCGTGGGCGTCACGTCGCCCTCCTCGGCGTAGAACCGACGAGGCAGTAGGGCGAACTTCTTGATCGCTTCCACCTGCGACAGCGTCTTGTTCACCCGCTCGATCTCGGTCTCGATGAGACGACCGATCTCGGGATTCTGGGTGAGGTCCTGGAAGGTCGTGAAGGGAATGCGGTGGTCCTGGGCGAACTTGGTGACGTTGTCCTCGTCGATCAGGACGAGCGCCACCAGGTACTTGCGACGCTCGCCGATCACCACCGCATCCTGGACGTAGGAACTGAACTTGAGCTTGTTCTCGATGTAGGCGGGGGTGATGTTCTTGCCGCCCGCGGTGATGATGATGTCCTTCTTCCGGTCGAGGATCTTGAGATAGCCGTCCTCCCACGCCCCGACGTCGCCGGTGTGCAGCCAGCCCTCGCGGTCGATCGTCGCGGCCGTGAGCTCGGGATCCTTGAAGTAGCCCTTGAAGACGTGCGGTCCGCGGGTCAGGATCTCGCCGTCATCGGCCAGGGCCACCTCGATGCCGGGGATCGGCGGGCCGACCGTGCCGACGCGCGGCGCTTCCACCCGGTTCACCGAGATGACACCGGTCGACTCCGTCTGGCCGTAGCCTTCGATCAGCGGAATGCCCAGCGCGTGGTAATACTCGAACAGCTCCGGCGAGGCCGGGGCCGCGCCACACACGGCGATCCGGGTGCGATCGAAGCCGAGCCGTCGCTTGAGCGGATCCAGAGCCGCCCAGGCGGCGAGACGGTAGGCGACGGCGACGCCGAGGGGAATCCGCCCGGCCAGCCGCGCCCGCGCGTGACGCCGGCCGACCGCCACCGCGAGCCGGTACAGTGCTCGCTTGAGCCGCGTCGAATCGGACATCCGCAGCTCCACCGTGGACGCGAGCTTCTCCCAGATCCGGGGGACGCTGGCGAAGTAGGTCGGCGAGACCTCGCGGAGGTTCTGGAAGAGCGTGTCGAGGCTCTCCACGAAGTTCACGACGTAGCCGACGCGAAGTGCGCCGAAGACCGAGATCAGGTTCTCGTAGATATGCGCGAAGGGCAGGTACGACACCACCTCGTCGTCGGGACCGACTCGATTGATGTCCAGGAACGCCGCCGTCACCCACAGGATCGAGGCATGGGAGAGCATGGCGCCCTTGGGCGGCCCCGTGGTGCCCGAGGTGTAGATGATCATCGCGCTGTCCTCCGGCGCGATCGAGTCCCGGCGTTCGGCGACGGCGGTGGGACGCGTCTCGGCAAAGAGCTGGCCGTGCTTGAGGAAGTCCTCGAAGAACGTCACCCGCTCGTCGCCGAAGCCCCAGAGCCCCTTGGCGTCCCACACCACGATCCGCTCGAGCCGCGTCCCGTCCGCGATCGCCAGGATCTTGTCCAGCTGCTCCGCGTTCTCCACGAAGATCAGCCGGGCTTCCGCGTGGTTGAGCAGGTACGTGATCTGGTCCGGCGCGGACGTCGGATAGATCCCGACGGTGACGCCGGCCGCGGTCATGATCCCGAGGTGACAGTACAGCCACTCGGGACGGTTCTCGGCGAGCACGGCGACGTTCTCGTGGGGCCGCAGGCCGAAGGCTACGAGCGCGGTGGCGACGCGATCGACCTCCTCCGCATAGCGGCGCCACGGGATCCGGTGCCAGATGCCGTATGCCTTGAACCGGATGGCCAGCGCGTCGCCACGCGCGGCGACCTGCGCGGCGAACAGCTCGGGAAGCGTGCGGGGCCCTGCGTCCGTCGTCACCAGCGCCTCCTCTTCCGATACAGGCGCCAGCCCGTGGCCGACGCCTCCGCCTGGCCCACCCCGAGGTAGACCTCGCGCACGTTCTCGTTCTCCGTGAGCTCTCGGGAGGTGCCCTCGAGCACCACCCGCCCCGCCTCCAGGATGGCGCCGCGGCCCGCCACGCTCAGCGCGAGCCGCGCGTTCTGCTCCACCAGGAGAATCGTGGTACCGGTCCGGCTGATCGCGGCCAGCGCCTCGTACACGGACTTGGCGACGCGCGGCGCGAGCCCGAGCGAGGGCTCGTCGAGCATCAGCAGGCGTGGTCGGCGCAGCATGGCGCGGCCGACTGCCAGCATCTGCTGCTCCCCGCCGGAGAGCGTCTCGGCCTGCTGGCGAGCGCGCTGCAGAAGGATCGGGAACATCCCGTGGACGAAGTCCAGGTCCTTCCGGACGCCGTCGTCGCGACGGCCCCAGAGACCGAGACGGAGATTCTCCTCGACGGTCAGCTCCTTGAACAGCCCACGGTCTTCCGGAACGTACACGATCCCGAGCCGGGCGACGGCCTCGGGCTGCCAGCCGTCGATCCGTCGCCCACCGAACGAGATCTCACCCTTCTTCGGCTGGTCCTTGAGCAGCCCCGCGATCGTCCGCAGCAGCGTGGTCTTGCCGGCGCCGTTCGGACCCAGCACGGTGAAGATCTCTCCCTCCTCGATCTCCAGCGACACGCCGAAGAGCGCGTAGATGCGGTCGAAGTACAGCGTTTCGATGCTCGAGACCCTCAAGAGCGCCATTAGAGTCAGTCTCCGAGATAGGCCCTGATCACGTCGGGGTGGCGCTGGACCTCGGCGGGGGTGCCCTCGGCGATCTTCACGCCGTGGTCGAGGGCCACCATGCGGCTGGCCAGGCGCGAGGCGACCCGGAGGTCGTGCTCGACGAGCAGGATCGTGATGCCGAAGCGCCCGCGGATCTCGTGGATCCAGTACGAGAACTCTGCCTTTTCCTCCTGGGTGAGCCCCGAAACGGGCTCGTCGAGGAGGAGGAGTCGGGGCTCCGTGGCCAGGGCGCGGCCGAGCTCCACTCGTTTCTGGACGCCATAGGGACAGTCGGCGACCCGGCTCTTGCGGACCGCCTCGAGGTTGAGGAAGTCGACGATCTCCTCGCAGCGGTGTCGGTGTCGGATCTCCTCGCCGCGAAGTCTGAGGACAGCATGCAGGAAGTTTCGCCGGAAATGCAGGTGCCGTCCCATCAGGAGGTTGTCCAGCACCGACATGTTGTGGAACAGGCGCAGGTTCTGGAACGTGCGGGCCACGCCGCGGGCGGCGACCGCGTCGGGCGAGCGGGCCAGGAGGGATTCGCCCCGGAACGTGATCGACCCCCGCGTCGGATGGTAGATCCCCGTGATGCAGTTGAAGAGCGACGTCTTGCCGGACCCGTTGGGACCGATCACGGCGAGCGTCTCGCCCGACGCGAGCGAGAGGCCGACCCCGGCGAGCGCCGTGATGCCGCCGAAGTTGAGCGAGACGTCACGGATCTCGAGCAGATCAGCCATCGGCTCGACGCCGCGGCTGGGGGGCCGGGCCCCCCGGCTCAAAAGTGCGGCTGGAAGATCTGCGGCGGGATGACCTCGGTGTACGTGTGGTCGGCGGCCTTCTCGGCGCGCAGCAGGCGCACGGCGTTCAGACCGTGACGTCGGTTCGGACCGAACGTGATCGGCGGCGTCAGCCCCATCGCCGTGAATCCCTTGATCGACTCCATGGCCTCCACGTACGACTCACGGGTGAGATTCCGGCCCGCCTTGTTCAGACCCTCCAGCGCGATGATCATGGCCACGGCGCCGGCCAGGGCGGTGTTCTCCTTGCCCACCAGCTTGGGCTCTTGCTTCGTCAGCACCTCGAGGGCCTTCTTGCCGGGAGCGTCGGCGGCCAGCGCGGCGCCGGAGAGCGCGCTGAAATGGGCCCCTTCCCACAGCTCGCCGAGCAGCCGATACATGATCAGGTAATCGCCCAGCGGGAACGAGGCGACGAGCTTCGGCCGGTAGCCGACCTTGGCCATCTCCTTCACGATGTTGGCCCCGTGAGTGATGGTCGGGTAGAGGACCACGGCGTCGGCGCCCGAGTCCTTGAGCTTCAGCGCGTGGGTCCCCATCTCGCGGTCGCTCAGCTCGTAGGACACGGTGGCGGCGAGCGTGGCCTTGGTGCCGAGACCCTTGAGGCCTCGATTCACCCCCTCGAGCCCGCCCTTGCCGTACTCGTCGTTCTGGTAGAACACGGCTACCTTCTTGGCCCCGAGCTTGTTGACGGCGAAGCTGACGAGGAAGTCGCCCTCGTCGACATAGTCCGTGTAGTTCACGAACACGTAGCGGAGCTTCTCGCGGGGCTGCTTGGCCCAGATCGCCGGATTGCCGTAGGGGTTGATCGTGGGGATCTTGAACTCCGCGATCTTGTCCTTGGACGCCTGCAGGACGGCCGAGCCGAGGAGCCCGACGTTCATGAATACCTTGTCCTGCATCTCGGTGAGATTGGCCACGGCGCGGCCGGGGTTGTAGCCGTCGTCCTTCAGCTCCACCTTGATCTTCCGGCCGTGGATCCCGCCCTGCTCGTTCACGGATCGCGCCCACGCCTCCATCGCCACGGCCGTGTTCCCCCAGGCGGCCGCGGGGCCCGACAGCGGCGTCGTCAACCCGACCACGACCTCGGTGTCGGTCACGCCGGGAGTCCGCGTCTGCGCGAGCGCCGGCGCGGCGCCGACCAGGATGAGAGCCGCCGCGACCGTCAGCCTCTTCAGCATGTCCATGCCTTCCTTCGCCTTTCGCGACCCGTCCGGGATTCGACGGCCGGATTATACGCGAACGCCGGGCTCGTCTCCGTCCCCGGGCGGCGGTCCCGGCAGCAGCGACGCCGGTCGAACGGCGCCCTCGCCGAACCGCGAGGTGAGCCGGTCGACGACCGATCCCAGGCGCTCGCGCCGAAGGGCGGCGCCATCGAGCAGCGAGAGCTGCCCTTGCCCCGCGGCGCCCAGGCCCGACGCGGAGAGCCCGATGAGACGCACCGCCTCCGTCACCGCCTCGCGATCGAGCAGCGCTTCGGCGCGTCGATAGATCGTCAGCCCGTCCTGGGTCGGGTCGCTCGTGTGGCTGCGCGTCAGGGTCCGGAAATCGGCGTAGCGGAGCTTGAGGGTGACCCGCGCCGCCGCCAGGCCCCCGTCGCGCAGCTCACGGGCCACGCGCTCGGCCTGCCCGCGAAGGGTCCGTCGCAGACGCGCGGGATCCCGGCAGTCGACGCCGAACGTCGTCTCGGCGCCGATGGACTTGGCCGCAGTCGACGGCTCCACGCGACGATCGTCGCGCCCGAAGGCCAGGTCGTGCAGGTGCCGGCCATGCTCCGCTCCGAACCGTCGCACGAGCGCCTCGACGGGCACCCGCTGCAGCTGGCCGATCGTCGCGATCCCCATGCCCGTGAGTGTCGCCTCCAGCACCCGCCCGACGCCCCACACGCGCTCGACGCCCAGCGGCGCCAGAAAGGCCGCCTCGGTGCCCGGCGGTACGATGACGAGGCCGTCGGGCTTCTCGAGATCCGAAGCGACCTTGGCCACGAACTTGTTGGCCGCGAGCCCGGCCGACGCCGTGAGCCCGGTCTCCGTCCGGATCCGCGTCTTGACCCGCCGGATCGCCTCGTCGGAGGGGCCGAACAGTCCGGAGGTCCCGGTCAGGTCGATGAACGCCTCGTCGACGGAGACCGGCTCGACGAGCGGAGAGAAGTCGGCCAGGATCGCCATGATCTCGCCGGACGCGCGCTGGTACTTGTCCATGTCGACGGGCAGGAACACGGCCTGCGGGCACAGGCGGACGGCGCGGCTGATCGGCATCGCGGATCGGACACCGAACCGGCGAGCCTCGTACGACGCCGCCGACACGACGCCGCGGCCTCCGGGCGCGGCGCCGACCACGACGGGCTTGCCCCGCAGCTCCGGACGATCCCGCTGCTCGACGGAGGCATAGAAAGCATCCATGTCGACGTGAGCGATCGGGGGGGCGAGAACGCCGGGACGCGTGGGCTTGCCCAAGGTCGGTCGAGCGTTCTACGAGGGCGGGCGGTCGCTGACGGCGAGACCGATGTCGGGAGCGACCGGCGCGAGCGCGGCCACGACGAAGGCGATGTGCTGATCGAGCTCGACCCCGAGCTCCTCGGCGCCGCGGTAGACGTCGTCGCGATTCACGGTTCGCGCGAAGGCCTTGTCGCGGAGCTTCTTGCGCACGGACGCGGGCTCGAGCCCGGTGATCACCCGCCCCGGCCGCACCAGCGCGCAGGCGTGGACGAAGCCGGTCAGCTCGTCACAGGCGTAGAGCGCCCGGTCGAGGAGCGAGGTGCGCGGAACCCCGGAGTAGTCGGCATGGGCCAGGATGGCGTACACGATGGCCTCGGACACCCCCCGTGCGAACAGGAGCTCGGCGCCCTTCAGCGGGTGCGCGGGCGCGTGAGGATGCATCTCGTAATCGAAGTCGTGCAGCATCCCGGCCGCGCCCCAGACGTCGGGGTCGGCCCCATAGCGCTCGGCGTACGCCCGCATGGACGCCTCGACGGCGCGGGCGTGCTTGCGCAGGCTGTCGCCCTGGGTGAACTCGGTGAGGATCGCCCAGGCTACCTCGCGGTGAAGCGCGCCGTTCGTCACTGGACCTTGTCCGTCTCCGTGGCCTTCCGGAGCGCCTCGAGATCGCTCTCGAGACTCTGGATTCGATCGATCAGTTGCTCGATGGCCTTGCTGACGGGGTCCGGCAGGTCCGTCTGGTTCATGTCGATCGCGCCGACGACCCGTTGACCGTCGCGGTACGTGACGCGGCCGGGCACGCCGACGACGACGGAGTTCGGCGGGACGTCGCGGACCACGACCGAGCCCGCCCCGATCCGGCTGCCCGCGCCGATCGTGATGGCCCCGATGACCGCCGCGCCCGTACCCACCACCACGTTGTCACCCAGCGTGGGATGGCGCTTCTCGCGCTTGAGGCTGGTCCCGCCGAGCGTGACGCCCTGCAGGAGCGTCACGTTCTCGCCGACCTCCGCCGTCTCGCCGATGACCACGCCCATGCCGTGGTCGATGAACAGGCCGCGGCCGAGACGCGCCGCCGGATGGATCTCGATGCCGGTGAGAAAGCGCGCCACGTGTGAGACCCAGCGCGCGAGTGTCGTCCATCCGGAGTGCCACAGCCCGTGGGCGAGACGGTGCAGGGCCAGGGCATGGACGCCCGGATAGCAGAGGGCGACCTCGAGGCGCGAGCGCGCGGCCGGGTCACGCTCGAGGACGACACGCAGGTCGGCACGGAAAGCATCAAGCATCGTTGTCTCGCCTCCGGAGATGGTCGAGGGCGGCCGCGCGCAGGGCGCCGGCCACGACGTCGGCCGCGTGCTTGCGGTCGTCGGGGAGCCCTTCGAGCGCACGCTCGATCTCCTCTGCCTTGAGATTCACCACGTCCTCGACGGCCCGTCCGGTGACGAGCTCGCTGGCCGCGCTCGCCGCGGCGATCGTCGGCCCGCAGCCGTACGTCTGGAACCGCACCTCCACCGCCCGTCCCTCGCGGACCCGCAGATAGAAGCGCGCGAGATCGCCGCACCCCTCGTACTCGTCCTCTCCCGCCCCGTCGGGTTCACGCATGAGCCCGGCATTGCGCGGGTTGAGGAAGTGATCGAGGAGGACGGCGCTGTATCTCACGCCTTCGTCGTCACCGGCGCGCGCCAGGCCGGCGACGCCTCCCGGAGCTTGCGGACGATCGGCTCCAGCGACTGCACCACGTAGTCGATGTCCTCGGCGGTGGTCGACCGTCCGAGCGAGAAGCGCACGGCGCCCATCGCCCACTCCACGGGCAGCCCCATGGCCACCAGCACGTACGACGGCTCGACGTTTCCCGAGGTGCAGGCCGAGCCCGCCGAGACCGCGATCCCCTTCAGATCGAGACCGAGGACGATCGACTCGGACTCGACGTGACGGAAGACGATGTTCGCGGTTCCGGGAAGTCGCGGAGCGCGCTCGCCATTGAGCCGCACGTCGGGGATGCGCGAGCGGATGCCCTGCCACAGGCGCTCGCGGAGCGCCGTCAGTCGTTCGGCCTCGGCGTCCATCTCGCGGGCCCGGATCTCCACCGCTTTGCCGAGACCCACGATGCCCGCCGTGTTCTCCGTGCCGGCCCGACGGCGCCGCTCGTGCTCGCCGCCGTGCTGGATCGCGACCATCTTCGTCCCGCGACGGATGTACAGCCCCGCGATCCCCTTGGGGCCGTAGATCTTGTGCCCGGAGAACGACATGGCGCCGATCCCCATCGCCTCGACGTCGATGGGGACCTTGCCGAAGGTCTGGACGGCGTCCACGTGCAGCGTCACCTCGCGCTCGCGCGCGAGGGCGCCGATCTCCGCGATCGGCTGGATCGTTCCCACCTCGCTGTTGGCATGCATCACGCTGATCGCGATGGTGTCGGGACGGATCGCCCGCTTGACGTCGTCCGGATCGAGCCGGCCCTGGTCGTCGACAGGCAGGTACGTGACGTCGAACCCCTGGCCCTCGAGCGTCTCGCAGGTTCGGAGCACGGCGTGATGCTCGATGCGCGAGGTGATGAGATGGCCACGTCCGCGCGCCAGCGCCAGGCCCTTGATCCCGAAGTTGTCCGACTCCGTCCCTCCCGAGGTGAAGACGACGTCGTCCGGACGCACGGACAGGAACCGGGCGATCCGCTCACGCGCGGCGTCGACGGCCTCGCGCGCCGCGCGCCCGAAGGCGTGGACACTCGAGGGGTTGCCGAACACGTCACTGAAAAAAGGCAGCATCTCCGCCAGCACCTCGGGATGCACGGGCGTCGACGCGTTGTGATCCAGGTATACTCGCCGGCTCATCGCTTGCTCCCTCTCCATCGCGATGTTAGGCTCCGTCCGACATGGACGTCGCCAAGAAAAAACTCGGCATCCTGCTCTCCACGGGACCCGAGCATCCGAACCTCGACACCGCCGTCGGCCTCGGCACGGCCGCGCTGTCGCGCGGCGCCGATCTCTATCTCTATCTCATCGACGACGGCGTCCGCGCGCTGCAGGACGCGCGGATCCGCAGCCTGCCCGACCGCGGCGCCAAGCTCTTCGTCTGCGCCTACGGCTGCCAGAAGCGGCGCATCCCGCTGGAGGACCTGCCCGCCATCAGCTACTGCGGGCTGGTGGTACTGACGGATCTCATCAACGGCACCGACCGCTTCATCGCGCTGAACTGACCGGCCGCTGTTGACCGATCCCGCGTCCGTCGTCGTCCTCATCGCCGAGGATCCCCGGACATCCCACCGCGCGTTCGAGGCCATGCGCATCGGCATCGGCATCGTCGCCGGCGAGAACACCGTCACGTTCGTGCTGAGGGGGCCGGCCGTGCACCTGCTCGACGCCGATACCGACGACCTGGTCGACGGCGACGAGATCGCCAAGTTCCGCGCGAGCCTCCGCGGGCTCCGGGTTCCGTTCCACGTGGAGGCGTCCGCGATTCCCCGCGACCCCGACTGGAACACCGAGGGGCATGAGGTCATCCCGGTGACACCGGCCGAGATGGCGGGGCTCGTCCGCGGCGCACGGCGCGCGCTGGTGTTCTGATGTCCCGCGTGCTCCATGTCCTGGCGCCGAAGCAGGCGCCCCTCGCCCCCGAGGTGATCCGTCAGGACATCGCCGCCGGAGACGAGGTGACGGTGGCGCTCCTGGCGGGGGCCGCGGGAACCGACGTGCCCGACGGCGTCCGGACGCGGCGTATTCCCGAGGAGTGCTCCTACGAGCAGCTCGTCGAGGAGATCTTCGCGGCCGACCGCGTCATCACCTGGTAGGGGGCATCGTCCCGCGCGGCTCATCGGTTCCGGTACTCGTCCAGCCAGGCCATCTGGATGGCCTCGAGGACCTTCTCGTTCGACGCCTTGGGATCGTCGCCGAACTCCGGCAGCTCCGTCACGAACCGATGCAGATCCGTGAAGCGGACGGTCAGTGGATCCGTCTCCGGATACTTCTCGGACAGCGCGATCCCGATGTCCTCGGTGTCCCGCCACCCGATCGTCATTCCGGGATCTCCACCACGACGTCGCCGCGCACCACGGACTGACAGCCCAGGCGGGAGTGGATGGTGAGGCCCTCGGCCATGTCGAGGCGATCCTCCTCGTCGGCCTGCATCTCCGACAGGTTCTCCTCGCCCTCCTTGACCACGACGTGACACGTCGTGCACGCGCAGCTGCCGCCGCAGTTGTGCTCGAGGTGGATCCCGTGGGCAAGCGCGATGTCCAGCAGCGAGCCCGGCTTGCCGTGATCGGCGAGCGGATACTTCTCGTCGTCGACCTCGACGGTCTTGTTGAGCGGCAGGAACGTCACCTTATGTACGGCCATTACCTCGGCTCCATGAGCTCCGCCGCGCGCCGGCTTTCGAGGGCTCCGCGCAGCGCGCTGTCCATCATCACCTCGGCCAGGTGCTCGGTGACCCGGTTCAGCTCCGTCGTCCTGTCGCGGATGCGGTCGCGGTCCTCGGTGTCACGGGCGCGCGCGAGCTCGGCGAGGGCGGCCTCGATCCGCTCCCGCTCGTCGGGGGCGACGAGGGACACGGCCTGCCCGAGCGCGCGGCGGACGTGAGTCATCACGGTGTCCGCCTCGTTGCGGACCTCGATCAGCATGCGCGCCTCGACGTCGGCCTCGGCGTACTCGAACGATTCCTCGACCATGCGCGCCACGTCGGTATCGGTCAACCCATAGGTCGGCCGCACCTCGATGGCCGCGGCCTTGCCGGTGCGCAGCTCCTTGGCCGTCACCTGGACGATGCCGTTGGCGTCGATGAGGAAGGTCACCTCGATCTTCGGCATCCCGGCCGGCATGGGGTCGATGCCGCGCAGCTCGAACCGCGCCAGCGAGCGGCAATCCTTGGCGAGCTCCCGCTCGCCCTGCAGCACGTGCATGTCGACGATCGTCTGGCCGTCCACGGAGGTGGTGAACATCTCGCGGGCGCTGGTGGGGATCGTCGTGTTGCGGGGCATCAGCACGGTGACGACCCCGCCCAGCGTCTCGATGCCCAGCGAGAGCGGGGTCACGTCCAGCAGCAGCATGTTCGTGATGCCGCCGGCGAGGATCTGCGCCTGGACGGCCGCGCCGAGCGCCACGACCTCGTCCGGGTTGAGCTGGCTGTGGGGGGTCTTGCCGAACAGCGCCTGGACCTTCGCGCGCACGAGGGGGACCCGGGTGGAGCCGCCCACGAGGACCACGTGATCGATCTCCGCCGCCGTGAGGCCGGCGTCGGCGAGCGCGGCCCGGCAGGGCCCGAGGGTCCGCTCGACCAGCGGGCCGATCAGCCGGTCCAGATCGCCGCGCGCGATCTCCCGGTGATAGGTGAACGCCTCGAACGGAATGGTGAGCTGGGTCCGCTCCGCGCTGGACAGCCGGATCTTGGCGGCCTCGGCGGCCAGCCGGAGCTCCTGCATCGCTTCGGCGTCCTGCCCGAGGTACACGCCGTGACGCTCCCGGATGTCGTCGAGTAGCCACAGGACGATGGCGCGGTCGAAATCGTCGCCGCCCAGATGCGTGTTGCCGTTGGTCGCGAGCACCTCGAAGATGCCGTCGCGCGTTCGCAGGATGGAGATGTCGAACGTCCCGCCGCCCAGGTCGTAGACCGCGATCACGCCTTCGTGGAGCTTCTGCAGGCCGTACGCCAGCGACGCGGCCGTCGGCTCGTTCACGATGCGTACGACGTCGAGCCCCGCGATGCGTCCGGCGTCCCGTGTGGCCTGGCGCTGGCTATCGTTGAAGTAGGCGGGGACGGTAATCACGGCCTTGTCGAGCGGCTCACCGAGGTATGCCTCGGCGCGCTCGCGCAGCGATCTCAAGATGATGGCGGAGACCTCCGGCGGGGTCACCTCCCGGTCGCCCACTTCCAGGCGCACGACGCCCTCGCCCCGGCAGACGCGGAAGGGGAAGAAGCACAGCTCGTCCTTCACGTCCTCGTACCCGCGCCCCATGAACCGCTTGACGGAGTACACCGTCGAGCCGGGACGGCGCACGAGCTGGCGCTTGGCCGCCTCGCCCACGACGATGCCACCGGGCGTGAAGCTGACCACCGAGGGCAAGAGCATCCGCCCCTCGGCGTCGGGGATCACGCGCGGGAACCCGGTCTCGTCGTCGACGTAGGCGACGAGGCTGTTCGTGGTTCCGAGGTCAATGCCGATGATGCGCGACATGCTCTTCCTGATCCTCCCCCAGCGCCTCGCCGAGATCGGTGATCACCGTCCGCAGATAGGCGCGCGTGGCGAGCGCCTGCTTGAACGATTCCAGGAGGGCGGGGCGACCGGCGGCGTCCGCGACATCCCAGGCCTGGCTCAAGGGGCCCGTCAGGCGGGCCTCCTCCGCGCGATGCCGTTCACGCAGGCGCTCGCGCTGGTCGCGCAACGTCTGCCGCATGGCGTCGCCGAGATGGTTCTCCGTCTTCGCCTCCGCCAGCGCCTCCTGAATCTCGAACATCTCCGCCAGCAGCGCGGGGGGCGCCTTGGGCTTCACGGTGGCGCCCTCACGGGTGGCGCGACCCTCTTCGAGTCGCACCAGATACTCGATGCGCGCGATGGGATCCCGCAGCGCCCGGTAGGCCGCGTTCAGGCGCGCCGAGGCATCCAGCGCGGCCGCCTGCTCGTCGGCCGACGCGCCGTGATGGAAATCGGGGTGGTGCCGTCGCGACAGCTCGTAGAACCGACGCTGCAGCTCGGCGGCGTCGACGGCGAGCCGTCGGGGCAACCCGAACACCTCGAAGTAGTTCACGCGTCCTCCATCCGTGCTGAAAAATCGAACGGGCCCTCAGCGGGCCCGTTCGCGATCGCCGCCTCGGGCCCGGCTAGGCCGAGAACGAGGTCCCACAGCCACAGCTCGACTTTGCACCCGGGTTGACGAACGTGAAGCCGCCCGTCAACCCCTGCTGCACGTAGTCGAGCGTTGTGCCGTTCAAGTAGAGATAGCTCTTCTTGTCGCAGACCACCTTCACGCCGTCGATCTCGAACTCGCGGTCATGCGGTCCCATCTCCGTGTCGAACTCCAGCGAGTACGACATCCCCGAGCACCCGCCGCCCTTCACGCCCATCCGAAGGAAGACGGTCTCGGGCAGGTTCTGCGCCTGCTTGAGCTCCCTCACGTGCTTGACGGCCTTCTCCGACAGTGTCAGTGCCATGGTCTCCTCGTGCCCCCTACTTCGTCGCCGCCGCTGCCCCGGCGTGCTTTTCCTTGTAGTCCGACAGCGCCGCCTTGATCGCGTCCTCGGCCAGAACCGAGCAGTGGATCTTGACCGGAGGCAGCTTCAGCTCGTTGACGATGTCCGTGTTCTTGATCTTCGCCGCCTCGTCGACCGTCTTGCCCTTGAGCCATTCCGTGGCGAGGCTCGACGAGGCGATGGCGCTGCCACAGCCGAAGGTCTTGAACTTGGCGTCCTCGATGACACCGGTCTCGAGGTTCACCTTGATCTGCAGCTTCATGACGTCGCCGCACTCCGGCGCCCCCACGAGCCCCGTCCCCACGCCGGGCAGATCCTTGGCGAAGGACCCGACGTTGCGCGGGTTGTTGTAGTGATCGACTACCTTGTCGCTGTAGGCCATCGTCTCCCCCTCTTACTCAGCCTTCCACTGGATGGATTTCAGATCAACGCCTTCCTTCGCCAGCTCGTAGAGCGGCGACATGTCCCTCAGCCGTTTGACGACCTCGATCGTCCGCCCGGCGACGTAGTCGACCTCTTCCTCGGTGTTGAACCGGTGCAGGCTGAATCGAATCGAGGAGTGCGCCAGCTCCGTGCTGGCCCCGAGCGCGGCGATCACGTACGACGGCTCCAGCGTCGAGGAGGTGCAGGCGGAGCCCGAGCTGAGGGCCGTCTCCTTGTTGACGCCCATCAGCACCGACTCGCCCTCCACGTAGGCGAACGAAATGTTCAGGTTGTGGGGCAGGCGCCGCTCCGGGTCCCCGTTGAGGTACGAATCCTCAACACTGGACAGGATCCTATCTTGAAGTCGGTCGCGGAGCCCGCGCAGGCGCGCGCTCTCCTCCGGCATCGTCTCGGCGCAGATCTCCGCGGCCTTGCCGAAGCCGACGATCAGCGGCACCGGGAGCGTGCCGGAGCGCATTCCCCGCTCGTGGCCGCCACCGTCGATCATCGGGGCCAGGCGCACGCGCGGCGCCTTCCGCCGGACGTACAGGGCGCCGACGCCCTTCGGCCCGTACATCAGGTGGGCCGTGCAGGAGAGGAGATCGATCCCCATCGCCTCCACGCTCACGGGAATCTTGCCCACCGCCTGCGTGGCGTCCGCGTGAAACAGGATGCCCCTGTCCTTGGCGAGCTTGCCGATCCCCGCCATGTCCTGGATCGTCCCCACCTCGTTGTTGGCGAACATGACCGAGATGAGGATGGTCTTGTCGGTGAGCGCGGCGCGGATCGCGTCCAGGTCCACCAGGCCATCGGGACGCACGGGGACGGACGTCACCGTGAAGCCCTGGCGCTCGAGGCGCTTGCAGGTGTCCAGGGTCGCGCGCTGCTCGATCGCCGTCGTGACGATGTGCGTGCCCTTCTCGCGATACATCTCGGCCACGCCCTTGAGGGCGAGATTGATGGACTCCGTCCCGCCCGACGTGAAGATGATCTCCTTCGGATCTCGGGCGCCGATCAGCGTCTGCAGTCGCTCGCGGGCCAGGTCGACCGCCCCTTCGGCTTCCCACCCGAACGGGTGATTGCGGCTGGCCGGGTGACCGAACTTCTCCGTGAAGTACGGCAGCATCGCCTCGACGACCCGCGGGTCCGCGGGGGTCGTCGACTGCGCGTCCATGAAGATCGGAAACTTCAGAGCCATCCTGTCGTTCTCCTCAATCCTCGATCATTTCACCGCTATCGCGCGCCGATGGACATGAGCTCCGGGACGTCGTCGCCGGCGAGCTCGGCAAGACTCATCGTGTCGAGCATGTGGCTGATCGCCGCCTGGATCTTGCGGACGGGACGGCGCAGGTTGCACTTGGCCATCTGGGGGCACTCGCTGTCTTCCTCGAGGCATTCCACGATGTTGATAGGCCCCTCGAGGGCTCTGACGACCTGCCCCACCGTGATCTCCATCGCGCGTCGCGCCAAGACGTACCCCCCCTTGGGGCCGTTCTGACTGGTGATCAGCCGTTGCTTGGCAAGGCGCTGGAGGATCTTCGCCAGCAATTCCGGGGGGATCGAGAACTCCTCGGCGATCCGCTTGGCGCTCACCGTCCCGCCGTCCTCGTGGACGGCGATGTAGTGGATGGCCATCAGCCCGTAATCCGAGCGCTTTGTAAATCTCAGCAATCTTGCCCCGCTCTCCGACCCCGGATCTGGAACCCGCTGTCGACTCCGCCTACCTGAATAGGCGATCGAAACGATCGGCGACTGAATCGGTCGTATTTTGACACCGCGGTGGTCCGGCGTCAAGCGAAGGAGGCTGGCTCTAGCTGGCTTCCCAGGCCTCCCGGAGCTGGGCCGCGACCTGCTCCGGAGGGGTCTCGGTGATCAGGATGCCGCCGACGCGATTGGCCCGCTCCGGCTGGCCGACGATCTCGATGTGCCAGTGATAGTCGTCCCGGATCGTCGTCCATTCGCCCTGGAGGATCCTCGAGCGGAGGTTCGGAGCCGTGTGCAGCAGCAGCTCGTACCCGGGGTCGCCGAAGCGGCGGGCAAGGATCCTGAAGTACTCCGACAGGAGACCCGCGAGATCGGAGGCCGCCTCGGAGCTCAGCGATTCCTCGAACGAGCACGCGTGACGGCGCGGCAGGATCCAGGTCTCCAGCGACCCGCGCGCCGCATACGGAACGAGCGCGACGAACAGCGGGGTCAGCCGCACGATCCGCTCCTCGGCCGTCATCTCCTGGCGGACCATGTCGCAGTAGAGACAGCGGCGCTTGTACTGGTAGTACTCCCGGGCCTCACGCAGCTCGCGGCGCATGTCGTCGAAGACGATCGGGATCGCGGTCACGCGGGAATACGGATGATGCGGCTCGACGCCGGGCTTGCGGTGATGACGGGAGATCAGGATGTCGCGGATCTGTCCGTCGTGCTTGAGGTCGAGGAGCCGATCGCGGTACATCCAGATCACATCCTGGATCTGCTCGCGATCCATCGTGGCGAGGGTATCGTCGTGGCGGGGCGACTCCACGATCACCTCGCTGGCGCCTCGGGGCGTGATCATGTCGAACATCCCCACGCCCTCACGGACCAGCTCGTCCTCGATCCGGAAGTATGGATCGCGCTCGGGGACGACGCGGATGGTCCACCCGGGGGTGTTGGGCGCCGAGCCTTCCTTGCGATACGCGGCGATCTCCGGCGCATGAACGGACTCCGCGCCGGGGCAGAACGGGCACTCTCCCTCGGGGAGCGGTCGGGGCTTGGGGCGAACGAGCGTCCACTGTCCGCGCGCCGGGTCCTTCCTCAGCTCGTTCAGGCGAACCCCCAGTTAGTCCTTGATCTGGTTCTTCAGCTTGCGCAGATGCTGGCGCGCCACGTCCACCCAGTCCTTCTCCGACGGAAGCTGCGAGGCGACGCCGATGTACCGCTCCCACTGGGCCATGGCCTCACGGGGATCCACGCGCTCGTAGACGATGGCGAGGTTGTACATGGCGCCGGTGTGCTTGGTGTCGAGCTCGATCACCCGGCGATACTCCTCGATGGCTTCCTTGTAGAGGCCCTTGTCCTCGTACACTTCACCCAGACCCATCCGCGCCTCGACGGAAATCGGGTCGAAGTCGATCGCCTTCTTGTACGCGCTCACCGCCTCGTAGTAGAGGCCCTTCTCCGAGTAGTAGATCTTCCCGAGGCTCATGTGCACCCGTGGGTTCACGGGATTGATGCCGAGCGCTTTCTGGTACGCCGCGATCGCTCCGTCCGTGTCGCCCTTGGCCGCCTTGGCATCGCCGAGCCCCACGTGCGCATCGGCCAGGAACGGCCGCAGCTCGATCGCCTTGGCGTACGCCTCGATCGCCTGGTCGAAGAGCCGGCGCGGCGCGGCCAGGAACAGGTCGCCGAGCGCCTTGTACGGCTCGGGGTACGTCGGGTCGAGCTGGGTGGAGGCGCGGAACTGGGCGGCGGCCTTCCACCGGTTGCCGAGCGCCTGATGAACGGTGCCCAGCGTGTAATGCGCGACCACGAAGCTCGCGTCGGCTTCGACGGCGCGCGAGAGGAGGTCGGCCGCCCGTTCATTGGACTCCTGCCCTCCATGACGCGCGGCGGCCTGGGCCAGCGAGAACAGCTCGAAGGCCTTCAGCGAGCGCGTGGGACGCGCGGCCTTGTCGATCCGCGCGACCTCCGCATCGGTGGGCGTCACCTTCAGCGTGCGCAGATAGGCGACGGGAAGCGTGGCGCCCCGCGCGAGAAATTCCCCCTCGGCGATCGTCAGCGGCTCCAGGGCCATCGGCTCGCCGGCCGTCCCCTTGAGCTCGAGCAGCCGGGGCCGGATGACGAGCTCGCCGTTCGCCCGTGTGATCTCGCCGAAGATCGCCGCATCCGCCCGGATGCTGCGCGCGGCCTGGAGCACGACCGGCCCGCCCCAGACGTCGGGGTGTCCCAGCGACGGCAAGCGCGCCGGATCGACCTGGTTGACGGCGGGATGCTGGGCCAGCGCGAGCGAGATGAGCTGCGCGATGCCCTCGCCCATCCAGCGATCGTCCGCGGGCAGCGTCGTGGCGTCGAAGGGCAGCACCAGGACGAGCCGGGGCTTGACGGCGGCGCCCGCCGGTAACACGAGCCCCGCGATGAGGACTCCGGCGACGACCGACAGCATCCACCTCACGCGCCGTCGATGATCACGCATGGGTCTCGTCCCTCCCGTCACTGCCCGGAACGTTTCCTCCGTCATCCCGGCGACGCCGCCCGATCCGGGCGATCCACAGGAACGCCGCCGGTCCCAACCGCCGCAAGGCGATCTCCGGCACGATCAGCACCGCGACGAACCCGACCATCCACGGCCAGATGTCGACCGCGATGCGCGACTGCCGCCGCGACTTGAGGAAGGCCTCACGCGGGTCGTTGAGCGGGCCGCCCCCGGTGAGCTCCGACATCTCGCGGAGCGCTGCCTCATCGACACCCAGGTCCCGAAGCTCCTCCGCGTACGGTACCACCAGTCCGGCCAGTTGCGACCCGACCACCCGCTCGTCCCGCCGCTGCGTCATGCCGATGAGATAGACACCCTCTTGGGGCGCGGGGAAGCGGCCTCGATAGCGCCCGGGCGCGACTTGCTCGAGATCGATCACCGTCCGCTCGCGGTTGGGGGCCACCACGCCGACCTGGGCGTCGAGGAAATTGATGAACTCGCCCTTGCCGTCGATGGCATCGACGACGACCTCGCCGACGTCGTCGTGCCGCTCCACGAGGGCGACGGTGTCGCTGCGCGAGCCGCTGCGCAACGTCCACCGGGTGAGCTGGGCCCAGAACTTGTTGAACTCGCGCCAGCGCAGCCAGAGGACACCCCACTTCGCCTTGGCGTCGGAGGTGAACGCCGCCGAGCGCCCGAGGCCGTAGCGCCAGGTGGCGAGCACCGGGTCCTCCTGATGGCTCATCAGGACGAGATCCGCCGTGCTCTTGAGGGACGAGGCGACGTATCCCCCGAGGGGAGGCACGCTCTTCCAGTCGATGTCCTGCATCGCCTCGTGCGCGGGAGCCGTGAGCTGCGGCTTGAACGGCTGCTCCACCAGCGACGCCTTGGAGGCGAGCTGGGTCTCGAGCGTGAAGATCCGCGGAATCGTCTGCGAGTCTTCGGTGTAGTAGAACCGGCCGCGACCCCACTTGGCGACGTCCACCATCAGCTGAAGATCGGCGTCCTTGCCGATCGCCACGGTGGACACGGTGATCTTGTCCTTGGCCATCCGTCGCAGGAGGCCCGCGAAGTCACCGCGCGTCATCTGGCCGTCCGAGAGGAAGATCACGTGCTTGAGCAGGGCCGGCCGATCGAAGAGGACGGCGTAGGATTCCTTCAGCGCGGGATAGCCGTCGGTGCCGCCCCCGGCCTTGATCGTCGCGATGGCGTGGTGAATGGCCGCCTTGTCCTTGGCCGGGCGGATGGGAACGTCCCACAGGAACTCGGTGTCCCAGCTCATCACGCCGACCTCGTTGCGCTCGTCGAGCAGATCGACGACCAGGTGGCCCGCTTCCTTGGCCAGGTCGAGCTTGGTCACCTTCTCGTCGGTCGACATCGCCATCGAGCCCGAGCGGTCGATGGAGAGCACGACGGCCAGGCTCGGAATCTCGACCTTCTGCTTGACCTCCATCGTCACCGGCAGCGCCTCTTCGATCGGCGTCCGGTAGTAGCCACCGAGCCCGAAGCTCTCCTCGCCGCCGACCATCATGAGCCCGCCACCGTAGTCGCGGACATAGTCCCGGATCTGCTCCATCTGGATCTTGGTGAGCTTCAGCGACGAGACGTTCGAGAGGATGAGCCCGTCGTACTTCTGCAGGCCCGCCAGGTCCTTGGGGATCTGAGCCGGCTCCACCACCGATACGTCGATGTTCTGCGAGCGCAGCGCGCCCGCCAGCGACTGGGCATGGCTCCGGTCCTTGTCGGCGAGGAGGACCTGCGGCTTGCCGCGGACCACGATGGTGCCGACCGCCCGATTGTTGTCCTCGATCGTGTCGCCCTCGACCTCCAGGGACGCCTGGTAGACGTGGATGCCGCTCGTCTCGAGCGACTGGCGGTAGCTGAAGACGTTCTTGCCGGCGTTGAGCCGGACGACCTGAGCGCCCAGGAACTCGCCGTTGCGGAACAGCGACAGACGCCCCTCGGTATCCTTGAGGCTCCACGCGACCACCTTGGCCTGGAACGGCTCGCCGAACTTCACTTCCTGCGGCAGCACCATGGACTCGGCGACGACTTCCTGGGAGAACGTGAGCGGGGCGGCGACGTAGAAGACGTCGGCCCCCGCGTCCTTGGCGGCCTGCGCCGCCGACACGCCGTTGCCCGCGGTCTGACGGCCGTCGGTGAGGAGCACGATGCGGTTGGCCTGCCCGGGCGGGAGCGTCGCCAGCGCCAGCTGAATCGCCTGGAAGAGATTGGTGCCTCGCGCCGCCACCTGGGCCTTCGGCCGCTCCAGCGGGCCTCGGCCGGCGAGGGGCTGATCCACGACCGCCTGCTCGCCGAAGACGACCACGCTGTGACGGTCGGTGCCCTTCTCGTGCTTCACGGCCTCGGCGGCGAAGCGGTAGGCGCGCTCGCGGGCGGCCAGGCTGACGCTGTCGGAATGATCGAGCAGGAACACGACGTTGAGCCGGTCCACCCACCGCGGCATGGTGGGACGCAGGAGCGTCAGGCACAGCACGACCACGAGCGCTCCACGGACGGCCAGGGCCCACCGGTCTCCGGGTCCGGTGGGCATCGCCAGGCGTCCCGCGCTCTGGCGCCGCCAGTAGAGCAGCCCTTCCAGCACGAGCAGGACGAGGGCGATCAGGACGAAGATCTGCCACAGCTCGCGCTGGATCGGCTGGGGGGCCGGCGCGGCCAGGCCGGACGCCGCCGTCTTGGGCAGCGGACGCGGCACGAGGTTGGATTCCTCGGCGTCGGTCAGGTTGACGGCCACCTTCATCTGGCCGCGCGACGTGGTGAGCGTATAGAGGCCGACCTCGTCGGTCTCGGTGAAGCTCACGACCCCCCGCGTCACCTGGCCCTTGACGATGCGCCCGCTCGGCGTCGTGACCGTCACCGAGTTCACGCCGTGCTCGGCGGGGATGAGGATCGGCTGCCCCGTCGCCAGCGACAGGCTGGCCTGGCCGATGCCGGCGGGGTGGAGCCAGCGCAGGCCGTTGGAGAGGATGAGCGGGAAGGCCACGCGCAGCGGGAAGTCGGTCTTGAACAGGTCGAAGCCGATGAAGATCGCCTTCCGCTCGGCCTCTTCGAGCGCGTAGATCAGCGGTCCACCCACGGCCTCGACGAGCGGTCGCCCCGCGGCCAGCGGCCGGATACGGAGCGCGTCCTCGATGGTGACCTTCGCGAACTCCACGTGGCGCATGATCGGATGCGCCCGGTCCCAGTCCATGATGACCGGCCGCTCGATCCGTCCCAGCGTCTCGATCGGCACGTCGGCCGGCACGCCGTTCACGAACACGAAGCGGCCCGGCCCGACCCGGGGCGGCGAGACCGAGTCGATGACGACGACGTCGGCCTCGCCCATGCCGCCCTGGTACTGATCCGGCGTGCGCACCTCGAGCGTGACCTGCGGATCGGTGCGGAGCACCTTTTCCAGGAACAGGTTGCCCGGGCTGACGAGGAGGACCGTCATCTTGCGGGCCGGCGGCAGGACGGCGTAGGCCACGTTGTCGGTGGCGAGGTCGTCGCGGATCTGGAGCCGGGCCGCGATCGTGCCGCCCCCGCCGTGGCTGAACGGCATCACGACCGAGCGGCGGACGCTCGGCTCCAGCGTGACGGACTTCTCGGCGATCGTCTTGTCGTCGACCTCGAGCGAGAACGTGAACGTCTCGGTCTCCGGCGTGTAGTTCACCAGCGACACGAACGCCTGGTACTCGAACGATCCGTAGTACGCCTTCCGCACGGACAGGTTGGTGATGGCGACGTTGCGGCCGCCCTGGCCCACGCCGTTCCAGTGCAGGCGAGGGTCCGTCGTCTCCGGCGTCTGCGCGAGCGTGAAGGAGCCGTCGGTGAAGACGTGGATCTCCGCGCGCGGGTCCGCGCCGACCAGCGCGCGCGCCGTGCGCACCGCTTCCACGATCCGATGCGGCAGGTCGCGGGCCTGGGCCAAGCGGATCGCCGCCACGACGCGCTCCCGATCCCGGACCAGCGGCACGAGCACGCGCGGCTGGACGCCCGTCTCGATGACCATGATCTCCGCGCCCTCGCCGAGGCGATGGACGAGACCGATCGCCGCCGCCTTGGCGACGCCGAAGCGGGACGGACTCACGTCGCGGGCCTTCATCGACGCGGAGGTGTCGAGCACGATCACCACCTTGCGCGCGCCTTCGCCCATGATCGTGACGGCCGGGCGGGCGAGGGCCAGGGCCAGGGCCAGCAGCGCCAGGATCTGCAGAATGAGCAGCGGATCGCGCTGCAGTCGCTGGAAGAACGCGGAGGCCTCGCGATCGCGGAGCGCGGGGGCCCACAACAGCAGGCTCGGAACCGTCCGCTCGCGCCGTCTCACCTTGAGGAAGTAGAGCAGCACGAGCGGGAGCGAGAGCGCGAACAGGGCCAAGGCCAGCGGAGACAGAAAGCTCATCCGACGATTCTCATCGCCACGGCCTACGCGAGCACGAGGCCGCGGAGCTGGGACAAGATGAAGGTCTCGAGCGGCGTGTCCGTGGTCAGCCGGCGGTACCCGATCTCCTGCGCCCGGCAGAACGCTTCGACGCGCTCGAGGAACTGGTGCAGACGCTGGCGGTACGCGCGGACGGCCTCGCCGTCCACCGTCAGCTCACGGACCTCGCCCGTCTCGGAGTCGAGCAATCGTAAGTCTCCCGCGAGCGACGGGTTGATCTCCTCGGCGTCGAGGAGGTGCACCACGTGCACCTCGAAGCGACGCTCCAGGAGCGCGCGGACGCCCCGCTCGAACCCCGCGGGATCCATGAGATCGGAGACGAGGACGGCGACCCCCGGCTCGCGGGCGCGCATGGCGTAGTGGCCGAGGCCGTCGTTGAGGCCGGTGCCGCCGCCGGGCTTGACGCCGGCGAGGAAATCCATGAGCGCCGGGAACTGGTTGCGCCCGCGCGTCGGCGGCCAGCCCTCGCTCAGCCGGTCACGCAGGACGGCGACGCCGACGCGCTCGAGGTTGACGAGCCCGACGAAGCCGAGGGCGGCGGTCAGGCGTGTCGCGTAGGTGAGCTTCGTGGGCCGGCCGAATTCCATCGACCGCGACGCGTCGACGAGCAAGTGCAGGCAGAGATCTTCCTCGTCGACGAAGAGCTTGACGTGCAGGCGATCGAGCCGACCGAAGACGTTCCAATCGACGTAGCGCAGGTCGTCGCCGACGCCGTACGCCCGGTAGTCGCAGAACTCCACGCTGTGTCCCTTGCGCGGGCTGCGGCGCTCGCCGCGGCTGCGCCCGCGGAAGACCCGGCGCGAGGCGAGCGTCAGACGCTCGAGCTGCGCCAGGAAGTCCGAGGTGAAGAAGGCCTCGCGGGCCGCGCTGGCGACGGTCATCGCTCGTCGAGGGCCTGGAAGTAGTCCTTGATCTGTCCGTGATAGTCGCGCGGCACCTGCTCGCGCGCGATCGTGTCCTCCATCATCTTGCGATACTGTCCGATGACGCCCAGGTACGACAGCCGCGAGGCCATCTTGCCGCCGCGGCCGGTCATGTTGGTGTCGTACCCGTCCTTGCGGCCCTTGCGCGATTCTCCCTCGACCCCGACGTCGTACGGGCTGGCCCGCAGCCGCTGGCTGGCCTCGCCCTTGGGCGATCCGCTCTTGCCCTTGCCCGGCATCAGGCCTTCGCCCTCGCCGAAATCCTGCTCGTCGGGTCCACCGCCGGTGCCGCGGCCTCGATCCCGCCCGGTGCCGGCATCGCTCTCGCGCCCACCGCGCAGGTTCTTGCCGCCGCGCCCCTGCTCCTCCATCGCGCGCATCTTGTTCAGCGCCTTCTCCATCGCCTCCAGCGCCTTGTCGGGCTGTCCGCCCTCGAGGGCGTCCATGCCTTCGGCGGCGTCATTGCTCCAGTTGCCGCCCTTGCGTCCGAGCCGCTCCATCTCCTCGAGGAGCTCGCGCAGCTTCTGCGGCGAGATCTGATCGGGCCGCAGGCCGCCCTTGAGGGCCTTGGACTTGCGGAACACCATCTTGTACTGGCTCTGGGTGAAGTCCGATTGCAGGTCGGGCAGGCGATCCACCTGCTCGAGCAGCTTCAGCCGCTCGTCGCCCTTCTTGAGGAAGCTGTTGAAGTCCGGCCGCTGGTTGCCGAGCGAGGTGTCCTTGAAGATCGCCGAGAGGTCGCCGGCGGTCGGCGTGGCGCCCGTGCCGCCGCGCTGATTGAAGTCACGCTCCTCGAAGGCCTGCCGCTTGAGCGCGTCCTTGGGGAACTGGCGCCGCTCCTGATCCATCGTGGCCATCTCGCCGCGCTCGCGCGTCTCCGCCGCATCGTTGCCGGACGAGAGGTCGGGCAGCCGGCCCGAGGGCAGCGGCAGGGGCGGCGACACCGCGAGCGTGAGGGCGAGGAGTGCTGGAACCGGGAGCCATCGCGCCTCGCGCGGGATCAGCCGGCGAATGATCTGTCGTGGGGCCAGCGCCTCCACGCGCCCGATCGCGTCGGCGAGGAGCGCGTCGACGAGCGGCGTGCGGTCGGGGCGTCCGGCCCACTCGAGCGCGGTGGCGACGCGGTCCTGCAGCCCGAAGGCGCCGTCGGCCAGACGCGCGGCGTCGGTCGCGGGGACGCGCTGGCAGAAGCCCCACACCCCACCCCCGACGAGGCCGACCAGCACCAGGCCCCCCGCGACCGGCAGCGCCCAGAACCCGAGCGGCGTCTTGGCGGCGAGGACGAGCACGGCGCCGACCGCACCATAGAACAGGCCCCGGAGCGCGTGGTACTCCGCGCGCCGCCAGCGGACCTGCAGGACGATCCGCTGGACCAGTTTGTCGAGTGCCCGGCCATCGGTCATTGGGCCCTCCAGCCTCCTCCCGCCCTCAGCGGAGGAAGGCTTCCTTTCCCTCGCCCATCGTCGCCTGCGCCTTGTCGACGATCTGGCCCACCAGGGTATCCATGTCGACGGCCTCGGCCTCACCCTCGAAGTTCAGGATCACGCGGTGCCGCAGGGCCGGTGCCGTCAGCGCGCGGATATCGTCGGCGCTGACGTTGTAGCGCCCCTGGGAAAGGGCCAAGACCTTGGCGCCGAGCACCAGGGCCTGGGCGCCACGCGGGCTGGCACCGTAACGGATGAACCGTCGAGTAGCCTCCGGGGCTCCGGCCCATTCGGGATGCGTCGCCATCACGATCGTCGAGGCGAAGTCCCGCACGTGCGAGGCGATGGGGACTTCGCGGATCAGCTCCCGGAAGGCGAGCACGGTCGGCCCGGTCATCACCCGCTCGACCGCCACCGGCCGGACCTGGGTCGTCCGGTCGATGATGGCGTTGAGCTCCTCGACGGCCGGGTAGCGCACGCGCAGCTTGAACAGGAACCGGTCGAGCTGCGCCTCGGGCAGCGGATACGTGCCTTCCATCTCGATCGGGTTCTGGGTGGCGAGCACGAAGAACGGCGACGGCAGCGGTCGCGAAGCGCCGCCGGTTGTCACGAAGCCTTCCTGCATCCCCTCCAGCAACGCCGACTGCGTCTTGGGCGTCGCGCGGTTGATCTCGTCGGCGAGCAGGATGTGGCCGAAGATGGGGCCGGGCTGAAACTCGAAATGCTTTCGCCCTTCGGAGTCCTCGAGGATGATGTTGGTGCCGATGATGTCGGCGGGCATCAGGTCGGGGGTGAACTGGACCCGCGAGAAGCTCAGCTCCAGGCCCTCGGCGAGGGTCTTGATCAGCAGGGTCTTGCCGAGCCCGGGAGCGCCTTCGAGGAGCACGTGGCCGCCGGCGAACATGCCGATCAAGACGTGATTGATGATGTCGCGGTGGCCGACGATGACCTTCTCGACCTCCGAGCGCAGCCTCTCGAAGGCCGCCACGAAGTCCCGGACCCGCTCCTCCTGCGTCATTACGTTCTCCTTTCGCTACCCGATCACGACCACTGAAGGGCTCGGCTCACCGACCGGGCTCGGCTCGCCGACCGGGCTCGGCTCACCTCGCGCTGCCGCGAGGCTGCCGCTTACTATAACAAGGCGACGCTCAAGCAAGCCGATTGCCATTCTCCCGCGCAGGCCGAAACGCTCTGAATTGCCGGCGCCGGCTCCGATCCGGGGCGTCACCGGCGCTGCTTTTTCAAGCACCCTGGAACATCATTCACCAATGCTCGCCAGAAGATCCACTGCGAAGGCGCCGCGGCCGCGAGGGCCCACCATGATCGGATTGACGTCGAGCGCGGTCAGATCGTTTCCCAGCCGCTCCGCCAATCGGACGACGGCCGCGATGACGGCGATGAGCGCGGGCACGTCGGCCGGTGGCGCGCCACGAAATCCCCGCAATCGTCGGAGCGTCCGGACCTCGTCGAGCATCTGCCCGATCTCGCGTCGGCTGACTGGCAACGGGCGACAGCTCGTGTCCCCGAGCAGCTCGGCCTCGATCCCGCCCGCGCCGACGACGAGCAGCGGCCCGAAGCCGGGGTCCCGGGTGACGCCGACGAGAACCTCGACACCGCGGACCATCCGCTGGACGAGGAGGCCTTCGACGCGAGCACCGCGCGCGGCTCTCAGGATGCGCGCGGACGCCTGCCGGACGGCCGCGGGCGTGTCGAGCCCGAGGGCCAGCGCGCGGGCTTCGGTCTTGTGGGCGAGGTCGGGCGACACGACCTTGACCGCGACGGGAAATCCCAGGCGCCGCGCCGCACGGGCCGCCTCGACCGGCGTCGCGACGAGAGCCTCCCCCACCAGCGGGACGCCCACGCGGCGCGCCAGCGCGGCGAGCTCCGCATAGTTCCGGGGTACGCCGTCACGCGCCGGTCTCCGGGCGTCACGACCTCTCCGCCGCACCCGGGTCTTGCGGCTCCACTCCGCGCGAGCCTCGGCGACGGTGCTCCCCGCGGAAAGCGCGCGCGCGGCGCTCACCGGATTGCGGAAGCATCCGACGGCCTGCTCATCGAGCACCGCCCGCCCGCTCTCGATGACGCTCCCGCCGAGCACGCAGGCGACGACCGGCTTGTCGACGGCGTGCGCCACGCGCGCGATGTTCCGCGCGCGCTCGGCCCCGCCACTCGTCAGCGCGACCACGACGGCGTCGAGGTTCGCGTCGGCGACGAGCGTCTCGAGGACGCGCTCGAAGAGCGGCTCGCTCAAGCCGGCGGTGACGTCGACGGGGTTGTCCCGCGTGCGCGCGTACTCGGGCAGGAGCCGCCCGAGCGCTTCGACGGTCGAGCTCGTCAGCCGGGGCATCCGCACGCCGTGCGCCTCGAGCTGGTCGGCGAGCATGATGGAGGCTCCGCCCGATGTCGTCACCACCCCGACGCCCCGGCGGGCCACCCGCCGCTCGCGGCTCAGGAACCCCCCGATCTCCACCAGATCCTCGAACGTCTCGACCTCGACGATGCCGAGCTGACGGGCGACGGCCCGCCACGCCTCGTGCGAGCCGGCGAGGGCTCCCGTATGCGTGAGCGCGTTGCGCCGGCCCGTGGACGAGCGGCCGAGCTTGAGGGCGACGAGCGGCTTGCCCGCCTCGAGCAGGCGGGCGGCCGAGGCGCGGAAGCGGTCACCGTCACGGATGCCCTCGACGACGAGGGCCACGGCCCGCGTCCGCTCGTCCTCGGCGAAGTACTCGAGGCACTCGGAGACCGTCACGTCGATCTCGTTGCCCGTCGACACCATCGCGCTCACGCCGATGAGTCGGTCGAAGGCTCGGTTGGCGACGACGCCCCCGAGGGCGCCGCTCTGCGAGGCGATGCCGAGGGCGCCGGGGACGAGGCGATCCACGGCGCCGGCCGAGGAGAACGTGAGGGGCACGCGCTCCCAGCAGTTGACGAAGCCGAGCATGTTCGGGCCGAGCACCGTCATGCCCGCGCCCTCGGCGATGGCACGCAGCCGGCCCTCCTGGACGATCCCGTGCCGGTCGGTCTCGCCGAAACCCGACGTCATGATGACCGCGTTCGGCACCTTGAGACGCGCGGCCTCTTCCAGCACGGCAATGACGTCGCTCCCGGGCACGCCGATCCACACCGTATCGGGCCGTTCGGGCAGATCGCCGAGGGTCGGAAATGCGGGCAGGCCGCCGATCTCGGCGTGGCGCGGGTTCACGGGGTAGATCTGCCCCGCGTATCCGTGCTTCCTGAGATAGAGGAGGGGGCGCGCGCCCGGTCGGCTCACGTCGCTCGGACAGCCGACGAGCGCGATGCTCCGCGGAGTGAGGAAGGCCGCCAGCCGGGAGGTCACGCCGCCGGCACCGGGATGAGGCCTCGGTAAACGTCGAGGTAGCCCTCGATCTCCCGCTCCGGCGGGTACCGGCGATTCAGCGTCTCACGGCCGGCGGCCCCCAGGCGCGCGCGAAGCGGAGGATCGGCCGCGAGGCGCCGGGCGTACTCGAGCAGCTCGGCGTCGTCACGGAACAGCAGACCCGTCACGCCGTGCTCGACGAGCGAGCGATTGCCCTCGATGTCCGAGGCGAGCACGGCGCGGCCCAGCGCCCACGCCTCGAGCACGGAGTTGGCCATGCCACCCTCGGACAGCGAGCAATTGAGCACGACGTCCGACTGCGCGAGCACGGACGCCATCTGGCTGTGCCGGACGGCGCCGATGTGGCGTGCCCACGGGCGGTCTCCGAGCGCGGCCCCGAGCGCTCGACCCTCATCGGGATCGAGCACGGGGCCGACGTAGAGCAGACGGACCTCGGGTCGACGCGCCACGAGATCGTCGAATGACGCGAGCGGCAGCCGCGGACGCTTCACGGGGCGGATGCCGGCCGGGAACACGAACAAGATCCGCCCGGCCGGCACCGGCCAGCGCGCGGCCAGATCGAAGGGCTCGCCGTCCTCGAGGCTGACGGCCTGGGGGATGACGGCGAAGCGTTCGTGGAGATCGGGAAGCGCCGTCGTCACGCGTTCGACGATGGTCTCGTGGAACGCCACGAGGCGCGCCGCGCCCTCCAGCACGCGCCGGACGACCGAGGCGCGGGAGGGATCGAAGAGGTCGTGATTGGCGTCCGTGCCGGTCAGGGTGACCACGAGCGGGAGCTCCGCACGACGGGCCAGGCGGAGCGCGAGTGTTCCCACCCGGAACGCGTGGAAGGCGTGCACGAGCGTCGGGCGGAACGCCTCGACCTCGCGCAACACGGTATCCTCTGAAGCGACCGACAGGTCCCAGGTCGCGAGCTCGAGACCACGCTGTCGAAGTCCCCTGGCAATGCGCGCGACCGTGATGGCGTTGCCCCGCACCGACGGCGACGCGAACGGCGTCACGAGCGCGATCCGCGGGGGCATTGCACCGAGGATACGAGCAACCCCACACGGAGTCTAGGGCTTCGACGACAGAATCCGCCCATGCCGCCGGCGCATCACATATACTAATGGCGATGTCTGAGCCGACGAAGCCCTCAGACCCCACGTCCGAGCCGGGACGGGAGATGGATTGTCGGAAGATCGCCGAGCTGCTCGGTGACTACCTTGAGGGGACCTTGCCGAAGCGCACCGCGGAGCTCCTCGAGTGGCATATCGACGGCTGCGCGCCGTGCGTGGCCTTCGTCAACACCTACCGTGGCACGCTCAACGCGACCCGCGCGCTGCGCGACGTGGAAATTCCCGCGGAGCTGAAGAACCGCCTCCTCGCCGTCCTCCGCGCTCGCGACGCAGACCGCTGAAAAGCGGTCATCTGCTTCGTTGGCTCCTCGCACCGCCTCGCATCTGACCGCTTTTGAGCGGTCTGCGCGCTGGCGTTAGGGGAGGATGTTCAGGATCGGGTCGGGGAGGACGTGGCCGATTTCCCAGCAGGGTTCGCCGCGCTCGGCGAATGATGGGAGGACGGAATCGGCGCGGGTGGGGTCGACCGCGAAGAGCAGGCCCCCGGAGGTCTCGGATTCGAAGAGCAGTGCGGCCAGTGGCGACGGAACGTCGGGCGCGATGACGAGACGGGAGCCGAAGAGCGCTTCGACGTGACGGCGGTTGCGCTTCATCCCGCCGCTCCACTGCCCCGCTTCGGCCAGGGCCAGCGCATGAGGCAGCAGCGGCACTCGTGACGCCGCCACCGCGAGACCGACGCCGGAGGCCTCGATCATCTCCCCGGCATGGCCGGCGAAGCCGAAGCCCGTGATATCAGTCGCCCCCGTGACCCCGGCCCGGGCGCCGATCTCGGCGGCCACGCGATTCAGCCGGAGCATGCTGGCCACCGCCGCCTCGAGCGCCTCGGCGCTGGCGACGTCCGCCTTGGCCGCTGTCGTGATGACGCCGGTACCGAGTGGTTTCGAGAGAAAGACCCGATCGCCGGGTCGCAAGCCCCCCTTGATGAAGATACGATCGGGATGCACGCGTCCCGTGACGCAGAGCCCGTACTTGGGCTCGGCGTCCACGACGGTGTGACCGCCGGCGATGACCCCTCCGGCCTCCGCCACCTTCTCGGAGCCCCCGCGGAACACCTCCGCCACCAGCGACTTCGGGAAGTCGCGCGGGAAGCCCGCGACGGCCAGCGCGAACATCACCTGCCCGCCCATCGCATACACGTCCGACATCGCATTGGCGGCGGCGATCGCACCCCAGGTGTACGCGTCGTCGACGACGGGCGGGAAGAAATCCACGGTCTCGACGATGGCGAGGTCGGGGGTCACGCGGTAGACGGCGGCATCATCGGCCCGCCCCAGGCCGACGAGCAGATCGCGGTGGGCATCGGGGTCCGCCGGCTTCAGCACCGCGAGCACCTCCTGGAGATCTCCAGGAGCCATCTTGGACGCTCAGCCGGCGCAGGAGGCGAGGGACGTGAGACGGATCTTGTCGCTCGGAGTCATCGCACCCTTGAGATGTCGGATCTGAGACCGGCGATCCTTCTCACCCGGCGCGGAGTCCGCACGCTCCGGCCGGGAGGAGGCTCGTCAGTGGCAGGAACAGCCGCCGCCGCAGCAACTACCGCCCGCGGGCATGCTGGAGGCGACGGGCCCGCCGTCGCTCTTGACGGCGAAGAGAGACAACGTCCGCTTGACGCTCCCGCTGCCGCAGGCCGGACAGGTCGCGGCGCCCGCCGCCAACGCGACGTACCGCTCGAACTCCTTGCCGCAACCGCCGCAACGGTACTCGTAGATCGGCATCGACTACTCGCCTCCGCGCTGCACGTAGCTCTTGACGAACTCCTCGGCATTCTCCTCGAGGATGTCGTCGATCTCATCAAGGAGCTTGTCGATGTCCTCCTTGATCTTCTTTCCCTTCTTGGCCAGCTCGGGGTTCGCGCTGCCACCTTCACCGCCTTCCGACGGCTTCGTTGGTCGCGTCTCTTTCTTCTTCTGCTCTGCCATTTCGCCCTCCCTCGGGACCGGGCCATGGTCACTACATCATGAGCGCGCGTCTACACCAGGGATTCTAGCATGCCGATCCCGTGCCATTGGCCAGCCGGGGGCCGGAGGGCCATGTCGGGGCCCCATGTCGTTCAGATGGTGCGGCGGAATTGCTTGCTCAGCGTGAGGCTCTGGTGCTGGTACGACGACCCCAGACCGGCGCCATACACGCGCTCGGGCTTGTCGGCGAGCCGCTCGAAGCCGACCTTGAACAGCGTCTGCCCGTGGTACACCATGAACGGCACCTCTCGCGCCCTCACTTCCATGACGACCTTCGTTCCCAGGATGGTCCCGTCTCCGAATCCGAATCCCGGATCGAAGAACCCGGCATAGTGCGTCCGGATCTCTCCCGCGCCCGCATCGTACACGACCATCTCGGCCGCGAATTCCGGGGGGACCCGGATTCGCTCCTTCGAGACGAGGATGTAGAAACGATTGGCGTCGAGGATGTACGAGTCGCGGTTGGTGAGCCTGATGGGCTCCCAGAATTCCGTCACGTCGTAGTGATCGATCCTGCTGAGATCGACGACGGGCGGATTCATGTGAGCGCGGTACCCGACGACACCGTTCGTCTTTCCGGACAGGTCGATGCCCATGCCGAGGCCGTCGTTGAAGACGACGTCCCCGGCCGGGACGGGTCGATCGTCCTCGTAGAGCAACGGCTGCTCGCGGTACTTCTCCTCGAGCGCGGTGTCCGAGACCTTCGAGCGTCCGGAGACCAGTCGCAGCTGATTCAGTGACAGTCCGGTCTTCACCCGCACGGGAAACGACTGGGGCGCGATCTCGAGATAGAGCGGGCCGTCGTACCCTTGCTCGATCTCGTCGAACCGCGGCGTCTTGTCGGTGATCAATCGGGTGAAGATATCCAGTCGGCCGGTCGTGCTCTTGGGATTGCCGCGCCCGCGGACGTTGGCCGGAAGGTGCAAGGCCTCGAGAAGCTCCACCAGATACACCGAGCCGCGCTGAAGCGTGGCCCCCGGTTCCAGCGAAAGCCGGTCGATCACCAGATCCGTATCCGCGAGATCCACCTGCTTCAGCCGATCGAGGACGGATTCGCGGGATGGCAGGAAGCTCGCCCTCAGCTGATAGGCCATCGTCCCGAGTCGCAGGTCCAGACTGGCCGGTTGAACCTGCGACTCGTCGAAGGCGGCCGACGCGGTGATCCATCGCTCGCGAATCGCCTGTCGAAGCTGCCGATCGGGCAACACTCCCGATGAGAAGGGCCGGTGCGGCTTGACCGGGCGCCGTGTCATCGCGCTCCCTTCACCTCGCCGCGGATCTCAGCTGTCGTCAAGGACCCGGCTCACGGCGCCCGTGGTATCGACCACCAGAGACCGCGCGCTGCCGGACACGCCGGCGCCGCCGAGAGCCTCCTCCATCGCCCGGCCAATCGCCACGGCCTCGGCGTCGCCGGCGGCGACCGCCAGGAGCGACGGGCCGGCGCCGCTCAGCACGCAGCCCAGCGCGCCGGCCGCCCGCGCGGAGGCGGACACATCCGTCATCCAGGGAAAGAGCCGCAGCCGATACGGCTCGTGCAGGCGATCCTCCAGGGCGGACGGCAGGAGGTCGGTACGCCCGGCCTGCAGGCTCGCCAGCAGCAGGGCCACGCGCTGCACGTTGAACACGGCATCGGCGCGGCGCACGGACCGCGGAAGGACGGCGCGCGCCTCCGCCGTCGACATCGAGACCTCCGGCACGAGAATCACCCAGCGCAAGCCTGGAGGAACCGGCAGCGACAGCGCTCGCGCTCCGGCCGGGCCGCCGTAGGCGACGGTGAGGCCGCCCAGGAGCGCGGCGGCGACGTTGTCGGGGTGGCCTTCGGCGCGCGCGGCCAGGGCCAGGAGCGTGTCGGCGTCGATCGACGCGCCCGAGAGCTCGCTGCCGGCGAGCAAGCCTCCGACCCACGCGGCCGCGCTCGACCCGAGTCCCCGCGCCAGCGGAATCCGGTTGACGCAGGTCACGGCGCAGCCGCGAAACGGGCGTCCGGCGGACTCGTAGGCCATCCGCACGGCACGAACGATCACGTTGCGCTCGTTGGAGGCCAACCGATCGGCGCCTTCGCCCTCCACGGCGACCGTCATCCGGTCGGATTCCGCCGCCTCGATCTCGTTGTACAGGGAGAGCGCGAGCCCAAGCGCATCGAACCCCGGCCCAAGATTCGCGGAGCTGGCCGGAATCCGAACGTGAACCCGCAAGGCGCGCTAGCGCAGGCCGATCAAAACGACCCAGATGCTAGGCGGCGAAGGAGGGGCGACTGAGGCGTACTCCGAGTACGCCGCAGGGAGACCCCGACTGAGCCAACGACGCAGATGGGGCGTTTTCATCGGCCTACAAGCGGCGCAGGAGCCATTCAGGTGTGAGCGAGATCGCCCAGGAGTTGAGAACGACGTAGTAGTTCGTGAAGACGAGGACGCCCACCACGACGAGCAGGACACCAGCGGCCCGCTCCATCACAGGGATGAACGGGCGATAGCGCTTGAAGAAGCGGAGGAACGAGCCGAGCGCGAGCGCAGAGAGCAGGAACGGCACGCCGAGCCCGGCGGAGTAGGCGATCAGCAATCCGATGCCGCGCTGAACCGTCTCCGCCGTGCCGGCCAGCGACAGGATCGCGCCGAGGATCGGTCCGACGCAGGGCGTCCAGCCGATCGCGAACGTGATGCCCACCGCCAGCGAGCCGAGATATCCGGCGGGCTTCTCGCGAACCTGCAGCTGAGCGGTCCGTCCCAGCACACCGATCCTCAGCACGCCGGCGATGTACAGCCCGAAGACGACGATGAGGGCACCGCCGATCCGACGGATGAGGTCGCGGTAGTCGAGGAGGAACTGGCCGGCGGCGCTGAACGATGCGCCGAGGCCCACGAAGACCAGGGAAAACCCGAGCACGAAGGCCAGCGCGTGGAGCATCACCCGGCGGCGGGCGGCGCCCGTGAGATCCGCGGTGAGATCGCTGACCGACATGCCCGTGATGAAGGACACGTACGACGGGAACAGCGGGAGCACGCACGGCGACAGGAACGAGAACAGCCCCGCGCTGAAGGCGACGACGACGCCGACGGAACCGGTCATCGCGCGGCGAGCCGTTCGATGAGGGACTGGGCGGCGGCGTTGTCCCAGGCGCGGGGACCCACGGCGACCGCGGCCAGCCGACCGTCGCGATCGATGACGAAGCTCGAGGGCAACGCGCGGACGCCGTAGGCGTTGGCCACCTCCATCTTCGTGTCGAGGCCGACGGTGAACGTGAAGCCGTGGCGCTCGATGAACGGCATCACGAGCTTCGGGTTGGCGTCGACCGTGACCGCCACCATCACGAATCCCGCGTCCTTCTGGCCGCGCCAGAGCCGCTCCATGGCCGGCATCTCCTCGAGGCATGGCGGACACCACGTCGCCCAGAAATTCATGAAGACCGGCCGGCCGCGGTGGGCCGACAATCGAAAGCTCGTGCCGGTGGCGGTGGCGATCGTGAAGTCGTCGGCGAACTTCGGACGAGGCGGCCGGATGAGCTCCAGCTCCTTGATGGCGTCGTCGAGGCTGAGCCCGCGCTGGGTCCGCGGCGCCGCCGCCGGCGCCGCCGGCTCCGGGGCCCTCGCGCGGATCGCCGGCGCCTCCGCGACCGAGGGGACGCGGAGCGTGTAGAGCACGGCCGCGAGGGCCGCGAGCGGGATCGCGATGGTCAACGTCAGGGTGAGCGTCCTCGACATCCGGCTCATTGTAAACCAGCATCGAACCTCTATATGATGCGGGCTCGATGAGTCTCACCGTCATCGCCGACGATCTGACCGGCGGCGCGGATACGGGCAGCCTGTTCGCCGGCGACGCGCCGGTGCCTCTCGCCGTGTGGCCCGCAGCGCCTCCCGAGGCGCGCGTACGCGTCATCGACACGGAATCGCGCGCGGCGAGCCACGATGACGCCGTGGCGCGCGTCACGGGCGCGCGAGCGCTGGCACCGGCCCTTCGCTACTTCAAGAAGATCGACTCGACGCTCCGCGGCCATGTCGGCCTGGAGATCGACGCGCTGATGCGCGCGGCGGGCCTGGGGACCGCCCTCGTCTGCCCGGCGTTTCCGGGCCAGGGTCGCGTGGTGATCGAGCGCACGCTGCTCGTCGACGGCACGCCGGTGAGCGAGACGGTCATCGGCCGGGACGCGGGGTTCCCCGCGATCGGCTCGTCGAGCGTCATCGACGTGCTCCGGGTCCACGTCGATCGTCCCCTCGCCTGGATTCCTCTCGATCAGGTGCGCGCCGGCGTCCACAGCTTGGCGGCCCGGATCGGTCGGCTGGCCGGCACCGTGATCGTCGCCGACGCCGAGACCGATGCCGACCTCGACGCGCTCGCCGCCGGCGCGCTCGCGTGCGAGGCCGTACTCCTGGCCGGCGCCGCCGGTCTCGCGCGGGCCGTGGCGACGCGGCTCGCGCTGCTGACCGAGGAGATCCCGCTGTGTCCCCGGGGTCGGTGGCTGGTGGTCGCCGGCAGCCGGCATCCGGCGACGCGCACACAGCTGACGGCCGCGCGCGCCGCGGGCCTGCGCGTCGTCGCCACGCCCGATGAGCCGACGCGGGACCCCCGCACCGCCGCCCGCCGGCTGGCCGGAGAGGCGCGGGACCTGCTCGCGCGCGAGAGCTTCGACGGCGTCGCGGTGACCGGTGGAGAGACCGCGATCGCGCTCTGGCACGCGCTGGGGGCGGAGGGTCTCGACCTGCTCGGCGCCCCGCGGCCGGGAATCGCGCTCGGTCGCCTGCGCGTTCCGCGGCGTCTCCCGCTGCCACTCCTGACGAAGGCCGGCGGCTTCGGCGAGTCGGATCTCTTCGTCTCGCTCCTGGTGCCGGATCTGGCGGGGACCCGCTCGGCGTGAGACGACCCATCATCGCCGTCACGATGGGCGATCCGGCCGGTGTCGGGCCGGAGATCATCGTCAAGGCCTGCATGGAGGAGGCGGTGGCGCGCACCAGCCGGCCCGTGGTCATCGGGTCCGCCGCCGTGATGCGGGAGGCGATCGAGCTCGTCGGCGCGCCCCTCCACCTGCATCCGGTGACCCGGATCGACGAATGCGGCTGGGCCGAGGGCGCCCTCGAGTGCCTCGATCTCGGTAACGTGGACGCGAGCACCTTGCCGCGTCGGACCGTCAGCGCCGCCGCCGGTCGTGCCGCGTACGAGTACATCGTCAAGGCCGTGGCGCTCACGGGTGAACGATCCGTCGACGCCATCGTCACCGCCCCCGTCAACAAGGAGGCCCTCGCCGCCGCCGGCGTCAGGCACTCGGGTCACACCGAGATCCTCGCCGAGCTGTCCGGCACGCGGGACTTCGCGATGCTGCTCATGGGCCGCGAGCTGCGCGTCATCCACGTGACGACCCACGTCGCGCTCCGTCGCGTTCCCGACCTCGTCACGCGCGACCGCGTGCTGCGGGTGATCCAGCTCGCGCAGCAGACGATGGAGGGACTCGGCCGATCCCACGCCCGCATCGCGGTCGCGGGGCTCAATCCCCACGCGGGCGAGGAAGGGCTCTTCGGCGACGAGGAGAAGCTCGCCATCGTCCCCGCGATCGAGGCGGCGCGGGCCGACGGACTCCACGTGACCGGGCCGCTGCCCGCCGACACGCTGTTCTCGCGAGCGCGGGGGGGCGAGTTCGACATCGTCGTGGCCATGTACCACGACCAGGGCCACATCCCGGTCAAGACGCTGGGGTTCACCTACGACGAGGCGAGCGGCCGCTGGACCGGGCTGTCCGGCGTCAACGTGACCGTCGGCCTGCCCTTCCTGAGAGTGTCCGTCGATCACGGCACGGCCTTCGATCGGGCGTGGAAGGGTATCGCCAATCACGAGAGCATGGTCGAGGCGATCGACGTGGCGGTCCGGATGCTCGTCACTGGAGGATGACTTGGACGAATACGCGATCCGCGGGTTGATCCGCGAGGTGAAGGCCGGCCGCCTCTCGCGGCGCTCGTTCATCCGGACGATGGTGGGCGTCGGGCTCACCGCGCCGCTCGCCAGTCAGATGCTGGCCGCCAATGGCATCGCCCAGGCGCAGACGAAGCCGGCCCCGGGGTTCCTGCCGACCAAGCGCGGTGGCGGCGGGCGCCTGCGGTTGCTGTGGTGGCAGGCGCCCACGCTGCTCAACGGGCACTTCGCCACCGGGACCAAGGACGAAGACGCGTGCCGCCCCTGTTACGAGCCCCTGTGCGGGTTCGACCCCGACGGCAACTTCGTGCCGATCCTCGCCGCGGAGGTGCCGTCGCTGCAGAACGGCGGGCTCGCCAAGGATGGCCGCAGCGTGACGTGGCGCCTGAAGAAGGGCGTGCAGTGGCACGACGGCAAGCCCTTCACCGCCGACGACGTGATCTTCACCTGGGAGTACGCCGCCGATCCGGCGACGGCCGCGGTGAGCGTCACCGCCTATCGTGACATCGAGCGCATCGACCGCATCGACGATCACACCGCGAAGGTCCAGTTCAAGGAGCCGCGCGCCTTCTGGTACGACGCGTTCTTCGGCGTCCGCGGCTACGTCATGCCCAAGCACCTGTTCAAGGACTACAAGGGCGCCAGCTCCCGGCAGGCGCCGCAGAATCTCAAGCCCGTCGGCACCGGGCCCTATCGCGTCGTGGACTTCAAGCCGGGCGACTCCGTGCGCTACGAGCTCAATCCGAGCTATCACATCGCGAACCGGCCATTCTTCGACGTCGTCGAGATGAAGGGCGGCGGCGATCCCACCTCCGCCGCGCGCGCCGTGCTGCAGACCGGCGAGTTCGACTATGCGTGGAACCTCCAGGTCGAGTGGGAAGTCCTGCACCGTCTGGAGCAGGGCGCCAAGGGCCAGCTCATCAACATCCCGACCGGGAACATCGAGCACATCCAGCTCAACCAGAGCGATCCGTGGACGGACGTCGACGGCGAGCGGGGCAGCATGAAGTCCAGGCACCCACTGTTCCAGGACCCGAAGTTCCGTCAGGCCCTCTCGTATCTCGTGGACCGGGGCACGGTGGCCGAGGAGCTCTACGGGCAGACGGGCCAGGCGACGGCGAACTTCATCAACGCGCCGACCCGCTTCCGCTCCAAGAGCACGAAGTGGGAGTTCAGCATCGACAAGGCCAACCGTCTGCTCGACGAGGCCGGCTACAAGCGCGGCGGGGACGGCGTCCGGGTCGGCAAGGACGGCAAGCGCGTCAAGCTGCTCTTCCAGACGTCGACCAACTCCCTCCGTCAGAAGAACCAGGCCATCATCAAGCAGGCGTGCGCCAAGGCGGGCATCGAGGTCGAGCTGAAGTCCGTGACGGCGTCGGTGTTCTTCTCGTCGGATGCGGCCAACCCCGACACCTACGGCCACTTCTACGCCGACCTGCAGATGTACAACACCACGATGACGTCGCCCGACCCGCAGTTCTTCATGAACCAGTTCCTCTCCACGGAAGCGGCCCAGAAGGCCAATCACTGGGCCGGGCGCAACCCCACGCGGTGGCGCAACGAGGAGTACGACCGGCTGTGGAAAGCCGCCGAGGTCGAGCTGGACGCCGTGAAGCGCGCGGCGATGTGGATCCAGATGAACGATCTCGTCGTCAACAACGTCGTCGTCATCCCGGAAAACTGGCGCAACCGGTCGAGCGCGGCCGCCGCCAAGCTGCGCGGCCTCGATCTGTCCGGCTGGGATTCCACGCTCTGGCGCATCGCCTACTGGTACCGCGAAGCGTGACGGACCGATCGCCGGCGGGCGGATCCGCCGGCGATCCCGCATGTCCAAGTACGTCCTCCGCCGCCTCCTGATCGCGATCCCGGTCCTCGTGGGGATCAGCATCGTCCTCTTCGGCATCCTGGCACTCGCTCCGGGCGACCCGTTCTCGGAGCTCGCCACCAACGCCAACGTCCCGCCCGACGTGGCCCAGCATCTGCGCGCGCAGTTCGGTCTCGATGACCCCCTGCCCATGCGCTACGTCCGCTGGCTCACCTCCATGCTGCGCGGGGACTGGGGATTCTCGTTCCAGAGCCGCATGAACGTGGATGCGCTCATCCTCCAGCGCCTGCCCGTGAGCCTGTTCGTGCTGGGCTCGGCCTACTGCCTGGCCCTCGCGGTGGCCCTGCCCGTGGGCGTGCTGTCGGCGCTCCGGCCGTACTCGCTCTTCGACCAGGCGGCCACGACGCTCGCCTTCATCGGGTTCTCGCTGCCCACGTTCTTCACCGGGCTGCTCTTCATCCTCGCCTTCAGCATCTGGCTCGACTGGCTGCCCTTCATCTACCGCGCCGACATCGACGCCCGCGGGTGGCGCTGGTTCGTCGAGCACGCCAGGCAGGCCATCATGCCCGTGGCCGTGCTCGGGCTCTTCCAGGGCGCCACCCTGACGCGGTTCGTGCGCGCGGCGGTGCTCGACGTCGTGCGACTCGAGTACGTCAATACCGCGCGCGCCAAGGGACTCTCGGAGGCGCGCACGATCGGCAAGCACGTCGTCCGCAACGCGCTGATCCCCGTCGTCACCGTCATCGCGCTCCAGATCCCGACGATCTTCGCGGGCGCGGTGGTGACGGAGCAGATCTTCCGCGTGCCCGGGATCGGCTCGCTGCTGATCGCCGCGATCCTCGCCTCCGACACGCCCGTGATCCTCGCGATCACGTTCGTCTATGCGGTGCTGGTCGTGCTCTTCAATCTCGTCGCGGACATCGTCTATGGCTGGCTCGATCCCCGCATCTCTTTCCGCTGACGCGCTGGGCCTGCCGCGGCCCCGCAGCCTGGCCGGCGAGGCGTGGCACCGCTTCCGCCGGCATCGCCTGGCCCTCGTCGGTGCGGGCGTGCTGGCCGTCATCGCCGCCGCAGTGCTGTGCGGGCCGCTGGTGTGGCGCACGCCGGTGGACGAGATCGACTTCCGGGCCAAGCTCCGCAGCCCGAGCGTCGCGCACCCCTTCGGTACCGACGATCTCGGGCAGGATCTCCTCGCTCGGATGCTCCACGGCGGTCGGATCTCGCTGGCCGTGGGCGTCGTCGCGATGCTGATCTCGCTGAGCGTCGGCGTGGTCGTGGGCGCCGTCTCCGGCTTCTACGGTGGCCCGGCCGACCACGTCCTCATGCGAGTGACCGATCTCTTCCTCGCCCTGCCCCAGCTGCCGCTCCTGCTGCTGGTGGTCTATCTGTTCCGCGACTTCGTGCGCAAGGCGCTGGGGCCGGAGATGGGGATCTTCGTGCTGATCGTCGCCGTCATCGGCGCCCTGCGCTGGATGTCCGTGGCGCGACTGGTGCGCGCGCAGTTCCTGACGCTTCGCGAGCAGGATTTCGTGCAGGCCGCGCGGGGGCTCGGCGCCGGGGCGCGCCGGCAGATCGTCCGTCACATCCTGCCCAACGCCTTCGGCCCCGTGATCGTGGCCGCCTCGCTCGACGTCGCCGCGGCGATCATCTCGGAGTCGACGCTGTCCTTCCTCGGTCTCGGCTTCCCCCCGGACATCCCGACGTGGGGCCGCATCCTCTTCGACGCCAAGGACAACCTCGACCACGCCCCCCACTGGGCGCTGTTCCCCGGCACCGCGATCTTCCTGACCGTGCTGTCCATCAACTACATCGGAGACGGGCTGCGCGACGCGCTCGATCCGAGGAAGGTGCTGTCGCGATGACGAACGAGGAGCTCTGCTTCACCCCGGCCACGCGCCTGGTGGCGTTGATCCGCCGCCGACAGGTCTCACCGCTCGAGGTCACGCGCGCCGTGCTCGAGCGGATCGAGCGGGTGAACCCGGCGCTCAACGCGTACTGCACGGTCGCCGCCGAACAGGCCGTGGCGGCTGCGCAAAGGGCGACGCGAGCGTTGACCGGCCGCGCCGCGCTCGGCCCGCTGCATGGCGTCCCCGTGTCCATCAAGGACCTGACGCCGACCCGAGGCATCCGCACCACGTGGGGCTCCAAGATCTTCGAGGATCACGTGCCCGAGCACGATGCCATCGTGGTGGAGCGGCTGAAGGCCGCGGGCGCCATCGTGATCGGCAAGACCAACACCCCCGAGTTCGGAGCCGGCGCCAACACCTTCAACGCGGTCTTCGGCGCCACGCGCAACCCATGGAATCCCGCGCTGACCTGCGGCGGCTCGACCGGCGGCGGCGCCGTCGCGCTGGCGACGGGCATGGGGCCGCTCGCCCAGGGGACGGATCTGGGCGGCTCGCTCCGCATCCCCGCCGCCTTCTGCGGCGTCGTCGGCCTCCGTCCGTCGCCCGGTCTCGTGCCCGCCTATCCGGTGCCCGTGGCATGGGACAGCTACTCGGTCTCGGGTCCGATGGCGCGGACGGTGGCCGATCTCGCGCTGATGCTCTCGGTGATCGCCGGGCCCGACCCGCGGTCACCGATCTCGTATCCCATCGATGCCCGGACGTTCACGGCCGCCGTGCGCAGGCCCGTCCTTCGCGGAGCACGGATCGCATGGAGTCCCGACCTCGGCATCACGCCCGTCGACCACGAGATCCGACGCGTCGCGGAGAGCGCCACCCTGGTCTGGCGTCGGCTCGGCGCTCACGTCGACGAAGCGCATCCCGATTTCACAGGATTGCTCGACATCGTCCTGGCCAGCCGCGGGTTCAGCATGGTCGCCCGTCACGAGGATAAATTGCCGAAGTGGCGCGAGGTCATGCAGGAGAACCTCGTGAAGAACATCGAGTACGGTCTCGGCCTGCGAGCCAGCGACGTCGGCCGGGCGGAGCGGGCGAGGAGCGAGCTCTGGGAGCGCGTCCGGACGTTCCAGGAACGCTACGACTTCATCGTCACCCCGACGACCGCGGTCGGGCCGTTCCCCGTCGAGATCCCGTACCCGCGCGAGATCAACGGCAGGCCGATGGCGAACTACATCCAGTGGGTCCTGCTCACCTACGCCTTCACGGTCGTCGGATTGCCGGCGATCTCGGTCCCCTGCGGTGTCACGCGGGAGGGCCTGCCCGTCGGGCTCCAGATCGTGGGCCGCTGGCGCGACGAAGCGAGCGTGCTACGCGCCGCCGCGGCGTTCGAGCAGGCCGCGCCGTGGGCCGATCGTCGCCCGCCCGTCCCGACAAATCGAGATCTGTAGGGCGGGGGCTCGTCCCCCGCCGTCGGTGGGCCGCACGGCGGCGGGGGACAAGCCCCCGCCCTACGAGTCGCGGACCGACCGGCCCCGCGCGAGCCACTGATGATCGGGGCGCCGGGCCACGCGCTCGGCGAGGAGCCGCTGGGCGCGCTCCGTGTCGCCGGCACGGAAGCACGCCTCGAGCAGCGTGTCGTGAAAGACGTCGCGCTGGGCCCGGCTGCCGCCGAGCTCGACGATGCGGGCGCGCAGCGGCTCCACCAGCTCGATGGTCCGGCGATACTCGCCGCGACCGAACGCTTGCACGCCTTCGACAAGCGGCAGCACGACGGGGCCGATGAGCCCGGTGCGATCCTTTGCCACGCGCTCACGCAGGAGCGTGACCTGACGCTCGGCGTTCGGCCAGTCACGTCCCCCCACGAGCGCCATCGCGACGTGGGCCACGTGGAACAGCAGGCCCAGGCGGGTCAGACGCTCGCGCGCGATGACGGTGAACGGCTGCCACCGCTGGCGCACGTCGAGCCCGCACAGCTCCAGACGCCACAGCAACGAGATCGAGTCGTGCAGGTCGCCGGCGATCGACGACGGCGCGCGCTCGAAGACGGTATGCGACAGGCGCAGGGCGCGATCGTAGTCCCCACGGGAGAGGTGCATGAGCGTCAGATGCCAGACGAGATGATTCTTGAACCATCCCAGGTGCTGGCAGGGATGGATCGCCGGCGGCAGTCGCGTCAGCCCCGTGTCGAACGCCGCCAGCTCGTAGAGTGCATGGGCGAAGGCGTGAACGGCCCACGCGTCGCGCGGGTTGCGCGTCAGCGCCGCGCGGGCCACGCGGACGGCCTCGTCGCAGCGGTCCGCCTGCTCCAGAGCGAACGCGTGCAGTCCCAGCACGAACGAGTCGCCCGCGTAGTGGCGCGTGAGACGGGTGGTGAGTGCGAGCATCTCGGGAAAACGGCCCTGCCAGAACCAGATGAAGTAGAGCCGCTGCAGCACGACGAGATCCCGCGGATAGGCTTCGAGGTGCTCGCCCATCACACGCTCGGCCTCGGCCGATTTGCCGCCGATCAGCAGCGCCAGCGACTCGACGTGACCGCGCTCGCGGGCACTCTGACCGCCGACCGCCGTCCTTGCCGCATCGATCGCCGCGCGCGCCTCATCGAACCGCTCCTCGAGGAAGAGACAGAGGCCGGCGCCGGCGTGGGCGAGCGCCAGTCCGGGGTCCTCGGCGGAGGCCGCGCGAAAGACGTCGAGCGCCTGCGCATCCCAGCCGAGAAAGCCGTGCACGGCCCGGTCGTAGGTCGCCAGCGCGGCCGCCGAGCCCGTGGTCACCGGCAGGTCGTAGCGATCCTTCACCGGACGCGCTCCGGCGTCCGCCGCTCCGTCAACGGACCCACGAGAAACTCCACGGCGCGACGCTCCGCCCACGAGGCGGAGCGCCAGGGCGGGCCCTCGACGAATCCCACGTGGCCCCCGCGCGGAACGAACTCCGCGACCACATCGGACGGCAACGCCTGCGGGTCGGGCAGCGACGCCTCGGGGACGAAGGGGTCGTCGAGCGCGTTGATCAGGAGCGTCGGCCGGCGGATCCGCGCGAGGTAGGGGCCGCTGCTGGCGCGCATCCAGTAATCACGCTCGTCGGCGAAGCCGTGCAGCGGCGCCGTGACCGCGCGATCGTACGCCCGGAAGGTCCGGGCCCGGCGAACGGCGTCGAGGTCGACGAAGCCGGGGAACTCCCGGGCCTTGTCCTGGACCTTCCGTCGCAGCGAGCGCATGAAGTTCTCCGTGTAGACGGCGCGCCGGAACCCCCGGTCGAGGGCCTCGGCGCACAGGGTGAGATCGAAGGGGACCGAGATCGCCACGGCCGCCGCCACCTGGCTCGGAGTATCGGTCTCGCACTCGCCGAGCCACTTGAGCAGCACGTTGCCGCCGATCGAGACCCCCACGACGCCCAGGCACACCTCGGGCTGGCGCTCGACGAGCAGGCCGACGACGGTGGCGAGATCCGCGGTGTCCCCCGAGTGGTAGAAGCGCGGGAGGCGATTCAGCTCACCGCTGCACGAGCGGAAGTTGAGCACGACGCCCCGCCAGCCCTGCGCGCGCACGTGGCGGAGCAGCCCGGTCACGTAGTGCGAGCGCGTCGAGCCCTCGAGGCCGTGAAGGACGAGGACGAGCGGTCCGGCCGCGGGGCCGTCCAGCCAGTCCAGATCCACGAAGTCACCGTCGGGTGTCGGGACCCGCTCACGCGCGAGCGGCAGTCGGCCGCGGCGCGCGAGCGGGCCCCATGCGGTCTGCAGGTGCCGGTTCCGGCACCACCACGGTGGGCGGAACGGGGACGCGGGCTACTCCTGCCCCTGGAGCAGGAGCTTGGCCACCTCCGAGGAGATCTCACGGGCCCGCTGCTCGAGCTGCGCCTCCGTGAGGTTGGCGATCGGATGCGGCATGGCCAGGAACTTGTACGTCGGCACGCCCCACTGCTCGGCCATCGCGCGGCCGGTCATCTCGAACACGTCGGTCACGATGGAAGCGGAGGGAACGCCGGCCTTCTCCAGGAGGATTCCGTCGAGCACACTGCCCGACGAGCACGACCCTCAATCGCCGACGCCCGCGACGACGACGTCGCAGGTCTTACGCACCTCCTCGATGATCTCCTCGTGCGCGGGGACGCTCGCGTTCTTCTTGCGCCACATCTTGGCGCTGGCGGCCCCGTACTCGTCGATCAGGATGTTGCCGATCTTCACGAGCAGGTTGTCCGAGTTGAACTTGGTGTTCTCGATCAGGGCGATACGCTTGCCCCGAAGCGAGTCCGGCCGCGCCGCGTACGCGATCGTCTGCGCGACGACGCCGGTGGTGGGATCGAGCAGCTCAACCATCGTGGCCTCCTTGAAGTCGTGCCTCGGATCTGGATTATACGCCGCGGCGCCGCACTTCCTTCGTCACCGCCTGTGAGTTGCGCTTGCTGCCCCATCCCGGGATGTAGGCGGAGAAGGCCCCGGCGCGGCCGCCGGCGGCGACGACGAGGATGTCGTCTGGCGACTCCACGAGCGGACGCATGCGCGTGTCGTCCCCGGACTGGACGGCGCCCGCCATGCGCTGGGTCCGCTTGAGATGGGCGTGCGTGTTCTGCGTGTGCTCGAAGAGGAAGCGCCGGATCTCGGGCTTGCCCCAGCCGCTGCCGGCGATCGTCCGCATGTGCTCGCCGGCGAGGACGACGGCGTAGTTCGGCTGGCCCATCACGCCGCCCGAGATCCGCATGTCGTCGGCGAGCGTGGTGAGCACGCCCTCGGCCGTGTTGGAGAGCTGGTTGTAGAACTGGTGGGGACCGTTGGCCGCCATGACCGTGACCGTGCTCTGCTCGGGGCGGAAGCCCCGCTCGACGTGCAACGGCGTCCACGGGCTCTCCGCCTCGTTCTCGGCGATCACGTACGAGAGCTTGCCGGGATGGCCGAGGGTGCCGCGGTCGAGCAGCCCCGGCATCGAGCCGCAGACATTGCGCATGACCAGCCGCACGGCGCGCCCGATGGTGGCGTTCGAGCGCCACCCGGGGCCGAAGAGGTTGTCGCCGGCATTGACGTCGAGGTCCCTGGCGATCGGGCCATTGACGATCATGAGCACGCCGGCCCCGCCCGTGGAGGTGCCCGGACCGTGGTAGCTCCACAGCGGATCGGCGATGCCCTCGACGGCGGCGACCACCACCGGCATGTACTCGGGCTTGCAGCCCGCCATCACCGCGTTGATCGCGACCTTCTCCGCCGTGATCGACACCGAGCGATGGGCGACGAAGCCAACCTCCTGCTTGGCCTCGAGCCGCGCGGCCTCGAGCATCGCCGCCACACGATCGACGGTGGGCGGAACCACGGGCAAGCCGTCGGTCCATCCCTGCTGGAAGCAAAATTCCACGGGGTCGACGGAGTCCGCCACCCGGTAGCGCTTGGATACGAGCTCGGTAGGCATCCTTGTTCCTCCTGGAAACGTCGGGGCGCCGGTCACGCTACCACCGCGACCTGCGGCCGGCAAGCGAATGGACGCACAGGTAGTGTCTCAGTTCGAACCCTGACTGCCCGTTCGCCGGGCGGGAGAGACGGGTGGGCCTTCGGAAACCCGATCGGTCCGGCTAGCAGTCCGCCTGAATGTCGGGAAGCGGTACGCCTGTCACGACGTACGACGACGGGTTTCCGAAGGCCCACCCGTCTCTCCCGCCCTCCCCGCGGCGCTCGGGCCGCGGAGTCGTGCAGCGAAGGACTCGCGTGGACTACCGACGATCACGGCCGACCTCAAGCCCGCGTGTCGTAGGAAGGTTGGG
>WNGF01001067.1_pt1 | contig 79930 bp, 74 predicted proteins | sample 5400641 | NCBI WGS metagenome assembly WNGF01 (sample SAMN13153371, study PRJNA577476) | soil metagenome | isolation source: 80 cm soil or saprolite under grassland replicate 2 | place: USA:California | collected 2016-06-15 | reverse complement strand
TGATCGTGGCCGACGTCTGGGAGTGGTTCCCCTTCGTGATGCTCATGCTGCTCGCCGCGCTCCAGATGCTGCCGAGCGAGCCGCTGGAAGCCGCGCGACTCGACGGGGCCTCCCGCTGGCAGGTCTTCCGCTACGTCACCGTGCCCCTCCTCAAGCCCGCCCTCGTCGTCGCCACGCTGTTCCGTCTCATCGACAGCGTCAAGGCCTTCCCGCACATCTTCATCATGACGGGCGGCGGCCCGGGGACGGCCACCGAGGTCACGAACTTCTACGCCTACCTGCAGGGCTTCTCCTACACCTACGTGGGTTACTCGAGCGCGATCATCGTGGTGATGCTGCTGGCCACGTTCGGGATGAGCCTCGGCGTGTTGTACGGGGCCGGGCGGGAGCACGATGTTGAATAGCCGCGGGGGCGCGTGGACGGCCTCCAGTACCGTGCTCCTCATGCTCGTCGTGCTGTTCCCGGTGCTGTTCATCGTGCAGATGTCGGTGCGCTCGGGCCTCGAGGCCTTTCGCATGCCGCCCGCCCTCGTCTTCAGCCCCACCCTGCAGAACTACATCGATCTCCTCGAGGGCAAGTTTGTCCGCTCGCTCATGAACAGCACGGTGACCGCCACCTCCACCACGGTGCTCGCGCTGCTGCTGGGGGTGCCCGCGGCCTATGCCTTCTCGCGGGCGCGCGTTCGCGCGCATGGGCTCGTCTCCCTGTGGACCTTGACCACGCGGATGGCGCCTCCCATCGCCTTCGGTATCCCCTTCTTCCTCATCTACAAGGATCTGGGCCTCATCGACACGCGGGTGGGACTCGTCGTCATCTACCTGACGTTCAACCTCTCTCTCGTGATCTGGATGATGCGGGCGTTCTTCGACGGCGTACCCCGCTCGCTGGAGGAGGCCGCCTACATCGACGGCGCCGGCGTCACCGCAGCCTTCCTCAGGATCGCGCTGCCGCTGTCGGCGCCCGGCCTGGCCACCACCGCCATCTTCACGTTCCTCTTCGCGTGGAACGACTTCTTCTACTCGCTGCTGCTCACGCGCAGCGAGGCGGTGACCGCGCCGGTGGCCATCGTGAACTTCATGAACTACGAGAGCTGGGAGTGGGGTAAGGTGGCGGCGGCCGCCACCATGATCATGCTGCCCGTGGTCGCGCTGTCGGTCGTGGTGCGCAAGTACCTCGTTCGCGGCCTCACGGCGGGCGCGCTGAAAGGCTAGGAGGCTCACTATGGAGCGCATCGGTCGTCGTCGCTTCCTTCGATCCACCGCCGTGGCCGCCGGGCTCGCCGCCTCGGGCGTCCGGCCCTCGCGCCCGCTCGCCCAGGCCGGCAGGCCCTATGCGGGCACCCGGCTCAAGGTCTCGCAGGTCTCGCACGCCTACGCGGACGCTCTGCTGGCGCGGCTGCCCGCCTTCGAGCAGCAAACGGGCATCAAGGTGGAGATCGACCAGATGTCGTTCCCCGTCCTGAACCAGCGCGAGGATCTCGAGCTGGCCAGCGGCTCCGGGGCCTACGACGTCATGCAGATGATCTTCATCCGCTCCGGCCGCTGGATCGCCGCGGGATGGGCCGAGCCGCTCAATCCCTTCATCGACGACGCCAAGCTCACCGACAAGGGCGCGCTCGACGTGGCCGACTTCGTGGCGGGGGCGACGGCACCGTTCAAGCGGGGGGACACGCTCTACGCGCTGCCGTGGCTCTCTGATAGCACGGTGGTCGGCTTCCGCGCGGATCTCTTCGAGAAAGCGGGCTACGCGAAGTTCCCGGAGACGTTCGAGGCGCTCCAGGAAGGGGCCGCGAAGATCCACACGCGCCAGACGGCCGGCTTCGTCACCCAGGACAACCTGCACTGGATCTTCCCGAACTGGCTCCTGTCCTACGGCGGGAGCTTCTTCGCCAATCCGCCGAGCGATCTCACGCCGACCTTCGACACGCCGGAGGCGCTGCGGGCGGCCGAGCTGTTCACGACGATGCTCAGCAAGTACTCGCCGCCCGGCGGCATCAAGCTCGATACCTCGGTGGCGCAGGCGATCATGCAGCAGGGCAAGGCGGCCTGTTACCTGGACGGATTGGGCAACACCCAGCACATCATCGACACGAAGAAGACCACGCTGGCGGACCGGATGGCCTTCACCCAGACGCCCCGCGGGCCCAAGGGCCACTATCCCCAGCTGGCCGTGCACGGCTACTTCATCAACAAGGCCTCGAAGAACAAGAATGCCGCCTGGGAGTTCATCAAGTGGGCCACGGGCAAGGACCAGATGCTGTGGAGCGCGCTCAACAAGGGCCACCTGGCGTGCACGCGCACCTCCGTGCTCGCCAATGCGGACGTGCGGCAGAAGTTCACGTGGCACGGCTCGGATCTGGCCGCCCTTCACCTGGCCGTGATGAAGCGCGCCGGGGAGGGTTACATGGCCTATCGCACGGTGCCCCAGTTCCCGCCCGTGGGCGACCGCGTGATCATCGCCATGACCTCGATCGCCTCGGGTCAGGCCAGCGTGGCCGACGGGATGAAATCGCTTCAGAAGGACGCCGAGGGGATCCTGGAGAAGGCCGGGATCAAGATCAACCGGAGGAGCTAGGCATGACCGAGCGCATGAGCATCCGACCCGTCTCCGCCGCCGTCGGCGCGCAGGTCCTCGATCTCGACCTCGCGGGCTCGCTGCCGGAGTCCACCATCGACGAGATCCGGCGCGCGCTGTTCGAGCACGGCGTGGTGTTCTTCCGGAACCAGAAGCTGACGCCGGAGCAGCACGTGGCCTTCGCGCGGCGCTTCGGCGAGATCAACGTCAATCGCTTCTTCAAGGCGGTGGACGGCTATCCCATGATCGCCGAGGTGCGCAAGGAGCCCGAGCAGAAGGGGAACATCGGCGGCAACTGGCACACCGACCACAGCTACGACCAGGCCCCGGCCATGGGATCGATCCTGTACGCCCGCGAGGTGCCGGAGACGGGCGGGGACACGCTGTTCGCGAGCATGTACGCGGCCTACGACGCGCTCTCCGACGGGCTCAAGCAGACGCTCGAGAGCTTGCAGGCCCTCCATTCGAGCCGCCACGTCTTCGGCGTCGAAGCATACGCGGGACGCGGAGATCTGAAGGGACGATACCTGAATCCCGAAGCGGCAGCGCAGGATGCCGTCCACCCTGTGGTCGTCCGTCATCCCGGCTCGGGGCGCAAGGCCCTCTATGTGAATGCCGGCTTCACCGTCCGTATCGCGGGGTGGACCGACGAGGAGTCACAGCCGCTCTTGCGGTTCCTCTACCAGCATGCGGCACGGCCGGAGTTCACCTACCGCTTCCAGTGGCGCGAGGGATCGATCGCGTTCTGGGACAACCGCTGCACGTGGCACTACGCGCTCAACGATTACCACGGTCAGCGCCGCCTGATGCACCGGATCACCGTCGAGGGCGTACCGCTCTGCTGAGGGCCGACCGCCCGAACCCCTGATCAGAGGTTCCGCGCGACGAGCCAGATGCCGAGCAGGCAGAGGAAGCCGAGCACGCCGGAGCAGTATCGCTGCCGGGAACTACCCAGGGTGCAAGGAGGAGCCGATGAGAAGACGTGCGTTCCTCAAGCAGACGGCTCGGGCGACAGCGGTGGCCGCGGTTGCGCTGCGCGCGCCGGCGGTGCTGGGCCAGGCCAAGCCCTTCGCGGGCGTGACCATCCACGGGGCCTCGTTCCAGCATGTCTTCCACAGCTACCTGAAGGAATACATCCCGGAGTTCGAAGAAAAGACCGGGATGAAGGTGGATTTCACGACCCAGGCCTTCCCGGTCTACAACCAGCGGGCCGACCTCGAGCTGTCGACCAAGGGCGGCGCGTGGGATTTCCTCAACGTGACCTTCATCTACTCCGGCCGCTGGATCGGGGCGGGCTGGATGACGCCGCTCGACGAGTTCATGAGCGACCGGAACCAGACGCCGCCCGAGTTCGACGCCAAGGACTTCGTGGCGGGCGCTCAGTCCTCGCTGCAGGATGCCAAGGGCGCCACCTATGGCTTCGCGTGGGAGGCAGGCGCCATGATCACGGGGGCGGCCCGCGGCGATCTCATCGAGAAGGCCGGGCTCAAGATGCCGGCCACCTTCGAGCAGCTCGGGCAGGTCTGCGAGGCGACGAACGGCAAGGACGGCGTGGCGGCCTTCGTCGCCGACAAGCTGCACCACTGGAACTGGATTCCCTATCTCATGGGGTTCGGCGGCCGCGTCTTCAAGGACCCACCGGGCAATCTCACGCCCGTGCTCGACAGCCCGCAGGCGGCCCAGGCAGCGGAGTACTACGCCAACCTGCTCGTGAAGTACGGTCCCCCCGGTCTGCTCTCCTACACCGATGATCAGGCCATGCGAGCCCAGCTCTCCGGGCGCGCCAACATCCGCACGCAGGCCATCGGCTGGATGACCCCGCTCGCCAAGCACGAGGAGAGCAAGGTGAAGAGCACGACCCGCTACGAGCTGATGCCCGCCGGCCCCGCCGGCCAGTTCCCCGGCTCCAACAGCCACGGCTTCGGGATCCCGCTCGGCGCCAAGAACAAGAAGGCGGCGTGGGCGTTCATCACGTGGGCCATGAGCAAGGACACGCTGCGGCGCATCTCGCTGGAGAAGGGCTACGCCGCCGTGTGCCGGCGCTCGATCATCGACGACCCCGCCTACCGCAAGGCGATGACCTTCAACGGCCAGGACGTGGCCGCCCTCTACCTCAAGGTGCTCGAGCTGGGCGGCAAGAGCGGGTACATGAAGTACCGCACGGTGCCCGTGTTCCCCCAGGTGGGCGACAAGATCAACAAGGCCATGGAGCGCATCGCCACCAAGCAGCAGAACGCCCGCGACGCGATGAAGCAGGCGCAGGCCGAGGCAGTCGAAGAGCTGAAGAGGGGCGGCATCAAGCTCGACGCCTGAGCCGCATGTCCACCATCGCGATGACCGGCCGCGCCCGGGCCCGCGCGGCGGGGCAGGGCCTGGCCGCGCTCGAGCGGCGCTTCCACTGGTGGTGCCTCGGCCCCACCCTGGGTGTCCTGGGCGTGGTGACCCTGCTCCCCACGCTCTATCTTCTCGCCACCAGCCTCACGCCTCTCAACCTGACGCAGCCGGCGACGCAGTGGGAGTTCTCGCGGCCCTTTCGCAACTATGCTTTTCTGCTGGACGACGGCCGCCTCCACGGATCGCTCTGGGTCCAAGCGAAGCTCTCGTTCTGGACGGTCAGCCTGCAGCTCCTGCTGGGCTTCGCGGTGGCCCTGCTGCTGAACCTGCGCTCTCGCACGCTGGAAGCGCTGCGCACGGTCTTCCTGATTCCCATGGTGCTGCCGCCCATCGTGGTGGCGATCATCTGGAAGGTGCTGTACACGCCGGACATCAGCCCCGTGCACTGGGCGATGGCAGCCCTCGGCTGGCCCCTACCCACGCTCATCACCCACCCGAGCTACGCGCTCGGCGCCATCATCGTCGCTGACATCTGGGAGTGGTTCCCGTTCACCATGCTGATGATTCTCGCGGGGCTCCAGGTGCTGCCCGAGGAGCAGGTCGACGCCGCGCGCATCGACGGCGCCGGCCCCTGGCAGCTCACCGTGTACGTGGTGCTGCCATTCCTGCGCGGCGTCCTCCTCGTAGCCGGCCTCTTCCGCTTGATCGACAGCATCAAGGCCTTCCCGCTCATCTTCATCCTGACCGACGGCGGCCCCGGCACCGTCACCGAGGTGACGAACTACTACTCCTACCTCCAGGCCTTCAACTTCTCGCAGCTCGGCTACTCGAGCGCGATCACGGTGATCCTCGTCTCCCTGACCGTGATCGCGAGCGCTTTCATCGTCCGCGCCGTCGGCTGGAGGACGTCCGGTGAGTAGGCGCGCGCGACGTGGTCGCTGGGAGCGCGTGGCCCTTCACGTTGCCGTGATCCTGCTTGTGCTCGCGGTGCTGGCGCCGTTCCTGTGGCTCCTGCAGATGTCCGTCAAGACGCAGGAGGAGATCTTCGCCTTCCCGCCGAAGCTCCTCTTCGCGCCCACCTTCGAGAACTACCGGGCGCTCTGGGACTCGACGTTCCGACGCTCGTTCGCCAACAGCGCCGCCGTGAGCGTGACCTCCACGGCCCTCGCCATGCTGCTCGGCGTGCCCGGCGCCTATGCGCTGTCGCGCGCGCGCTTTCGCGCCGCAGGCCAGCTCTCCCTGTGGGTCCTGGCCAGCCGTATGGCGCCACCCATCGCGTTCACCATCCCCTACTTCCTCGTCTACCGTCATCTGGGGCTCCTCGACACGCGGACCGGGCTCGTCCTCATCTACCTGACCTTCAATCTCTCGCTGGTCGTCTGGCTGATGCGTTCGTTCTTCGACGCCACGCCGCGGCTCCTGGAGGAGGCGGCCTGGATCGACGGGGCGGGCCTCCGCCAGGGCTTCCTGCGCATCGTGTTGCCCCTGTCGGCGCCGGGCCTGGCCGCCACGGCCATCCTCTGCTTCCTCTACGCGTGGAACGACTTCTTCTTCGCGCTCATCCTGACCCGCACGGCGGCGATGACCGCCCCTGTGGCCGTCGTCAACTTCATGAACTACGAGGGCTGGGAGTGGGGCAAGATCGCCGCCGGCGGCACGTTGGTGATGCTGCCCGTGCTCGTCTTTTCGTTCCTGGTCCGCAACTTCCTGGTGCGCGGGCTGACGGCGGGAGCGCTGAAGGGCTAGCTGCGCAGAGCATTGGAGACGGGACTGCGTAGGTCGGCTGAAACAAGACTGCGGATGACAAACTCTATTGCAGCTCGGCAGGCAGCCTGGAAATGACTGCCAAGTAGACCTCGCGAGCAGTCGCAAGGGCGTCCTCAGCTTCAGTGCGGGAAGGCTCTTCCATCTCGCCGGGGTACCGAAACTTCCACGCGTACTCGGTGAGCGGCACCGCCTAGTCGATGATCGGTCGCAGCGCCGGAACCACCGTGAGGCACTGTTCGCCAGGTTCCTCGAGGCTGTGCGTCTTGCGAAACGGGCGGTCGTGCCAGGTCAGGAAACCCTTCAGAGCCTTCTCGGCGGCCTGCTGGCAGCAGCGATAATACGGCCTTGCCAGCTTGTCAGGCCAGGGGGCGAGGGTGCCCAAGGCTTCGCGGCTGCTGGCCGCCACCTCGCGTCTGTGATATGCATGGGCGGCATCGGCATCGTGCCACGCATGGTAAGGCCGACGGGAGGAGTGCGAGGAGAATGGTCGAGGGGCTTCGAGATTTTCTGACACGGCTCGACGGGCGCGGCGAGCTGATCCGGATCCGGAAGGAAGTCGACCCGCGGTTCGAGGTGGCCGCCCTGATCCGCGACATCCAGCAGCGCCGCAACCAGCCCGTGCTGTTCGAGCGGGTGAAGGGCTCCGCGCTCCCGATCGTCAGCAACGTGTGCGGCAGCTACACCAGCGTGTCGGCGGCGCTGCGCGTGGAACCGCGCGAGCTGGCGCGCATCTGGGCGGAGCGGCTCACCCGCGCCGCGGCGGTCCCGCCGGTCGAGCCCGTGTCGAGCCAGTACCAGGTCTCGAGCCTCGGGCACCTGCCGATCTGCACGCACTGCGAGAAGGACGCGGGCCCGTACATCACGGCGGGCATCGTGGCAGCGCGGGATCTCGAGACGGGGCTGACGAACCTGTCGTATCACCGCATGCAGGTGATCGGCGATCGGGAGCTGCGACTTCGCCTGAGCCCCACCGGCCACCTGTTCGAGATGCAGCAGCGCGCGGAGCGGCTGGGCAAGGCGTTGCCGATGGCCGTGCTCGTCGGCGTCGCGCCCATCGTGATGCTGGCCGCTGCCGCGCGGACGAACCCGGGGCTGACGGAGATCGATCTTGCCGACGCCCTCGCGGGCGAGCCGTTCCCCCTGGTGCGCTGTCCCACGCTTGACCTGGCCGTGCCCGAGGCCGAGATCGTCATCGAGGGCGAGATGCTGGCGGGCGTCCGCCGCCCGGAGGGCCCGTTCGGCGAGTGGATGGACTACTACGTGCCCGTCATGGACAATCACGTGCTGGAGGTGCAGCACGTGTGGACGCGGCCCGACGCGATGTACTACGCGATCCACTCCGGCTCGGCCGAGGAGATCGTGCTCACCTCGCTGCCCATCAACGGCGACATCTACCAGGCCGTGAAGAAGTGGGTGCCGTCGGTCATCAACGTGGCGTGCTGGCCCATGATCCAGTTCTGCGTGATCCAGATGCAGAAGCAGTACGAGGGCCAGCCGCGCAAGGCGCTGCTGGCCGCCTTCGGCGCCGAGCTCACCCGGATCCTCTTCGCAGTGGTCGTCGACCCTGATGTCGACATCTACAACCCGAGCGACGTCATCTGGGCCATGACCACGCGCTGCCGTCCGGATCGCGACACCTTCACCATTCCCGACGTGCCCTCCTTTGGGCGCGATCCGCACCAGGTCCACTGGGGTCGCCTGGGCATCGACGCGACGGCGCCGCTCCAGTGGGCCGCGGAGTTCGAGCGGAAGAAGGTACCCGGCTCCGGCCAGATTCGATTCGAGGACTACCTATGATCAAGACCTTCGTGCTGCTCGTCCTCGCCCTGGTCTCCGTGGTCGCCGGCGCGCACCCCGCCCCTGCCGCCGGCGACGAGGTGACGCTGGCCCTCGACTGGATCGTCAATGGGACGCATGCCGGCTACTTCGTGGCGCAGGACAAGGGCTACTACGCCGGCAACAACCTCTCGGTCACGATCGCGCGCGGCTACGGCTCCGGCGACACCATCAAGCGGCTCGCCTCCGGCCGCGCCACCTTTGCGGTGGCGGACATGGGCGCCCTCGTCGGCGCGCGGGCCAACGAGGACGTGCCCGTGAAGGCCATCGCTACCGTCTACGGCAAGGCCGCGCTGGGCATGCTCTACCTGCAGGAATCCGGCATCAGGGGGCCGCGGGACCTCGAGGGCCGCACCCTCGGCAGGTCCGCGGCCGGCGCCACCGTGCTCATGCTGCCAGGATTTCTCAAGGCCAACGGGATCGATCGGCAAAAGATGAAGGAAGTTGTCATCGACGCCACGGCTTTCCTGCCCATGCTGCTCTCGCGCAAGGTCGACGCCGTCACCGAGCAGAGCATTCACTTGCCGCGGTTCCAGAAGGCGGCGGAGAAGCAGGGCCTTCACGTCGAGGCCATGCGCTTCTCCGATTTCGGCCTGGTGGCCTACGGCAACATGCTCATGACCACCGACGCCCTCATCAAGGACAAGCCCGATCTCGTGCGTCGCTTCACCCAGGCCACGGTGCGCGGGCTCGCCTACGCCTTCGAGAACCCACAGGAGGCGGCGGCCATTCTCCAGAAGCTGCACCGCGAGGTCGATCCGGAGTTCAGCAAGGAGGAGCTGCTGGCCACCCGCGAGCTGGCGTGGAGCGACGAGGCCAAGGCCAACGGCCTCGGCGCCATCAGCCGCGAGAAGATGACCTCCACGCGCGACGTGGTCACCTCGGCTCTGTCCCTCAAGCGCGTGATCCCGGTGGAAGAGCTCTATACCGTGCAGTTCCTGCCCCCGCGTTGACCCTGGCCTGGCCCGCCTACGAGCCGGAGACGCCGTGCCGGCCCTGATCGGGCTCGAGGGCGTGACGAAGCGGTTCACGACCCGGGCCGGCGATTCCGTCACCGCCGTCGACGGCGTCAGCCTGGAGATCGAGGCCGACGAGTTCGTGACCGTCGTCGGGGCCAGCGGGTGCGGCAAGAGCACGCTGCTGAAGCTCATCGGCGCTCTCCTCCCGCCCACCGAGGGGCGCGTGCTCCGCGGCGGCCGGCCGGTGCTGGGCCCTTCGCGCGACGTGGGCATCGTGTTCCAGAGCCCCGTCTTGCTGCCCTGGCGATCGGCGCTAGACAATGTGCTGTTTCCCATCGAGATCATGGGGTGGCCCGTCGGCAAGTACCGCGCCGAAGCCGATCGCCTCATCGAGCTGGTCAGGCTGCAGGGCTTCGAGCAGAGCCTCCCGCGGGAGCTGTCGGGGGGCATGCAGCAGCGCGTGTCGATCTGTCGCGCCCTCATCCACGATCCACCGCTCTTGCTGATGGACGAGCCCTTCGGCGCCCTCGATGCCATGACCCGCGAGGAGCTGGGTCTCGAGCTGCTGCGGGTCTGGAGCGAGCGCCGCAAGACCGTGGTGTTCGTCACCCACAGCATCGCGGAAGCGATCCTGCTCGCCGATCGGGTTGTTGTCATGACGCCGCGGCCCGGGCGCATCGTGACGACCGTGAGCATCGCGCTCCCCCGGCCGCGCACGCTCGACATGGAGTTCTCGGAGGAGTTCAAGGGCTACGCCAAGCTGGTGCGCGACGCCATCGGGTCGACGAAGGGGCCGCGGCCGTGAAGCCGCTGGCGGATTACGGGTTCCCGCTCGCCGTCATCGCCGGCCTCGTGGGGCTCTGGGAGGTGCTCTGTCGGACGGTGCGGATTCCCGTCTGGCTGCTCCCGGCGCCGAGCGCCATCGTGCGGGACACGTGGACCTGGGCCGACCGCATCCCCGGGCATCTGTGGGTGACCTTCTACGAGACGGTCGGCGGTTTCGCCGTCGCCGTCCTCGTCGGCGTGCCGCTGGCCATCGCCATCGTGTACTCACCGATCGTGCGCCGCGTCCTGTACCCCATCCTGCTCGTGGTGCAGTCCGTGCCGAAGGTCGCGCTGGCGCCGCTGTTCCTGATCTGGATCGGCTACGGCCCGAAGTCCAACATCCTGATCGCCGCCATCGTGGCCTTCTTCCCGATGGTGGTGAACACGGCCGCCGGCCTCGAATCCGTCGAGCCCGACCTGCTGCAGCTCACGCACGCGCTGCAGGCGAACGCGCTGAGGGTCTTCTGGAAGGTGCGCCTGCCCTGGGCGCTGCCGCACATCTTCAGCGGGATGAAGGTGGCCATGAGCCTGGCGGTGATCGGCGCAGTGGTGGGCGAGTTCGTCGGCTCCGACAAAGGGCTCGGCTACCTGATCTTGACGGCCTCGAGCAACATGAACACCGCGATCGTGTTCGGCGTGATGGCGGTACTCTCAGCGCTGGGGATGGTGGTGTTCGGGGCCGTGTGCCTGGCGGAGCGGCTGGCCTGCCCGTGGTACTTGCCGCCGGACGGTGGGGCGCCGTGAATCTGGACCGCTTCCGAGATGCGCAGGATGCTCCTCACGCCGGCTTCGCGGAGGCCCTGCGTGAGCTACAGGCCGGTCGGAAGACCGGCCACTGGATCTGGTACGTCTTCCCTCAGCTCGCGGGTCTGGGGCGATCGTCCACTGCCGTGTATTACGGCCTCGCCGGAGCGGAGGAAGCCGCCGACTACCTTCGCGATCGAGTGCTCGGCGAGCGGCTGGTCGCGGCGGCCGCGGCCGTGCGGACACACCTCGCCACCGCCCGTCCGGTACGCCTCGAGGAGCTGATGGGCTCGCGAATCGACGCCCTGAAGCTCGTCTCGTGCATGACGCTCTTCCGGCAGGTGGCGAACACGCTATCCGCCGTGGATCCTCGACCGCAGTTCGCTGCCATGGCCGAGCACGCCGACATCATTCTAGCCGCCGCGGCCACTCAGGGGTACGGCCGCTGCACCTATTCCGAGGAACACCTGCGCCGGCCGAGCACATGAACGCGGGCGTCGTCGGCTCCCTGCTGATCTATCCCAGAGGCACGGGCTGGTCCGAGTGATTGACGAATCGGGCCAGGATTACCTCTATCCAAGACATCTCTTCGTATCCATTGCGGTTCCGAAGCCTGCGCTGCGGGTATTCTCTCGATCGCGGTAGCTTCAACCCCCTTCAACTCTTCGTCGCCGGCGATCTTCGCCCCCTCACCCTACCCTCTCCTCCGACGGGGGAGAGGGATGTGAAGTGCAGGTGCGGCCCAGCTCGCCCCTTCTAGAGCTCGACCGTCATTCCATCGTGAGCGCATTCCTCCGGGATGGCGGCCGCGTGTGACAACATCTCGTCGCTCATGTGGGTGAGAATCACGCGCTTGGCGCTGAAGTCTCGCAGGTGCTCGACGAGCGCGGGATAGTTCAGGTGCCACTTGACCGGCTTCGCGTAGTAGTAGCATTCGGCGATGACGAGGTCCGCGCCCCGGGCCATCTCCGCCATGGCGTCCGTCCATTCGCCGTCGCCCGTGTACGCGATGACCTTGTCGCCCACTTCCACCCGAAGACACGTGGGGTTGGTCTGCCAGGTGTGCCTGGCCGCGTACGGGGTGACGCGGAGATTGCCCACGAGGCTCCGCTCTTCCACTTGCATCTCGAGGTAGTCGAGCGGGAACTTCGGCACCATCACCTCCGAGCCGGGGAAAAGCGCTTGCGCGATCGCACTCATCCTGGCGCGCAGGTCGCGAGGACCGGCGATGGTGAGCGCCCGACTCCGCCTGGCTCCGAGCATGGCGTCTACCAGCATGAACGGCACCCCACCGCAGTGATCGCCGTGCAGATGCGTGAGCAGGATGGCGTCGATGCTGTTGTGCTCGATCCCCTGCTGCTTCAAGGCGATCAGAGACGAGGTCCCGAAATCGATCGTGAAGCGCATGCCTCCGCCGTCGACCAGGATGCAGGTCTGAAAGCGACCCCCGCTTCCGAACGAGTCACCGGATCCCACGAACCGGACGCTGACAGGCATCGACGTCACTCCCCCTCTCCATGCGCGAGCTGCCGGCGGAGCTCGACCGCGAGCGCCACGTGGTCCGTGATGACGGCGTCCGCGCCGACGGTGAGCGCGATCCGGAGCTCGGCCGGGCGGTTCGGCGTGAAGACGTAGAGCGGGCGCGACGTCTCGGCCGCCGCCACGAGCACGGCGGCGGACAGGGCGCGCATCGCGGTCGCCAGGCCGGTGCCCGGCGGCAGCTCGCGCACCTGCCTCACTTCCTCGTCCGTCGCCGGCGGCCGGCGGAACGTGAGAAGCGCGAGAGCGCCCGGCACGCGGGCGGCGAGGTCGAGGGCGAAGGCGTGCTGGATCGAGAGCACCGCGCACCGGGTGCCGAGCGGCCGAACGATGTCCGCGACACGGCCGGCGAACCCGGGAAAGCGCTCCTCCCCGTGCTTGAAGTCGGCGACCAGTCGGACGCCCGCGGGCACCGCGGCCACCACCTCCTCGAGCGTCGGGATGCGCTCCCCCTCGAAGGCCGGCGCGAACCAGCGCCCGACGTCCAGCGCCCGCAGCGCGGCCAGATCGAGATCCCAGACCGCCGCGTCGACGCCGGCGGTGCGCGACAGACGGTCGTCGTGGTGGACGACCGGATGGCCGTCACGGCTCGGCAGCACGTCTACCTCGACGGCGTCGGCGCCCTCGCGCACGGCCATGCGCAGCGCGGCCAGCGTGTTCTCCGGCGCCACCGCGCTGCCGCATCGGTGCGCCACCACGAGCGGCCGCCGCACTATTTCACCCCGGTCGTCAGCGCCGTCGGCGACAGGTAGCGCTGGGCACCACGAGCGGCTTGCCCTCGAATCCCGGGCTCAGCGCCGCCCGCCAGTCGAACTTGGCGGCGGCGACGGCGCCCATGTCGGCGGCCGAGCCCCAGTACATCGCGGTCTTCTCGTTCACGAAATCCTGGATCGTCTGGAGAAACTCCGTCGGGCCCGTCCGGATCTGCGCGTAGCCGCGATCGATCAGGTCCCCCCAGACGCGCAGCCCCGCCACCGCGGACTCGCTGGCGCACGCGGCGCGCTTCATGTCGGGCGAGAGCATCTCGCCGCCGTTCGACCACGTCATCGCCTGGAAGAACCACCACTGGTTGATGGGCATGAACCCGAAGACCTTCGCGCCCGGCCCGCCCGGCCCCTCCTGCGTCAGCTTGGGGGCGATGGCCGCCAGCTCCGCCCAGGTCTTCGGCGGGCCCGCGATCCCCGCCTTCTGGAAGCGGTCGCGGTTCCAGTAGAGGATGGGCACGCTGCGGTTGAACGGGATGCCGTACGTCTTGTCCTCGCACGCCGTGTTGGTCAGCACGGGCAGGAAGTCTTCCTTGCGGTCGTGGCGACTCTTCGCCATCAGCTCGTCGAGCGGGACCAGAGCTGGCCGCCGACGCCGTACCAGAACGAGCTCTCCACCGGCGCCTGGGCGGCGGCGGGAGTCGCGAAGAGCAGGAGCAGTAAGGCCAGGAGGCACGACGCTGTACCCGCCATGAGGGAGTCTCCTTCGTTGGGGTGTCGGCTCCGTATCATACCCGACCGGGGGCCTCAGGGATGGGACAGAGGGGCTTCACATTCCGTTACACGCGACTCATACGCGCTTCGCACAGTGATCGCACACTTCAAACAAGATCGAGTTCGGGGAAGGGAGGTGACAGCGATGAAGCTCGGCACACTACGACGCCTCGTATCCGTCTTCCTGCTTCTCGGCGCCGTCACCGTCTCCATGACGGGCTGCCTGCTGGTGCCAATCCCGGTCGGCGGCGGCGGCGGCGGCGGCCACCACCACCACGGCCACTCGCACCGCTGGTAGGTCGAGGTCGCTTGGCTGGCGGGCGTCGAGAGCCATCTCGGCGCCCGCTATGCCGTCATCGGCTCACTCATTGCCGATCGGCACGCGGACATCGTCGGTGCTGATCTCCTGGCCGAACAGGTCAATCGCCGCGTGACCGACTTGCCGGGTGTCGTAGTAGGCGTAAGCGGCCACGCCGAGCGCGCCTGCTGCGGGGATGAAGCGCGCCGCCCCTTTCTCGAGCACGCGCCGCGTCGTCGTCACGCCGACCTTTGTCAGAAGGGATTCCAAGACGTGCAGCGTGATGCCGTTCACCACGACCCTCTCACCGACCCGGGTGGCCACGTCGCGTACCACCTGGGCGGCTGCGTGTCTGAAGAGGCACCACACCATCGACTCCCGCGAAAGGAATGCGGTCTGTCCATGCACGGCGGCGACGTCCGACACCAGCTGGGCTTGCACGCGCCATACCGCATAGAGGTCGGGAAGGACGGTCACCAGGCCAAGCGGCCCCGGTGGCAGGGCCAGGCTTCCTGAAATGGTCGCGGCTTTCAGAGCGGCCGTGGTGGTCAGCTTCCGCGCGTGCGTGGCCGCATCCACCACGCGATCCTCCGAGCTTGCGGGAATCCTGCTGATCAGCTCCAGGAGAGCGTTCCTCGTCCGCTGGACGAGACCATGATCGGGAATCGCGAGCTCGAAGTGTGACCGTTTCGCCATGGCTTTCTCCTCGAGATCGAGTGTACACGTGCGATCCATCTGGAAGCTTCTCGCCGCATCTGGATTGCTGAAGCCGAACTGGTCAACTCCGGGCCAGATACCGGAGACGCTCCAAGACCTTGACGAGACCCCACGTGTCCTGGTGGCAATAGCAGAGGAGGTCGCTCCGGAGCTGCGCCTTGGCTTCCGGCGTCAGCTCCTTTTCCTGGAACAGCAGCCGCTCGAGCTCCAGGCTGGCCGCCGCGCCGTCGCCGATCGCCAGGGTGTCATAGCGGAGCTCCGGCACCAGGGCCGGCAGGACACTCTTGAGGCTGAAGCTGCCGCCGAAATCCGGGTGATAGACATGATTGCGCACCACGGGGAGCAGGTCCACCAGCCGATCCGCGATCCGTTGAAGCGGCCCGGCCAGCGCCGGCAGGGCATCGGCCATCCGCTCGAGGCATCCGCGCTCGAATGCTGCGCTGTAGGCCACCACGCTGCCGCCGGGCTCACAGGCACGGATGAGCCGCTCGGCCAGCGCCGGCCGCGGATCGCCGGGCCCCTCGGCCAGCCACTCGTGGTGGGTGAGACGGCCGCTGGCATCCTCGACGTGGCAGCTGAACTGGACGGGCACGCTGTCGTAGGGATGGCACCCATTCCAGACTGGGATGGGCAAGCCGACGGTCTCGAGGTCCAGAAAGGCCAGGGGCGGTTCGAAGGCGCGGAGCGCCGCCGCAAGGCCGGCCTCGACGATCAAGTGCCCGGCCTGAACGGCCCGGCGCTGCCGGTCCTGGATGGCTCTGAGCGGGATCGTGTCGGGGAGATCGTGAATCGTCGTATATCCCTGCTCCTCGAGCAGCAAAGCGCGCCGCCCGGCGGCGTGCAGCGTGCTGACGTGATGGGGCGGGAGCGTCGGCCAGCAGCGGCCCATAAACGGACACTCGTAGGGCGTCCGACAGTGCTCACCAGGAGCCACGTCGGGGACCGGTCCGGCCAGCATCGCCAGCTGGTCCTGGATCACGCGGGGGGCCGCCTCGAGCGCATCGTGCGCCTCCTGCGTCACGTCCGTCCGGATGAACAGGTTGCTCAGGTCCGGATACGCACAGGCCCGGTTGAGGTGCATGATCTCCAACCGCGAGGCTTCGATTCCGCTTCGACGCAGCACGTGCGCCTGCACCGCCACATCAGCCAGGTGCTGCTCCTTCGCGCGCGTCGTGGACTTCACTTCGATGACGGTGGTGCTCTCTCTCCGGCGCTCCAGGATGTCCACCGAGACGAACACCTGGCTGGCACGGAAGGAGGCTTCATAGATGACGGGCGCCCCGCCCTGGAGGGCCGCTGCTGTGGCCGCAACGCGCTCGTCATAGGCGTTGTAGGGCAGGTCGATCAGCGTGCCGCCGGGCACGTAGGTGCGCGCCACCTCGCCGACGTGAGTGCCTTCGTCGAAGAGTGCCTGGAGGGCCTCGTCCGGCTCGAGCTCCGGCGCGGTCGGCTCGTGCACGGTCCACCAGAGCCGCTTGTGGCACTGGAGGCCCGCCATGACGCGGGACTTGGAGAGCCTGATCAGGCCCGGAGGCATGGGAGCAGCATAGCTTGGCTCGCTGGCTCACTCAGCCCGCAGTAACCGCAACCCATTCTGGGCTAAGCATGCTCGGCGTCCCACCATTCTGCCCGGCTCGCCGACGGTCGCGCCGACCGCAAGCCGCTGATACTACATCGATCGCTTCTGGCAATCGCATTGCATTCCGTGGTACATCCACACAGGCGGCCAGTACCTCTCAGAGGCGCCCACCCACGGGGCGCCTCTGGATTTGCGTCCGAGGAGAACGGCGAGGTTACGGGCCCGGGCCCGGACCGGGAGGGTTCCCCGTGAAGCGGGCAAGTAGTAGCACGGTGCTGGCGTTCCTGATGCTCCTGATTTTCGACAACTTCGCCTCCGCAGGCTCCAAACAACCCGTGGCCGTCGTCTCGACACTGTCCGGGGACGTTACCGTGGCTCGGGCCGGCGGCTCGATCCCTCTCAAGTTCAAAGATGAAACCTTCCCTGACGACATCATCAGGACCGCCGACCAGTCCGTCGTGCGGCTGCTGCTGCTGCGCGAGAAGGCTCTGATGACGGTTCAGCAGCGGTCCGTCCTGACCCTGGGTGAGGAGCAGGGAACCCTGACCGTGACGCTCAAGACAGGCCAGATCGGGTTGAGCGTGGCCGATCGGCGGCTGCGAGCGGGAACTCCTCTGCAGATCGAGACGCCCAATGTCCAGGCGGCGCTCGGCCACGGCAACGTCGTCCTGAATACCGACACGATCTCCAGCCGCGTCCAGACGACAGTCTACGTGGTGGACGGGTCCGTCGAAATTTCCTTACGGAGCACAGGGACGCAGCGATCCGTGAAGATCGAGGGCCCCCGAAAGTTGACGGTGGTGGGCAAGGCGTTGGGAACCGCGCGGACGCTTTCTGCGGCCGAGTCCACACAGCTTCTGGCAGAGCTCAGAGCCACGTCTCCGCAGCATCTGAACGCTCCTCGGGAGATCGAGGGTGTCATCGTGCGGCACGGAAGAGCCGAGGCGGCCAAGCAGGCACAGCTGGTGGCCAAGCAAGTAAAGCAAGGGTGTGGGTCCAGCCAGGCGCCAGAGAGTAGTTGCGATCGCTCACGGCCCGACACAAGAACCGGTTTCGACACGCGAAAAGGGGCCGGCCCGGACAGCGGAAATACGAATCCAGGACGCATTGGTGAAGACCCAGGCACCACTCCCATTCCCCAAGGTGGATCCACACTCAAGGTAGACCCCGCTTTCTCCCTAGTGGGCAAGCAGATCGGACAGGGCGGTGGCGGCGGCCGGCGGGACGAGGGGAGCATGCAGCGCCTGCTGCGGCCCGGCGCAGCACAACTGGTAATTCAGCCGCCCCCAGTCTCGCTGCAAAAGGTAGCCCCCAAGCCCACACCGTAAGGGCCATGGTGTGACCCAGTCAGGTTCTCCAAGGAGTCTTCGGCGACCGATGCCACCGGCAAGGATTGGCTCGGTCGGTGCGCGAGCAATGACCGCGTGGTTCTCGGTGCTTGCTGTCGGGCTATCGCTCGCGGTCGTGTCTGCGACTCCCGCGATCGGTGACACTGCTGAGGTGGGGCAGGACCCGCTGGGGCGAGCCGGTCGACTGAACGCGGAGGTTGTTCAGCACATCCGCGATGGCGACCATCGAGAAGGTCTTCCCAAGGCCCGAGAAGCGCTCAGGATCCGCGAGAAGGCGCTCGGTCCCATGCATCGCGACGTGGCCGAGAGCTTGAACAATCTCGGCGTGCTTCTCGAGTCCACCGCCGACTACGCAGGCGCGCGACCCCTCTTCGAACGGGCGATCGCCATCTGGGAAGCCGTCTTGGGTCCGAACCATCTGGACGTGGCCACGGGGGTGAACAACCTGGCCGGCCTCCACCGGCGGAACGGCGACTATGCCACCGCACGGCCGCTATACGAGCGTGCGCTGAGGATCCGCGAGTCAGCACTGGGTCCCGCGCACCCCAGCGTCGCAGAAAGCCTGAACAATCTGGCGGTGCTCCATGAAGCCATAGGTGAGTATCGGGTGGCGCGGCCGCTCTACGAGCGCGCACTCGCGATCTGGGAACAGGCGCTCGGGCCTGTCCACGCCGACGTTGCCACCGGGCTCAACAATTTGGGGTTGGTGCTGGAGGCTCTGGGTGATTTCGGCGCAGCGGGGCCTATGCTCGAGCGCGCCCTCCAGATCCGCAACCAGGTCCTTGGACCAATTCATCCTGACGTGGCGGCCAGCCTGAACAACCTCGGCCTGCTCCTATGGTCTACGGGCAACTATGAGGGCGCGCGACCTCTACTCGAGGAGTCCCTCGTGATGTCGGAGCAGATCTATGGCCCCAGCCATCCCGATGTGGCGACGGCCTACGGCCTGCTTGCCCAGTTCCTGCATTCGACGGGCGACTACGCGACCGCGCGCACCCTTCATGAACGAGCTCTGCAGATCCGAACACGCGTTCTCGGGCCGGCGCATCCCGATGTGGCCGGGAGCCTCAACGCCCTTGGGCAGCTCGTGCGGGACATGGGAGACCGCACCGCCGCCCGCCCGCTCTTCGAACGGGCACTCCTGGTGCGCGAACAAGCTCTGGGACCCGAGCATCCGGACGTGGCCGCCACGCTCAACTCGCTGGCCTATCTGCTTTATCTGGATGGCGACCACGCCGCCGCCGGGCAGCTCGCAGAGCGGGGGCTCCGGATCAGGGAGCAGGCCTTCGGCCTTCAGCATCCTGCCGTGGCCGCGAGCGCGATCAACAGTGCCGAGGTGCTCCTCGCCACCGGCGACCTCGCTGCCGCCCGGCTGCTCTACGAGAGGAGCTTGCAAATCGTCAGAGCCGTCCCGGCGCCAGAGTGGCGTCGGCGCGCCGCGCTGGGTCTCGGGCGGATTCACGAGACCGAGGGGCGCATCACGGAGGCGCTTTCGCTCTATGAAGAGGCCGTGACCACATCGGAGGGCCTCGCGGCACAGTTTGCCGGCGAGGTCCCTCGTCAGCAGTATCTGGAGGCTGACCGTCGGCTCGAGGCCTACGATGCCCTGGCCGCACTGCTGCTCAAGCTGCATCTGCAGGACCCATCGAGGGGATACGATCGACGGGCCTGGGCCGTGCTCGAAGCGAAGAAGGGGCGGGTAGCCGCGGAAGCGCTGGCCAGAGCGCGGCCGAAGCTCCAGGACGCTCGAGCCCGCGCCGGGGCGGAGAACGCGCGGGCCAAGCAGGATGAGGCGCTGGCGCTCGAGCATTCCCTGCTCGAGGAGCTGGCCAGGACCCCGAGCGAACAGCGCCCCGAGAGGATCCAGAGCCTCACGACGCTGCTGGCGCGCACCAAGAGCGAATACCTCAGCCAGGTCCACGCCCTGCTGGAACGGTATCCGCAGTACAAGACACAGTTCGTCGACCAGCAGATCGTCGATCCTCGGTCCCTCGCGAAGTTCGCCGATCGCCTTCCCGCGGGAACGCTCGCGGTCCAGTACTTCGCGGCGCCGGACGCTTTGTACATCTTCGTGGTCGCGGCGGGCGGCCGCTTCGAGGTGAAGCGCCAGGCCGTGGCCCAGGCGGAGCTCTACGGGCTGATCACGCGCTATCGCCGGCATCTCGATGAAGGAGCTCGCGTTCACCTCGCGTGGGAGGACAATGGATCGGAGATCTACCTGACCGAGGTAGCTCCGCTGAAGGCGATCACGCGAACGCTCTCGGAGCATCTGCTGGGTCCGATCGAGGCCGACCTGTCGGCGCATCGACAGCTGATCCTGATTCCCAACGACCTGCTGCTTCATCTGCCCATCCACGCGCTCATGCGCTCCGGGCCAGGGGGGACACCGCGCTTTCTGGCTCAGACGCACGTGATCAGCTACGTGACGCAGCTCGAGCTGACGGATCTCCTGAGTCCCGATCGCCGCCCTGCCTATGCCTCCTTGCTGGCGGTGGGCAACCCCGACGGCAGCCTGCCCCGAGCGAGCCAGGAGATCCAGCGGGTGAGGGCTATTCGCCCCGCCGTGACGATGCTCCAGGGACAGCAGGCCACGAAGGCCCGCTTTCTGCGCCTCGCGTCGCAATTCCAGGACCTGCACCTGGCCACCCACGGGGTGCTCGACCCGTCGACGCCGGAACACTCGTATCTCTTGATGGCCGGAGATGACGACGGAGACAGGCGACTCGGCATCGACCAGATCGCCGGGCTCACGTTCCGGAGCGGGCTGGCGATCCTGTCGGCGTGCGAGACGGCTGTGGGAGAGCGGGTACCCGGCGCGGCACTCATCACGCTGGCGGCCGCGTTCAGCCAGGCGGGCTCGAGGTCAATCGTCGCGTCGCTGTGGAAGGTCAACGACTCGGCGACGGCCGATCTCATGGTGGACTTTCATCGGTCCCTGCGGACCTTGGACCGCGCGGCCGCGCTCCAGCAGGCGCAGCTCACCATGATGCGCACGGCGGACGATCGGCATCCGTACTACTGGGCCGCCTTCATCTTGATCGGGGGGCGGTAGCCGCACCATCCTCCAGTGGGCGCATCAGAGCTTCAACAACGCGCGCTTCAGCAACCTCTCGCCGCATCTACCGAGGGAGCAGAGCGCTACGGCACGAACAGGCTCACGCAGTGGCCCGGCTGCGCCGGCGCCGGCGCGATGACACCGCCGCGCGGGACGCACTGCTCAGGTGGCAGCGGCGCCCGGTTCTCGACGTGGTCGACCAGGAGATCGAAGGCCCGCTGGGCATGGGGCTGGAGATACTCGAGCTGCAACGGGAAGAAGCTCTTGAAGCTATCGACGTGGTTCCCGTTCTGGATCTCGTAGAGGCGATACTGTGCGCTCCGCTGGTCGTTGTTCCCCTTCCGCGAGGCGGCCACCTTCGCCTGGTAGGCCCGCGCTTGGCGTTCGATGGGGAGGAGCGCATCCATGGTGCCGGCGATCGTCACCAGGGGCTTCTTGATCTTGCCCGTCGTGGCGAAGTCCGCGACGGCGTCCTCCACGTCCGACACGCCGACGCGCGCAGCGTAGTCATAGTTCTCGAGCCCGGCGCCGTAGGTGTTGTAGGTCGGGTCGAGCTTCTTCTGCCACTGGCAGGCCGTCACCTCCCAGAAGGCATTCGAGTAGACGGCCCAGAGCGACAATCCGCCGCTGACGATGTCGGGCGGGTAGCCCGCGGCGCGGATCGCCAGCGCTGCCGTGCTTGCCGGGTTGAAGCCCGACGCCACGTAAGCTGGGAAGTTCTTGAGCGCCGGGGGCAGATCGATGAGGATGTTCGGCCCCTGCGGGTCGACGAACGTTCCCTCCCAGTCGACGCCACCGTCGAAGAGGTTCGGCGCCTCCTCGATGGCCCGCCGCACCTGGTAGCCGCCGTTCGAGGTGCCCACGGCGTAGGCCCGGCCGGGGTGCTTCCCGTACTGCACCTTCAGCGTGTCGCGGGCCAGGCGCGCGGTCTCGAGGATGGCGTCATCCCACTCGGTGAACGACTTGGCCGGGTCGTTCACGAAGAAGTGCACGAAGGTGGTGGACGAGGGGTTCAGCCGGCAGCCCAGCGGATCGGCGGACGTCGTGAGTCGGAGGTTCAGGACCCGCTTGTTCTGCGACGCGTAGGCGTAACCTTTCTGCACGACATAGTCGCTCCAGGCGAAGTCCCCGTTGAACTCGCTCCGCGTACCGGAGGCGCCGGCGACGACGAGGCGGCCGTTCCACTCGTGAGGCAACCGGAGGACGAAACGGGCTTCCGCCGTCGGATCGTCGGCGAAGCGTCCCTGCACCTGGAGGCCCGGGACGGACCGCGTGATTGGGGTCCGGTCCGGCGGGTTGGGTGAGATGACGGCGCGATCGGTCCGCGGAGTGAACGCAAAGAACGGCAACCCGGGGAGCGAGTTGTCTGGCGGCGTGGTCGGGCCCAAGGGCGCGGCCAGCTCGTTGGCCGTGGTGAGATCCGGGCTCTCGAAACACACCACGTCAACAGCCTTCCCGCTGAGGAAGCCCAGAATCTCCGGGCATCCGGCCCAGACCGTGCCGGGCGCTACGCTCCAGAAGATGCCGACCAGAGCCGTGAGGACCGCGAGGCGTCGTCGCGTCATGATGACCTCCACGTTTGTTTCCGCGATCGCCGGGCGACATGCTCCGGCGCGGCGGCAGCGCACGAGACTACCATGGCAGACCGGCACGCTGAAGATGGGATACGCCGCCACATATCGATCCTGCCGGCAGGATAGGCACGCTGCCAAAGCCGGTCTGGTGCTAAGCTAGCGGGACAAAATGAAGGGTTCAACGCCGGTCTCGTCGCGAAGTCGCGCCGTGGCCCGCGAGCTACGGTCGGTGCTGAGGTCGCTGCGATGGCTGGTGTTCGTTGGGCTGTCTCCCCTGGCAGGGGTGCTATACATGGTCATCAACCGCCTGAGACGCAGGCTGAAGGAGCTGGCATGAAGCGGCCATCGATGGCAGGACTCGGCATGGGCATGGCGCTGGTGGTCGTCGGATTGCTCGCGACCGGTTGCGCCTCGATCGTCAAGGGCTCCGACCAGAAAGTCTCGTTCAAGTCGGAACCCTCCGAGGCGAAGGTCGTGATCACCGACGTCCGGCAGGGCAAGGAGATCCAGGTCGGATCGACCCCCTTCACCACCACCTTGAAGCGGGGCGCGGGCTACTTCAAGAAGGCCAAGTACAACGTGACATTCGAGAAGCCGGGCTACCAGACAGAAGCGATTCTGCTCGAAGGGACCCCGGGCGGCTGGTACATCGGCGGCAATCTGCTCTTCGGCGGCGGGATGGGATGGCTGATCGTCGACCCGGCGACCGGCGCGATGTGGACGCTGGAGCCCAATGACGTGAGCGTCACGCTGAAGAAGCACACTGCGCTCGGGCCGCGGGATGAGGGGCTGACGGTCGCGCTCCGGGCTGACCTCCCGGCGGAGCTCGCATCGAAGCTGAAGCCGGTGAACCTGGCCGCACCGCAGAGATGACACGGCAGCTCTGACGAAGCCTGCGTAGCGCGCCGGAGGCTCTTTCTGGCGTCGATGTCGGCAAAGGTCCCGCCGCCATCGACGCCGAGACGGGCTTATCTCCGCGTCACGTTCCCCTCCGCTCGCACCGCTCTCGCATCCACCTCCGGATCGACCGTCACCGCCTGCTCGACCCGGCTGAAGTCATTTCCCACCAGTCGAACCCTCGCCGTGTCGCCGCCACTGAGCCGCACCAGCGTCTTCGTTCCCGCGCGGGGACGGAGGCCGTGAAGCCTGCCGTCCCGCACCGAGCGTAACCAGAACACCGGTCCACCGTCTGCCGGCGCTGTCGCCTCGATCGCCCGCAGGTCAGTCTCGCGCACGTCGTCGAGGATGACCGCGGGCCGCGCGTCCGGCTGATCGACCTTCAGATCGAGCTGATCTATTCTCAGGCCCTTCACGTGTCTGCAATACAGGCCGTAGGCGGGCAGATCGCGGAACATGGTGGCGTCCGGATACTGCTTCTCGAGCTCCGGCACGTCACGCGACAGGAGCGCAGCCTTGCCGCCACCTTTGCCCGCGATCCGGATGTCTTTCAGGGAGACGTTCGAGATGGCATGGCCGGGTATCCCCATGATGGCCGACGGCCACATGGCGCCGGTGGCCACGATGTGAGCGATCGAGATGTCCTTCAGCTCTCCCGCGGCGGGACCATTCTGCCCCAGACCGCGCCTGCCCAGCCGAACGAACAGGGGCGCGCGAACACCGGCCATGGTGATCCCTGATACGCGGACCCGCTCCAGGCTGCCCCCGTCCACCGTCATGAGCGAGATGCCGGCGCTCGGCTGAGGCTTCCAGCCATCCGGATACGGCTTCCACCCATCGGACCGCGCGGAGATGGTGCAATCGCGGAACACGACGTTCCGGAAGTCCCCACTCGACTCGGTGCCCACCTTGAGCGCGTTGCGGACGTTGACGAGCGCGCAGCCGGTCACCAGCACGTTCTCCGTCGACCCGCGCACTCCAAGGGCGAAGCTCGCCTTGGCCGCGATCGCATCATCCCGGGACTCGATGCGGCAATCGGCAATCCGCACGTTCCGACAGCAGTCCGGATCGATCCCGTCGGAGTACCCGTTCCGGATCGTCACGCCCGCGATATCCACCTTGTCGCAGCCCAGAAGACTGATGTTGTAGTTGGGGGCGTTGTCGATGGTCAGGTCATGGATCTGGATATTGCGACACTGCTTGAGGGCGATCGGCTTCGGACCCCCGCGCTTCGTCCGGTTCCCCTCGATCCGGCCGGGTCCGAAAATGCCGACGTGCTGCAGCGCGCGTCCCCGGAGCAGGGCAAAGCTGAAATCCGAGGTCTCTCGGTCCGCAAAGGACTCGTAACCAAGCTCTTCATAGGGATCGAAATCCGCGTCGTCGGCGCTGGCGATCAAGCTTGCGCCGGCCGCGAGTCGAAGGGCGACGCGATCCCGTAGGCGAAGCGTGCCCGACACATACTCGCCCGGAGGAAAGTAGACCGTGCCACCCGATCGTCCCGCGGCGTCGATGGCGGCCTGGAGGGCGCCGGTGTCCTTGCTCCTGCCGGTGCCCCTTGCGCCATAGTCGCGCACATTGAGCTGGGCGGATTCGCCGGTGCCCCGGAGGACCCGCGAAAGCAGCAATGGGGCGATGAGCGCACCGCTGCTCCGCAGGAGAGCCCGCCTCGAAAGACTCATGTCAGGGTTCCTATCCAGCAAGTCGCGAGCCAGCCTCAACGTGCCGGGATCTCAGGTCTCGTGTCGCCAGATTCTAAGATCTATTCCGGAAATCGTCAGTCCCATGACACGATCTGGCGAGCCCGCCACGCGCGGGTTCTAGGGCAGGCGCCGCCACGTCGACGGCGCTGCGCGGCTTGCATTGGGACGCGAATTCTTCTATACAGGTGAACCGCCCGAGAGGACGAAGATCGATTGGCGGCGCTCCGGCGGTTCGCGAGCGCGAGATCGCCGGCCGCCACGAGGAGGATCGCATGACCCGACTACGCTTCCGCGCCGTGCCCCTGGGAGCCCTGTTCCTGCTGCTGCTCCTCGGCAGCGCCGCCCCGGCCCCGGCCGCGCCCGAGGGGACCTTGACGTACGCCGTGCACGTCACCCTGGCCGCCCGCTGGCTGGACCCCGCGGAGGCCGAGGGACTGATCACGCCGTTCATGGTGTACTACGCCATCCACGACGCGCTGGTGAAGCCCATGCCGGCAGGGGCCAATACGCCGAGCCTCGCCGAGTCGTGGAGCGCGTCCAGGGACGGGCTCAGCTACGAGTTCGTGCTCCGCAAGGGCGTCAAGTTCCACAATGGCGATCCCATCACGACAGAGGACGTGAAGTTCTCGTTCGACCGGTATAAGGGCGCGGCAGCCAAGCTCCTCAAGGACCGGGTGCGCGAAGTCCAGATCGTCGACCCCGGGCGTGTCCGCATTCACCTCAAGGAGCCGTGGCCGGACTTCATGACCTTCTACGGCACCTCGGCCACCGGCGCCGCGTGGATCGTGCCGAAGAAGTACGTGGACCGGGTCGGCGACGACGGCTTCAAGAAGGCCCCGATCGGAGCCGGGCCCTACAAGGTGGTGAGCTTCACGCCGGGCGTCGAGCTGGTCATGGAGGCCTTCGAGGGCTACTGGCGGAAGACGCCGTCGGTCAAGCGACTCGTCTTCCGCAGCATGCCCGAGGAAACCACGCGGGCCGCCGCGCTCAAGAAGGGCGACGTGGACATCGCTTATCTCCTGACCGGGCCCGTGGCCGACGACATCCGGAAGACGCCGGGGATGAAGCTCGTGGGCGCCAAGCCCCCCGGCGTGTTCTGGATCGACCTGCCGGACCAGTGGGATCCGAAATCGCCCTGGCATGACGTGCGCGTCCGCCAGGCGGCCCGCCTCGCCATCGATCGGAAGGCCATCAACCAGGCCGAGACGCTCGGCTTCTCGCTGCCGACGGGCAGCATCATCCCCCGGAGCTTCGAGTTCGCGCTGGCCTTCGAGCCGCCGGCCTATGATCCCGGCAAGGCGAAGAAGCTCCTGGCCGAGGCCGGCTATCCGAACGGCTTCGACGCCGGCGAGTTCTACCCGTTCCCGCCCTACGACTCCATGGGCGAGGCCCTGGCCGGCTATCTCCAGGCCGTGGGCATCCGGACGAGGATCCGGACCATGGAGCGCGCGTCGTTCCTCACGGCGTGGCGCGAGCACAAGCTCAAGGGGCTGATCGTGGGCATCACCGGCGCGTCGGGCAATGCGGCCACGCGGCTCGAGGCCTACGTGAGCAGGGGAGGCATCTACACCACCGGCGTGTTCCCGGAGGTGGAGGACCTCTTCCAGCGTCAGGCCCACGAGATGGACCGGGCGAAGCGGGAGACGATGGTCCACCAGATCCAGCAGATCCTCCACGACCGGGCGATGCAGATCCCGATCTACGAGCTGGCTTTCCTGTGGGGGGTGGGGCCCCGCGTGGAGGAGGCCGGCGTGGACCAGATCAAGGGCTTTGCGTACACGGGGCCCTACGAGGACCTGCGCGTGAGGAAGTAGCCCCGCCGGGCGGCATGCGTGCATAGGACGGGCGACGGGCCACAATCACCCCTCAGAGCCGACCGCCCCGGAGGCTGATGAACTCTCCGGTGAGGTAGTCGGGCGCCTCGGCGACGAGGAACCGCACCACGCGGGCGACCTCCTCAGGCCGGCCGAAGCGGCCGATGGGGAACTGGGCCAGCACGCGCTCGCGAGCCGCGGCATCGGGAGCGACCGCGTCCAGCATCTCGGTCTCGATGACCGACGGCAGCACCGCATTGACCGCGATGCCGTCGCGGGCCAGCTCGCGAGCCGCCTTGGCCGTGAGCGCGAGCACGCCCGCCTTGCTGGCCGCGTAGTGCGCGCCGATGGCCCCGCCCGTGCGGGCCGCGCCCGAGGAGATGTTCACGATCCGTCCCCCACCGGCCGCCTGCAGGCGAGGGATGGCTGCGCGCATGCAGAAGAACGCGCCGTCCAGGTTCACGGCCAGCGTGCGGCGCCAGCTCTCGTCGTCGATGTCGGTCAGGCGATCGAACCGACGGCCGATCCCGGCGTTGTTGACCAGGGCGTCGAGGCGACCGAACCGCTCGTCGACCGCGGCGAACATCCGCGTCACGGCCGCGGCGTCGCTGACGTCCGCCTGCAGGGCGACCGCCGTCCCACCCCGGGCGGTGATGGCGGCCGTCATGGCGTCGGCATCCCCCTGCCGCGCTGCGAAGTTGACCACGACGGCATACCCGGCCGCGGCGAGGGCCTCGGCGATGCTCCGGCCGATCCCGCGCGAGGCCCCGGTCACCAGCGCCACCTTGCTCACGGCCATGGCCCCCTGGTCGTCGCGCACCATCAGATCACTCCCTTTCTCCCGAGGGCCGCCAGGTCCTCGCGGCTCAGGCCCAGCCGGCCGCAATAGATCTCCTGGTTGTCGGCACCGGGCGTGACCGGTCCCAGGCTCTCGACCCGCCCCGGCGTGGCGCTGAGCTTGGGGACGATGCCGGCCATCGCCAGGAGCCCGCCCAGGGGGCTCGGAAACTCCACGATGTTCTCCCGGGCACGCACCTGTGGGTCCCGGAAGAGATCGCGCACGCTGTTGACCGGGCCGCAGGGCACCTCGGCAGCCTCCAGCCGCGCCAGCACCGAGCGCGCGTCGGCCCGGCCGACCCAGGCCTGGACGGTGGCGTCGAGCTCGTCGCGCCGGCGGACGCGCTCCCGCATGGTTCCGAACTCCGTGAGGAGATGCGGCTGCCCCATGGCGTCGGCCAGCCGCTCGAACATCCGGTCGTTGGTGCAGGCGATGGCGATCCAGCCGCCGTCGCCGGCCTGGTAGTGGTTGTGCGGCACCACGTATTCCGTCCCCGAGCCGATGCGCTCGCGCACGCGGCCCGCCGCCGCATAGACCGGGATCATCTCGTCGAGCATCCGCAGCAGGGGCTCGTAGAGGGCCACGTCCACCACCTGCCCCTCGCCCGTGCGCTGGCGGTGCTGGAGCGCGACCAGGGCGCCGAGCGCTCCCAGCGCTCCCGCCAGATAATCGGGGATCGTGGGTGTGCCGGGCGAGACCGGCGGCCGATCGGGGTGGCCAGAGATGTACGAGATGCCGCTCACGGCAGCGGCGATGCGACCGAAGCCGGGGCGCTCGCGGTACGGCCCCGTCTGGCCGAAGGCCGAGATCCGCACCATGACGAGGCCACGGTTCACGGCGTGGAGGTTCTCCCAGCCGAGGCTCCAGCGCTCCATGGTCCCGGGGCGGAAGTTCTCGGCCAGGATGTCGGAGTCCCCGGCCAGCCGCCGGATGAGCGCCTGCCCCTCGGGGGCGCGCAGGTTGCACGTGATCGACTTCTTGTTGCGCGACTCCACGAGCCACCAGTACGAGAGCCCGTCCGCCGCCGGCGTGCCGAGCCGGCGCAGGTCGTCGCCGCGCCCCGGCTGCTCCACCTTGATGACGCCGGCGCCGAACTCACCGAGCAGCGTGCAGCAGAACGGGGCGGCCACGAAGGTGGCGAGATCCAGGACCGTGAGCCCTTCCAGCGCTCGAGCCACGGTCACACCACGCTCACCGGGCAGCGCAAGGCTAGAGGACGCCTACGTTCCCTGGACGACGACGCGCGAGGCAAGCAGCGCGTCGATCTCCGCGGCGCCGTAGCCGGCCTCGCGCAGGATCTCCACCGAGTGTTTGCCCAGCTCGCCCTTGATCACGTCCGCCCCGAGATCGGCCATGATGGTCGTCGCCACCGGGCCCGCGATGAAGCTCGCCGCGTCGATGACGCGCACGCCGCCGAGCAGGAAATCGCCGCTACGGCTGTCCGCGATGGCATCCTCCTGCACATTGACGGCGGTTTCGGAGCACCCCGGCTGCGGGTGGCCGGACTATATCGGGTTGGCGCGGGGAGTCAAGCGGGAGGGCAAGCCCCTCCGAGCCGTCCGACCTCGCCGAAGCGAGACGCTCCGGCGGAGCACCGACAGGCGATCACCGGATCGTGGAAGCGAGGGCGCTGATCGAGTATCCTCGGGGGACCCAGGGGCGACAGAGCCCAGCGGCGACACAAGGGAGGAAGCCATGCCACGGGTGACAGGACTCGGACACGTCGGTATCTACGTGCGCGACCTCCCGCTGATGGTCGCGTTCTACCGGGACGTCATGGGCATGCAGGTCACCAAGCAGAACTGGCGTGCCGGCGCCGTGTTTCTGAGCGCGGATCCCGAGGCCGTCGACCACGAGATCGCGCTCATGCGCGGACGCCCCGACACTCCCGATCCCCACCTGATCCAGCAGATCTCGATGCGCGTCGCCAGTCTCGACCACCTCCGGGCCTTCCATCGGCGCCTGGTCGCCGAGGGCTACCGCATCGAAGGGGTCGTCAACCACGCCAGCGCCATCGGCTGCTATTTCTTCGACCCGGAAGGCACTCGCACCGAGGTGTTCTGGGTCACGGGCCGGCCCTGCTGGGTGCCCACCGCGAACCCGATCGACATCGAGCAACCCGACGAGGCGGTGCTGGCCGAAGTGGACCGTCTCTGGACGCAGCTCCGTCACGTGCCTCTTGGAGCCCGCATGACCGACGAAGCCGCGACGCTCGAGGTGGCCCCCCGAGCCTAGACGCCGAAGATCCCGGTTGCTCGAAACGCGGGAAAGGAGAAAGCCATGTCGCTGACTCTCGATCGCCGTACGTTCCTGGTCGGCACGACGCTGGCGGCGACGCTCCCGAGGCCGGCGCGGGCGCAGAGCAAGCCGGTCCGCATCGGCCTGCTCACCGTGAAGACCGGGCCGCTCGCCCAGGGCGGCAACCAGATGGAGCAGGGCACCATCCGCTTCCTCAAGGACAGGAACTACACGCTCGCCGGTCGCAAGGTCGAGCTGGTCGTCGCGGACACGGGCGGCAATCCCGCGGGCACCAAGACCAAGACCCAGGAGCTCGTCGAGCGCGACAAGGTCGACCTCATCTTCGGTCCGCTCGCCGCCTTCGAGCTGCTCGCCATCACCGACTACACCGCGCAGGCGAAGATGCCGCTGCTGAGCCTCGCCGCGGCGGAGGACATGACGCAGCGCCGGCCCAACCCGTATTTCATCCGGGCCTCCGCGACCTCGTCGCAAAACATGCATCCCCTGGCCGACTACGCCGCCAAGGAGCTGAAGTTCAAGCGGCTGATCACGATCGCCGACGATTTCGCGTTCGGTCACGAGCAGATGGCCGGCTTCCAGCGCGTCTTCGAGGACGCGGGTGGCCGGATCGTGAAGAAGCTGTGGCCACCGCTCGTCACCCCCGACTACACGCCCTATCTCGCGCAGATCAGCGGTGCCGACGCCGTTGTCCAGGGCTTCGCCGGATCCAACCCGCTGAAGTTCATGAAACAGTACACGGACGCGGGGCTCAAGCTGCCGGTGCTGGGCGGCGGGACGGCCGGGGACGATGCGTTGCTGAAATCCTTCGGCGACGAGTCGGTCGGCCTGATCTCGTGCTCGTTCTATTCGGGCGACGTCGACACCCCGAGCAACAGGCGGCTCGTCGATGGGATGGTGCGCGACTACGGCAACGTCCCCGGCCTGTACTCCGCCGGCCTCTACATCAACGGGATGGTCGCGGAGGCGGCGCTCGAGAAGCTCGGTGGAAAGACCGACGACCGGGAGGCGGTCAACAGGGCGCTCCGCGCCGTGTCGCTCACCGACACGCCGCGCGGACCGATCAGTTTCGACCGCTTCGGAAACGTCGTCGGCGCCTTCTACGTCCGGCGGTGCGAGCGCAAGGGCGACAAGCTCGTCAACACGACGATCAAGACCTACTCGAACGTGAGCCAGTTCTGGACGTATGACGAGAAGTGGTTTCTCTCGCAGCCCGTCTACTCGCGCGACTATCCGCCGCTGAAGGGCTGAGGCCGGAGCGAGCCGGCGCCGCGAGACGCGGATCGCCCATGAGCCTCTGGCTGGTGCTGGCCGTCAACAGCGTCACCCTGGGCGGCCTCCTCTTTCTCCTGTCTGCCGGGTTCTCGCTGATCTTCGGGCTCATGAAGATCCCGAACCTGACGCACGGCTCGTTCTTCATGCTGGGCGCGTACCTGGCCACCAGCCTCATCGCGCGCGGGCTCGACTTCTGGACGGCTGCGGTCGTCGCCGGATTGCTCGTCGCCGCGTGCGGCGGCATCATCGAGCGCCTCCTCCTCCGCCGGCTGCCCGGCGCGGAGCTCGCGCAGGTGCTGGTCACCCTGGGTCTGTCGTTCATGATCGCCGACGTGTGCCTCATGGTGTGGACGGGCGATCCGATCCGGATCGACACGCCAAAGGCGCTGCGCGGCGCGACCTCCGTGCTGGGTCTGGGCTTCCCCACGTATCGCCTCGCCATCAGCCTCATCGCCGTGATCTTCGCGGCGGCGCTGTGGGCCGTGCTCGACCGGACGCGGCTCGGCGCGATGATCCGCGCCGGCGTCGACGATCCGGCGATGGCGCGGGTGGCCGGCATCCGGGTCTCGCGACTCTTCACCTTCGTCTTCTGTCTGGGCGCGTGGCTCGCCGGCTTCGCCGGCGTCATCGGCGGGCCGATCCTCTCCGTCTATCCCGGGCTCGACCAGGAGATGCTGCCTCTGGCCCTCGTCGTGGTCATCCTCGGCGGCAGCGGCAGCCTGCTCGGCTCGCTCGTCGGCAGCCTCGTCGTCGGCTTTCTCTACAACTTCGGCCAGGCGATGTTTCCCGAGCTCGCCTACGTCGTGCTCTTCCTGCCGATGCTCATCGTCCTGGTGGTGCGGCCCCAGGGTCTCTTCGGACGGCAGGCGGTGTGAAGCGGCTCGCCCTCGCCGCCGCGCTCGTGCTCCTGGCGGCGATGCCGCTCTGGGTCGGCTCCACCTACTACGTCAACATCGCCAGCCAGATCCTGATCGCGGCCATCTTCGCCCTCGGCGTCAACGTGCTGGTCGGCTACGCCGGACTGGTCACGCTCGGCCATGCCGGACTGTTCGGCATCGCCGCCTATACCGCGGCGCGCCTCATGAACGGTGGCCACGGCCACGTCACGGTCGCCGCGGGAGCCCTGGCTGCGACGCTCATCGCCGCGGCGGTCTTTGCGGCGCTCGCGCTGCGCGGCATCGGGCTTGGCTTCATCATGATCACCCTGGCGCTCGGCCAGATCGTCTGGGGCGTCGCGTATCGCTGGATCAGCATCACCAACGGCGACAACGGCATCTCGATTCAGGGCCGGCCGAGCCCGCTCGGGCTGTCGCTCGCCTCGCCGCCGCGCTTCTACTGGGCCACGCTGGCCGTCTTCGTCGTCGTCGTGGTCTCGATGGCGATCTTCGTCGCCTCGCCGTTCGGCGCCAGCGTGCGCGGCGCCCGCGACCAGGCCCGGCGGATGAACGCCCTCGGCTACGACGTGTGGACGATTCAATTTCTCGCCTTCCTCCTGTCGGCCTTCTGGAGCGGCGTGGCCGGGCTGCTCTACCTCTATTACAACCAGTTCGTGAGCCCCCAGGTGGTGGCGCTCACCGCGTCGGCCGAGGCGCTGCTGATGGTGATCGCCGGCGGCTCGGCGACATTACTCGGCCCGATCGCCGGCGCGGCGCTGGTCGTCATGATGAAGAACGTGGCCAGCGCCTACATCGAGCGCTGGAACTTCGTCCTCGGCGCCATCTTCGTCGTCATCGTCATCTTCATGCCCGAAGGGCTGGTGCCGGGCACGGTGCGCCTGTGGCGCTGGGCGACGGGGGCGGCGCGCGGACGATGAGCGCCCTGGCGGTGCACAACCTCGAGAAGTCCTTCGGCGGTCTGCGCGTCACGGCCGCGGTGAGCCTGGCCGTCGAGGCCGGCGAGCGCCGCCTCATCATCGGCCCCAACGGCGCCGGCAAGACGACGCTCTTCAACCTCATCACCGGCGAGCTCCGGCCGCAGCGCGGCTCGATCACGCTCTTCGACCGCGACATCACCCGAGTCCCGAGCCACCGGCGGCCCCACCTCGGCATCGCCCGCACCTACCAGATCATCACGCTCTTCCAGGCCGAGACGCTGTTGCGCAACATCACCCTGTCGTTGCTCGGCCTGTCGCGTCTTCGCTGGAATCCCCTCATCAGGCTCGAGCGACAGGACGCCCTCATGGCCCGGGCGCGCGAGACGCTGGCGCAGGTCGGCCTCGACCACCTCGCCGAGCGGCCCCTCGCCCAGACGTCCTACGGCGAGCGCCGCCGCGCCGAGATCGCCATGGCGCTCGCCCAGAACCCCAGGGTCCTGCTGCTCGACGAGCCCTTCGCCGGGCTCTCGATCGACGAGCGGCGCGACGTGCTCAGGGTGGTCACCGGCATCCCGCGAGACGTGACCATCGTGATGATCGAGCACGACATGGACGTGGCGCTCGACTTCGCCGAGCGGATCACCGTCCTGCATTTCGGGAAGGTCGTCGTCGAGGGCACGCGCGGCGAGGTGGTCGCCCACCCGCGCACCAGGGAGATCTACCTTGGCGACTGACGCGCTCGTGCTGAGCGAGATCGACGCCTTCTACGGCGACAGCCACGTGCTGCACCGCATGTCGCTGCGGCTGGGCGAAGGCCGCCTCCTCGGCCTGCTCGGCCGCAACGGCGCCGGCAAGTCGACCTCGATGAACGTCACCGTCGGCCTGTTGCCGCCGCGGCACGGCGCGGTCACCGTCTACGGCAGGGTGGTCACCGGTCGCGTCCCCGAGGCCATCGCCGCGCAAGGTGTCGCGCTGGTACCGCAGGGGCGCCGCATCTTTCGCAGCCTCACGGTGCGCGAGAACCTCGCGGTGGCCGGGCGCAAGCCGCGCGGCCTGCCGATGCTCTGGACGCTCGAGGCCGTCTACGGCATCTTCCCGCGCCTCCGGGAGCGCCAGCGACAGATCGCCGGCTCTCTCTCCGGCGGCGAGCAGCAGATGCTTGCGATCGGCCGCGCGCTGATGTCCAACCCGCGCGTGCTCTTGATGGACGAGCCAACGGAAGGCTTGGCGCCGCAGATCGTCGCCGAGGTCATGGCGACCATCCGCCGCCTCAAGGAGCAGGGGCTCTCGATCGTGCTCGTCGAGCAGAACGCCAAGCTGGTGTTCGACGTCGCCGACGACATCGTGATCCTCAACAGCGGCCGCGTCGCGGTCGACGCGTCCGCTGCAGAGCTGAGGCGCGACGGCATCGACCTGCGCCAGCACCTGGGTATCTACTGACGGCGCCGCGTCCCTGCCCCCTCTCTGGCGCACCGGGGTGGTCAAGCGAACGAGTCCCGTGCTAGGCTGGGCCGCCGTCACGGATCTCGCCCAAGGGAGGCCCGCATGAGGTCGTTCCGCGTCGCCATGGGTGCACTCGTGGGGCTGGCTCTGGTCCTGCTCGCGCCTCGCCCGTCGGTCGCCGCCGACGCGATCCGTATCGGATACCTCGGGCCCCTTACCGGGATCTTCGCCCAGGCCGGCAAGGACATGCTCGACGGCCTCAAGCTGTCGCTGGAGCAGATCAACTACCAGGCGGGCGGCCGCAAGATCGAGCTGTTCGAGGAGGACACCGAGGGAAACTCGACCACGGCGATCGCGAAGTACAGGAAGCTCGTCAGCCACGACAAGATTCACGTCCTCACCGGCATCCTCCTCGTGAACGTGGGCAATACCCTGGTGCCGCTGATCGAGCGCGACCAGCTGCCCACGCTGTTCCTCACCACCCCCGACGACCTCACCAAGCGCAAGATCGCCAGGTGGATCCTGCGCTCGAACTTCTCGGCCAGTCAGATCATGCATCCGTTGGGCGATTACGCCGCCAGGACCCTCAAGTATCGCCGGATGGCCGCCATCGCCATGGACAACGGCTTCGGGCACGAGGAGATCGGCGGGTTCCAGCGGGTGTTCGAGGACAATGGCGGCAAGGTCGTCCAGAAGCTCTGGGTGCCGCTCAACGCGCTCGACTTCGCGCCGTACCTGTCCCAGCTCCAGCAGGACGTCGACGCCGTCTGCGCCGTCTTCGTGGCCGGCCAGGCCGTGCGCTTCGTCAAGCAGTACGGGGAATCTGGCCTGAAGACAAAGGTGCCTCTCATCGGTACCGGCATCATGACGGACGAGAGCGCGCTGCGCGGCATGGGCGACGAGGCGGCTGGCATCGTGGGCTCGCTCCTCTGGAGCCCGACGCTCCAGAATCCGGCCAACCAGACGTTCATGAAGCTGGCCGAGGCGAAATTCGGGAGAACGCCCGCCTACTTCCATACCGTCATGTACAGCTCGGGGCGCTGGATCGCCGAGGCCGCACGCTCCCTGCAGGGCCAGGTCGAGGACCGCGAGAAGCTCCTCGCCGCCATCCGCCGCGCCATCGAGACCACGCCCGATCCCCGGGGCCCCATCAGGCTCGACGAGTACGGCAACCCGACGGAGAACGTCTACATCGTGCGCGTGGACAAGGCGGCCGGCAAGCTCGTCAACACCGTCATCCACACCTATCCGCTGGTCTCGCAGTTCTGGACGTACAGGCCCGAAGAGTTTCTCAGGAGCCCAGCGTACACGCGCGATTATCCGCCGGCCAAGCCCTGACGCGCGGCCCCATGCGTTTCGAGTTCTTCTTCTGGCCGTACACGCCGGAGTACACGGCGCGCATGGCACGCCTCGGAGAAGAGCACGGCTTCGACATGGTCGGCATCGCCGACACGCCGGGCAACGCGATGGACCCGTGGGTCGCGATGACGCTGGCGGTCTCAGCCACGTCGCGCGTGCGGCTCGCCGCCTGCGTCACCAACCTGGTCAGCCGCCATCCGTCCATCACAGCGTCGGCGGCAGCGTCCGTGGACCTGGCGTCCGGCGGCCGGACCATTCTCGGCATAGGCGCGGGACATAGCGGGGTCGCCAATGTCGGGGGCGCCCCCGCGGGGGCCGGGGCATTGCGCGACGGCATCGGCTTTCTCAGATCGGCGCTGAGCGGCGAGCCGGCGTCGTGGCGGGGCGTCAGCACGCACCTGCCCTGGGTGCGGCGCGGCGTTCCCGTCTATGCGGCCGCTTCGGGACCCGCGGCTCTCCGGGCGGCCGGCGCCGTGGCCGACGGCGCCTTCGTGAACTACGGCCTTGGGCCCGACCACGTGAGCCATGCAAGGGGGCTGATCGAGGCGGGCGCCAAAGAGGCGGGACGGCCGGCGAGCGACGTCGACGTATGGTCCATCGCGTGCCTCGACGTGAGCGACCGCCGCGAGGCGGCTTTCGAGAAGCTCGGCAATATTCTCGGCTTCGTCGCCGCGTACATCCTGGGGCCCGACCCGGAAGGGCGTGGTGTTCCCCCCGACCTGGTCGCCCGCGTGCGGGAGCTACGCGCGACGTACACGACCCGACAGCAGGAGATGGACCCGACGCTGGTGAAGCGGCTCGGGCTGTTCGACTACCTTCGCGCGCGGCTGGCGATCACAGGGACGCCCGACGACTGTATCGGACAGGTGCGCGCAGCCGAGGCTGCGGGAGCGACCCAGCTCATGTTCACGGTGAGCCTCGCCGCCGATCCCGTGAGCAGCGTGGACCTCTTCGGTCGCGAGGTGCTGCCCGCGGTGACGCGTTGAGGCGAGGGGACACGAGTTGATCATCGACGTGCACGCTCATCTCTACCCTCGCGCGTTCATGGAGGAGATCGCCGCGCACGGTCCGCGCCACGGCGTGAGCCTCACCGGTGACACGCCGCCTGTCCTCTGCTTCGAGGGGATCGAGTTCTGGCGGTACCTGCCGGCCTTCCACGACGTCGCAGTGCGGCTCAAGGCCATGGACGACGCCCGCTGCGAGCGGCAGGTGCTGTCGCTCGGGCCGCCCATGGTTTACTGGGCCGACATCGAGCTGGGATCGCGGCTCAGCCGGATCTTCAACGAGGAGATCGCGCGCGTGGTGAAGGCGCATCCCGACCGCTTCGTCGGGTTCGCCGCGGTGCCGCTCCAGAACACGTCTCGCGCCCTCGGTGAGCTGGAGCGAGCGGTCGACGGGCTCGGCCTGCGCGGGGTGGCCATCGGCTCGAACATCGACGGCATGCAGCTCGACGATCCCCGGCTCGCGCCGTTCTGGGAGCGCGCGGAGACGCTCGACATTCCGGTCTTCATCCACCCGGTGAACCCTGCCGGCCACGCCAGGAGGCACGACTACCGCCTGGACCTCGCCATCGGCTTTCCCTTCGACACGACGGTCGCCGCCGCCCGGCTCGTCTACAGCGGAATCCTTGCGCGCCACCCGCGCCTGCGCGTCTGTCTCGCCCATCTCGGGGGCGCGCTGCCCTTCCTGCGTGAGCGGCTGGTGCTGGGCTGGGAGGTGGGACGCGAGGCCTTCGGCGCGTCCTACGGGATCACGGAGAGCCCGGAGAGGGGCCTCGAGCGCTTCTGGTTCGACGTCATCTCCTACTACGAGCCGGCGCTCCTGGCGGGCGTCGCCTGTGTGGGGGCGGATCGTCTCGTCATCGGCAGCGACGCGCCGTTCGCCGTAGGGAGCCTCGCGCGCTCGATCGCATCCATTCGCGACTTCGCGTTTTTGCCGCGGCGCGACCGAGAGCGGATCCTCGGCGTCAACGCGCGAGAGTTTCTCGACGGCGCGGGCTGACCGAGAGCGCCACTTTCAGCGCCGGGCGCTTCCGTTCCTGGCGTCGAGCTCCTCGCGGATGATGCTGCGGAGGTGTTGCCGCGTCGCGACCATGACCCACCGCCCGCCGAACCACACGCCCGCGATGCCGCCCAGGAGGAGCGTGCCCATCAGGGCCCACTGGTACTCCTCGCGGTGCAGGTATCCCTGCTCCTTGTGCTTGATGTCGCAGTCCTCGCGCACGCGCTCCACGTCGGGGAAGCCCGGGTGGATCCGGTTCGCGGCGCTCATGTTTCGGTAGGCGCGGTAGTGCAGGTCGCGGATGTAGAGATCGACACCATGGTTCCACAGCCGCGTGAACATGCTGTCGCCCTTGGGCGTCACGCCCGCCTTGCGGGCGGCTTCCTGGACGGTCTCGACGGGGATGAGGAAGTTGAAGCCCTGGACGACCTGGCTTCCCTGAAGCGAGGTGAACGTGGCCGCGCCGATGACCTGACCGCGGTCGTCGAAGACGGGGCCGCCGCTATTGCCCTGGATGATGGCGGCGTCGGTCTGAAGCACGCGCTGGCCGCCGATGTCTTCCTTGAAGCCCGAGATGCGGCCGGTCGTGATCGAGGGCTCGTATTGCGTGGCGCGGCTCAGCAGCTCGTGGGAGACGACGACGCCGGGATAGCCGATGACGAAGAGCGCCTGGCCCAGGTGCAGGTCGGTGCTGTGCCGGGCCAGCCGGACGACGGGCAGCTCCTTGTCCTCGATCTTCAGGATCGCCACGTCGCGGCCATGCTCCGTGCGGGAAATGCCGGAGGCATCCGTGGCGGTGGCGACGACCACGTAGGCGGGCGGGCTGTAGAACTTCACCTCCGCCGGATAGGACTTGCCGTTCGACAGGTGGACCTGGAGCGTCCGCTCGAGTGCGAGGCCGCCACGGTTCTCGGGGCTCGCCGCGAGCGCGCGGATGCGCTGCGTGTGCATCGCGCCGGACAAGCCGTCCAGCTCGGCGGCGCAGGCCGAGGCCACGGCGTTCTCGAGGAGCTCGGCCGCGAAGGCGCCGTCGGCGCCCTCCTGGTAGGGCTGGACCACGTGGCCGTTCGTCACGATCCAGCCGTCGGGGTGGATGATGGAACCGCTCCCGAGCTCGCCGATCGATCCGGGCCGGACGACGGCGGTCGATCCGTCGCTGCAGCGCACCGTCGCCGTCGCGCCGATGCGCACCATGATCATCACGACAGCCGGCTTGGCCCGGAAGACTGCGGACTGGAGCTCCGACTCCGTCGCGGCGTCCGGCGCGGCCGGAGTTCCGGCCACGAGGAGCCAGGCCGTGCCAGCGATCACGAGGGCGAGCGCTCTTGTCGTGATAGTCCTCTCCTTGATCTGCCCGCAGGCGACCACGGGGGCCGCCGCATCCCGCGGCATTATACCCTGGTCGAGACACTGCGGCTCCCGTACCCCACGACGGGGCACTGGGTCAAGTTGCGAGCCAGACGAGGCCCGAGGAAGCCAGCTTTGCCTAGCGTACCTGCTGTACGTTGAGCGTCGCTGGCGACCGAGAACGAAGTATGGCGAAGCACATTGGCCCAGTGCCCACCAGCCTGTCATTCGGTCGCCGTGGGCTCCATCATATTGCCGTAGCGGTGCACCATGCGGGCGATCGTCTGCTCGCGCAGGTACCAGCGCAGCTCGAGCCTCCCGGCGGCGAGGACAGGGGCATCGATGACCGGCACACCCGCCTCGTGGGCCGCGGCTCGCGCGCCGAGCGAGACCGGCTCGATCACGCGTAGTCGCTCGACGCCCTCCGGGGAGCGGAGACGCTCGATCAGCTCGGCCTCGCTTTCGGTCACGACCGCGACGGCCGCGTGCTCCGTGAGCCAGGGCCACGGGTCGCCTCGTGACAGGCTCACCGTCGGCGGAGCGCCGCAGGTCAGCGCCGCCAGCAGGACCTGCTGGAGCGCGAGCCGCCCGCCCGGCGAGGCGGCGCTCGCGCGCACGAGCACGCGCCGGCACGGCCGATAGCGGAACACGTTGTGCTCGCCCAGGATCCGACTCGGCTCGTGCTCGCGGCTGAAGTGGCCCTGCCAGGCCAGGGCGTAGCTGGCCGCGCTCGACCGCAGCTAGTTCGGGCCCCCGACCTTGGCGCCCGGTCCGACGGACGAAGCCTTCCAGCCGCCGAAGGGCTGGCGTCCGACCATGGCGCCGGTGATGGGGCGGTTGACGTAGAGATTGCCGGCCTCGAGCCGGCTGAGCCACCGCTCGATCTCGCGATCGTCGAGGCTTTGGATCCCGCTCGTGAGGCCGTACGGCGTGCCGTTGGCGAGGTCGATCGCCTCGTCCAGGTTCCCGGCGCGCATGAGGCCGAGCACGGGCCCGAAACACTCCGTCAGGTGGAAGAAGGACCCGCCGCGGATCCCGAGCTTGATCCCCGGTGACCAGAGGTGCTGGTGTGCCCCTACGCGACGCGGCTCGAGGAGCCACTCCTCTCCCTCGTCGAGCGTCGTGAGCGCGCGCCGCAGCGCCTCGCCCGGCGGCTGAGTCAGCGGGGTGATCCGTCTCGACGTCTCCCACGCGCTGCCGGCATCCAGGCTCGCCGCCGCATCCCGGAGCTGGCGGCGGAAGACGGCATCGTCGTACACCTCGGCCTCGCAGATCGCGAGGCTCGCCGCCGAGCACTTCTGTCCCTGGTGGCCGAAGGCCGAGCGGACCAGGTCGCGGACCGCCTGGTCCCGATCCGCCAGCGCGGTGACGATCATCGCGTTCTTGCCACTCGTCTCGCCGAACAGCGCCAGGTCCGGACGCCAGCTGAGGAAATGGCGCGCCGTCTCGGCCGAGCCCGTGAGGATCACCGCGTCCACGCGCGCGTCGCTGATGAGCGCGCGCCCGACGTCGTCGTCGGGACACGGCACGAACTGGAGCACCTCGCGCGGGATACCGGCGTCCCAGAGCGCCTTCGCCAGGTGCCAGCCGACGAGCACCGCCTCGGGGGCGGGCTTTAGAAGCACGCTGTTGCCCGCGGCGAGCGCGGCGAGCACGCCGCTGGCGGGAATGGACAGCGGGAAGTTCCACGGCGGGGCCACGACCACCACGCCCAGTGGCTCCATCCGGCAACCGCCGAGATCGCCGGCGGCCTCGAGGGCCCGCGGGTAGTAGCGGGCGAAGTCGATCGCCTCCGAGACCTCGGGGTCCGCCTCCGGCACGGTCTTGGCGCCGTCGACGATCATGGCGCCGATGAGGTCGCCGCGGCGGCGGGCGAGCACGGCCGCGGCCCTGTCGAGCAGCGCGCGGCGCTCCGCGGCCGGCCGGCCCGCCCAGATCGCCTGCGCCGCCCGCGCCACGTCCAGCGCGCGGCTCACGTGCCCGCGGTCGGCCAGCGCGTGACGATAGGCCACGCGCTCGGGGCGCGAGCGGTCGTGGCTCTCCGTCTCCTCCGCGCCCGCCGTCAGCTCGCCGCCGATCTGGAGAGGCACCGTCTCGGGCGCCCGGTCGCGCCAGCTTGTGATCACGGCGTCGATCCAGTCCCGGTTGGCGGCGACGGACCAGTCTGTGTCGGGCTCGTTCGCGAACCTCCTCACCCTGCCCTCTCCCCCGAGGGGGGAGAGGGATTCCAGACCATGGGCCTCGTCTCGCGCGTCCGGTCGGCTGGCCTCGGCCGCGCGGTCCTGCCCCTGCCGCGGGGTGTCCGACACCTGATCCACGATGTCGAAGGCGGCAAGGAACCGGTCGCGCTCGCGCTCCCAGGCCGCTGATCCCGGCTCGAGGCCGAACACGTGGCGGAGGAAGTTATCCTCCGCCGTGTTCTCGTCCAGGCGCCGCACGAGATACGCGATCGCGCTGTGGAAATCCTCGGCCCGCACCACCGGCGCGTAGAGCAGGAGGCCACCGGCCAACGCCTGCACGGCCCGCGCCTGGTGATTGGCCATGCCCTCCAGCATCTCGAACTCGATGAAGGGCTGGAGTGAGACAGGCCCCCTCACCCTGCCCTCTCCCCCGGTGGGGGAGAGGGATTCATGGGGATCGGACGCTCCCCCGAGGGGGGAGAAGAATTCAGGGTCTTCGCGGAGGAGGAGGCCGTAAGCCATGTCGAAGAGGTTGTGGGTGGCGATGCCGAGATGGACGGCGCGCGCGTGGTCGGGGCAACAGCCGTACTCGGCCATGCGCTTGAAGTTGGCGTCGACTTCCACTTTCGCAGTGTAGGGTGCCTGGGGCCAGCCGTGCACGGCGGCCTCGATCCGCTCCATCGCGAGGTTGGCGCCCTTGACGATGCGGAGCTTGATGGGCGCGCCCCCTCGTCCGCATCGCTCGATCGCCCAGGCGACGAGCGCGCGCTGGACCCGGTGAGACTCGGGCAGGTAGGCCTGGAGGACGACCCCCGCCGGCAGCGTAAGGAACTCGTCCTCCCCCAGCACCTCGCGAAACGCCGTGACCGTCAGGTCGAGGTCCCGGTGCTCCTCCATGTCGAGGTTGATGAACTTCGGCCTGAGGCGGCCGTCGGAGCGGCGGTACCGGTGCCGCAGCGCCTGCCGGTAGAGCACGCGCAGCCGCTCCTTCACGCGCTCGACGGTGTGGCGGAACGCCACCAGGTTGATCTGGCTGAAGACGGAGGAGACCTTGACCGAGATGTACTCGACGTCTTCGCGTGCCAGGAGGGCCAGGTAGGCGTCGAGCCGGCGCGCCGCTTCGCCCTCACCGAGGATCGCCTCGCCGAGCAGGTTGAGGTTCAGGCGAATGCCCGCGCGGCGCCGCTCGGCCAGGTATGGCCGGAGCTCCTCCTCCTCGCCGGGAAGAATCAGCGACTCGGTCTCGTGGCGGAGGCGGGCCACGATGGGCGGCACGATCACGCTCGGGAGATAGTGGCCCATGACCCCGCCGAGCATGAGCGCGACCCGCTCCCACCACTCCATGAACTGTGGCGCGCCGTAGCGCTCGAGCAGGTAGGCGAGCTGATCGGCGATGCGCTCCGGCCGGCGGCTCCGGAAAGCTTGATCCACGAGCGCGATGGTGAGCTCCTTGCCGCGCGGATCCTCCATCATGCGGGCGAGCCGGCGAGCCTGCGCCGTCTCGTCCGGAGTTTCCTGCGCTCGGGCTTCGCGCAACAGCGTCGCCGCCAGGTCGACGGCCCGGCCGGCGCGCTCTGTTCGGCGGGTCATGGCGGACAACACCCCCATCGCGCTGCCTGCGAGATCTGGTCAGCCCGTCGTCGTGGCCCGGCCGCGCCTGCTATGATCGGCCGGCGGCAGCGCCGGGCGGAGACTAGTGCCGGCCCAATTAACTTCGCCATACTTCGTTCTCGGTCGGCAGCAGCCCTCAACGTACACCCACGTACGCCTCGGGCTGCTGCCTCCCTCGGGCCTCGTCTGCCTCGTTATTTGGGTCGGCACTCTGGGGTCATGGGCGAGGTTTCGGCGAAACTCGTTGGAGTCCCACTAGCTGATCTCGCGAGCCAGGACGTCGAGCGGCACGGGCTTCACGGGTGGCCGAGGGGTGAACACACCAGCGGCCTCGACCGGGCGTCCCGTCGCCGCCGCCACAAGGTGGGCGAGCGCCGGACCGCACATGCGTCCCTGACAGCGTCCCATTCCGGCGCGCGTCCAGGCCTTCACCTCGTTGACGTGCGCGGCGCCGTCGCGGATGGCGGTCGTGGCCGCGCCCACCGTGATCTCCTCGCACCGGCAGAGCGTCGTGGCCTCGTCGGCCAGCGTGTAGATGCCGGGGCCGAAGCGGTAGAGCTCGTCCATGACGCGACGAAACCCGGCCAGGTGAAGCAGCCGGCCGCGCGCCCGGTTCCTCTCGCGCTCATACGCGCGCCCGGTCAGCCGGCCGAGACGGCGGGCCACGTTGAGGCCCGCGTAGTGCCCTTCCGCGAGCGCGACGGCCGAGCCGGCCACGCCGGCGCCGTCCCCGGCGACGAAGACGCCCGGCACCGTCGTCTCGAGATCGCGATCCCGGATTGGCACCCAGCCACCGAGGGCGCGCTCATAGCGATGCTCGCAGCCGCAGAGCCGGGACAGCTCTGGCGACGAGACGAAGCCATAGCCGACGACGATCGCGTCGACGTCGAACTCGCGCTCCGGTCCCGGCCGCGGCCGCCACTCTGCGTCGCAGGGGGCGATAACGGCGCCGGTGACGGCGTCCTTGCCGAGCGCGCGGCGGATCACGTGGCCCGCCAGGAACGGAACGCCCGCCCGCTGGATCTCCCGGCGGTAGCGGTAGCCCTGCTGGACGAAGTTCAGATGCGGCAGCATCCGGTGGGCATAGCGCCACAGCCCTCGCATGGGCGCGGCCTCGGCGATCGCGACCACCTCGGCTCCGCCTGACAGCAGATAATGCGCGACCACGAGGAGCAGCGGGCCGCTTCCGGCGACCAGCACGCGACGGCCCGGCAGCACGCGGTAGGCCTTCATCAGGTTCTGGGCACCGCCGGCCGTCACCACGCCGGGGAACGTCCAGCCTGGGAACGGCACCGGCCGATCGTACGCGCCCGGCGCCAGCACAAGCGTCCCGGCCTCGATGCGCTCGGTGCCGTCGCGCGTGGAGACGGCCAGGATCCGCTGATCGAAGACGCCCCAGACCACTGACTCGAGCTGCACCTCGACCGGGAGCGCACGGATCTCGTCGATGAGCCGGCGCCCGTCGAGCGTTTCCTTGCCGACAGCGCCGGCGGCCGGCGCGCGGAAGGTGGCGGGCATCTGGCGGTAGTACTGGCCGCCGAGCTCGGCGTTCTCGTCGACCAGCAGCACGCGCACGCCGTGGCGCGCCGCTGTCCGGGCGGCGGCCAGCCCGGCGGGTCCACCGCCGACGACGACACACTCCACGGTCCTCACGCGTCGGTCCTCCGCTCGGTCATGTCGCGCCGCCGCTCCACCCGGAGGCCGTCGCTGACGGCCGTCACGCACGCCCGGACGTTGCCGAGACCCTCGACGCCCACCAGACAGTCGTGGCAGATGCCCATGCCGCAGAAGTAGCCGCGCGGTTCTCCCGTGCGGGTCGTCCAGCGGGTTGCGCGGCGCCCGGACGCCAGGAGCGCGGCCGCGAGAGACTCGCCCTCATGCGCCTCGACCGCTTCACCGTCCACGAGGATCTGCACGCGCCGGCCGCGCTCGACGCCGTCCAGCATCCTGAGGTCACCGGTCCCTCTCACCCTCGTCACTCGAGCCCCTCCTGCGCGGCGCGGCGGATGCCGGCCGCATCGCGGCCGCCGAGCCCCATGCGATCGAGACCCCGCCCGGTACGCCAGTGGTCCACGCCGTGGACCCGCGAGGCGAGGTCGATGAGGCTCCGCATGAGCGGCGTCGCCACCCCGGCCGCTTCACCGAGGGCCGCGATCGGCACCAGGCCGCTCGGCACGTCCTCGCTCAGATACCGGCTTCCGAGCATCCCGGGGGCCTTCGACGCCTTGTAGACCGTCGCGTGGAGCGTCTGGATCGTCTCGTACAGCGTCGGCGCCTCGACCCGGTAGGTATCCTTGATCCACTGACGCAGCGGCGACGCCGACGCGGAGAGCGCGGCCGAGACGGCCATCCGCTCCCGGTCGAGATCCTCCATCACGCGGGCGACCGCCGGGCTCACCCCGTCCCGGTAGAACTCGAACTCGCCCTTGGTGCTCTCGATCCACCCCGCGTTCATGAGCATCGTCGGCACGTGCAGCATGGCGTTCATGTGGTTGAGGCTCGTCGCGAGCACGGTGGGCGCGGCCACGAACTGCGGGAAATCGGGCGCCAGGGCCGCCAGCACGGCCGCCGTGTCGCGGGCGGGCAGCGCCGCCACGCGGTTCTCGCCCTTCACGGTGTTCACCTGGGCGCGGCCGGGGTCCACCGTCTTGCTGCCGAAGCTGAAGCTCTCGATCTCGGCGATCCTCGGCCGCGCGCGCGCCCCGAGCGCCCGGAACGTCGCGGCGAATTCCAGCGCGCCGCCGGCCCCGCCTGGGTGGAGCACGATGGTCTGCCCGACCTCGACGTGCGGCGCGAGCGCCTGGGCCACGGCGTGGTGCGCGTCGCCGGGCACCACCACCATGACGAGGTGCGCGCCCCGGACGGCGGCGCCGAGATCGGTGGTGGCGAGCGCGATCTTGCCCCGGCCCTGGATCTTGCCGGCGACCTCGATGGCGCCCGCCCGCGCGACCGGCTCCACCACCTCAGGGTTCCGGTCCGTGACCCGGACCTCGTGTCCCCGGCTCGCGAGAAGGCCGGCCACGGCCAGGCCTCCGTTCCCTGCGCCCACCACGGCCACGATACCCATCAATGCGCCTCCATGGCTTTCGCCGTCTCGAATCGCTTGAGCCGGAATGCCTCGAGCGGAATTCGCGGAAGCCGACCGGTGACGAGGTCCGTGACCGCCTGCGCGGTGCCCGCGCCCCAGCAGATGCCGCGGTGACTGTGCCCGGTGGCCAGGCAGAAGCCACGCGGCTCGTCCATCATCTCGATGATCGGGCGGTGATCCGGGGTCATCGGCCGGAGGCCCGCCCAGCTCCGGATGACGTTCAGGCCACGCACGCCCGGGTAGCGATCAACCACCCCGCGGGTGAACGCGCTCATCGTGTCCAGCGTGACGTTCTTGTCGTAGCCCGCATGCTCGAGGATGCTTCCGATGATCACGTTGCCCCGGCGGGTCTGGCGGGCGGAGGGCGAAGCCCCCATCACGATGCGGTGGATGAACCGGGGCACGGGCTCGGTGATCAGGATTTGGCCGCGCCCGGGGCTCACCGGGATGGGGAGGCCGACCATCCGGCCCACGTCCGCCGCCCACGCGCCGGCCGCGTTCACCACGTACTCGCACGGGATGTCGCCGGCGCCGGTCCGCACCGAGCTGATGCGACCGCCTCCGACCTCGATGCTCTCGACGTTCGTGCCCAGCAGGAACGCCGTCTTGTGCCGGCGCGCGCCCTCCGCCAGGGCACGGCACAGCATGAGCGGGTTGAGCTGGCCGTTGAGCGGACAGAAGACCCCGCCGAGGATGCCGTCGGCGCGGAACGCGGGCTCGCACGCCTGCAGCCCCGCGGCGTCATGCCACTCCACCGGCACCCCATGCCGCCGGTACCCGTCGAACGCCGTCCGGATGAGGGCGAGCCGGTCCTCGGTCTGCGCGAACATGATGCCCCCACACCGCTCGTACTCGATGTCGATGCCCGTCTCGTCGCCCAGGGTCAGGTAGGCGTCGGCGCTCTGCATGGTGAGCGCGTACGACGGTCCGGGATCCGGCTCGTCGAGGGAATGCGCGGAGAACACGGTGACGAGCCCGACGTTCGCGCCGGAGGCCTCCTGGCCGACGCCGCGTCGGTCCACCACGGTGACCCGCAAGCCCGCCCTGGCCAGCTCGTACGCGGCCCCCATGCCGATCGCTCCCGCTCCGATCACGACCACGTCCACTCCCGGTAATCTCATCGATCGCTCCCCTCGGATGGCGCTACTTGTCGCTCAGCTCGAGCCGCGGATCGAGCGCGTCCCGGAGCCCGTCGCCGAGCATGTTGACGCCCAGGACGGTGACCATGATGGCCAGCCCGGGAAAGGTCGCGGCCCACCACGCATTCGCCAGGTACGCGCGTCCCTCGGCGAGCATCCGCCCCCAGGTGGGCGTCGGGGGCGGCACCGAGAGTCCCAGGAACGACAGCCCGGACTCCCAGACGATCACGCTCGCGACCCGAAGCGTGGCGAGAATGATGACGGGGGTCAGCACATTGGGCAGGATGTGCCGCAGCAGGAGCCGCCCGTGACCGCCCCCGAGCGCGCGGGCCGCCTCCACGAACTCCCGCTCCTTGAGCGAGAGAACCGTCCCGCGCACGACACGCGCGTAGATCACCCACCCGGCGACGCCGAACACGATGATGATCGTGCCGAACCCGCTTCCGACGGCCGCGATGATGGAGATGGCGAGCAGATAGAAGGGGAACGCGATCTGGACATCGGCGAAGAACAGGATCACACGCTCGGCGACGCCGCCGTAGAAGCCGGCCAGCAGGCCGAGGATCACGCCCAGGGTCGCCGAGATCGACACCGCGCTGAGCCCGACAATCGTGGAGATGCGCGAGCCGTAGATCACGCGGCTCAGGATGTCGCGGCCGACATGATCGGTTCCCAGCGGGTAGTCCCAGCGTCCGCCGTCGAGCCAGGCGGGCGGAAGCAGGCGCCGGTTGGGGTCGAGCGCGTACGGATCGGCGGGCGCCACCAGGGGCGCGGCTGCGCTGGCCAGGAGCACGAGGGCGACGATGATGCCGCCGACGACCGCTCCGCGGTGCGAGAGCAGCTTCCGGAGCACTCGCGGCTGGGTGGAGGCACCGGCGTCATCGGCGAGGCCGGCCCCCGGGGCCGGAGACCGCGGGGGCACGCCGGCGCGGTCGCCGCGTGGAGCAGCTACCGTCGCCGAGGCGTCAGGCAAAGCGTCGGATTCGCGGGTCGAGGAACCGGTAGGTCACATCGACGAAGAGGTTCACGCCGACGAAGATCATCGCCAGGACGAACACCGCCGCCTGCACCAGCGGGTAATCCCGCTGGAACACCGCCTGCACGACGAGCCGGCCGACGCCGGGCCACGCGAAGACGGTCTCGATCACCACCGTCCCGCCCAGCAGCTCACCGATCTGGAGGCCCACCACCGTGACGAGCGGGATCAGCGTGTTCCGCAGGGCATGCCGCCACACGACGAGCCGTTCCGGCAGCCCCTTGGCCCGCGCCGTGCGCACGTAGTCCTGACCGAGGACTTCGAGCATGCCGGAGCGGGTGAGTCGCGCGATCAGCGCCATGAGGTACGAGCCGAGCGCGAAGGCCGGCAGGATGAGCTGCAGCCAGGTGCCCCGACCGCCCGTGGGCACCAGGCGGAGGTGCACCGAGAAGATCAGGATGCCGACGATGCCCACCCAGAAGTTCGGCATGGAGAGTCCCAGCAGCGAGCCGCCCATCCCGAGGTAGTCGACGAACGAGCCCCGGCGGCGCGCCGTGGCGATCCCGACCGGAATCGCCACCAGCAGGGCCAGGGCCATACCGGCGGCCGCCAGCTCCATGGTGGCCGGCAGGCGTTCCAGCACGAGCCCCATGGACGGCTGCTGGTGGCGGAGCGACTGCCCGAAGTCCCCCTTGACCGCGCCGCCCAGGAACCGCACGTACTGGACGGCGAGCGAGTCGTTGAAGCCCATGCGATTGCGGAAGTCCTCGATCTGCTGGTGCGTGGCGTCCGCCGGCAGCATGAGCATCACCGGATCGCCCGACATCCGCATGAAGACGAAGCTCAGCATCGAGACGCCGAGCGCCACGGCCAGGGCGTGGACGACCGCGATCGCCAGGTAGCGCTTCATCGCGCGTGCTGTCGGGGTTCAGCTACCGCGCGACGTCGGCGTCGACGACCCGGATGAAGCTGTCCCAGGGCGCCTCCCACTTGACGCGCTGGCGCACGCCGAAGCCCGTCTTCTGCGTATAGAGGAAGACCCAGGGCGCGTCGTCGACGATGAACTTGTGGAACTGCTGGTACACCTTCCGGCGCTTGTTGACGTCGAACGTGCTCCGGCCGAGGTCCAGCAGCCGGTCCGCCTCGGCATTCTTGTAGTAATAGCCGCGGGCCTTGGAGTGGAAGAGGCTGTAGAGGTGGCGGTCCGGCTCGGGGTTCTCCGGCCAGGTGAAGAAGTAGACCTTGAACTCGCGGTTCTTGTACTTGTCGAATCCCGTCGCCCGCTCGAGCTGTTCGATCCTGGAGCGGATCCCGACCTGCTGGAGCTGGTAGGCGACAGTCTCGGCCACCTCCATGACGTTCGTCGTCCCCTCCGAGGCCGGATACGTGGAGATCACCGTCTCGAATCCGTTCGCGTATCCCGCCTCGGCCAGGAGCTTCCGGGCCAGGGCTGGGTCGTACTTGAACAGCGGCACGCTCTTGTCGTAGCCGAGCGAGGTCTTGAAGAACGGGCCGTTCATCCGCTCGGCCGTGCCGAGCAGCAGCTTATTGATGATCGTGTCCACGTCGACCGCATGGTTCATGGCGCGACGCACGCGCACGTCGTTGAAGGGCGGGTTGAAGGTATCCAGGCCGATGTAGAGCATCGTCCCGGTCTTGGCCGAGATCCGCGTCCCCTTGCCCTGCTGCAGGTCCTTCCAGCGGTCGGGCGGGACGGAGGTGATGATGTCCACCTCTCCGGTCTGCAGCGCCGCCACCCGCGCCGAGTCCTCGGGGATCGGCTTCCAGATCACGCGGTCGATGCGCGGCGCTCCCTTCCAGTGCTTGGGGTTGGCCTCGAGTACCAGCTCCTGGTCCTTCACCCACTTCACGACCTTGTACGGTCCGGTGCCGATGCCGGCCAGCCCGAACTTGGTGTCGCCCATCTGCTTGACGGCATCCGGCGGGACGATGGCCAGGTAGAGGCTCAGGATGTAGAGGACGGGCGCGTAGGGCTCCTTGGTGACGATGTCAACCGTGTAGTCGTCGACTATGCGGGCCTCCTTGATGGCGAGGAGGCGCGTGCCCATCGGCGCCTTCTGGTTCGGGTCGAGAAGCCGGTCCACGCTAAACTTCACCGCGCGGGCATTGAACGCCTCGCCGTTGTGGAAGGTCACCCCCTTCCGCAGGTTGAACCGCCATATCGTGGGCTCGATCTGCTTCCAGGAGACGGCGAGGTTCGGCACCGGCTCGTACTTCTCCGTGAAGTCCACCAGCGAGTCGAAGACGTTGAGGAGGATCGAGAGCGTCTCCTGAGCGCTGTGCATGTGGGGATCGAGCGTGACGGCGTCGGCGGCCTGCGAGACGACGAGCTGCTTGCCTGCCGCGGAAACGGGCCATGGCCCGGGCCAGCTCCACAGGACCGCGGCGCTGACCACCAGTGCGACGGCGATCCGGTCTCGTCTTCCGGCCATGGCGATCCTCCCTCTTGCCCGAGTGGATTCCCGGTTCAGGCGCTCCGCCGGCGCCGCGCCGGGAAGCGAGACGGGCATCTGCGATTCGACGCGAAGCGAGCCGACGCACCGGCCCCGCGCTCTCCGTCCTCCGACGATCGGAACGGCACAGTGCGGAGCCGCGACAGCGCGCGTCAATGATAGGAACTTGCCCCCAGCAAAGCAAGCCGGCCGTTACACCGCAGCAGGGAGTCAGCTCCGATGGATCCGCTCTTCCGGCACATCCACCCGCTTGACGCCCTTGAAGCTGAACAGGAGCTCGACCTTGTACACGGGCGGATCGGAGGACACCTGCTGCAGGATCGTCCCGAGAGCCTTCTGCACGTTCAGGCTGAACGAAACGCCCTGGATCGTGAGGCCAGAGAGGTCGACCGTCACCCGCTCGTTCGGCTGAAACATGGGCCCTCCCGGAGTCGACTCCGCAGGATCGCGTGATTCATGATATACCCGGCCGCGTGATCAGGCTCACGAGTCGACGTGGCAGCAGGGCTCGTGAAACCCAGAACGAGACGCCAGCACGATCCACGCTGAAGGGAGAACGCAGATGAGAGTCGTCGCACGCAAGCTCACGCAGGAGGAGGATGGCATTGCCGGCTACGGGGCGCACCCGGACGGCGCCGGCCAGCATCCCGGCGTCCTGCTGATCCACCACGCTCACGGCGTCACGGCCGACTACAAGATCGACGCGTACGCGCTCGCGACGCTCGGCTTCAACGTCCTCGTCCCCAGCCTGTTCAACATGTTCGGAGTTCCGGGCACGACGCACATCGGCCAGGGCGCCGACCTGCAGGCGAAGCATTCGGACGGCGAGTTTCTCGAGAAGATGGGCGAGGCCTGGCACTATCTCACGGGTCGCCTGCGGTCGGATCCGGCGCGAACGGCCGCCATCGGGCACTGCATGGGAGGCAGGCTGCTCATCCCCTTCGCGGCGGACAATCCCCAGCTGCGCGCGATCGTCCTCTACTACCCGTCCGTCCGCGACGAGCCCGAGACGCCGCACCGGCCTCGACACGCGTTCGCGCTCGCCAAGACCCTCCGGTGCGCCTCACTCGTGTTCTGCGGCGGCAAGGACTACATCGCGACACCCGCCATCCAGGGCCCGCTCTGGCAGAGCTTTCTCGCCAGCGGCCAGCTCGTGGAGTGGCACTTCTTCTCCGACGCCAACCACGGCTTCCGCCATCCCGATAACGACGGCTACCAGCCGCACTACGCCGACCTCGCGTGGCCGCTCGTGACCAGCTTCCTGGCACGCACGGTGTGATCCTCCTCACCCTGCCCTCTCCCCCGACGGGGGAGAGGGATAGGGTGAGGGGGCGGCGAGTCATGGTCAGGCGCGCTTCTTCCGCGCGCGGAGGTCGACGGCGCCGGGGCGTCGGCGGGGATCCTCGCCCCGGGGGAAGATCTGGGCCTTCTGCACTTTCTGGGTGCCGGTCGTGGGCAGTCGGTCGACGAAGAGGATCCAGCCTGGGGCCTTGAAGTAGGCGATCCGGCCCAGGCACCAGTCCGCGAGCTCTCCCGCCAGCCGCGCGCCGGCCGGCGCGCCAGGCATGGGCACCACGCAGGCCATGACCTCCTCCTCACGGATCTCGTCGGGCACGGCGAGCACCGCCACCTGGGCCACGGCCTCGTGGGCCTGCAGACACGCCTCGACCTCGGCCGCCGCGATATTCTCGCCGGAGCGGCGGATGATGTTCTTCTTGCGGTCGACGAAGTAGAGCATGCCGCCGGCGTCCTGGCGCACGACGTCGCCGGTGTGGAACCAGCCGCCGCGCCACGCCTCCTCGGTAGCGTCGGCATTCTTCAGATAGCCCGCGAAGAAGCCGTGCCGGGGCCCTTCCGGCCCGCTCCAGCGCACCACGAGCTCGCCCTCGGTGCCCGCGGGCAGCTCGCGGTCGCGCTCGTCGACGACGCGCGCCTTGAGTCCGCCGTGGGGCCGGCCGAACGCGCGCGTGTGGACCTCGCGCGGCTCGAAGCGATCGGCCAGGATGCGCCCCGTCTCGGTCATGCCCCACACCTCGACGAGGGGGAAGCCGAAACGCTTCTCGAAGGGCTCGTGGAGCTCGGGCTCGACGCCGGCGCCGACACCGAACTTGATGGCATGCCGGCGCTCCTCCGGCGCGGGCTCCTGGTTGAGGAGGAGCGGGGGCATCACGCCCAGGTAGTGGATGACGGTCGCGCGGGAGGCCGCCACTTCGGGCCACCAGCGGCGGGGGCTGAAGCGCTCGGGCAGGATGAGGCAGTTGGCGGTCAGGATGGCACAGGTCGCCGTCACCGCCTGGCAGTTCATGTGGAAGAGCGGCAGCGGGTTCATGATGCGCTCGCGCCCGTGCTCGATGGCGATCCGCCCGCCCAGGTCGCGGTACCAGGCTCCGGCGTGGAGGTAGTAGAGGTTGGTGAGGATGCAGCCCTTGGGCCGTCCGGTGGTGCCCGAGGTATAGAGGAGGCCGCACTCGGTGTCGAGCCCGGGAGCGCCCTTTCGCGGCGCCGTTCTTGCCCTCGGGAAAGCGGCGGGGAGCGCGTCGGCATCGATCACCGGCAGCGGCTTTTCTCGCTCTTGCGCCACCGCCTCCAGGGCGTCCATGCGGCCCGGGATCGTCACCGCCAGCTCCGCCTCGGAATGGTCCACCTGGTAGAGGAGCTCGTCGTGGCGATAGTCGGGATTGATCGGGACTACGCCGGCGCCGAGGGCGTTGAGGGCCAGATAGTGGAAGAAGAATTCCGGCCGGTTCTCGAAGAGGAGGCCCACGCGGTGGCCGTGGCCGTAGCCGGCGGCCGCGTAGCGCGAGAGCAAGGCCTGCGCCTCGGCGCGCACCTGCGCGTAGGTGTACTCCACGCCGCCCGGATGGTAGGCGCGGCCGGGGGACGGCGGCGCGCAGAGAAAGGCGTGGTCGGGCGCGATCGCCGCGGTGGCCATGAAGGCGTCGAAGACCGTGTCCATCAGAGCCGGCCGATGGCGTCACGCGTCTCGGGATCCACGACCCAAGTCTCCCCGCGCTCCTGCACGTTGTCAACGTCGCTGCGCGGACACAGAAGTGAGGACGAGCTGACGTGTCGCTCAGGACGCGCGCGTCGATGCCTGTGCTCCGCGCGATTGGCGTCCGGCGAGTTCGAAAGATGCCGTATGCTACCGGGCGGCCCAGTTTACCGCCAACGACGTGATCGACCTCGTGAGCGGGTGAGACCAACTTTGACGCGGAGGGTGTCATGCCGACGATCTGGCGCGTGTATAGCGGGTCCAACGGGCAGTCGCACCTCGCGCGGGAAACCCTGCCGATGAAGCCATTCACGGATACGGAGGGCGCTCACGGGGAGACCTCGCCGGCGCAGGCAGCGGGGAGCATCGCCTTTCGCCTCGCGCCGCCAGGCTACATGCTCGGATGGCACTGCGCGCCCCGCCGGCAGTATTCGATCTCGCTCTCGGGGACCGCCGAGATCGAGGCCGGCGATGGCACGGTGGCGCGGATCGGGCCGGGGGACGTGGTCCTCGCCGAAGACCTGACCGGGCAGGGGCACATCACGCGCGTGATCGGGAAGGAGCCGCGCTTCTACGCGATCGTGCCCCTGGCGGACGGGGAGCCGCGGCGATGATCGCCGGCAGCCGCATCGAGATCGACGGCAGGCGCTGCATCCAGCCCGCGCGACCGTCGCCCCCTCGCTATCCTCTCCCCGATGGGAGAGGGATGCGGGATCCAGTTTGACCCGTTCAGGTCGATCTGGCAGGATCGCTCCCACGATGCGTCTGTCTCCGGCGAGACGTGTCCTCGGTATCGTGCCGCTCTAGGCCGGACTATGCGTGAACAGACGCCCACCCTTACCCCGACCCTTTCCCTCTCCGAGCGAGACGGAGCCGTTTCGATCCCCTCGCCCCCTTCGGGGGCGAGGGACAGGGTGAGGGGGCGCCTACGCATTGCGCCCGTCCGGATCATCCATCCCGATGGGCAGAGCGCTGACATGTGACGGGCGAACCGAAAGGGGTAGAATCCGGGCAACCGCGGGCACGGTGGGCTGATCCTGACGACGGAGGGCGGAATGATTACTGTTGCTGGCATCTCGGGAAACGATGCGGACGTCGCTCGTAGCCTGCTCGAAAGCGCGGCCGCGATGGCCGTGTCCACCGGTGCGCGCGCCGCCACCTCGGGCGCCAGACGGGTCGGCAACCTCGAAGCGTGGAGCTTCCAGCGGGTCGAGGACGTCGAGTCGGTCCTCGCGCTGCTCGAGGGCTACCGGCGGCACGAGAACCCCGCCCCGGACCGGATCCACGCGGTCGATCGGCTCATCGCGAAACTGACGGCGGCGCTCGGCGCCTAGGGCAGCGCGCTCTTCGCCCGTTACGACGAGACCACCGGGAGGAGGCTCTTCATGCGCAGGCAGATCCATGTGCTCACCGTTGCGGCACTTGCACTGCTGGCCGGGCTCATCGCGGCGCCGCCGGGCACGATCGAGGCGCAGCCCAGGCGTGGGGGCACGCTCGTCATGCTGGTACAGCCCGAGCCGCCCACGCTGGCCTCCTATCTCTCCACGTCGGGGCCGATCGGGCAGGTCATGGCCAAGGTCTACGACGGGCTGCTCGAGTACGACTTCAACCTGAACCCCCTGCCGAGCCTCGCCGAGTCCTGGCAGGGGGCGGCCGACGGCAAGAGCATCACGTTCAAGCTGCGCCGCGGCGTGCGCTTCCACGACGGCAAGCCTTTCACGAGCGCGGACGTCAGGTTCTCCGTCCTGGAGGTGCTGAAGAAGGTCCACCCGCGGGGAGCCAACACCTTCCGGGCGCTGACGGACATCGAGACGCCCGACGAGGCGACGGTCCTCTTCAAGCTCGACCAGCCGGCGCCCTACATCCTGCGGGCGCTCTCGGGTTACGAGTCGCCCATGCTGCCCAAGCACCTCTTCGAGGGGCAGGATCCGAAGAACGCCCCCAATGCCAACAAGCCCGTGGGCACCGGACCCTTCAAGTTCGTGGAATGGGACAAGGGGCAGTTCATCCGGCTCGACCGCAACGACCAGTACTGGAAGCCCGGGCAGCCGTACCTCGACCGCATCGTGGCGCGCTTCATCCCGGATCCCTCGACGCGCTCGGCCGCGATGGAAAAGGGCGAGGTGCACTTCGCCGCCTTCGACGCCATCCCCTTCGTGGACGTGAACCGCCTGAAGGCCCTGCCTCACATCGCGACCACGCTCGAGGGCTATTCGATGGTCAATCCGATCACGCTGCTCGAGATGAACGGCAAGCGCCCGCCCCTCGACAAGAAGGAGGTCCGCCAGGCCATCGCCTATGCGGTGGACCGGAAGTTCATCATCGACAATATCTGGTTCGGCTTCGGGCGGCCGGGCACCGGTCCCTTGAACGCCAACTTCGCCAAGACGGGGCTCTACACCAGCGAGGTGCGTCGCTACGACGCCCCCGACCGGATCGAGCGGGCCAACAGGCTCCTGGACGCGGCCGGGCTCAAGCGCGGCGCCGACGGCATGCGCTTCAAGATCACGCATGACATCCTGCCCTATGGCGAGCAGTGGCAGCGCCTCGGGGAGTACATCAAGCAGGCGCTCGGCCAGGTCGGGATCGACGTGACGCTCCGACACGAGGACGTGCCCACCTGGCTCAAGCGCATCTTCACCAACTACGACTTCGACCTGACCTCGGACTTCTACTACAACCTGGCCGATCCCGTGCTGGGCGTGCACCGGCAGTACCTGACGGACCAGATCCGCCAGGGCACGGTCTTCGTCAACAGCACGCGCTACAGCAATCCACGCGTGGACGACCTGCTGAAGTCCGCGACGATCGAGGCCAACCCGGGCAAGCGCACGGCGCTCTACAAGGAGTTCCAGAAGATCGTCGTCGAGGACAGCCCCATCGTCTGGCTCTTCGACATGCAGTTCGTCAACATGTCCAACAACCGCTTCCAGGACATCATCACGAGCCCGCTCGGCGTCTACGGCAGCTTCGACCGGGCGTGGCAGAAGCCGTAGCGCGGCCGCGGGCCGCCGGCTCCCGCGCGCGGAGCCGGCGGCGCTTCCGATGAGCCCCCGCATCCGGTACGTCGGCCGTCGGCTCCTCCTGGCCGTCCCGATCGTCCTGGCCATCGTCGTCCTGAACTTCTTCCTGCTGCACCTGGCGCCGGGCGACGCCGCCACGGTGCTGGCGGGCGAGGCGGGCTCGGCCACGCCCGAGTACATGGCCCAGCTCCGCGCCCGCTTCGGGCTGGACCAGCCGCTCGCCCTCCAGCTCTGGGCCTACGCGCGGAACGTCCTCACGCTCAACCTGGGCCATTCCTTCCGTCACGATCAGCCGGTCTTCACGCTGATCATCGGCCGGCTCTGGCCCACGCTCCTGCTGATGACGACGACGCTCGTCGTCTCGGTGACGGCGGGATCACTCCTTGGCCTGCTGGCCGCGACGGGGCTTCACCGCTGGCGCGACACGGCGATCTCCATCTTCGCGCTCGTGTCCTATGCCACACCGCTCTTCTGGCTGGGCCTGATGCTCATCGTGCTCTTCTCGATCCGGCTCGGATGGCTGCCGACGAGCGGCATGGAGACGATCGGCGCCTTCAACACGGGCTGGCAGCGGGCGCTCGACATCGGCCGGCACCTGATCCTGCCGGCCGGCGCGCTCTCGCTCTTCTACATGGCGCTCTACACGCGGCTGATGCGCGCCTCGCTGCTCGAGCAGGCGGGGATGGACTACGTCACGACGGCGCGGGCCAAGGGGCTCTCCGAGGGTCGCATCGTCTGGGCGCACACGCTGCGCAATGCGCTCCTGCCCGTGGTGACGATGGCGGGGCTGCAGACGGGAGGACTGCTGGGCGGCTCGGTCATCGTCGAGACGGTGTTCGGCTGGCCGGGGCTCGGGCTCCTGGCCTTTCAGTCGCTCTTCGCGCGGGATCTGAACCTGCTGCTCGGGATCTTCTTCCTCTCGGCCTGCACCGTGGTGGTGGTGAACCTGGCCGTGGACCTCGTCTACACGCTGCTCGACCCGCGCATCGAGGTGGCCTGAGCCTCGTGGCTGCGTTCTCCCGCCGCTATTGCCGGAATCGTGCCGCGGTGCTGGGGCTCTGCATCCTGGGCGCCGTGCTCCTGCTGGCCGTGGCGGCCCCGTTGATCAGCCCCGGCAGCCCCTTCCGGCTCGCGGGCAAGCCGCTCTCGCCGCCGTTCGGAGACTTTCTCTTCGGCACGGACACGCTCGGGCGCGACGTGGCGGCAGGCATCGTGCACGGCGCGCGCACGTCGTTGATGATCGGGCTCGTCGCGACGGCGATGGCGGTGACGGTGGGCGCGCTGTTCGGGGGGACGGCGGGCTTCTATGGCGGGGCCGTGGACGATGCCCTCATGCGGATCACGGAGTTCTTTCAGACCATCCCGGCCTTCCTCTTCGCCATTGTGCTCGTGGCGGTGCTCGGCTCCTCGCTCGCGAGCACGGTGACCGCCATCACGGTGGTGTCCTGGCCCGCGGTGGCGCGGCTCGTGCGCGGGGAATTCCTCGCCATGCGCCGGCGCGACTTCGTCCAGGCGTGCATCGGGCTCGGGATGCCGGACGCCCGCATCATCTTCCGCCACATCCTGCCCAACTGCCTGGCGCCCATCATCGTGCTGGCCTCGCTCATGGTGGCCACGGCGATCTTGATCGAGTCGGGGCTGTCCTTTCTCGGGCTCTCCGATCCCAACGTGATGAGCTGGGGCTTTCAGGTGGGGGCCGGGCGCGGTGTGCTGCGCGTGGCCTGGTGGCTCTGCGCCATTCCGGGCGTGGCGATCCTGCTCACGGTGCTGGCCATCAACCTGGTGGGCGAAGGGCTCAACGACGCGCTCAACCCGCGGCTCCGGCAGCGACAGTGAGAGCCGCCGTGGTACGATCCGCCTCGACGGCGCGACTCGACCACCACGCGGCGAGACGGGGGAGACGGCCATGGCTCTCATCAAGGTGACGGACCTCGCATACGGCCGGCTCCGGGCGCCCGATCTGGACCTGGCCGAGGAGTTTCTGACCCACTTCGGAATGCTGAGGGTGGAGCGCACACCGCAGGCGCTCTACATGCGCGGGACGGACGCCGCCCACCACGTCCACGTGACGGAGAAGGGCGAGCCCGGCTTCGTGGGATTCGCCTACCACGCGGCGAGCCTGGACGACCTCAAGCGGGTGGCGAAGGCACCGGGGGCCTCCGGCGTGGAAAGCGTGGACGAGCCCGGCGGGGGCAAGCGGGTCAGGCTGCGCGAGCCGAACGGCTACCAGATCGAGGTCCTCTACGGGATGAAGAAGCTCAGGCCCGTCCCCGTGAAGCGCCAGCCCCTGAACATGGGGAAGGACGGGCTGAAGCGGGCCGGAGAGCTGCTGCGGCTGCCGAAGGGCCCGGCGCGGGTGAAGCGGATCGGCCACGGGGTGATGGCCGCGCCCGACGTCAAGGCGACGGTGCGGTGGTTCCGCGAGACGCTCGGCTTCATCTGCTCGGACGACATCTATGCGGGCAGCAAGGACAACCTCATCGGGTCGTTCAACCGGTTCGACCGGGGCGCGACCTACGTCGATCACCACTCGTTCTTCTGCATCCGGAACGAGCGGGCGGGGCTGAACCACCTGTCGTACGAGGTGCAGGACATCGACGACGTGTTCATGGGCCACCAGCACCTGGCGCAGCTGCGCACGTACGAGCACATGTGGGGCATCGGTCGGCATCTTCTGGGCAGCCAGATCTACGACTACTGGGCGGACCCATGGGGTCGCGTGCACGAGCACTGGTCGGACACGGACCGGCTGAACGCGAGGAACGGCTCGAACCTGCTGTCGGCCGAGGAGGGCCTCGGATCGCAGTGGGGCGAACGGGCGCCGGCCAAGTTCATCGAGCGCGTCTGTCCGTAAGGTCCTGCGATGGCCAGCCAGATCGTCCGGGTCGGGAACGTGGAGATCATGGCGCTGTCAGACGGCATGCTCGAGTTCGATCTCTGCAACTTCTTCCCGACCGTCCCGCAGGACAGCTGGCAGCCATACGAGTCCCACCTCACGCACGAGCACAAGGTGCGCTTCAACCTGGGCTCGTATCTGATCCGGTCCGACGGGCGCACGATCCTCGTCGATACGGGCCTGGGCCCGAGACCGGCCGAGACGCCCGATGTGCCCTGGGGCCAGCTCCTGCGAGACTTCCAGGCCCATGGCGTCCGGACGGACGAGGTCGACATGGTGGTGCTGACGCACCTGCACCGCGACCATGTCGGGTGGAACCTGCTGCGTGAGCGCGAGCGCTACGTGCCGACCTTCCCGAAGGCGCGGTACTGGATGAGCACGAAGGACTGGGAGGTGTGCCACGAGCCCGAGGTCCAGCCACAGCGCTTCCCCAACGCGCCGACCTGCGTGTGGCCGCTGGCCGAGCTCGGGCTGGTCGAGCTGATGCCGGACGAGCACAGCCTGACGCGCGAGCTCACGGCGCTGCCCACGCCGGGGCACACGCCGGGGCACATGAGCATCCTGATCACCTCAGAGGGCGAGCGCGCGCTCGTCCTGGGAGATGCCGCGCACAGCCCGGTGCAGCTCGAGGAGACGGACTGGGTGTCGCGGGCTGACATGGACCCCGAGCTGACGCGCCAGACGCGCCGGGCGCTGGTGGAGCGTCTCGAGCGCGAGGAGATCCTCGTGGCGGCGGGGCACTTCCCGGCGCCGGGGTTCGGGCGCATCGTGCGGCTCGAGGGACGCCGGTACTGGCGGGGGCTCGAGCGATGACGCTCCCTGAATACGATCTGAGCGGCCGGGTGGCGTTCGTGACGGGCGCGGCACGCGGCATCGGCAAGGGCATCGCCCAGGCCCTGGCGGAGGCCGGCGCGGACGTCGTCATCAACAGCCTGACCGACCGGCACGTGACGGGCCTCGCGGCCGACATCGCCAAGGCGACGGGCCAACGCGTGATGCCGCTCGTCGCGGACGTGACGAAGTCTGACGAGGTGGAGCGCGCCGTGAGCCAGATCCTCCGCGAGTTCGGCGCCCTGCACGTGATGGTCAACAACCTGGGGGACTCCATCCGGAAGCCGCTGGTGCCCCTGCCGGGCCAGGAGGCGAAGGCGCCCGGTCCCCTGACCGACGAGGAATACCGCCTCATTCTCGATCTCAATCTGACCGAGGCCGTGCTCTGCAGTCGAGCGGTGGGTCCGCATATGCTGGCTCGCCGCGCCGGCAAGGTCATCAACATCGGCTCGTTCGCCTCCGCCCGGGGCGGCGTCGACCTGACGATCTACGCCGCCGCGAAGACAGCCCTCGTGGGATTCACGCGGGCGCTGGCCCTCGAGTGGGCGCCCCACGGCGTCCAGGTGAACGCGATCGCGCCCGGGCTCTTCCCCGACCCGGTGACCGTGGGCGATGCGGGCTACGCCGAGCGCATCCGCCATGCCCAGCAGACCGTGCCGCTCCAGCGAGAGGGCAGGCTGCGGGAAGTGGGCCTCCTGGCCGTCTACCTGGCCTCCGCGGCATCGGACTACATGACGGGCCAGACCCTCTACCTGGATGGGGGCCTGACGCTGTGATCGGGACGCGCCCGGCCGTGTGCGGCTGTTTCCCCTCGTGCCGCTCGCGCTGACGGCCGCGTGCATTCGCGGCGTCGGCGCGCGGCACTTCGTGCTCGGCACGGACCTCGGCCAGACCGGCAACCCCACGCCCGTCGATGGGCTGCAGGTCTTCGTGGCGGGACTCCAGGCGGAGGGCCTCGGCCGGGAAGAGATCGAGACGATGGGGCGCGAAGTCCCTGGCGCGCTCTTGATGGGCTGACGCACCTCTCTCCCGTCGCAAACGATCCCCTCTCCCTTCAGGGGAGAGGGCCAGGGTGAGGGGCGGGCTCGTGAGGGGGATTACCGGCGAAACTCGGTGATCGTTCGCGTGGGGGTGCCGTCCCTGCGCGCGATGGCGCGGCGGGTAGGGGCGCTTTGGTTGCCGAAGGTGGGCTGCCAGCAGGAGTGCTTGCCCGCGCCGCCGACCACGATGATCGACAAGTCGTCGGGGGACTTGAGAATGGGAAGCATGGTGTCGGGGGAGTCCGGCATCTTGCGGCCGTCGACCATGTGCCGGCGGTATTCCTCGCCGAGCCGGCCCAGCGGGAAGCGCGCGTGCTCGAAGACGAACTCCTTCACCTGGCGCTTGCTGAAGCCGTCGCGGGCGATGGTGGCCGCGTGCTCCGGCCCGAGCGAGAGCAACGGGTGGCCGGCGGCCAGGAGGTTGTTGCTGCCGGCCTGGCCCATGGCGCCGGCGATGATCTTGAGGATGCCCAGGCCCGTATAGCTGTAATGGTCCTGGATGTTGTGCGGCCCTTCGCAGCCGATCGTCGTCACCGTGCTCACGTCGACCGGAAAGCCGTGCTCGACGTGGAGCGGCTCCCACGGATTGTCCGCCTCGTTCTCGGCGACGCAATAGGCGATCTTGGCCGGGCTGCCCTGGGTGGCGCGGTCCCCGGTGCCGGGCAGCCCGCCGCCCACGTTCATCAAGAGCAGGCGCACCGCGCGGCCGATCGTCATGTTGGCGCGGACGCCCTGGCCGAAGGCGTTGTAGCCGGCATTGATCTCGAGCTCGCGCGCGATGGGGCCGTTGACGATGATGAGCGGCGCCACCGGATGCGTCGTGGCCTGGATGGAGTCGAGATTGAACCCGGGATCGGCCAGGGCCTCGAGCGCCGTCACGATGACCGGCAGGTATTCGGGCCTGCAGCCGGCCATGACGGCATTGACCGCGATCCGCTCGACGGTGGCCTCGCCCTGCCGCGGCGGCAGGACGGCGACCACGTCGAGCGGATCGCGATCCGTCCAGCGCAGGAACTCGCGCACGAGCTCGTCCGTCGGCGGGACGATCGGCAGGCCGTCGGTCCAGCCGCGCTCCTGGTAGACGCGGTTGATCGCCGTGTAGGAGCCGTCCAGCCTGAAGGTCTTGGCTGCCGGCCCGGTCGTGGTCACGGTTTGGTGACCGCGCGCACGACGACGTCGATGGCCAGGTCCGCCTTCTTCACGACCTCTTCCTCACGGATGCCGCCCAGCGGATGGGGGATCAGGGCCAGCGGCAGCTCGGCGAGGCCGCGGTTCCTGGCCTCGAGCGTGGCCAGCGTCTCGAACTCCTTGGTCCCCATGACGACGGTTGGAATGCCGTGCTGCTCCAGCACGATGGCGCCGTGGATACTCCACGACGTGCACGACCCTCAGTCGGCGCTGCCGACCAGGACGAAGTCACACGTCGTCAGGTCGGCGAGGATCGAGGGCGACGGTGGGCCCGCGATCCCTTTCTCGCGCTTGATCACGTCCGTGACGCCGTAGCGCTCCTTCAGGCGCTCCACCACGGCCAGCATCAGCGTGCCGGCATTGGCCTTGCTGTTGTCGAGGATGCCCGCGCGCGTGCCTTGAAGGCTCGCCAGGCGCGGGGCCAGGCCCGTGGCCAGGATCCTGGGCTCGGCCGTCGGGTCGTAGAGCAGGTCGCCGTGGTCGCTCATCAGTGGCTCTCCTCTCGTCACTTTCGGAGAAACGTCCGTATCTCCTCGAGGAATCGCCCGAAGGCAGGCTCGCTCTCGAGGATCAGGTGGTTGCGACTCTGGAGCGGCACGAACCGGGCGCCGGGGATCCCGGCTGCCATCCGCCGGCCGGCGTCGAAGGGCACGCGCACGTCCTCGCGCGCGTGCATCACGAGGGTCGGGACGGTCACCTTGCCCAGAAGCTCCGTGACGTCGATGTCGCCGCTCGCCTGTGAATTCCTGACGGCGTTCTCGGCGGACGTCGAGACCCGCTGGAGCTCGTTGTACCAGTCGGCCTGCTCCTTCGTCGCGCCGGGAATGAACTGCGAGGTGAACAGCTGCCGAAAGGCGGGGTTCTCCTGGCCCCACCCGAGCCGCATCAGGGTGAGCATTGCCGCGCCCTGTTCCTTCTCAGCGTCGGTCCGCGCGCGCCGGTTCCATCCCTGGGCGTAGCCGCCGTACAGGACCAGATGTGTCACGCGCTCGGGATGCCGGACGGCGTAGGCGATCGACACCGCGCACCCTTGGGAGATACCGAGGAGCGCGAAACGCTCGAGACCGGCCTCATCGGCGACGGCCTCGAGGTCGTACACGAATGCCTCGAACGACACGTTCGCAACGTCCCAATCGGAGAGCCCGTTGCCGCGTGCGTCGTACCGGACGAGGGTGTGCTCCCGAGCCAGCTCTCGATACAGGTGTCGCCAGATGGGGCTTTCCAGATCGTACTCGAGATGCGTCATCCAGTTTCCGGTCTTGATGAGGGGCGGCCCGTGTCCGATCCGCGAGTAGGCGAGCCGGACGCCATCCTGGGCCTCGCAGAACCGGATCTGCTGTTGCTCCTCCGCAGTGTCCGGTTGCCGCGCGCCACGGCTTTCGTCGGTCTCGTCCGCCCGCGCCAGCTCCTCCTCTGGAAGGTTCGCGATGTCGGCAGCCCGAAGACCGAAGACTCCGACCGCGCGCGCGATGTTCTTCACCGTCTGCTCGCCGAGGTCGGCGAACGCGAGCGAGAGCTTGTCCCGGATCTGGTCGTTGGCGGTGCGGGAGATGCACAGGCCGCCCGGCTCGCAGAGCGTCTCGAGCCGCGCCGCGATGTTCACGCCGTCGCCGATGATGTCGTCGCCGTCGATGATGATGTCGCCGACGTTGATGCCGATGCGGAAGACCAGCCGCTTGTCCTCCGGGACGCCGGCGTTGCGCCTCACCATGCCGCGCTGGACTGCCACCGCGCAGCCCACGGCGTCGACGACGCTCGCGAACTCGACGAGCATGCCGTCCCCGGTCGTCTTGACGATCCGGCCGCGGTGGGCGGCGAGGCTGGGATCGACGAGCTCCTTCCGGTGCGCCTTGAGCGCGCGCAGCGTGCCCACCTCGTCCACGCCCATGAGTCGGCCATAGCCGACGATATCGGCCGCCAGGATGGCAGCAAGCCTGCGCTCGATCTTCCTGTCTTCCATGGCGTACCTCCAGGCCGGCGTGGGAAGCCTAGCCCACTGCCCGCCCGGCGGCAAGGGAATGCGTCCCTCGGTACTGGGCCAAGTTGCTTCGCCATACTTCGTTCTCGGTCGGCAGCAACCCTCAACGTATACCCAGTACGCCTCGGGCTGCTGCCTCCCTCGGGCGTGGCCCTTCGAGCTGAGGGGCGCAGCCCCGAGGCGAGAGCTGAGTGGATCTGGCTCGCAACTTGGCCCAGTACCCGACCCTCTCCCCTGCCGGCAGTCGTGTTGATCTGCGGCCAGGGTGGCGGTAGGCTCGGCCCACTTGCACGCGCATCGCTCGTGACCCGGCAGCGCCACCACAGGGAGGCTCCACATCTTGCACGACCTCGTGATCGACAATGCCCGCATCCTTGACGGCCTGGGCGCTCCCGTGCGAGAGGGAGGGGTCGCGGTCTCGGATGGCCGCATCGCCGCGATCGGCACGTACCTCGGCGCGGCCACGGAGCGCGTGGACGCCCAGGGCCTCTGCCTGGCCCCGGGCATCGTGGACATCCACACCCACTATGACGCCCAGCTGACCTGGGATCCCTTCGCCACGCCGTCGACCTCGCTCGGCGTGACCACGGTGGTGATCGGCAACTGCGGCTTCACCATCGCGCCCTGCCGCCCGCAGAACCGCGATCTGATCATCCGCAACCTCACGCACGTCGAGGGCATGTCGCTGGAGGCCATGCGCGCGGGGATCCAGTGGGACTTCGAGAGCTATCCGGAATACCTGGGCTCGCTCGAGCGGCGCGGGGTCGTCCCGAACGTGGCCTCCTTCGTGGGACATTCCTCGGTGCGTACCTATGTGTTGGGCGAGGAGTCGGCCACGCGGAAGGCAACGGACGCCGAGATCGTGGAGATGAAGCGGATCGTGCTCGAGGCGCTCGAGGCCGGGGCCATCGGCTTCGCGACTTCCACGCTCGAGCAGCACAACGGCGAGAACGGGATCCCGATGCCCTCGCGGCTCGCGGACGAGAGGGAAATGCTGGCGCTCACGGGCGCGCTCGGCGAGGCCCAGCGCGGCGTCTTCATGCTGACCAAGGGCATGACCTCCACCATCCCATGGATCGAGAAGATTGCCGGCGCCAACGGCCGGCCCGTCATGATCGCGGCCATGTTCGTGGACCCGGGCGATCCCCAGCGCGTCTTCAAGGAGCTGGGCGAGATCGAGCAGGCGCGCACGCGCGGGCGCGAGCTCTGGGCGCAAGTGGGCTGCTTCCCGCTCGGCATGGAGTTCACGCTGCGACACCCCTATCCGCTGGAGGCGCTGATGGCCTGGCGGCCGGCGCTCGAGGCGCCACACGAGACGCGTTACCGCGAGGTGCTGGCCGATCCCGGCTTCCGCCGCGCGCTGATCCACGAGATGGGGCAGCCCGGCGTGCCGAACCGCATCAGCAACGAGAACTGGGACTACCTGACGATCGCGGAAGTGAAGAACCCGTCGCTGCAGAATCTCGAGGGCAAGACCATCGGCGAGCTGGCGCGGGGCCAGAAGCGCGAGCCCTTCGACGTCTTCCTCGATCTGGGGCTGGCGGATGACCTCGACACCATGTTCGACTGTCGGCTCTTCAACATCGACGAGAAGAAGGTCTCCGACCTCCTGCGCCACCCGTACACGGCCGTGGCGCTGTCCGATGCGGGGGCGCATCTGTCCTTCCTCTGCGATGCGGGCTTTGGCCTCCACCTCTTCGGGCACTGGGTGCGCGAGCGCGGGGATCTGACCCTGGAGCAGGCCGTGCGCGCCGTGACGAGCACCGTGGCGGACGCCTACCGGATCAAGGACCGCGGCCGGCTCGTGCCGGGCGCGTGGGCGGATCTGATGCTGTTCGATCCCGCGACGGTGGGGCGCGGGGCTCGTCGCCGCGTGAATGACCTGCCCACGGGAGCCTCGCGGCTCGACACGCCAGCGGTGGGCCTGCACGGCGTGTGGGTCAACGGCGTGCGCACGGTGGACGAACGGGGCATCGTGCGCGAGTGCGGCCGGCCGGGGCGAGTCTTGCGGGAGTTCGCGGCGTAGGCGGCCCTACAGCTTGGCCCCTCTCTCCTGTGGGATCTGCGCGAGCACTGCGAGCCGTAGGCGAGATCGGCAAGCCTCGCCGAGGCCGCCATGCTGGGCGGCGGCTACGCAGTCCCGGTAGCCGCGCGCCCAGCAGGCTTTCCTGCTCCGATCCTGCTACTCGGTCATCGACCCCGGCCGCACGGCCTGTACGACCACCGCGACGGCGCGCGCCCCCTGAGGCTCGGTCGTCACCGTCACGAAGTCGCCGGGACGGAGATCCGAAGGCTGGACCATCCGCTCGCTGAACGCCCAGGGCCATCCGTCGGCGCCGTCACTGGTCCGCTCGGCCAGCGCGACCTTGGTGCCGTCAGTGAGCTGGAAGATCCGGCGGGTGGGCTGAGTGCTCGGACCGCGCCAGGGCCCCATCTCCTCGATCGTGACCTGCCGCTCATCCGCCGCCACGACGACTCCGGAATGCTTCTCCATGCTGGCCGACCATCCGGTTGACGCCGCCAGGAGCACGATGAACGTGAAGACCATGCTGGAACGTGGCATCGTATCCTCCTTTTCTTTCCGAACGAGTGCGCGGCTTACCGCCGGCGAAGAGTGCGGACGTAGATCGCGTCAGCGACCACGGAGTTCGCCTTGATCTCGTCGGCGTAGATCACCGAGGCCACGACCTCCGGCGCCTTGATCTCGCCGCTGGCCTTGCCGATCTTGACGTCCCGCGATTGATAGATGACGCCATGCACCTCATCCGCCTCGATCTTGTTCGCATAAATAGTGTTCGCGCGGACCACGTGGGCCTTGATCTCGTCAGCCTGCAACGTCTGCGGCACCGCGAGCGTCGCGGGCGCCCCCGTCTCGATCTGTACGTGACTCGCCCAGGCCCAGCCCACGGCCAGGGACAACGCACTGAGTCCAACCAGGATCGCGCTCAGTAAGGTCTTCCCCATCCCTCCACCTCCTGTGAGTGACTGAATTCCTCTCTGCATGAAAGCAGCATCGGCCGTGCCAGAATGCGCGCCTGCCCCACCTGTCAGGTTCTCAACGGTCTGCAGGCCCGGATTCGGCCGCGAAGCCTCAGGATCCCGCATGAGGACCGGTCTCAGGCATGCAGCGGCGCGATCCCCGCGTAAGAACTTCCAGGCCATCTGCTCGACGCGTGGCGAAGGAATTACCAGGCCTGTCGATTCGACCGGCCTGTGCTAGGGTTGGCAAAAACTTCTCGCCCTGTCCGCCGGAGGGAACACATGCTCGAGTCCTCGACGCGCTTCACCCTGATCACGGCGGCCCGTCTGCTCGATGGAACCGGGGCGACGCCCGTCGATCAGGCGGCCGTGCTCATCGAAGCTGGCCGCATCGTCAGCCTGGGCCGCGCAGCCGACATTCCGATTCCGGCCGGCGCGTCCGTGGACCGGAGAGACTACGGCGCGGCGACGATCCTCCCAGGCCTCGTGGACGCCCACACGCACCTGGTGGCGCCGGGCGACGGCACGCTCGGCGACGACGTCGCGAAAGAAGACGACGACATCCTGCTTCTCCAGGCCGCCAAGAACGCGCGCACCCTGCTTGACTCGGGCGTGACCACGCTGCGCGAGAACGGCGCCAAGGGCAAGGTGGCCTTCTCGCTGCGCGAGGGCATCCGCCGCAAGCTCGCGCCGGGGCCGCGGATGGTCATTTGCGGGCGGCCGATCACGATCACGGGCGGGCACATGGGCTACTTCGGCTCCGAGGCCGACGGCGAGACGGCCGTGCGCGCGGAGGTCCGCAAGCTCCTCAAGGAGGGCGCCGACTACATCAAGATCGTGGCGAGCGGCGGCTCGACGCGCACCTCGGATCCCAACCGTGCCTCGTACACCGTCGGCGAGCTCGCGGCGATGACCGACGAGGCCCACCGGCACGGCAAGCTCACCGCCGCCCACTGCACCTCGGCGCAGTCAGTCCAGAACTGCCTCGACGCCCAGGTGGACATGATCATCCACTGCATCTTCACCGAGCCCGACGGCACCTACCGCTTCCGCCCGGACCTCGTCGAGCGGCTGGCGGCCGCCAAGGCCTGGGTCAACCCGACGCTCTACGTGATGCAGGCCGGGATCGACCGGCTTCGCGAGGCGCGCGAGCGCGAGGGGCGGCTGACGCCGGAGCTCGTGGCGCAGCTCGAGGAGTCCCGGCGGGCGCTCGATGTGCGGGTGGACGCCGTGCGCCGCATGAGCGAGGCCGGCGTGCGGATGACCGCGGGCTCCGACTCACCCTGGGGCTGGTACGCCCCCGGAGAGTTCGTCCACGAGATCCACATGATGGCGCAAGCGGGGCTCTCGTACTCGGACGCCATCGTGACGGGCACCGCGGGAGCGGCAGACTCGATCGGCGCGGGCGCGGTGGCCGGACGTCTCGCGCCGGGCCGGCTCGCCGACCTGCTCGTGGTGCGCGGCGATCCCACGCGCGAGATCACCGCGCTGTGGGACGTCCTCGACGTCTACCAGGCGGGCCGCCGCATCGCCCGCGAAGTGAAGTAGATCCCCCTCACCCTACCCTCTCCCCAAGGGGGAGAGGGATGAACTGAGGCCACCGCAGCCGAAGGCGAGCCGAGCCAACCCGTAAGAGGAGCGGCGCTCGCTCCCCCCCAGTTCAATAGAGATGGCAGGCGGCCTCGTGACCCGCGCCGACGGCGCGAGGCAGGGGGCGCTCGACACGGCAGCGGTCGAAGGCGAAAGGGCAGCGCGGGTGGAAGCGACAGCCGGCTGGCACGTCGAGGGGGCTTGCCACCTCTCCCCTGGGCACGATGCGCTCGCGGCGCAGCGTGGGATCGGCGACGGGAATGGCCGAGAGCAGCGCCTGCGTGTACGGATGCTTGGGCTCGCGGTGAACCGCCTCCCGTGAGCCGATCTCCACGATCTCGCCGAGATACATCACCGCCACGCGGTCCGACATGTGGAGGACCACGTGGAGATCGTGGGAGATGAAGAGGTAGGTGAGGCCGAAGCGGTGGCGGAGATCCATCAGGAGGTTCAGCACCTGGGCCTGGATCGACACGTCGAGGGCCGAGACGGGCTCGTCGGCCACGATGAGGCTCGGCTGCAGCGCCAGCGCGGCCGCGATCCCGATGCGCTGGCGCTGGCCGCCGGAGAGCTCATGCGGGTAGCGCTGGGCGAAGGCAGGATCGAGCCCCACCACCTCGAGCAGCTCGGCCGCGCGGCGGTGCCGGCCCGCGGCGTCAGCCCGGTCGTAGATCGCGAGCGGCTCGGCGATGATGCGCCCCACCCGCATCCGCGGGTTGAGCGAGCCGAACGGATCCTGGAAGACGATCTGCATGCGCTGCCGGGCGGCCCAGAGCTCCCGCGCGGACAGCGCGACCAGGTCACGGCCCTCGAAGCGGACATGTCCGGCGCTGGGCTCGATCAGCCGCAGGATGAGCCTGCCCGTCGTGGACTTGCCGCAGCCCGACTCGCCCACTAGCCCCAGCGTCTCTCCCCGCTCGATCGCGAAGCTCACGCCGTCGACGGCGCGGATCACGCGACGGCGCCGCGCGATCCACGCGCCGCCCACGTCGAACTGCTTGGCGAGGCCCTCGACCTCGAGGAGTGGGCCGGCCATCACGCCACCACCGGGCAGGCTACGAAGTGTCCGGGCTCCCGCTCCACGAGCGGGGGCTCGTCGCGGCGGCAGCTCGGGATGGCGTAGGCGCAGCGCGGGGCGAAGCGGCAGCCGGCCCCGGGCTGGCGGAGGTCCGGTGGCACGCCCTCGATGGAGACGAGCGGCTGCCCGAAGCGGCTCGGGTGCGGCAGGCACTCGAGGAGGCCCCGCGTGTAGGGATGAATCGGCCGGGCGAAGAGACGCCTGACGGGCGCCAGCTCGACGATGCGGCCGCCATAGATGACCGCGACGCGGTGGCAGATCTCGGCGACAACCCCCAGATCGTGGGTGATGAGGAGGACCGCCATGCCGCGCTCCGCCTGGAGCCGCCGGAGGAGATCCAGGATCTGCGCCTGGATCGTGACGTCGAGCGCCGTGGTCGGCTCGTCGGCGATCAGCAGCGCCGGCCCCGAGGCCAGCGCCATCGCGATCATGGCGCGCTGGCGCAGGCCGCCCGAGAGCTGGTGCGGGTAGTCGCGCGCGCGCTGGCGCGGCGACGGGATCTGGACCAGATCGAGCATCTCGTGCGTGCGCTCCCAGGCCTCCTGCCGCCCGGCGCCTCCGTGCGCGAGCACGGCCGAGGCGATCTGGTCGCCAATCGAGAAGACGGGGTTGAGCGAGGTCATCGGCTCCTGGAAGACCATGGCGATCCTGGCGCCCCGCACGCGGCGCATGGCCTCGCCATCCTTGGCGAGGAGGTCCTCGCCCTCGAAGAGAACGCGGCCCGCCGCGATGCGACCGGGCGGCGGCACGAGCCGCATGATCGACAGCGAGGTGATGCTCTTCCCGCACCCGCTCTCGCCCACGAGCCCGAGCACCTCGCCCCGGTCGATCGTGAAGCTCACCCCGTCGACGGCGCGGAGGATACCCTCGCTCGTGGGGAAGTGGGTTTCCAGGCCTTCGACCGAGAGAAGCGGCGGCATCCTAGACCTTGAGGCGCGGATCGAGCGTGTCGCGCAGCCAGTCGCCCAGGAGGTTCACGGCGAGCACGGTCAGCATGATCGCGAGCCCCGGGAAGGTGGCGAGCCACCAGGCTGTCGCGACGTAGTTCCGCCCATCGGAGAGCATCCACCCCCAGGTCGGCGTGGGCGGCTGGACGCCGAGCCCGAGGAACGACAGCGCCGACTCGTAGATGATCATGAACGCGAGTTCGAGCGTGGCCACGACGATGATCGGGGTCATCGCGTTCGGCAGGACATGGCGGAGCAGCAGGCGCATCGACCGGTTGCCGCGCGCCCGGGCGCCGCTCACGAACTCGCGCTCGCGGATCGACAGCACGTCGGCGCGGACGATGCGGGCGAACTGCACCCAGCGGGTGACCGCCATCACCAGGATCACGTTGAGGAGGCTCGGGCCGAGCGCGAAGACCACTCCCATCGCGAGCAGGATGTAGGGGATCGCGAGGAAGACGTCCACCACGCGCATGATGAAGGCATCCGTACGCCCTCCGTGGAAGCCGGCGAGAAGGCCGAGCGCGACGCCGATCAGGCAGGACAGCGTGACGGCGGAGAGGCCGACGCCGAGGGAGATCCGGCCGCCGTACAGGATGCGGCTCAGGATATCCCGCCCGAGGTGGTCGGTGCCGAGCGGATGCTCTCGCAGGCCCCGCGCCTGCCACGCGGGCGGCCGGAGCCGCTTGACGAGCATCTGCCGCCCCGGGTCCCACGGGGCGATCTGCGGGGCCGCCAGCGCGGCGCCGCCCATGAGGAGAAGCACGGAGATCCCGAAGACGGCGCGGAAGCTCACCCGACGGTGGCCGGGCGTGGCGACGGGGCGGAGATCGGCCACGGCCGCCGGGCTCGCGACCTCGCTCACGGCTTGCTCCGCACGAAGACGATCCGGGGGTCGAGATAGGTGTAGACGAGGTCCATCGCCAGGTTGATCAGGACGAAGAGCGTCGCGAGCATGGCGACGATGGCCTGCACCAGCGGGTAGTCGCGGCTGAAGATCGCGTCCACCGCGAGCCGGCCGACGCCCGGCCAGGCAAAGATCGTCTCGGTGATCACGGCACCGCCCAGGAGAATGCCGAACTCGAGGCCCACGATGGTGACGAGCGGGATGGCCGCGTTCTTGAGCGCGTACTTGTACGTCACGACGAAGGTCCGCAGGCCCGCGGCGCGGGCGGTGCGGACATAGTCCTGCGCGAGCACCTCGAGCATGCCCGAGCGCGCCATTCGCGCGATGCGCGCCATCGAGAACGCGCCGAGCGCGGTGGCCGGCAGCACCAGGGACGCAAGCCCGTCGCGGCCCGCCGCCGGGAACCACCCGAGCCAGACGGCGAAGACGAGGATGAGCAAGAGCCCGAGCCAGTACACGGGCATGGCCTGCCCCAGCAGGACGCCCACGGAGCAGACGGCATCGAGGAACGAATTGCGGCGGAGGGCGGCCAGGATGCCGGCCGGCACCGCCACCACCAGCGCCAGCGCCAGGCCCGCCGCCGTCAGCTCGAGCGTCGCGGGCAGCGTCTGGCGGATCAGCGTGAGCGCGGGGACCTGATGCTTGAACGAGAGGCCGAAGTCGCCGCGGACGGCACGCGAGAGGAAGCGCAGGTACTGGACCCACAGGGGATCATCGAGCCCCAGCAGGGCGCGAAGCTGCCGGACATCCTCCTCACGCGCTTCGAGCGGCAGGAGCAGCCGCGTCGGGTCCCCGGTGAGGTGCAGGAGCCCGAAGACGATCACCGAGACGCCGAGAAGAACCAGTACGCTCTGCAGGAGGCGGCGAAGGACGTAGGCGAGCAAGCGTTGAACCTCCCCTCACCCTGCCCTCTCCCCAGAGGGGAGAGGGGGAGTTTCTGCCCTCTCTCGCCCACGAGGAGGAGAAGGGGACGTGAGGGGGCGGCTTGTGGTCCCCTCTCCCCCTCGCGGGGGAGAGGGTAGGGTGAGGGGAGGAACCAACTCTGGAACTAGAACCCGATCTCGGTCAGCCGTATCGACTCGTCTCCCCGCGGGCTCCACTTGAGGCGATTGCTGACACCGTAGATGTCCATCTGCTGGTACCCGAAGAGCCACGGCGCGTCGTCGCGGACCAGCCGGAGCAGCTGGCTGTAGAGCTGCTTCCGCTTCTCCGTGTTCATCTCCGCGCGGGCCTGCTCCATGAGCTTGTCGACCTCGGGGTTCGAGTACTGCGAGACCGGCTCCCCGGTGTGGAGGTTCGGCGTCACCCAGTGGTCCGGCTCGAGGCTCGGCAGGCACCACCCGTTCATGAAGATGTCCTCGGTCTTGTGGTCCAGCACCGAGCGGACGTAGCTCCCCCACTCGCCGATGATCTTGACGTTGGTCTTGATGCCGTTCTCCGTGAGCTGGCCGGCCACCGCCTGGGCGATGTCCTTGTCCATGGCCCAGCGCCCGTTCGGGGCCTGGAGCGTGAGCTGGAGGTTCGTCTGGCCCGCGGCCGCCAGGAGCTCCTTGGCCTTCTTGGGGTTGTACTCGTAGAACGGAATGGACGGGTCGTAGCCCCACACATTGGGCGGCATGGACGAGTTGATCCGCTTGCCATTGCCCTGGAGCACGCTGTCGAGGATGCCCTGGACATCCACCGCGTGGTTGATCGCCTGGCGGACCCGCCGGTCGGCGAGCGGGCCCCCCTTGATCTGCGCGATGCCGAAGTAGATGATGCGGCAGCTCGGGATCTTCTCGACCCGGACGCTCTTGGTGGCGGTGAGCGTCTGGAGCTGGTCGGGCGGGACGTTCACGATCAGGTCAGCCTGGCCCGTCTGGAGCGCCGCGATCCGCGCGCCGAGCTCGGGGATGGGCCTCCACGTCGCCCGGCGCACCGCTGGCTTGCCGCTCCAGTGCGCGTCGTTGGCCTCGACCACGATGCGGTCGTTCTTGGTCCACTCGACGAACTTGAACGGTCCCGTGCCGACCGGCTTGAGGTTGGCCTGGACATCGCCGACCTGCGCCACGTACTTGGGCGCCAGCTGGTACATGAGGGTCATGCGCGCCGGCATCGCGGGATCGGGCGTCTTCGTGTGGAAGCGCACCGTGTAGGGATCGACGATCTCCACCCGCTCGATCGTGCTGAACCAGCCCTTCTGCGGCGACTTGAAGTCCGCGCGGTAGATCCGCTCGAAGGAGAACTTGACCGCGTTCGCGTCGAAGGGCTCGCCATTGTGGAACTTCACGCCCTGGCGGAGCTTGACCTCCCACACCTTCTCGCTCACGAGCTTGTGCGAGGTCGCGAGCGCGGGAACGAGCTGGAGCTGCTTGTCACGCGTCAGCAGCGTGTCGTAGATCGACGTGTTGATGATGAGCGTCACGATGTTGTTGGTCATCTGCACGTCGAGGAACTCGGCGTCGATGCCCTGGGCGATGGTGATGTCGCGCTCGCCCGCTGCCCGTGCCGGGTCGGGCGCTGCGCCCGCCGTCGCGGCGAGCAGGGCCAGGATGGTCGCCAGCGACTGGAAAGTCCTCCGCATAAAACCCTCCTTCACTGAAGTGATCTGCGCGTGCCGCCAAGGTCAGGATCGAGCCTGAGGAGCGGGCTGATGGTATGTCCCGGGAGCAAAGGTGTCAAGGACACGCTGGCGGGGGCGGGGCGCCGTCGTGCGCGATCTGGCGGGTTGAGGTAGGATAGGCGCCGATATCCACCCCTCGCTGGAAGGAGCCCCAATAGTGAGCGCGACAGATCGCATCGCCGGTGTCCTCTCCCCCGTCGTCACCCCCTTCAAGGCGGATCTCTCCCCCGATGCCGAGCGGTTCGTGAGGCAGTGCCGCTGGCTGCTCACCCAGGACGTGGGGCTCGCGGTGTTCGGAACGAACTCCGAGGCCAACTCGCTGGCCCTGGACGAGAAGATGGAGCTCCTGGACCGGCTGGTCGGCGCGGGCCTGGATCCCGCGCGCATGATGCCGGGCACGGGCTGCTGCGCGCTGACCGAGTCGGTGCGGCTCACGGCGCACGCGATGAAGCTCGGCTGCGGGGGCGTGCTGATGCTGCCGCCGTTCTACTACAAGGGCGTCAGCGACGAGGGGCTGTACCGGAGCTTCGCCGAGGTGATCGAGCGCGTGGGGGACCGCCGGCTGCGGATCTACCTCTACCACATCCCCCCGGTCTCGCAGGTGGCGATCACCGTGCCCTTGATCGAGCGGCTGCTCAAGACCTATCCGGGGATCGTCGCGGGCGCCAAGGACTCCTCGGGCGACTGGAACAATACCAAGGCCTATCTCGACAACTTCGCCAGGCACGGCTTCGACGTCTTCCCGGGAAGCGAGACCTTCCTACTCCAGGGCATGCGCCACGGCGGCGTCGGCTGCATCAGCGCGACGGCCAACGTGAACCCGGCGGCCATCGCGCGGCTCTTCGCCACGTGGCAGGCGGCCGACGCCGACGCGCAGCAGGCGCGGCTCAGCGAGATCCGCGGCATCTTCGCCAGGCACCCGATGATCCCCGCGCTCAAGGCCGCCATCGCGCACTATGGCGGCGATGTCTCATGGGTCACGGTGCGCCCGCCGCTCGTGGAGCTCACACCCGAGCAGCGGACCTCGCTCGCGGCCGACCTCGACCAGGCCGCGTTCACCATGCCGGGACTCAAGGCCTAGTCGATGGCCATGACGATCGCGCGCCGTGACTTCCTCAAAGGCTCCGGAGCCGTGGCCGCGGGGCTCGCCGTGGGGGTGTCCCCGGCCCGGGGCGCGGCCCAGGGCAAGCCTGGTGGGACGCTCACCTTCGCGACGGCGGCGCTGCCGCCCAGCATCGAGCCGCACATGCAGGGGCTGGACATCTGGCAGAAGCGCAAGCCCCTGATCTACGAGAACCTGGTCTGGATCGATTTCAATCTCGAGCCCAGGCCGGAGCTGGCCGAGCGATGGGAGCAGAAGTCGCCGACCGAGTACATCTTCCACCTCCACCGCGGCGTCAAGTTCCACCACGGCAAGGAGCTGGACGCCGAGGACGTGAAGTACACCTACGAGCGCATCCGCGACCCGAAGGTGAGCCCCGGGGCGAACGACCTCACCTTCATCAAGCAGATCGACGCGGTGGACAAGTACACCGTGCGCTTCATGCTCTCGGCGCCGGCGGCGACCTTCTTGATCAACCTCGGCGGGAAGTACAACGGCATCATCCCGAAGGACGCGGGCGGCGACGGCAGGGCGCTGCTGACCAAGGCCATCGGCACGGGACCGTTCAGCGTGGAGGAGTTCGACCCGAGCCGGCGCCTGGTGCTCAGGAAACACGCGGCGTACTGGGGGCCGCAGAAGCCGATGCTCGACGCGATCGTCTTCCAGGCCATCCCCGATGAGTCGTCCGTCGTGGCGGGCCTGCGCACGGGGCAGCTCGGCATGGCCGAGTTCGCCTCGGCCCCGAGCTTCCAGCAAGCGAAGGGCATCGCCACGGTCGAGACCATCCAGGCGCCGTCGACTCGCTGGGTCGTGCTCGATCTGGCCGGCGACCAGGAGCCGACCTCCAGGCCCGAGGTGCGCCAGGCGATCGAGCTCGCCATCGACCGCTCGGCGATTCTCCAGATTGCAGGCTCGGGCCTCGGCCAGCGGCTCGGCGTGCTGCCGCCCGGGCTCAAGTACTGGGCGCTCGGGTGGCAGGAACTACCCAACCAGCAGCGCGACGTGGCGAAGGCCAAGGCGCTCCTGCAGAAGGCCGGCTACACGGGACGGGTCTCCATGAAGATCCGGAACATCGTGGGCTACCCGGCGCTGGCCGCGGCGCTTCCGGTGATCGTGGACAATCTCAAGGACGCCGGGATCGACGTCACCGTGGAGACCGTGGACGGCGGCGTCTGGATCAAGGACTGGATCGTGCCGCAGTCGCCGCCCACGATGAACGACTGGGGCGGCTTCGTGGACCCCGACCAGGCCTTCCACCGCCACTTCCACTCGGCGCCCGGCGGCAAGGACTTCCGGCGCTGGAAGAACAGGCAGGCGGACGAGCTGCTCGATACCGGACGCGCCACCCTCGATCGCGGCAAGCGCAAGCAGATCTACGATCAGGTGCAGCGGCTGGTGGCCGAGGATCCGATCACCATCCCGCTCTACTCGCCGGATCTCCTCTACGGCAGGCAAAAGAGCGTCAAGGGCTTCCAGCCGCATCCGACGGGGTTCTACTACGGCCTGCGCTTCGCGTCGCTGGAGTCGGCCTAGCGCGGCGCGTGCGCGCCTTTCTCGCCCAGCGGCTGTTCGCCATGGCGCTCACCCTCCTCGGGGTGAGCTTCGTCGTCTTCGGGATGGTGCGGATGATCCCCGGCACCGTGGTCGAGCAGCTGCTGGGCCAGGCCTCGATGTCCTCCCCCGAGGTCGTCGCCTCCTTCAGGCGCTTCTTCGGCCTGGACCAGCCGCTCTGGGCACAGTACCTGGGCTGGCTGGGTGGCGCGCTCCACGGCGATCTCGGCGTCTCGTGGCTGTCGGGCCGACCCGTGCTGGCGCTTTTCCTCGAACGCCTGCCCGTGTCGGCCGAGCTCGCGGTGCTGGCCGTCGGCTGGTCCCTGCTGATCGGCATCCCGCTGGGCACCGCCTCGGCCGTGTGGCGTGGTGGCGTGCGCGACGGCGCGATCCGGGTGACCGCGACGCTCGGGCTCTCCCTGCCTGCCTTCTGGCAGGGAACGGTCCTGATCTTGCTGTTCTCGATCTATCTCGGCTGGATGCCGTCGCTCCAGTGGATCCCGTTCGCCAAGAGCCCCGGGGCCAACCTCGCCATCATGGCGCTGCCCGCGTTGACGCTCGGCACCGCGACGGCCGCGATGATCACGCGGATGGCGCGCTCCTCCATGCTGGACGTGCTCGGGCGCGAGTTCGTCCGGACGGCGCGCGCCAAGGGCGTGCCCGAGCGGCGCGTGACCTTCCACCACGCGCTGCGAAACGCGCTCATCCCCGTCATCACCGTGGCGGGCGTGCAGCTCGGCTATATCGTGGGCGGCATCGTGGTGGTCGAGGACGTCTTCACCCTGCCGGGTGTCGGACGCCTGCTGCTGGACGCGATTTTCCAGCGCGACTATCCGGTGGTGCAGGGGGTGATCCTGCTCCTCGCGGCGGCCTTCATGGCGTTGAACCTCGCGGTGGACCTCCTCTACGCGACGATCGACCCGAGGCTCCGCCGTGGCTAGAGTCATGAGAGGCCCGCTCTTCCTCGGCGCCTGCGCCGTCCTGGCGGCGTTCGTGCTGGTCGCGCTTGCCGCCGAGTGGGTCGCGCCCTATTCGCCCACGTCGGTGGACGCGCGGCACGTCTTCCAGGGGCCGAGCGCCACGCACCTCTTCGGGACTGACCGCTTCGGGCGCGACCTTCTCTCCCGGATCCTCTTCGGGATTCGGATCTCGCTCGGCATCGCGGGCGCCTCGATCGGCGCGGCGCTCCTCGTCGGGAGCGCGCTCGGGCTCCTGGCCGGCCTCGGTCGGGCCGCGGATCAAGTCCTCGGCCGACTCATGGACGTGTTCTTCGCCTTCCCGCCCATCCTCCTCGCCATTGGAATCGCCGCGGTGCTGGGCGCCGGCCCAGGGACGGCCGTGGTCGCGATCGCCGTGGTCTACACGCCGCTCTTCTTTCGCGTGGTGCGCGGAAGCGTGCTCGCCGAGGCCGCCCTGCCCTATGTCGAGGCCGCCGAAGCGCTCGGCGTCGGGCGGCCCACCATCCTGCTGCGCCATATCCTGCCGAACGTGCTATCGCCAATCGTGGTGCAGACGGCCGTCTGCCTCTCTTACGGCATCCTGATCGAGTCGGCGCTCTCGTACCTCGGCGTGGGCGTCCAGCCACCGACACCTTCCTGGGGCGCCATTCTCAACGAAGGCAAGGAGTTCCTGGCCTCGGCGCCCTGGGTCTCGCTTTTCCCCGGCGGAGCCATCATGCTGGCGGTGCTGGCGTGCAACGTGGTCAGCGACGGGCTGCGCGACGCCTTCGACCCGCGCGCCGAGATGAGGTGACGATGACCTGGGATCCCGGGAGCAAGATAGGCACGCTGAGCGACGAGGAGTGCGCCCGCTTCCTCGTCGAACCGTGGAACGGGCGCATTGCCACGATCACGTCTGACGGCTGGCCCTCTGTCACGCCGGTCTGGTACGAGTACGACGCGGGCGACCGCTCGTTCCTGGTCGTCGGCCGCGAGCGCGCGGCCTGGATCGCGCACATCCGCCAGAACCCGCGCGTGGCCTTCCACGTGGCCGACGACATCCACGCCCAGCACACGCGCGTGCTCGTCCAGGGGAACGCCGAGATCCTGGAAGGGCCCGTCGCGCCGGCGGCGAGCCCGCGTCTCCTCGAGCTGACGCACCGCCTGTCGGTGCGCTATCTGGGTCCCGACGGGCCGAAGTACGCCGAGAAAACCATTGGGCGCCCCCGGGTCGTGGTGCGTCTCGCGCCGACCACCTGGATCACGTGGACCGGCCAGGAGTGGCACCCGCGTAACCGCTGAGCGCTAATTAGCCCCAATCCGAAAATAAGTTTGGAGTGAGGAATCGTTGATCGACGAGAAACAGAAAGGCCCCCTGTGCGCTCTTAAGGGAGGACATCCCCATGTCACTCCCCTCACACAGGAGGCCCCTCTGATGCGCTTGAGCG
>WNGF01000609.1_pt1 | contig 79942 bp, 79 predicted proteins | sample 5400641 | NCBI WGS metagenome assembly WNGF01 (sample SAMN13153371, study PRJNA577476) | soil metagenome | isolation source: 80 cm soil or saprolite under grassland replicate 2 | place: USA:California | collected 2016-06-15 | reverse complement strand
GAAGCAGACGACCTTGCCTTCCTTGGCATACGCGGGCATCCCGTACCAGGTCTTCGGCGCGAGGTCCGGCGCGGCGGCTTTGATGATGGCGTGGAGCTTCTCGGCCAAGGTCCGATCTGGTTTCGGCATCGCGGCGATCGCTGCCAGCGCGGCTCTTTCGTCATTCTCGCCCCGCGCCTCCGCCTTCCGTTCTTGGGCGTACGCCTTCGCTGCGGCTCGTTCCTCGGCGGTCCATCCCTTGGACGTTCTTCCGGTCGCGGTGGTTCTCTTGGTGGACTTCTGCGTGGCATTCTTTGCGTTCATCGTTCCCTCCCTGCGCAGGCTCTCCTATTTCCTTCTTCGCCAGCAAGTGATTGTCGGCCGAAGGCAGTCTGCTGAGCATCCGCCTACCATCGCATCAGCTGGGTGACCTGGATGAGGTTGCCGCACGTGTCGTTCAGCATGGCGATCTTGGACGCGGTCACGTCGGTTGGCAGCATGGTGAACTCGGCCCCGCGCCCCTTGATGCGCTCGTAATCGGCCTGCACGTCGTCCGTGTAGAACATTGCCGCGGGTTGGCCCTGGTGGAACAGCGCCTGCTGGTAGGCTTTGGCCGCCGGATTGTCGTTGAGAGCCAGCTGCAGCTCCGTGCCCTCCGGTTCCTCGGGCGAGGCCACCGTGAGCCAGCGATACGGCCCCTGGCTGACGTCCGTCTTCTTCACGAACCCCAGCACTTCGGTGTAGAAGCGCAGGGCCTTGTCCTGATCGTCGACGTAGACGCTGGTCAGCTTGATCCTCATCAGCTCCCAACCTCCTCGTTCCTGGGCGTCCTGGTCTCCAGACAAGGCGAGACCCTCCCGTGTGACATCCCTCCATCGCCGCCAGTCCCCGAGGAGGGTCCCGCAGGTGCCGGGAACGCCGGACGTCCGAGCTCAGCGATCACCATGCCAGCGGCGACCGGCCCTCGGGGCCCAAGTGGCGAAGCTTGTCCGGGTTGCTGACGGAGCGGATGGTCTGGACGAGTCCTTCGGAGATGTCGAGGGAAACGACCAGGACGGCCCGCCCATCTCGGCCGAGGAACAACGCTCCGGGCTGTCCGTTGACCTCCGCCAACCGCATCCGCTCGGCGCCCAGCTGCGCCCTCCATTCCCCGAACAGGAGCAGGACCCGCGCGACCCGTTCGCGCCCGTGCATCGGGTGCGGGAACGCCGAAGCCTTCCCGCCGCCGTCGCTGTACGAGACCACGTCGGCGGCGAGCATGCGGGTGAGGCCTTCGAGGTCACCATCGCCGATCGCATCGAAGAACCGCCGGGCGAGCTCCTCCCGTCGCCTGCGTGAGGCCTCGAACCGCGGCTTCTTCGCCTCGACCTGCCGGCGGGCCCGAACGGCGATCTGCCGGCAGTTCTCCTCGCTCTTGCCCACGACGGCGGCGATCTCCTCGTAGCCGTAGTCGAATACCTCCCGGAGGAGGAAAACCGCGCGTTCGACCGGGCTCAGGCTCTCCAGCAGGACGAGGAACGCCATCGACAGCGAGTCGGCGGTCTCCGCGTGCACGGAGGCGTCCGAGGCCGGGCCCGTCAGCAGCGGCTCGGGCAGCCAGGTGCCGACGTAGGTCTCCCGCCGCGCGCGGGCCGACCGCACCTCGTTGATGGCGAGCCGGGTCGTGACCGTAGACAGCCAGGCCCGAGGTGAGTCGATGTCCGCGCCCTCGCTCTGTGCCCGGTGAAAGCGGAGGAAGGCTTCCTGCACGATGTCCTCCGCCTCGCTCACGCTGCTCACGATCCTGTAGGCGATGGAGAACAGCAGCGGCCGGAGGTCCTCGTACACCTCCCTACGCGGCGTCTCGGGCTCGCTCCTCACGTCCATCCTTTACACTAAGACCGGTCAGCCGTCCAGCCTGTGGCACCGCCCGGATCCCGAACCCCTCTCACCCCCCTTGCAAGCAAATGGACCCACCAGGGGACCAATGATCCCCCGAACGGTGGATGCCCGGACCGGATGTCGGAGACGGAACCGTCCGGATCTAGAACCTGGCCAGCTCCCGCATCCGTTCGTAGATGCCTTCGGCATCGGGCATGAAGAAGTGCTCCAGGGGCCCGGCGAACGGCATCGCCGGGATGTCGGGGCCGCCGATCCGCACCAGGGGCCCGTCGAGCTCGAACATCAGCTCCTCGGCGATGGTCGCCACGACCTCCGCGCCCGCGCCGTAGGTCCGGTTGTCCTCGTACACCACCATGGCCTTGGCGGTCTTGCGCACCGACTGCAGGATCGTCTGCTTGTCGAGGGGCGCGATCGTCCGGAGGTCCACCACCTCGGCCTCGAACCCGTCCTCCCGGGCCAGCCGCTCCGCGGCCTCCAGGCACAGGTGGAGCATGAGCCCGTAGGCCACCACGGTGAGGTCGGAGCCCTCCCGCTTCACGTCCGCCACCCCGATCGGGACCTCGTACGCCTCGTCCGGGACCTCGCCCTTGATCAGGCGATAGGTCTTCTTGTGCTCCAGGAACAGCACCGGGTCGGGGTCGCGGATGGCCGCCCGGAGCATGCCCTTGGCATCGTACGGGGTGGACGGGACCACGGTCTTCAGTCCCGGCACGTGCCCGTAGAAGGCCTCGATGGACTGCGAGTGGTACAGCGCGCCGTGCACGCCGCCACCCCACGGGGCCCGGACCACCATGGGGACGCCGAAGTCGCCGTTCGACCGGTAGCGGATCCGCGCGGCCTCGCTGACCAGCTGGTCGAACGCCGGGTGGATGAAATCGGCGAACTGGATCTCCGCGACCGGGAGGAGCCCGTGCATGGCCATCCCGATGGCCACGCCCACGATCGAGGACTCGGCGAGGGGGGTGTCGATCACCCGGCGCTCGCCGAACTCGTCGAGGAACCCGGCGGTGACCCGGAACACGCCGCCCCGCGCGCCCACGTCCTCGCCGAGCACCACCATGCGGTCGTCGCCCCGCATCTCCTCCGCCAGGGTGTCGTGGATGGTCTGGACCACGTTCTTCTCGGTCACGACGGCCCCCCTTCCGGGGCCTCGCCATCCCGCCCCGACGCGGGCGGTTCGGCCGGGGTGGCCTCCGTGCCGGTGCTCTCGAGGTCGGTCTCGGCAGAGGCACCGGAGTCCGCGAACAGGTGGAGCATCGCCGTCTCCGGCGCGGGGTCGGGGGCGTTCCAGGCCCGGTCCACCTCCTCGTCGACCTGGGCCTTGACGTCGGTTCGGAGCTGCCCGATGCCGTCGTCGTCGATGAGCCCGAGATCCTTCAGGTGGTTGCCGAACAGCAGGATCGGGTCCTTGGCCTTGGCCGCCTCGACCTCCTCCCGGCTCCGGTACGTCCGGTCGTCGTCGTCGGAGGTGTGGGGGTGGAACCGGTACGTGTTCGCCTCGATCAGGGTGGGACCGTCGCCGTTCCGGGCCTTGTCCACGGCCCGCTTCATGGCCTCGTAGCAAGCCAGGACGTCGTTCCCGTCGACCGAGACGCCCTCGAACCCATAGGCGGGGGCCCGGTCGGCCACCGACTTCACCGCCATCTGCTTCGACAGCGGCACCGAGATCGCGTACCGGTTGTTCTCGCAGACCCAGACGAGCGGCAGCTTGTGGATGCCGGAGAAGTTCAGACCCTCGTGCCAGTCGCCCTCGCTGGTCCCGCCGTCGCCGAACCAGCACGACACCACCGCGTCCTCGCCGCGGTACTTGATCGCATAGGCCACGCCGGCGGCGTGCGGGATCTGCGTGGCGATGGGGGAGGAGCCGGTGATGATATTCAGCCGCCTGGACCCCCAGTGGGCGGGCATCTGCCGGCCCCCGGAGGACGGGTCGTCGGCCTTGCCGAACACCCCCAGGAACACGTCGGCGGGCGTCATCCCGGCCACCAGGCACACGGCCAGGTCGCGGTAGTACGGCAGGAACACGTCCTGGCCCCTGCGCATGGGCCATGCCGTCGCCACCTGGCACCCCTCATGGCCGGACACCGGCACCACGAACGGCGCCTTGCCCTGGCGGTTCAGCCGGAACTGGGCCTCGTCGCACAGGCGGGCCGTGACCATGGTCCGGTACATCGCCAACAGGTCCTCGTCGGTGAGCCCCAGCGAGCCGTGCCGGGCCTCGGGCTGCTGTACCTCAGTGGCCACCTCGAGCCTCCTTGCCGTCTCACGAGCAACGGTGCCCCGAAGCGGGCGGCCGGTCCTCGTCGTGAACCTCTTCGCCGCGGGGCGGAATCGCTGAAGCGGCAGCCGCTCCCGGCCGGAGTCTAGACGACCCACGATGCCCGAGCACCGCGTGAGGGTGGGGCGCGTGGGGCCGGTAAGCTACGCGGATCATGGGTGAGGGCGTGGGCCTGCACGAGCGGGTGCGGGCGATGGTGGGGGAGCTGCTGGGGCGTGACGCCCCACCCCCCGACGATGCCGAGCCGCTGGGCGAGGTGGGATTCGATTCGCTCCTGTACGCCGAGCTGGCCACGCTGCTGGAGGAACGGGAGGGGATCGACCTCCTCGACGGTGGCATGGCGGCGCTGCGGACCGTGGGCGACCTGATCGCGACGGTGGACCGCGCGGCGGCCCATCCCGGGGCCGCGGGCGAGCTGGAACCGGCGGGGGCGGGGAGCGGGCAGCGGGTGGTGAGATCCGCGCTGTCGGGGCTGCTCCGGTGGTGGTTCGACCTCTCGGTGCACGGGATCGAACACGTGCCGGCGACCGGCCCGGCGGTGCTCTGCATGAACCACGAGTCGATGCTGGACATCCCGGCTGCCACCGTCGCGACCCCCAGGCCCATCACGTTCATGGCCAAGCGGGAGCTGTTCCGGAACCCGCAGTTCGCGCGGCTGGTCCGGTGGATGGGTGCGTTCTCGGTGGACCGGGACCTGTTCGACCTCCGCGCCATCCGGCTGGGGCTCGCGGCGGTCCGCCGGGGCGAGGTGCTCGGCATGTACCCGGAGGGGACCCGCACGCCGCGGACCCTGCTGCCGTTCCTGGCCGGCGCGCCGTGGATCGCGCTGGCCACCGGCGCGTCCCTCCTCCCGTGTGGGATCGCCGGCACCGAGGAGGCCCTGCCCCGGGGGAGCCGGATCCCCAAGCGGGTCCCCATCAGGGTCACGTTCGCCCCGCCCATCGAGGTGGAGCAGATCGACGACCCGGTGAAGCGGCGGGCCGAGGCCGAACGGCTGGCCGGCGAGCTCCGGGAGGTCATCGCGCCGCTCGTGTCGTACCCGGCCTGATCGATTCCCCCGTGGTCGAATACCCCCCCGGGGTACACTTGGATGCGGGCTTCGGCGAGGAGGAGGGCCATGTACGGCTACGCCATGCGGAAGAAGGAGCTGGGGGACCGGCTCCGGCGGATCGAGGGGCAGGTCCGGGGGCTCCAGCGGATGGTCGAGGAGGACAAGTACTGCATCGACATCCTGACCCAGGTGAACTCGGTCCAGGCCGCGCTGAAGGCGGTGGGGCTGGGGCTGATCGACGACCACGTCCGGCACTGCGTCCGGGAGGCCCTGGAGCAGGGCGGCGGCGACGAGAAGGTGGAAGAACTCGTCTCGGCGGTGGCCCGATTCGCGAAGTAGGGCGAGGGGCCGAGCCGCCGTGGCGATGTTCGCGCCGGATCGTGGACAATCGAGGGTGATGGACGAACCCGCAACATCGTCGCCGGCCGCAACGACGGTCATCGAGGTCACCGACGCCACCTTCATGCGCGACGTGGTGGAGGAGTCGAAGCGCCGCCCGGTGGTGGTGGACTTCTGGGCGTCGTGGTGTGCGCCGTGCCGGACCCTCGGACCGATCCTGGAGCGGGTGGCGGAGGAGCACGGCGGCGAGGTCCTGCTGGCGAAGCTGGACGTGGACGCGAACCCGGTGGTCGCGGGGCAGTTCCGGATCCAGAGCATCCCGAACGTGTGGGCGTTCGCTGACGGCCGGCCGGTGGACCAGTTCATCGGTTCGTACCCCGAGCCCGCGGTGCGGGAGTTCATCGGGCGGCTCCTCCCGTCCGAGGCGGACCGGGAGGCCGCGGAGGCCGAGGAGGCGGCGGAAGCCGGCGACGTCGAGGCGGCCGAACGGGGGTTCCGGGAGGCCCTGGAGGCCGATCCGTCGAATCGGGGCGCCCGGCTCGGGCTGGCCCGGCTCCTGGCGGACCGCGGCGACGACGAGGAGGCCCGCGAGGTCCTCCAGCCGCTGGTCCCCGACCGCGAGGCCGAACAGCTCCTGGCGGCGATCCGGGTCGGCGAGTGGTCGGAACTGCAGGACGGCTCGCCGCTCACCGCCGCGAAGCGGATGGCGGCCGACGGACGGTTCCGCGAGGCCCTGGCCGCCATGCTGGGGGCGGTCCGGTTCTCCCCGGAGGACCGGGACGACGCGCGAGCGTCGATGCTCGACCTGTTCGCGGTGCTCGGGGACGACCATCCGCTGGTCCGCGAGTACCGGGGCAAGCTTGCCTCCGCGCTGTTCTGACTCGAACGGGAGCTCCGGTGGCCGAACGAGCAGAGGACCGACCCGACACCCCGCCCCGAGGGGAGTTCGGCGACGTCCAGGACCGCATCCGGCGGTGGTGGGACGCGGACGCGCCCACCTACGACCGCACCCCCAACCACTCGGCCGCCGACCCGGTGGAGGCGGCGGCGTGGCGGGCGGCGCTGGCCCGGTACCTCCCACCGCCACCCGCCCGCGTGCTCGACGCCGGGGCCGGCACCGGCGCGATGTCGCTCCTGGCCGCGGACCTCGGGCACCGCGTCACGGCGCTCGACCTCTCTCCGGCGATGCTGGAGCGGGCCCGTCGGAAGGCAGCCGAACGGGGGGCGGAGGTGGAGTTCGTGATCGGCCCCGCCTCGGACCCGCCGCCCGGGCCGTTCGACGCCGTGGTGGAGCGCCACCTCCTGTGGACCACGCTGGACCCGGTGGGGACGCTGCGGGCCTGGCGCGGCGTAGTGGTGTCGGGCGGGCGGCTGGTGCTGTTCGAGGGGATCTGGACGCCCGCCGACCCGGTGGCCCGCCTCCGCCGGCGGATCGCGCATCGCGTGGGGCGCCTGCTGGGCGAGGGCCACGACCACCACGGCGAGTACGACCGGGAGATGCTCTCGAGCCTGCCGCTGGCCGGCCAGGCGTCGGCGGAACCCATGCTCCGGGCGGTGGAGGAGGCTGGGTGGACCGGCATCCGCCTGGAGCGCCTCCGTGACGTCGAATGGGCCCGGCACAGCGGCGGCGGGATGCCGGTCCATATCGCCGGCCCCGTACCGCAGTTCGCCGTGATCGCCGTCCGCCCCTGACCGACCGGCATCGGCCCGCGGGCGCCGCACGGGCGAGGCCGCCTACGACACGTTGAGACTGCGAGGTGATCAATGGTGTAGGAGGACCGGGGACGACGTCTGGCCCGGGAGGCGCTATGCGACCGCGGCCGGTGCGAGGTGAGGGACCGCGCCGGGCGGAGCGGGTTCGAACCGGAGGCCGAAGACCTCCGCGAACCGGGCGGCGACGAGGGGCGCCATCTCGGCGACGGTGACCTCGCGCCCGGCGAGCTCGGAGAGGGAGGCCACCCCGCGCCCGGCCAGGCCGCATGGAACGATGGCGTCGAACCAGCCGAGGTCGGTGGTGCAGTTCAGGGCGAACCCGTGCAGGGTCACTCGGGCGTGGGTCAGCTTGACCCCGATCGCGCAGACCTTGCGGTCGTCCGACCACACCCCGGTGGCCTCGGGGTCGCGGTGGAGCCGCACGCCGACGTCGGCAGCGGCCCGGATGACCGCCTCCTCGATGCGCCGGAGGTGGGCGATGACGTCCGGCCGGACGCCGAGGTCCAGGATCGGGTAGCCCACCAGTTGCCCGGGCCCGTGGAAGGTCACGCTGCCGCCCCGATCCACGTGGTGCAGCGACGCGCCGGCCGCCTCGATCTCGGCTTCGGTCCACCGCACGTGGGCGGCCTCGGCCCGGCGGCCGGCCGTGTACACCGGCGGGTGCTCCAGCAGGATCAGGGTGTCCGGGACCTCGCCCGCGGCCCGCCGCTCGGCCAGGTCGTGCATGGCCGCATACGCGGCCTCATAGGGAACCGCCCCCTCGGGGCGAAGGAGCCAGGCTGCCCGGTTCGTCATCGGATTCCTCTTGATCGGGGGGCTAACGCTCGGCTTTGCCACCGGACGGACTCTCGCCAGGGGCCTCGCTCATGAGCCCCCCGAACCCCCTTGATCGGGGGGCTGACGCTCGGCTTTGCCACCGGACGGACTCTCGCCAGGGGCCTCGCTCATGAGCCCCCCGAACCCCCCTGAGGGAGGTAGTGCTGGAGCTCGGGCGTGAAGTCCCACGTCTCCAGGTTCTGCTTCAGCCTGCCCAGGAACTGGGCCGCGGTGGCGCCGTCGATGACACGGTGGTCCCAGGACATCGACAGGTACACCATGTGCCGGATCGCGATGGCGTCGTCCACGACCACCGGCCGCTTCTCGATGGCGTCAAACGCGAGGATCGCCGTGTTCGGCTGGTTGATGATCGGGACGCTGATGATCGATCCGAACGGACCCGGGTTCGTGATCGTGAACGTCGAGCCGTGGACCTCGTCCGGCTTGAGCTTCCGCGACCGGGCCCGGACGGCCAGGTCGTTGACGGCGCGGGCCAGCCCGACGATGTTCATGCCGTCCGCGTCCTTGACCACGGGGACGATGAGGCCCTCGTCGTAGGCCACCGCGATGCCCAGGTTCACGTATCGCTTGACGACCAGCTCCTCCCCCCGGAGCTCGGCGTTCACGTCCGGGTAGGCCAGCAGCGCGTCGCACACGGCCCGAGACACGAACGGCAGGAACGTGAGCGAGATCCCCTCCGCCGACTTGAACGCGTCCTTGGCCCGGTTCCGAAGCTGGGCGATGTGCTCCATGTTGATCTCGACCAGGTTCCAGGCCCGCGCCGACGCCTGGAGCGACGCCACCATGTGCTTGGCGATCGACTTGCGGATGTGCGAGAGCTGACGAACCTCCTCGCGGGGGCCCGCCTCGGCCGCGGCGGCGGGCGCGACGGCCGGCTCGGGGGGCTGGGCCGGCGGCGCGGCGGGTTGGGACACCGGCTGCAGCTGCGGTGCGGCCCCGGCGGCAGCGGCGGCGGGAGCCTCCGAGGGAGCGGCCGCGGGTGCCGCGGCGCCGCCGGACTCGATGAACGCCGTGATGTCGCCCTTCGTGATCCGACCCCCGGTCCCGGTTCCCCGGACCTGCGCGAGGTCGATCTGGTGCTCTTCGGCCAGCCGTCGAACCAGGGGCGACAGGATGTGGCTCCGCTCACCCCCGCCCCCGATCGCTCCCCCCTGCGCCGCCGGTGCCGCCTCCTCGTCGAGCCGGCCCTGCTGCGGGGCCGGGGCGGGCGGGGACGGCGCCGGAACCGGCTCCTCCTCGGCGGGTTTCGGCTCCTCCTGCTCCCGACGGTCCGCCTCCTCCTCGGCCTGCTCCTCCTCCGGCGGTTCGGTCTCGGCGGTCGGGACCTCGGAGGGGACCTCGGCCGTCTGCTGCCCGGCGGAGCCGTCGTCGATCTCGGCCAGGTTGGTCCCCACCGACACCGTCTCGCCCTCCTGGACCAGGATCTTCGACACGGTCCCCGCCACCGGCGAGGGAACCTCGGTGTCCACCTTGTCGGTGGAGATCTCGAACAGCGGCTCGTCGCGGTCGATGGTCTCTCCCTCGGACTTCAGCCACTTGAGGATGGTCCCCTCGATGACCGTCTCCCCGAGCTGCGGCATGGTCACGGTTGTGGGCATGGCCTGCGGTGCCTCCTTTTCCTGATTCGTCGACGGTCCGCCTCCGGCGAACCGTCTCCGCCGAAGGAGTGCAGCAGCCTGATCCGCTCCGCTTCGCTCCGCGCGGCTGCTCCCCCCCGGACCCCCCGGACCCCCCGGCTCTCTACCACTTCGACAACCGGTCCACGGCGGCCACGATGTCGTCGGTCAACGGCAGGAACGCGTCCTCCAGGGGGGGCGAGAACGGCACGGCGTGGTTCGGCGGGGCCAGCCGCATCACCGGCGCGTCGAGGTGCTCGAACGCCTCCTCCGCGATCACGGCGGACACCTCCGAGCCGATCCCCAGGTACTTCAGCGACTCGTACAGCACCAGGGCCCGGGAGGTCTTCGCCACCGACTCCAGGATGGTCTCGACATCGAGCGGATACACGGTCCGGAGGTCCACCACCTCAGCGGAGATCCCCTGCTCCTCGAGGTCCTCCGCCGCCTCCAGCGCCCGGTGGACCATGGCCCCGTACGTGATGATCGAGACGTCGTCGCCGGCCCGCTTGACTTCGGCCTTGCCGATCGGGATCAGGAAGTCCGGGTCATCCGGCACGACCTCCTTGATCCGGCGGTAGATCCACTTGTGCTCCAGGAACACCACCGGGTTGTCGTCGCGGATGGCGGACTTCAGCAGGCCCTTGGCGTCCGTGGGGAACGCCGGGCAGATCACCTTCAGCCCGCCGACGTGGGCGAACAGGGGCTCGGGGTTCTGGGAGTGGAACGCCGAGGCCCGCACCCCGCCCCCCGACGGGCCCCGGAGGACCATCGGCAGCGGCACGCCGCTGCGGTACGTGTACTTCCCGGCGGTGGCCACGATCTCGTCGAACCCACACGTCATGAAGTCCGCGTACTGGAACTCGGCCACCGGGCGGAATCCCTCCATGGCCGCGCCGATCGACATGCCGACGATGGTCTCCTCCATGATCGGCGTGTCCCACACTCGCTCCGGGCCGAAGCGGTCGATGAACCCCTCGGTGACCTTGAACGCGCCGCCGTACACGCCGATGTCCTCGCCCAGCATGAACACCCGCTCGTCGCGCTCCATCTCCTCCCACAGGGCCTCGGCTACCGCGATCAGGTAGGTGGCCTCGCCCTTGTCGGAGCGCTTCCCCCGGGGCTCGGCGCCGTGGCCGGCAGCGCCGGCCTCGGACTCGTCCTTCTCCACCTTCTTCGCGCGTTCCGCCTCCGCCGCAGCCCGCCCGCCGTCGCCCTCGGTCTTGGCCGCCTGCTCGGCCGCGGTCGTGGGCGAGGCCTGCGGGGTGTCGCCCCCCACCCGTTCGCGGTCACCGTCGCTCACGAGGGCGCCCCCCCTTCCCTCGACGGCTCGCGTTCCCAGTAGCCGTCGTCGGTGAACACGCCCAGGTCCACGTCGCCGGCGTCGGGGAGCGGGGACTGCTGGGCGAACTCGAACCCCTCGTCGAACTCCCGCTCCACGCGCTCCTGGATCCCCTTCACACCCTCCTGGTCGATGGCTCCCGCCATCACCAGCAGCTCGGCGAACTTCTTCACCGGGTCGCGATGCTCCACGTAGTCCTCGAGCATCTCCTTCGGCACGTACTTCGCCGGATCGTGTCCGGCGTGGCCCTTCCACCGCAGCGACACCGATTCGATCAGGGAGGGCCCGTCGCCGTTCCGGGCCCGTTCGACGGCCTCGGTGGCCGCCGTGTACACGTCGAGGACCTCGGTGCCGTCCACGCGGACCCCGGGCATCCCGTACCCGACGCCGCGCTCGGCGATGGTCGGGACGGCGAACTCCAGCCGGTTCGGGGTGGAGTAGGCCCACTGGTTGTTGTTCACCACCCAGACGACGGGGAGCTTCTTGATGGCCGAGACGTTCAGCGACTCGTGCCACCGGCCGTTCGAGGTGGCTCCGTCGCCGCAGATGGCCAGGGCCACCCTGGGCTCCCGGCGCATCTGGTAGGCCAGCGCGGCCCCGGCCGCCACCGGGTACCCGTTCGGCAGGTTCGACAGGACCGTGAAGGTCCGCGAGCCGTTCCAGTCCCCGATGTGGCTGTTGCCGTCCCGCCCGCGGGTGTAGCCGTCGATGCGACCCCAGAACTGGGCCATGATCCGCTTCAGCTCCAGGCCCTTGGTGAGCTGCGCGGACAGGTCCCGATGGGTGGGGAACAGCGAGTCCTCCGGGCGGAGCGCGTAGGCCACGCCGACGTGCGTGCCCTCCTGGCCCCGCCCCGAGTAGATGGCCCCGGGGAGCCGGCCCTGGCGATACAGGGTCTCCATGCGCTCGTCGAAGTACCTGCACAGCACCAGGAAGTACAGGATCTCCTGAAGCTGCTCCTCCTTCAGGCCGGAGGCCTCGATGGCCGAGCGGCGATCCTCCTCGCTCCGCCCGGTCCGCGTGTCGGTGTTCGCCACGGGGGCTCCTTACGGTGTGTGCAGGGACTTCCCGGCCAGGGCCAGGTGGGCCTCGCCGATGGCCTCCGACAGCGTCGGATGGGGGTGGATGAGCGTGGCCACGTCGGCCGGCACCGCCTCCCAGTTCACGATGAGCATGCCCTCGGCGATGAGGTCGGTGACGTGCGGGCCGATCATGTGGATCCCCAGCACCGGCCCGCCGTCCGCGGCGGCCACGACCTTCACCATGCCGCCCTCGCCGACGATGTTGGCCTTCCCGATGCCCTGCATGGACAGCTTCTCGATCTCCACCTCGTGGCCGCGCTCCCGGGCCTGGGCCTCGGTGAGCCCGACGCTCGCCACCTCCGGGGTGCAGTACGTAACCCGGCACACCCCGGTGTACTCGATCTCGGGAGGGTCCATGCCCGCGATCCGCTCGGCCACCGAGATGCCCTCGGCGAACGACACGTGCGCCAGCTGGTACGGCGTGGCCGCCACGTCGCCCACGGCCCACACGTGGGGGACGGTCGTCTGGAGCTGGCCGTCCACCTTCACGTAGCCCCGTTCGAGCTGGATCCCGGCCTCCTCGTACCCCACGCCGTCGGAGACGGGGCCCCGGCCCACGGCCACCAGGCACACGTCCGCCCGGACGGTCTCGGAGGGGCCGCCGGTCTCGTAGGTGACCTCCACCGCGTCGCCGGTCTCCTTCACGTCCTGGACCTTGGCCCCGGTGAACGACCTGATCCCGCGCTTGCGGAAGGCCCGGTCGAGCTCCTTCGAGATCTCCTCGTCCTCCAGGGGAGCCATCCGGGGAAGGGCCTCGACCACGGTCACCTCGGCCCCCATCGAACGGTAGAAGGAGGCGAACTCCAGCCCCACGGCACCGGCCCCGATCACCACCGCGCTCCGCGGGATGAACCCCAGTGTCAGGGCCTGATCGCTGGTGATCACGCGTTCGCCGATCTCCATCCCCGGCAGCAGCCGGGCGTACGAACCGGAGGCCAGGACCACGTCGGTGGCGGCCGCCGCGCGCCCGTCCACGTCCACGGCGACCTTCCCGGGGACGAGCTTCCCGGTGCCCTGGATGACGTCGATCTTGCGCATCTTCACCAGGCCGGTCAGCCCGTTCACGAGCTTGTCCACGACCTTCGTCTTGAACGACTGGATGCCGTCCCAGTCCGGCTCGCCGGACGCCGTGATGCCCCACGTGTCGGAACGGTTGATCTCGTCCATCACCGCGGCCGACTGGAGGAGGGCCTTGGTGGGGATGCAGCCGCGCAGCAGGCACGTCCCGCCGAGGCGGTCGTCGCGTTCGATCAGGGCCACCCGCTTCCCCAGCTGGGCGGCCCGGAGCGCAGTCGAGTAGCCGCCGGTCCCGGACCCCAGGACGGCGACGTCGTAGCTCTCCTCCGGCATGCTCCCCTTCCTCGTCGGCAGGCTGTTGCGGTCGTCCGGCTCCGCCCGTTCATCGTACCCCTGCTCGGAAAACACTCGCAGACCGGCGGCCGGCGGCGGGTGGGTAGGATGCACGTCGTGGAAGCGGTCGGGGACGTGGGGCTGAAGCGGACGCCGCTCGAGCCCGAGCACCGCGAGCTGGGGGCCAAGATCGGGATGTTCGCGGGATGGGCCATGCCCATCGAGTACCGCGGGACGCTGGCCGAGCACCGGGCCGTCCGCGAACGGGTGGGCCTGTTCGACCTCATGCATCTCGGCAAGGTCATCCTGGACGGCCCGGACGCCGGCGCCGTCCTCCAGCGAACCGTGACGAACGACGTGTCGCGGATCCAGCCGGGGGGAGCCCAGTACAACAACGTCCTCAACGAGCGCGGCGGGATCGTGGACGACGTGATCGTGTACCGCCTGGGCGAGGACCGGTGGTTCACCGTGCCGAACGCGGCGAACACGGCGAAGGTCCACGGGATCCTGCTGGAACAGGCGGCGGGGCAGGCGGTCGAGGTCGTGCTCCACGAGGACTGGTGCTTCCTCGCCGTCCAGGGCCCGCGCTCCCCGGACGTGGTGGGGGACCTGTTGCCGGTGGCGCGGGAGCTCGAGTACATGCACTGCACGGAGGCCGAGTTCGGCGGCGAACGGCTGATCCTCACCAGATCCGGCTACACGGGCGAGGTGGGATTCGAGCTGTTCTCGCCGGAGGAGGTCATCCACGACCTGTGGGCCGCGCTGATGCGGGCCGGGGAGCCGCACGGCATGGAGCCCGTGGGGCTCGCGGCCCGCGACACCCTCCGGCTGGAGGTGGGATACCCGCTCCACGGCCAGGACATCTCCGAGGAACGCACGCCGCTCGAGGCCGGGCTGTCGTGGGCGGTGGCCCTGGACAAGGGGGACTTCCAGGGGCGAGAGGCCCTGCTCCGCCAGAAGGAGGAGGGGATCCCGGCCCGCTTGTGGGGGCTCGAGATGGAGGGCCGGCTGATCCCGCGCCCCCACCAGGCCGTGCTGGCCGGCGACGAACAGGTGGGCGAGGTCACGAGCGGGACGTTCTCGCCGACCCTCCGGCACGGGATCGCCCTGGCCTACCTGGCGCCCCGGGACCGGTTCGGGCCGGGCGACCGGGTGGAGGTGGACGTCCGGAGCCGCCGGGGCGAGGCCGTGGTCACGAAGCCTCCGTTCGTGCAGGCCAGCCCGAGGTAGCGACGGCGGGGAGGGCTCAGCCCAGCCGGGCCGAGAGGCGAGCCACCTTCAGCAGCTGGGCCACCGAGGCGGTTCCGTACTGGGCCGAGCGGACCATGGTGTGGAGGCGCTCGCGCGCCGTCGGGCTGTCCGCCACCACGGCCACCGTGACGTACAGGCCGGAGCTCGCGATGCCGATGTTCCGGAGCGGTCCGAACCCCGGCGCGGCCACGAAGTAGGCCCACCGGGTGACGTGCCCCTGCCGGTGGCAGTAGCCACTGCCGCGCTCGACGTAGTCCCCGGGGGAGGAGGGATCGTCGGCGAACGGCTGGTGGTTCAGCAGCACGGCGACGTGCTCGCGCCGGCACCAGTCGGCGGAGACCAGCCCGGGGATGGCCGGGCCCGACGCCGCGAGGTAGTACAGATCGGAGGGGATCCCTACCAGCTCGCGATCCACCCAGCTCACCTCGAGCCCGGGCACCGACCCGTCGAGCTCCTCCCAGGAGCCGGGGTCCGGCGACGCCACCAGGCCCTGCCGGAGGATCCCGTCGCCCAGGAGCGCGGTGGCCTCCCACTTCCGGGGGACCAGCGCCTGGACGCCGCCGGCGTCGACGGTCTCGTAGGGGGAATGGAGCGGGTGCGCGATGGGGGCCGCCGACGGCACCGGCTCGACGGACGGGGCCCGCCGGGGGGCTGCGCCGGCGTCGCCGGGACGGACGTGTGTACACGCCGCGGTGAGCGCGAGCATGCCGAACCCTGCGATGAGTCGTCGCACCGGCCGTTCCCCTTCTGTGCGACAAGTCTAGAACGCCGGCCACGGCCCTCGCCAGCGGGTTCGTCCGTGCCACGCCCCCTCGAGGACCCGGGCGGCTACAATCGCCGCAATCGAAGAACGCTTCCGAGGTGGCGCCGGGCGGGAGGCACCCGCCCGGGCTGGACCGGGGGTCGCGGACGTCGAGGCCCTCGGGAACAGGGAAGCCGGTGTGAGTCCGGCACGGTCGCGCCACTGTGACCGGGGAGCGACCCGAGACAGGCCACTGGGGGCCACGGCCCCCGGGAAGGTTCGGGGAGCGTCGATCCGGGAGTCAGGAGACCTGCCCCGGGAGCCCGAGGAGCACGCGTTCCTTCGCGTGAGAGGAGGCGCTCCCATGCCCAGGTTGCCGTTGCCGCCGAGGGTCCCGGCGGCAGTCCTGATCTCGGTGGTGCTGCTGTTCGCCGGCGGGTGCGCCGGTGGTTCGGGCGGCCCGGTGGCGAGCACGGACACCGCGGGATCCCCACCCGCATCCCCGGCCCCGTCCCACTCGCCCCGGCCGGCCGCGTTCCCCCTGACGATCGCCGACGACGACGGCGTCGAGGTGACGCTGGCTGAGCCCCCGGCCCGAATCGTCACCTTCGCCCCGTCCGCGACCGAGGTGGTGTTCGCGCTGGGTGTGGGCGACGAGGTGGTGGGGGTCTCGGGTCCGTTCGACGACTACCCGCCGGCCGCGCGATCGGTCACGGAGGTCGGTGGGGCGGGCCAGTTCGGCGTGGATCCGAACGTGGAGAAGATCGTGTCCCTGGACCCGGACATCGTGCTGGCCATCGAGGGCGGGGACCAGTGGAAGGACCGGCTCCGCAAGCTCGGGGTCCCCGTGTTCACCACCGATTCCACCGACTTCGACGACCTGCTGCACGACATCCGGACCGTGGGGCGGGTGACCGGTGTCCCGGAGCGGGCCGCCGCGCTCACCGCCGGCATGGCCGCCCGGGAACGGGCCGTGGAGGCATCGGCGGAGGGCGGACCGTCCCGCTCCTGCTTCTTCGAGATCAGCTACGACCCGCTGTTCACGGTGGGGCCGGGGTCGTTCATCTTCGACCTGCTGCGGCGGGCGGGGTGCGACCCGGTCTCGGCCGACGCCAGGGACGCGTACCCCCAGTGGTCGGTGGAGCAGCTCGTGGCCGACGATCCCGACGTCTACCTGGTGTCGTCCGAGTCGGGGGGCACGGTGGCGCAGGTCGAGCGTCGCCCCGGGTACGACGCCCTGTCGGCGGTGCGGCACCACCGCGTGTTCCTGGTGGACTCGGACCTGGTGAGCCGGGCCGGGCCCCGCGCGGTGGAGGGACTGGAGGCGCTCGCGGCGGCCCTCGCTCCGGAGCGGTAGTCACGTGCCCGGGCCCGGCCGCCGGTACCACGCCACGATGGCGGCGCTGGCCCTCGTGCTGGTGGCGTCGGTCCTGCTCGGGGTGGGCCTCGGCGCCGTGTCGGTCCCCCCCGGGACGGTCCTGCGCCTGGCGGCGTGGAAGCTCCACCTGGCCGGCCGGCCCCACGTGTCGTACGGGACCGAGGTCATCGTGTTCCAGCTCCGGCTGCCCCGGGTCCTGCTGGGGGCCGTGGTGGGGGTGGGGCTCGCGGTGGCCGGGACGTTGTTCCAGGGCCTGTTCCGGAACCCCATGGCCGACCCCGCGGTGATCGGCGTGTCCTCCGGGGCGGCCCTGGGGGCGATCGTGGTCATCGTGGCCGGCGGCGCCGGGGTGCTCGGGGGCCTGGGCGTCGCCGGGGCGGCGTTCGTGGGGGCCCTGGCGGTGGCGTTCCTGGTGTACCGGCTGGCCCGGGTGGGCCCGACGGTCCACGTCGTGACCCTGCTGCTGGCGGGCATCGCGGTGGCCGCCGTCATCTCCGGGCTGATGTCGCTCGTGATGTCGTTCTCCGGACAGGAGATCAGGAACATCTACTTCTGGCTGCTGGGCGGGTTGAGCGCCCGCGGGTGGGGAGCCCTCCAGGTGGTGACGCCGATCGTCGCTGCGGGAACCGGCCTGGCGTTCCTCCTGGGTGCCGACCTCAACGTCCTGGCCCTGGGGGAGGAGCGGGCCGCGCAGCTGGGGGTGGAGGTCGAACGGTCGAAGCGTCTGGCCATGGCGGTGGGGTCGCTCCTGGCAGCCGCGGCGGTCTCGGTGTCCGGGGTGATCGGGTTCGTGGGGCTGATGACCCCCCATCTCCTCCGCCTGGTGGTGGGGGCGGACCACCGCCGGCTCCTCCCGGCCGTGGTCCTGGCCGGGCCCAGCATCCTGATCCTGGCCGACCTGGCCTCCCGGGTGGCCATCGCCCCGGAGGAGCTCCCGGTGGGCGCGGTCACCGCGGTGCTGGGAGGGCCGTTCTTCCTGTTCCTGCTCCGCCGGGAGCGGCGGGGAGCCCGGGCGGGAGCCCCCGTGTGAGCTCCGGCAGGAGCCCGGGCGGGAACCAGGGCGGGAGCCGCCGCGTGAACGACGCCGGGGGCCGGGGATCGGGCCTCGAGCTTCGGGACGTCGTCGCCGGCTACGGCGGCCCGGCCGTCCTCGACGGCGTCTCGGTCGAGGTCCGCCCCGGCGAGGTGGTGGGGCTCGTCGGGCCGAACGGATCGGGGAAGACCTCGCTGGTGCGGGTGGTCTCCCGGGCGCTGCCGCCCCGATCCGGATCGGTCCGGATCATGGGCCGTGACCCCTACGGCATCCCGGCCCGGCGGGCGGCCCGGCTGGTGGCCGTGGTCCCCCAGGAGCTCCAGCCGGTGTTCTCGTTCTCGGCGCTGGAGGTGGTGCTGATGGGCCGGGCGCCGTACCGCTCGGCGTGGGGGGGCGGAGGAACGCAGGACTGGGCCCGGGCCCGCGATGCCATGGAGGCCACCGGCGTCCACCACCTGGCCGACCGGCCCCTGGAGGAGCTGTCGGGCGGCGAACGCAGGCGCGTGGTCCTGGCTCAGGCCCTGGCCCAGGACGCGCCGGTCCTGGTCCTCGACGAGCCCACCACCCACCTCGACATCCGGCACGTTCTGGAGCTCCTGGGGATCGTCCGGCGCCTGGCCGGGTCGGAGCGCAGGGCCGTGCTCGGCGTGTTCCACGACCTCAACCTGGCCTCGGCCACCTGCGACCGGATGGTGGCGCTGCACCTGGGCCGGGTGGTCGCCAAGGGACCGCCGGGGAAGGTCATCACCCGCGACTTCCTGCGGGAGGTGTACGGCGTCGAGGCCGAGGTCGAACCGAACCCGCTCACCGGGCGGCCGGTGGTGGCGGTGGGCCCGCCCCCCGTGACGGCGGGTCTCAGGCCGGAGCGGGCCCACGTGGTCGGGGGGGCCGGACGGGGGGCCCCGATCATGCGGGCCCTGGCCGAGATGGGGTTCGAGGTCTCGGCCGGGGTCCTGCACGGCACGGACACCGACGACGACGTGGCCGGGCGTCTCAACCTCCCCCGGGTCTCCGTGCCGCCGTTCTCGCCCATCGATCCGGCCACCGAGCGGGAGTGCCTGGAGCTGATCCGGGGAGCGGCGCTCCTGGTGGTGGCCGACGCACCCGTGGGCCCGGGGAACGTGGCGAACCTCCGGATGGCCCTGCGGGCGGCCCGGGAGGGGATCCGGACGGTGCTCGTCGACCAGGTTCCGATGGCGGAGCGCGACTTCACGGGCGGCGAGGCCACGCGTCTTTGGGAGGAGCTCCGGTCGGTCGCCCAGGTGGTGGCCTCGCCCGAAGCGGTGGCCGCCCTGGCCCGGTAGGGCCGCTCAGGCGGGGCCGGTGACCGTTCCCTGGTCGTGCACGTCCACGCGCGTGACCTCGGGGGCCTCGCGGTCCTGCGGCTCGGGCTCCTGGACCCCGCGTCCCGCGGCATCCACCGAGATCACGCGGCCCCGCTCGTCCACGCGGCTGATGACCACGCCGCCCTGGCCGGCGCCCGGGGGGTAGATCGGCACGCAGAACGAGACTCGGGTCCCGCCGGCCGGCAGCGGGTCGGCCCATAGGATGCCCCCGTGGAGCAGGATCAGCCGGCGCGCCAGGTGCAGGCCGAGCCCGACCCCGGTCCGCTCCTTCCGCATGACCTCCTCGCCGGTGACGAACGGCTCGTGGAAGGCGAGCGAGGCGACCTCCCGTGACAGCCCCAGGCCGGCGTCGGTGACCGAGAACACGACGCCCTCGTCCTGGGACCGCAGGCGGACCCGGACCTCCGCCCCCGGCGGCGAATACCGGCAGGCGTTGTCGACGAGCTGGGCCACGGCCTCGCTGATCCGGGCCGGATCCACCATGGCGTACATGGCGTCGGGAGCGTCCCGTTCCAGCCGGACCAGCGGATACCGCTTGGCCATCCGGTCGCACACGTCCACCACGAGCGCCGTGAGATCGGCCCGCGACAGGCTGAAGTCGATGGTTCCCCGGTCCAGGTCGGCGATCGACAGGATCTCGTCGACCAGCCCGGTGAGCCGCTCGATCGCGTTGTCCATCTTCACCAGGAACTCGGCCTCGTCGTCCGGGGACAGCCGCCGGTCACGCAGGAGGTGGGCGATGCCCTTCACGATGGTGACGGGCGTCCGGAGCTCGTGCGAGACGTTCGCCAGGAACTCAGCCTTCGTGTGGGTGACCTCCTGGACCTTCATGGTGGCGTCGGCCAGGGCGCGCCCCAGCTCCCGTTCCCGGTGGACCCCCTCGGCGAAGCGGCCGAACAGCTGCGACGCGATCCGCGGTGAGACCACGCCGCCGCCGTCCATGACCGGCCCGAGGGCCTGAACGACCTCGTTGGGGCCGTCCTCCTTCAGCAGGTAGGCGCTGGCCCCCGCCCTGATGAGCTCGGCCGCGTCCTCGGGCGAGCTCGAGGAGGCCCAGCACACGATCGGCGTGGTGGGCGCGACCGCCCGGAGGCGGCCGATGAGGTCGGTGCCCCACAGCCGGGGCATGGTGGGGTCGGTGACGATGACGTCCGGGCGGGACCGGACCGCGAGCTCCACGGAGTGATAGCCGTCGGTCGAGGCCTCGGTGAGCGCGTCCCAGCCGGTACGGGACAGGGCGTGCTCCAGTACGGCGATGTCCGGCGGGGTGCCGGAGAGCAGCAGCGTGACGGCCACGGAGGAGATATCGGCCGGACCACCACCGGAACTTGAACCGCCCGGCCCCGCTTGGTTCGGCTATTCCACGATGCCGCGGCGGATGGCGATGGCCACGGCCTGGGCCCGGTCGTTCGCCCCGAGCTTCTCGAAGATGCGCTCGAGGTGGGTCTTGACGGTGTGGGGAGAGATGGCGAGGTCGTGGGCCACCTCCTTGGTGGTGGCGCCGTAGGCGACCATCTGCAGGATCTCGGCCTCGCGCTTGGACAGGGGGGCATCGGGGCGCCGGTCCACCTGTTGCACCTCCTCGATGAATGCCCTGGTCAGGCTGGGGTGGATGACGGCCTTCCCCTCCAGGGCCAGCCGGGCAGCCTTCACCAGCTCGTCCGCCGACACGTCCTTCAGCAGGTACCCGGAGACCCCGGCCGCGATGGCGTCGGCGATCGCCGAACGCGACTCCTCCACCGTGAACAGGATGACCTTCGTCCCGGGTGCGATCTCCTTGATGATCTTCGTGGCCTCCAGGCCCCCCATCCCCGGCATCCGGACGTCCATGAACACGACCTCGGGCTTGACCTCGGCGACCGTCTCTATGGCCTCCTCGCCGGTCGCTGCCTCGGCCACGACCTCGACCTCGTCGGACGTCGACAGCGCCGATCTCAACCCGCTCCGGGTGATCGGATGGTCGTCGACGATCATGATCCGCATGCTCACGCCAACACCTCGCGTCGGGAATTCGGGGGACCGGTCCCTAGAATAGACCGAGGAGGTCGTGCGATGAACGAAGCGAGCGAACAGTCCGAGGTAGAGACGGCACCGGTCGAGGGCCAGGCCGGCACGGGGGAGGACAGTGCCCCCGGTGCGGAGCAGAGGAACGGCCACGCCGGGCTGAGCAAGGAGGACGTGCTCGAGGCGCTCAAGGACGTCCTGGACCCCGAGCTCGGGATCAACATCGTGGACCTCGGGCTCGTCTACGACGTGACGATCGAGGGCGACACCGTCCACATCACGTACACCCTCACCACGATGGGCTGTCCCATCGGCCCGATGATCGAGGCCCAGATGCAGCAGCTCCTGGCGAACGTCCCGGGGGTGGAGCAGGTCGACGCCGAGATGGTCCTGCGACCGCCGTGGTCCCCGGAGATGATGTCCGAGGAGGCCAAGGCGGCGCTTGGGTACTTCTGAGCCGGCCGGCCGCGGGGTGGCTCCTGTCGTTCCTCAGTTTCTGAGCGGAGCCACGTACGGGTTCTCCGGATCGGCCCCCTGGAGCTGCCACACCTCGTGGTCGTAGGTGTCGAAGACCAGGGACTGATCCGGTCCGGGGTCCTTGGTGTCGCCTCGGTGGAGGATGTACGAGAGCTGGTCCGCCCCGTCCACGAGCGGGATGCGGAATTCGATCCCGAACACGTCCTGGCCCACCGGGCGGAGCGGATCGGTCCACGCCGGCTGGGGGACGGCGCCGGTCCACACGTGCAGGCCCCAGAAGTCGTTGTAGTCCGAGCTGGTGGGGTCGCCGTAGTCGCCCGCCGGCCGCCGGTAATGGATGACCGCGAAGTCCTCCGCCGCACCGCGCGAGGGGTAGACGGTCTGATCGCCGCCCTGGAACCAGGCGGTGGGCGTCTCGGTCGGCGTGAACGCCAGCGCGTCGATGTCGACCACGCCGCCATCGCTGATGGTCACCGTCAACGGGATCGACAGGTCGGCCGGGGCCAGCCGGAACACCGCCCCGTAGTCGTCGATCGCGTCCGGTGGGGCCCCGGTCACCACCGGACCGCCCCCGCTGGTGGCATCGATCGTCACGCCGGAGCAGTCGGGCAGGCAGGCGTAGTGGACCGTGGCGAAGCCCTGGGCCTCTGCCTGGGATGCGTAGATCGTCAGGTCACCCTGTTGGAGCCAGATCTCCGGCGTGGCCGCCGGATCGAAGCTGCGGTCGGGGCTGTTGTCCGGGTCCTTCGTGTCGCCGCGGTGGACGATGAAGTTGACCGGCTGGCTGTCGTCGGCCAGCTTCACGAACGCGAACCGTCCGTACTCGTCCTCGCCCAGGAACGGCTTGGGGCTGGTCCAGTCGGTCGCCTCGGAGACGTCGATGGCATTGCCCCACAGGTGCAGGCCCCAGAAGTCGTGGAAGTCCCCGGTCGTGTGGTCGCCGTAGTCGCCGGCCGGTCGGTGATAGTGGATGAGCGCGTACGGCGTGGCCGGGCCACCCGTCTCAGCGAACTCCACGCCCACGTTCACCACCTGGTCCGCGGCGAGGTGCCCGAAGAGGTCGTTCACGATGGCCCGGAACGTGAGCGTCGTGCCCTCCTGCCCCTTCAGGCCGCTGGCGTCGTAGAACACGCGGTAGGGCGCGTTGTCGTCCGTCCCGATCGGCACGTAGTCGCCGTCGCCCACCCGGACGGCGAACGTGACCTCCGCCAGCTGATCGGAGTCCAGCTCGGCGCCGACCTCGATGCGGTCCAGGACCTCCTGGCCGTCCCAGTTGTGGGTTTCCAGAACCGCGGTGTCGCCGTCGGTGAGGCTCGTGATCTCGATGCCCGGCGCCTGGTCGCTCGCCGGCACGCGCTCGGTCGCCTTGTAGATCGCGAACCTGAGCGGCGGCACCGTGAGGTGGAGCTTCCCGCCCGGACCCGTCTTCACGTCGTCCGGCCCCGCCGTGTCACCCACCAGCCTGAACTTCACCCCGCGCGGGGAGAACGTCGGGACGTCGGCCGTCGCGGGGCTCTCGCTGTTGTTGAGCGCCACGACGTACTCCCGGCGCCGGTCGCGGTCGATCCGGGAGAACGCGTAGATGCCCGGACCGTCGGAGCTGTACCGGTGGATCTGGGCCCCCGAGCGCAGCGCGGGGTTCCGCTCGTAGATCCGCGCGTACTTGTGGATGGCTCTGAACAGCGGATGGGTCCGGTCGAAGTTGTCGTCGGACGTTGTCTCGTCCGTGCCGATGAGATCGTTGTCCGCGTAGGAGGGCACGACGTTCGCGAACATGTCCTCGCGGGCGTCCTTGTCGCCGCCGTCGCCCGTGAACCCCTGCTCGTCGCCGTAGTAGATCACCGGCGAGCCGCGCGAGAAGAACATCAGGGCGTGCGCCAGCTTCGACCGGGCCAGGAGCTCGGCGTCGGACGCATCCGGCTGGTCCACGCGCTGGAGGAAGTACCCGATCCGCCCCATGTCGTGGTTCCCCAGGAACGTCGGCATGGCGTACGCGTTGCTGTCGGTGTCGGTGTAGTAGTCGTCCTTCGCGAAGAAGTCCCGCAGGCCGTCGGTGGCCATGCTCTTCGACGCGAAGTCCCGCGCCGCCAGCTGGAAGCCGAAGTCGATCGTGGCCTGGAGCTTCCCCCGCGTGGAGAACTCGCTCATGAACTGCGGGCCGAACTGCTGGTCGAACACCTCGCCGAACGCGAAGAAGTGGCCGATGCCGGCGTCCCGGGCGGCGGCCAGGATGTCCGGCCCGAACTTCTGCCAGAACTCCATGTTGACGTGCTTCGTGGTGTCGATGCGGAACCCGTCGACGCCGAACTGGTCGATCCAGTACGAGTAGATGTCGATCATCCCCTCGACCACCTCGCGCCGTTCGGTCCACAGGTCGTCGAGGCCGAAGAAGTCGCCGTACAGCGAGTTCTCGCCGGTGAAGCTGGTGTTCCCCCGGTTGTGGTACAGGAGCGGGTCGTTCAACCAGGCAGGGCTCTTGGCGTTCTCCTCGCCCGGCGGCACCACGGGCGTGTACGGGAACGAGGTCAGGTCCACTTCCGGGAACGTGTAGTCCGGCTGGCCGTGGTACGCGTAGTCGGAGTCGTCGAACGGCACCCCGTTCACGTCCGTGTAGGGGAAGTCGCGCTTGTTCCGGTACCCGGCGTTGCCCTCCAGCTGGATGACGTCCGCCGTGTGGTTCGTGACGATGTCCATGAACACCTTGATGCCGCGGGCGTGGGCCGCGTCGACCAGCCGGGCGAACTCGGCGTTCGTCCCGAGGTGGGGGTCGATGTGCGTGAAGTCCGTGATCCAGTACCCGTGGTAGCCGGCCGAGTGGCCGTACAGGTCGGTCGAGTCGATCTGCACGGCCTTGTTCCTGAAGACGGGCCCGACCCAGATGGCGTTGACGCCGAGGTCCTCGAGGTAGGGCAGCTTCCGCCGGAGCCCCTCGAGGTCGCCGCCGTGGTAGTAGCCCTTGTCGCTCGGCAGGTAGCCGTGCTGCAGGACGTGCTCCTCCGTGTCGTTCGCCACGCAGGGTCCGTCGTAGTCGCCGCAGTCGTTCGCGGGGTTCCCGTCGTTGAACCGGTCCGGGATCGTGAAGTACAGGACGTCGTCCGCGAAGGGATGCCGCACGGGGTCCCGGACCAGGGCCGCGTCGTCCACGGGCACCGCGGGGGTCACCGTGATGTCGAGGACGTGGCTGGTCTGGTCGTAGCTGAAGGTGACCGTGTCCCCGAGGGCGCCCACGGAGAACGGGATGTTGTCGCCGTTCGGGACGCCGCCCGCCCCGTAGTTCTCGTCCCAGGACTCGTCGATGGCCACCTTGGCGTAGTAGGACCCCGGCGGGAGCGCGGAGGTGGAGAAGCGCCCGACGCCGTCGCCGTCGGGGTCCTGGAGCCAGGACCGCAGGCATGACGGGTCCCAGTCGCCGCCGCAGCCCAGTTCGCTCTGGAAGCTTCCCGGGACGGTGGCGATGACCGACCCCTTGTTGTCGGTGGCCCAGTGGGTCTCGTCGTCGTAGTAGAACTTCACGCTCGCGGCGTCGCCGAGGACGAGCGGGATGTTGGGGCCGTTCGGGGTGGCGTGGAGGCCGTAGTTCTCGTCCCACGAATCGTTCAGCGCGGCCTTGTACTCCCAGCTGCCGGCCGGGACGGCGAACGTCGCCTGCCACACACCGTCCTCGGCGTCGAATGCCAGATGGGACACGGCGCAGTCCGGCATCCAGTCGCCGGGACAGCCGACCTCGCTCTGCAAGCTCCCCGCGATCGTCACGGTGGCCGGCTCGGCGACGGCCGGCATGCCCGTTCCGAGGATGCTGACGGTCGACGCCGCAAGGGCCAGGACCAGGGCGGGCACGAGGGCTCTCGGCGACTTCATCGTCCACCTCCCGAACCGTTCGTGGAGCGCCACAATGGCCCCTCCCCGGTCCGCGCGCGAATGCACCGGTCAAGACCCATTTCTGGGGCGTCCCCCCAATGCTCCGCACGCATCCCGATCCGTCATGGAACGGCCGGGGGCCTCCGAATTGCATTTGCAAGGGCCGGAAGGGCCGCACTAGTATTTCCGACCTACCAGGTAGGTTTTCCGGCTCTGGGGAAGGAGCGAGACGGATGGCGGACTACACGAACCCAGGCGCGCTGGTCGACACCGACTGGCTGGAGCAGAACCTGTCCGATCCGGGGATCCGGATCGTCGAGGTGGACGAGGACACCGACGCATACCAGAAGGGCCACATCCCGGGGGCCCTCGCGTGGAACTGGAACACCGACCTCCACGCCGAGACCGGCCGCGACTACGTGGACCAGGAGGGCCTGTCCCGGCTCCTGCAGCAGGCCGGCGTGGGCGACGACACCACCGTGATCCTGTACGGCGGCAACAACAACTGGTTCGCCGCGTACGCGTACTGGCTGTTGCGGTACCTGGGCTTCTCGAACGTCAGGCTGCTGAACGGCGGCCGGAAGAAGTGGGAGCTCGAGAGCCGCGAGCTGACCGGCGAGGTTCCGTCGTTCGAGGCCACCTCGATCAGGGTCTCAGGGTCCGTGGATGACAGGATCCGGGCCCTCCGGGACGACGTGCTGGCCAGAGTGGCCGACCCGGGTTCGTCCCACTTCGTGGACGTCCGCTCGCCCGAGGAGTACCGGGGCGAGAAGCTCGCGCCCGACCACCTCCCGCAGGAGCAGGCCCAGGTGCCCGGGCACATCCCGGGCGCGGCGAACATCCCGTGGGCCAGGGCCGCCAACGACGACGGGACGTTCAAGAGCGCCGACGAGCTCCGCGAGCTGTACGAGGGTGCCGGCGTGACCCCCGACAAGGACGTCATCGCGTACTGCCGGATCGGTGAGCGCTCGTCGCACACGTGGTTCGTGCTCACCGAGCTGCTCGGGTACGACAAGGTCAGGAACTACGATGGCTCGTGGACCGAGTACGGCTCGCTGGTGGGCGTGCCGGTCGAGAAGGGCTGATGGTCGGGGGCTCCGCCCCCGACTGCCCCCCGAAAGACAGGATGGCATCCCCGAACCCCGCGCGCGGCGGGCCGGTGGGTAATTCCGACCTCCCGGATCGACTTCGGGCGGCCCCGGCGGTAGACTGGGTGCAGGTCGCCGCGGCGCCCGGATGAGCGCGCGTGGGTAAGGTTCGAGCAGGCGACCGGCTGGGAGCGACTGATCGCATGGCCATCTCACAGGAAGAGCACCTCGCAGAACTCGACAAGGGATACCGCTTCGGCTGGCACGACCCCGAGCACCACGTCTTCACGCCGAAGCGGGGGTTGTCCCCTGCGGTCGTCGAGGAGATCTCCTACATGAAGTCCGAGCCGGACTGGATGCGCAAGTTCCGGCTGAAGTCGCTGAAGCACTTCGAGAACCGCCCCATGCCGTGGTGGGGGGCCGACCTGTCGGACATCGACTTCCAGAACATCTACTACTTCATCCGGTCGACCGAGAAGCAGGCCCAGTCCTGGGAGGACCTCCCGGAGGACATCAAGGGGACCTGGGACAAGCTGGGGATCCCCGAGGCGGAGAAGAAGTACCTGGGGGGCGTTTCAGCACAATACGAGTCCGAAGTGGTGTACCACAAGATAAAGGACGAATTGGATAATATGGGCGTGCTGTTCTGCGATATGGACACCGCCCTGCGAGACCATCCGGACATCGTCAGGGAGTACTTCGGGATCATCTACGTGCCGCCGGGCGTGCACGTGGACATCCCGCTGCAGGCCTACTTCCGGATCAACGCCGAGAACATGGGCCAGTTCGAGCGGACGCTGATCATCGCCGACGAGGGCGCGTACGTGCACTACGTCGAGGGCTGTTCCGCCCCGATCTACACGACCGACTCGCTGCACTCCGCGGTGGTCGAGATCGTCGTCAAGAAGGGTGCCCGGGTCCGGTACACCACGATCCAGAACTGGTCCACGAACGTGTACAACCTCGTGACCAAGCGGGCGGCGGCCTACGAGGACGCCGTCATGGAGTGGATCGACGGCAACATCGGATGCCTCACCGGCGACGCGCTCATCTCCACGGGCGGCCGACCGACCGCGATCAGGGACCTCGGTCCGGACGACGAGGTGTGGGCCTACGACCTGGAGCGGATGGAACCGGTCAAGCGGCGCGTCCTCGGCCTCAAGGACAGCGGCATCCAGCAGGTGTTCCGGGTCCGCACGAAGAACCATCGCGAGATCAAGGCCACCGCCAACCACCCGTTCCTTGTCCTGGGGCCGGCGTCGCCCGCCGGCACGGGGGTCGTCGGGTGGAAGGCCCTGCGCGACATCCGCGTCGGCGACCGGATCGGCGTGGTCCGTGGTCTTCCGGATGTCGGCTCGTCCCGCGACCTTCGCGACTACCGGTACTCGGGTCACGTCCGTGGCCGTCCGAAGACCTCCCTGCGGCTTCCAGAGCAGACCGACGAGACCCTCATGTGGCTGCTCGGGGCGTACCTCGGTGACGGCTACATGGAGGTGAACAGCTCCGGCACTCCCAACCGCGTGTACTTCGCGGTCCCGCCGCTCGACAAGTCGCGCACGAAGCTGGAGGTCGCCCTCAAGGAGGTCTTCGAGGTCGAGGGGCGCCAGAAAGGGCCCGTCGCGCTCGCGGTGAGCTCCACGGTCCTCGCCGACTTCTTCCGGTGGCTCGGCGTGTTCGGCACCGCGAAGACGAAGCGAATCCCCGCGTGGGTCTGGGGGCTCCCCGTGTCGCAGCGCCTGGCCCTGATCGAGGGCCTGCTCGACACCGAAGGACACGTCCGCGAACGCTCGGAGCGCAACGGGATCCAGTACGGCCAGCTCACGTTCTCGTCCGCGAACCGGGAGCTGCTCGACGACCTCAGGCTCCTGGCCATCAGCTGCGGCCTCAACCCCGGAAAGATCAGCAGGTACGTGACGGATCGGAAGCTCACGTTGGGCAGGGAGGCCAAGGAGTACGTCGGGTACGCGGTCAACATGAACCTCCGGGACAACCTGGATCCCATCCGGATGCATCGAGCGCAGGAGTCCCGACTGGAGTTCACCCCGGTCGCCGAGATCCAGGAGCTGCTCCACGAGCCCACGTACGACATCGAGGTGGAGGGCGCCCACAACTTCGTCGCGAACGGTCTCCTGGTGCACAACTCCAAGATCACGATGAAGTACCCCTCGATCTACCTGCTCGGAAAGGGCGCCCGGGGCGAGGTGCTGTCGGTCGCCTACGCCGGCAAGGGCATGCACACCGACGCCGGCGGGAAGGCCATCCACGCGGCGCCGTACACGACCAGCGTGATCAACTCGAAGTCGGTGAGCAAGGACGGCGGGCGGACCGGGTACCGCGGCCTGATCCGGGTGGAGCCGGACGCCCACCACGCGAAGTCGACGGTCCGGTGCGACGCGCTGATCCTCGACGACGACTCCCGTTCGGACACGTACCCGTACATCGAGGTCGAGGACGAGACCGCAGCACTGGGCCACGAGGCCACGGTGAGCAAGGTCGGCGACGATCAGCTCTTCTACCTGATGAGCCGGGGGCTGACGGAAGCCGAGGCGACCGCGATGATCGTCAATGGGTTCATCGAGCCCATCACCCGCGAGCTCCCCATGGAGTACGCCGTGGAGCTGAACCGCCTCATCGAGCTCCAGATGGAGGGCTCGGTCGGGTAGCGCCGGGACTCACGATGACCGCGGATGCCACCGAGGGCGTGTGGCGGATCACCCACGGCGAGCCGGCCGACCTGGAAGAGCCCTCGCCCTGGCGCGAGGGCGTCGAGGACCTCACGTATTCGAACCCGTTCGGCCTGAACATCGAGCGCGTCTGGTTCGACGGCAGGGTGGTGTTCGCGTCGGAGCTCGGGGAGGTGGAGGTCGACCTCGACCTGGTGAAGGTGGCGCAGGAGTACCAGGTCGTGTACGACGCCGAGCTGGACGAGCGCGGCAAGCCCGTGCGCGAACCCGAGCGCGTGCCCGGTCAGCTCAACATCTACGACTCGGTGCCGGGCATGGAGCGGTATTCGCCGCTGTGGCGGTTCAACTACGTCGTGGTCCCGCGAGACTACGAGCCGAACGCGCTCCGCTCGGAGGCCGACTGCCTGGACAGCGGCTACCCCATCCTCCGGAGCACCGTCGTCGAGAACTGACCGGTGATCTGATCGCCGCGGTCGCGGCGAGCGGCAGGGCACGCGTCCGGCCCGGGGGGATTCGGGCTAGAGTCGAATGCCGATGACATCCGTGACCGAGACCCGCACCGCGTACCGGACCTGCCCGCTCTGCGAGGCGACCTGCGGGCTCGAGCTCACGCTCGAGGGCCGGTCGCTGGTGAAGGTTCGGGGCGACCGGGAGGACGTCTTCAGTCACGGCTACATCTGCCCCAAGGGCTTGGCGCTCGTGGACCTGGAGCGCGACCCGGACATCGTCCGCACGCCCCTGATCCGCGACGGGGACGGTCACCGCGAGGCCTCCTGGGAGGAGGCGTTCGCGCTGATCGACTCGCGCCTGCGGCCGATCGTCGCCGAGCACGGACCGGACTCGGTGGCCGTCTACCTGGGCAACCCGAACGTCCACAACCTGGCCGGGCTGCTCTACAACCCCGTGCTGGTCCGGGCGCTGGGGACCGCGAACCTGTACACGGCCACGAGCGTCGACCAGATGCCGAAGCAGGTGGCCTGCGCGTACATGTTCGGCTCGGGGCTCTCGATCCCGATCCCGGACGTGGACCGGACCCAGCACATGGTGATCCTCGGCGCGAACCCGCTCGTGTCGAACGGGAGCCTGTTCACGGCCCCGGACCTGCCGGGACGGCTCCGGGCCCTCCGCGCCCGGGGCGGCAAGCTGGTGGTCGTCGATCCGCGTCGAACCGAGACCGCCCGGCACGCCGACGAGCACCACGCGATCGTCCCCGGCACCGACGCGCACCTGCTGCTCGCTATCGTGCACACGCTGTTCGACGAGGGCCTGGCCCGGCCCGGCCGCCTCGAGCAACACACCTCCGGGATCGACGTGGTGCGGGGGTTGGCGGAGCGGTTCACCCCCGAGGTGGTCGCGGCGGTCACCGGCATCGAGGCCGGGGAGATCCGGCGCATGGCCCGGGAGCTGGCCGCCGCAGAGCGGGCCGTCGTTTACGGCCGGGTGGGCACCTGCACGCAGGAGTTCGGCACGCTGGCCTCGTGGCTGGTGGACGTGGTGAACGTCCTCACCGGGAACCTCGACCGCCCCGGCGGCGCGATGTTCACCAAGCCCGCCACCGGCGGCAGCAACACCTCCGGGACCCCGGGCGTCGGCAAGGGGGCGCGGTTCGGCCGTCGCCACACCCGGGTCCGCGGGCTGGCGGAGCACTTCAGCGAGTTCCCTGTGGCAGCCCTGGCCGAGGAGATCCTGGAGCCCGGCGACGGGCGGGTCCGGGCGTTCATCTCGGTGGCCGGGAACCCGGTCGTCTCGACGCCCGACGCCCGCCGGCTGGACCGGGCGCTCGGCGCCCTGGAGTTCATGGTCTCGATCGACATCTACCTGAACGAGACCTCCCGCCACGCCGACGTGATCCTGCCCGGCGAGTCCACCCTCACCCGCGGGCACTACGACGTGGCGTTCACCGCGCTGTCGTGCCGGAACATCGCCCACTACTCGCCGCCCGCGCTTGAGGCAGAGGACGGCTCGATGCACGAATGGCAGGTGCTCCTGCGCCTGGCGGCGATCGCCGCCGGCCAGGGGCCCGAATCCGACCTGAGGGCGCTCGACGGGTTCGTGGCGCGGGGGCTTCTGGAACGCGGCCTGAAGAACGCGCTCTCGCCCGCCCATGGCGCCGACCTCGAGGCCGCCTGGTCGGAGGTGGCGGATGGGGAGGGGCCCGAGCGCCTGCTCGACATCCTGCTGCGAACCGGGCCGTACGGCGACGGGTTCGGGCGGGACCCGGAGGGGTTGTCGATGACGAAGCTCCTCGAGCACCCGCACGGCATCGACCTCGGGCCGCTCCAGGAGCGCATCCCCGAGGTCCTGCGGACCCCGAGCGGGATGATCGAGCTGGCGCCCGGCGACATCGTCCAGGACGTCGAGCGGCTCCGGGCGTCGCTGGAACGCGCCCGTGACGGCTTGGTCCTGGTGGGACGGCGCCAGCTCCGTTCGAACAACTCGTGGATGCACAACCTGCCCGGGCTGTCCGGCGGGAGCAACCGGTGCACGGTGCAGGTCCACCCCGAGGACGCCGCTCGGCTGCATCTCGAGGAGGGGAAGCCGGTCCGCGTGTCGTCGGCCTCAGGTTCGATCGACGTCGAGGTGGAGGTGACCGACGTCATGCGCCCGGGCGTCGTGAGCATCCCCCACGGCTGGGGCGACGGGAACGGTGAGGTCCGCCTCAGCGTGGCCGCCGGCCAGCCCGCCGCGAACTCCAACGCGCTCGCACCCGCCGATCTCGTCGACGCGCTGTCCGGCAACGCGGTCCTCAACGGCATTCCGGTCACCGTCTCGCCCGTCTGAGCAGGGCGAACGTTGGATCGCCGGCCGCGGCGTACGCTCCCATCGATCGCATCCGATTCGAGCGAGGAGGAAGCCGATGGGTGATCCGGTCGTCCACTTCGAGGTCAACGGACAGGACGGTGCCGCGCTCGCGAAGTTCTATGACGAGCTGTTCGGCTGGAAGTCGACGGAGTTCCAGGGCGGGTACTTCACCGTCGACACCCATGCCGGCGGGGGGATCAACGGCGGGATCGGCACCACGCAGGACGGCGGTCCGGGCTTCGTCACCTTCTACGTGGCGGCCCCGGACCTCCAGGCCGCGCTCGACAAGGCCGAGTCGCTCGGGGGGTCGACCGCCGTGCCGATCGTCGAGATGGAGATGGTGACGTTCGCCCTCCTCAGCGACCCGCAGGGGAACCGGGTCGGCCTGGTGGCTCCGGGCCCGGGGGACGCCCCGCCCGTCAGCCAGGGAGACGGGCGCGCGGTGAGCTGGTGGGAGATCCTGGGGCCGGATCCGGGCCAGCTCGTCGACTTCTACACCGAGCTGTTCGGCTGGAGGGTGACGAGCAGCACGAGCGGGGACTTCGAGTACCACCAGATCGACACGGACTCGGGTGGCTCGGGCATCCAGGGCGCGATCGGCGGCACCCCGGACGGCTTGCCGCACGTGAACGTCTACGCGGACGTCGACGACCTCCAGAAGTACTGCGAACGGGCGGAGTCGCAGGGCGGCACGGTCGTCATGCAGCCCATGAAGGTCGCGGAGGACACCGAGATCGCGATGTTCCTCGACCCCCAGGGCAACGCGTTCGGGATCTTCAAGGGCATGTGAACCCCGCCCGTCCACGGCCATCGTGGTGTGGGCGAGGCCGGCCCCGTTCGGCATGGATGACGTCCGTCTGATCGAGGAGCTGGCCGCGAACGCGTGGCCGGCCGACGTGATCCAGGTCGTGGATGGCTGGCGGTTGCGCTGCTCGCCCGGGGTCGTGGCCCGGCGCTCGAACTCCGTCCTGTCGATCGCCGGGCCGGGGACCGCCGGGCTCGAGGGGTACCTCGAGCTCGCCGAGCGGTTCTACCGCGCACGCGGGATCGAGCCCCGCTTCCAGATCTCGCCCGCCTCGGTGCCGGAGGGGCTGGACGAAGCCCTCGCCTCCAGGGGGTACGAGATCGAGGCGCGGGCGGACATCCAGGCGGCACCGATCGAGGACGTCCTGGCGGGGGTCGCCGCCCGTCCGCCATTCGACGTCCAGGTCGAACGCCGAGCGGGACGGGAGTGGCTGGCGCTGTCGACCGAGCTCGTCGGGCGGGGCGACCCGGACGCCATGCGGGCGGGCGTGTTCGACCGTATCGCGCCTCCGGCCGGCTACGTGCTTCTCCGCGACACCCGCGAGGGCGGGGCTCGAGGGGAGCCGGTGGCGCTGGGCCTTGGGGTGGTGGAGCGGGGATGGCTCGGGATCTTCTCGATGGCGACGGCGGAGCGAGCCCGGCGGCGGGGAGCCGCGACCGCCGTGCTCGGGGCGCTGGTCCGGTGGGCCGCCCGGCTGGGAGCGACGTCCTGTTACCTCCAGGTGGAGGTGGGGAACGAACCGGCCCGCAGCCTGTACGCGGGACTCGGCTTCGCGACCCGCTACGGCTACCACTACCGGACGCTGCGGGGCTGACCAGATCCGGCACCCCGCGCGGACGATGTGGAGCGGCTGTGGGACCGAATCAACCCCGCAACGGAGCGTTGAATCCGACCCCGTTGATAGACTTTCGGTCGGGACCACGCGGGCGGGCGTTCGTCGGGCGCCCGGGCGACCCATCGACTCGACGAACGGAGCTACACGTTGACCGGTCTGGCCACTCGGAACGGGTTCGACGGCGAAGCGCTGGCGGCATTGCCGGCCGGACCGGAGTTCATCCGCGCACAGCGGGAGCGCGCTCACGCGGAGTACGAGGCCCTGCCCGTCCCCGCCCAGGAGACCGAGGAGTGGCGGTACACGGACCTCTCGGAGCTCGACCTCGGTTCGTTCCGGGCGTTCGCGCCGGGCGGCCAGGCCGATAACCTCGACGACGTCCCGCCGGAGGTCCTGCTGGCCGCCGGGGACGTGGGCGAGCGCGCCGGCCTGCTGGTGCAGCGGAACTCCGAGGTCCTCACGGCCCACCTGGCGCCGGAGCTGGCCGAGCAGGGCGTGGTCTTCACCGGCCTGGACGCCGCCGCCGAACGACTGCCCGAGCTGGTGGAACCCCACCTCCATGCCATCGTCCCCACCGACCGGACCAAGTTCACCGCGCTGCACGGGGCCTTTCGCACCGGCGGCACGTTCCTGTATGTCCCGCCGAGGGTCCGCGTGGAGCTGCCGCTGCAGTCCCTGACCTACCTCGACGCCGGCAGCGCGGCGGTGTTCCCCCACACCCTGATCGTGGTGGGGGAGCAGGCCGATGTGACCTTCATCGACCGCTACGTCTCGCCGGCCCTCGACCGGGCCCTCTCCGACGCCGTGGTCGAGATCGACGTCGGCCCGGCGTCGAAGGTCAGCTACGTCTCGCTCCAGGAGTGGGGCGAGGGCGTCACCCACGTGTCGGTCCAGCGGGCGCGATTGGCCCGCGACGCCGAGTTCCACTCGCTCTCTGTCGCGTTCGGCGCGGACCTGTCCAGGAACGAGTTCGAATCCGTCCTGGCCGAGCCCGGCGGGCACTCCGAGATGCTCGGGCTGTACTTCGCCGACGGCTCCCAGCACTTCGACCACCGGACCCTGCAGGACCACGAGGCGCCGAACGGCACCAGCCAACTGCTGTACAAGGGCGCCCTGAAGGGGGCGAGCCGGGCCATCTACTCGGGCTGGGTGCACATCCGTCCCGGTGCCTCCCGCAGCGACGCCTTCCAGACGAACCGCAACATCGTGCTCAGCGAGCACGCGAAGGCCGACGCCATCCCCAACCTGGAGATCGAGAACAACGAGGTCCGCTGCGGCCACGCGGCCAGCGTGGGCCCGGTCGACGAGGAGGCCCTGTTCTACCTCCAGAGCCGCGGGATCCCGCGGAAGGAAGCCGAGCGGCTCATCGTGTTCGGTTTCTTCCGGGAGGTCCTGGACCGCGTGGGCCTCGAGGAGGTCCGCCGCGGGCTGGAGCAGGCCATCGAACGCGAGCTGGAGCGGTGAGGAGATGGGCCTGGTGAAGATCGCGACCACGGACCAGATCCCCGAGGGCGAGGCCCGGCGGTTCGCGCACGACGGGACCGAGATCGCCGTGGCCAACCTGGGCGACGGCGAGTTCCGGGCGCTCGAGGCGATCTGCTCGCACGCCCACTCCTACCTGGACGAGGGCGAGGTGGACCCGGATTTCGAGACCATCGAATGCCCGAAGCACGGTTCGACGTTCGATCTCAACACGGGCAAGCCGAGGACCCTCCCGGCCACGATGCCGGTGCGCGCCTACCCGGTGAAGGTCGAGGGCAACGACATCCTGATCGAGGTGAGCGACTGACATGGCAACCGCAGACACGCTCGTGCAGACCGCCGAGCTGGAGATCCGGGGCCTCCACGCCTCCGTGGAGGGCAAGGAGATCCTGAAGGGCATCGACCTCACGGTCCGCCAGGGCGAGACCCATGCCCTCATGGGGCCGAACGGCAGCGGGAAGTCGACCCTGGCCAACGTGCTGATGGGCCGGCCCGGCTACCAGGTCACCTCGGGCGAGGTCGTGTTCAAGGGCGAGGCCATCCTGGGGCTCACGCCGGACCAGCGCGCCCAGCGCGGCCTGTTCCTGGCCATGCAGTACCCGGTGGAGGTCCCGGGGGTCTCCGTCGTGAACTTCCTGCGAACGGCCTACAAGGCCATCAAGGGCGAGGAGATCTCGGCGCTGGCCTTCCGCAAGCACATGAAGGAGAAGATGGACCTCCTCGGTGTGGAGGACGACATGGTCCGCCGCTACGTGAACCAGGGGTTCTCGGGCGGCGAGAAGAAGAAGAACGAGATCCTCCAGCTGGCCGTGCTGGCTCCGCAGATCGCCATCCTCGACGAGACCGACTCGGGCCTGGACATCGACTCGCTGAAGGCCGTGGCCACCGGCGTGGAGAAGCTCATCGGGCCTTCCCTCGGCGTGCTCGTCATCACCCACTACCAGCGGATCCTCAACTACGTCCACCCCGACTTCGTGCACGTGATGATGGGGGGGCGGATCGTGAAGGAGGGCGGTCCGGAGTTGGCCCGGGAGCTGGAGGAGAAGGGCTACGAGGGCATCCGGCAGGAGGTCGGGCTCTCCGAGGAGGAGGCCGGCCGCGACGACGCCGGATCCGGCCCCGCGCGCGGCGAGTCGTAGGGTTGGAGGCGCAGATGGCGAAGGTGGCGGATCACCGGGACCCCGGGGCGCTCGACGTGGAACGCATCCGCAAGGATTTCCCGATCCTCGACCGCCTGGTCCACGACCGGCCGCTCGTGTACCTGGATTCCGCGGCCACGTCGCAGAAGCCCCGCCAGGTCATCGACGCCGTCGTCGACTACTACGAGCGGCACAACGCAAACATCCACCGCTCGGTCCACACGCTGGCCGGGGAGGCCACCCAGGCCTACGAGGACGCGCGCGCCAGGCTGGCGCGGTTCGTCGGCGCTCCCGACCCGGCGAGCATCGTGTTCAACCGGGGGACGACGGAGGCCATCAACCTGGTGGCGTACGGGTGGGGGCGGAGGTTCCTGCGGGAGGGCGACGAGATCGTGCTCTCCGAGCTCGAGCACCATTCGAACATCATCCCGTGGCAGCTCGCCGCCCGGGACACCGGCGCGGTCCTCCGCTACGTGCCGGTGACCGAGGAGGGCCGCCTGGACCAGGGCGAGTTCGAGCAGCTCCTCGGCCCGAACACGAAGCTCGTCGCGATCAGCGGCATGTCGAACGTCCTCGGGACGATGCCCCCGCTCCGCCGCCTGGCGGACTCGGCCCACGCCGCCGGCGCCCTGTTCCTGGTGGACGGGGCCCAGCTGGTGCCCCACGCGCCGGTGGACGTGGCGGAGCTGGACTGCGACTTCCTGACGATCTCCGGGCACAAGATGCTGGGCCCCACGGCCTCCGGCGGGCTGTACGCGAAGCGCGAGCACCTGGAGGCCATGGATCCCTTCATGGGTGGCGGCGAGATGATCCGCGAGGTCGGCCGGGACTCATCCACGTGGCGCGAGATCCCGTGGAAGTTCGAGGCCGGGACCATGAACATCGCCGAGGAGATCGGCCTGGCGGCCGCGATCGAGTACCTCCAGGCCGTCGGCATGGATGCCGTCCGGGCCCACGAGGAGAATGTGGCCCAGTACGCGATCGACCGGCTCCTGGGGATCGGCGCGCGCGTGTTCGGTCCCCACGACATGACCGAACGCGGCGCCGAGGTGTCATTCTGGTTCGCCGACATCCACCCGCACGACCTGTCGCAGGTCCTGGACCAGGAGGGCGTGGCCATCCGGGCCGGCCACCACTGCACCCAGATCCTCCACCGGGTCCTGGGGGTCCCCGCCACGGCCCGGGCCTCGTTCTACCTGTACAACACCCGCGACGAGGTGGACGTACTGATCGCGGCCCTGGAGAAGGCCCGGAGCATCTTCGACTGAAGATGCTCGATTAGACTGGCTGAGCGATGTCCCTCGACGATCTGTACAAGGAAGTCATCCTCGACCACTACAAGAACCCCCGGAACAAGCGCGAGCTGCCGGACGCGGAGCTCTCCTGTTCCCGGAACAACCCGCTGTGTGGGGACGAGATCACGGTGTTCGCCCACGTGGAGGATCGGACGGTGGCCGACGTGGCGTTCCAGGGCCAGGGGTGCTCGATCTCCCAGTCCTCGGCCTCGATGCTGACCGAGGCCGTGAAGGGCAAGCCGGTGGAGGAGGCCCTGCACCTCGCCGCGGACTTCCGGGGGATGATGGCCGGGGAGGTCGACCCCACCGAGGACGAGTTCGGGGACCTGGTGGCCCTGAAGGGCGTCGTGAAGTACCCCATCCGGATCAAGTGCGCCGTCCTCGCCTGGGACGTCCTCCAGGAGGCCCTGGCCGGGGCCGGCGAGGCCGCCGCCTCGGCCCCCCACTAGACGCGCCGCGACCGGCCGCTGGGTCGCGCCGGGTGCCGGGCAGCCTCTAGTCTTCGGCGAGCATGGCGTACCGGTCGATCGACCTCCGCAAGCCCAGCCTGGACTGGCTGCTGGTCCTGGTGCCCGTGGCGGCCATCTCCGACTATGGGTTCCACAACGACCTGCTGACGTTCGTCACGTCGGCCCTGGCCATCCTCCCGCTGGCCGGACTCATCGGGCGGGCCACGGAGCAGCTCGCGGCCCACGCCGGTCCCAAGGCCGGCGGGCTCCTGAACGCGACGTTCGGCAACGTGGCCGAGCTCATCATCTCGATCTTCCTGATCCTGAAGGGCGAGCTCGACGTGGTGAAGGCCTCGCTCATCGGCTCGATCATCGGGAACCTCCTGCTGGTGCTGGGGCTGTCGCTGTTCGTGGGAGGGCTCCGCCATCCCCAGCAGCGCTACAGCCGCCACGCGGCCAGCGTGCACTCCACCTCGCTCACCCTGGCCGTCACGGGCCTGCTCATGCCGGCCCTGTTCGTCCTGACCTCGGGATCGAAGGAGTTCGCCGAACGCGAGACGGTGAGCGTGGTCGTGGCGTTCGTCCTGATCGTCCTGTACGGGGCCGCGCTGTTCTTCACGATGGTGACGCACGAGCACCTGTTCCGGGTGCCCGACGAGCACGAGGAGCCGACGTGGCCCCGCCGTCGGGCGGTCATGGCGCTGGTGGGCGCCACGGCGGTGACGGCGTGGATGGCCGAGATCCTGGTGGGGGCCCTGGAACCGGCGCTGAAGGACCTCGGGCTGTCGAAATTCTTCGTGGGGCTCATCCTGGTGCCGATCATCGGGAACGCCGCCGAGCACAGCACGGCGGTGGTGTTCGCTCTCAAGAACCGCCTGGACGTCACCCTCGAGATCGCCATCGGGTCGTCCACCCAGATCGCGCTGTTCGTGGCGCCGCTCCTGGTGTTCATCAGCGCCGCCGTGGGCCACCCCATGAGCTTCGTGTTCAACACGTTCGAGATCGCGGCCGTGGGGCTGTCGGCGGTGCTGGTGTCGCTGATCTCGCAGGACGGCGAGAGCAACTGGCTGGAGGGTGCGCAGCTGCTGGGGGCCTACGTGATCATGGCCATCTCATTCTTCTTCGTGAACCAGCTGGCATGAGACGCGTCCGGCTGATCCATCTCGCGCTGGGCTTCGCCGCCGCGGTGCTCGCGCCGCTCACGGCGACGGCGCACGCGGATGTGGAGGACAAGTCGTTCACGTTCCCCGAGGTCCGGATCGACGCCACGATCCTGGCCGACGGGAGCATGGACCTAGTCGAGGACCGGACGTTCCTGTTCACCGGCGGGACGTTCAGCGTGGGGACGCTCGGCGTGGACTGGCCCCACGACCTGGTGGAGGGGTTCCGGGTGTCCCAGGACGGCGCGCCGCTCAACGTCCGCGACGTCTCCTCCGGCACCTTCTTCCAGGCCGAGTACGACTTCCCACAGTTCGAGACCGGCCGGCAGACGTTCGAGATCGCGTACCGGGTCCGGTGCGCTGTTCGCGTGTACACCGACCGGGCCCACCTGTACTGGCAGTTCGTGGGGACGGCCGACGCCGGGACCGACCACGTCCTGGTGACGGTGCACGTCCCCGGCGCGGCGCTCGGCAGCCTCCCCAGACCGGACCGCGACTGCCCACCGCCGCCGGCCGAGCCGCCCGGCAACGGCGTGATCGAGACGCGCAGTCTCCGCCCGGGGGAGGTCCTGGCGAAGGGCTTCGGCCCCGCGAACGGGACGTTCCGGTTGAACGACCCGCAGACGGTGGTCTTCGAGGTTCGCGATGTCCCCGCCGGTGGCTTCGTGGAGGGTTCGATCCTGATGCCTCCCGCCTCGGTCCCGCTGGCGTTCCAACAGGACCACGCGATCGGGAACAGGGAGATCGGGAGGGAGCCGTTCCCCGGCGAGAAGACCGGCTTCTGGGGGTGGTTCGCGTCCCGGCACAACCGGCACCTGCTGGCGCTGTGGCTCCTGCTGGGCCTCCCGGTGTTCTGGCTGCTGGTGGTGATCGCGGCCCGCGTCCGCGACCGGATGGGCGCTCCGAACGACGTCACCGAGGCCCCCGAGCCCATCGATCCGGTAGACCTCGCGGTGATGTGGGGGAAGCTTCGCGGTCAGACCTTCTCCACCACCGCCTACGGCACCGAGATCCTCCACCTGGCCCGGACCGGGGTCATCGGCATGGTGCCCGAGGGGACCGTGTCCGATCCCACGGACTTCCAGGTGCGCCTGACGGGCGAACCGCAGACCGACGTCGACCGGGACTTCGTGAGCTTCGTGTTCGGCAGGGACGGCAAGGCCGCCAAGGACGCGAAGACAGCGAAGGACGCATCGCCCGCGCGGCCCGACGAGCCCGTCTGGGCCTCGGCGGGGGATGCGCCGGTGTCGCTGAACTCCCTGCGGCACAAGGGCGGGAGCCGCCGGTTCAAGAAGTGGTCGAACGACCTCACGGCGCGGATGAAGGCGCGCCTGGGGAGGGTTCCCAAGCAGGAGAAGCGGTTCGGCAAGCGGCTGATCGCGTGGTCGGCCCTGGGGGGGACCGCGGCCGGGATCGCCCTGTCCGTCTCGGGCGGCGACGTCGCCGGCCTCCCCCAGCTCTTCATCTGGGAGGCCATCCTCCTGGGCGGGGGCCTGGCCCTCGCCGTGCCTCCGAGGCTGGACCCGGAGTTCCGGGCTCGGATGGCGCCGTGGCGGGGGTTCCGGAAGTATTTGAAGGACTTCTCGTCGCTTCCCGACGCGCCGGCCCTCGCGGTGGTCATCTGGGAGCGGTACCTCGAGTACGCCGCCGCCCTGGGCGTCGCGAAGGAGGTGGCCGAGCAGGTCGGCTCGCTGGTGCCGGTCGAACGGCTGCCCTCGCCCTGGCCCGGCGCGCCGGGCGGCGCGAACGCGCTGGTCTGGGTCTCGGCGTTCCACACGGCCTCCCGGATCCCGCCGTCGAGCGCTGTCTCGTCCTCGTCGTCGTCCTCCCACGGGATCAGCTCGTTCTCGAGCTCCGGCGGCTCGTTCTCGGGCGGCGGCGGTGGGGGAGGCGGAGGCACCCACGCCGGGGCCCGCTGACCGCGGACGAATCTCCGGGCCCTCCTATCATTGACGGGATGTTCCTGCGGGAGAACGCCGTCGGGTCGAAGGTCGCGCCGTGGCTGGAGCGCGGGTGGACGCTCCTCGATCTCGGCGCCGGGACCGGCTTCATCAGCCGGTGGCTCCGCGACCGCACGGGCGTGGAGCCCACGCTCACCGACGTGGTCGAGTACGGGAACCGGGCCCGTGAGCTCCCGTTCATCCTCCAGGAGGACCCCCTGCGTGTCCCGGTGCCCGACGGCTTCTTCGACGTCGTGATGCTGCTGTTCGTGTTCCACCACATGGATCGCTACGAGGATCAGATCCGGCTGTTCGCCGAGGCCCACCGGATCGCCCGCCGCCGCCTGGTGATCATGGAGGACACCCCGAGAAACCGTCTGGACCGCCTGCTCAACAGCGTGTGGGACTGGGCGCTCAACTGGCGGCACGGTGTCCCCACGCCGTTCACATTCCGGAGCCCCGAGGGGTGGCAGGCGGTGTTCAAGGAGCACGACCTCTCGATCGTGCACACCGAGACGTACCGGCCCCCGTGGCCGACCCTCAAGACGTATCCCCACTCCCTGTTCGTGCTGGACCGCTGAGTGTCGGTCCGGATCTCGTTCTCCGAGGACCCCCGGGACTTCCTGCGTCCCGACTGGTCGGACCTGATGGATGCCGACCCCGCGGCCACGTTCTTCCATCAACCCCGGTACCTCAAGCTGTACTGGGAGGAGTTCGGCCACGATTCGGAGCTCCTGCTGGCGTTCGCCGAGGACGAGGGCGGCATGGTCGGTGCGTCGGCGTTCGAACGGCACGGCGGGGAGCTGCGGTTCCTGGGCGGGACCGAGGTCACGGACTACATGGGGCCGGTGGCGGCGCCGGGGTCCGAGGACGCGGTGGCCCGCGAGCTGCTGGCGGCGCTGGCCGGCCGGGGCGACTGGACCGAGGCGGACCTCATGGGCATGGGCGAGGACTCCCCCTGGCTGGCCCGCCTGGCGGGGGCCGCCGGGGAGCTGGGCCTCCATGTGGAGGACGCGCCGGACGCCGTGGCGCCGCGGATCGCGCTCCCGGCCACCTACGAGGAGTACCTGGCCGGGCTCCCCGGCAAGCTCCGCCACGAGATCCGGCGCAAGGCCCGCCGCCTGGGGGCCGGGATGGGGGAGCACCGGGTGGTGTTCGCAACGCCGGAGTCCCTGGTCGCGGACATCGGGCTGTTCGCGGAGATGCACCGGGGGAGCGAGGGGCGCAAGGGCCGGTTCATGGTCCCGGGCATGGAGCTGTTCTTCCGCCGTCTGGGCGAGCTGTTCATCCCGGAGGGGGAGTTCCACCTGGCGTTCCTGGAGGCCGGCCGCGAGCGGGCGGCCGCGGCCGTCGCGTTCCGGTTCCGGGGGGTGTTCTCCCTCTACAACTCCGCGTTCGACCGGGGGCGCCGCGAGCTGGCGCCGGGCATGGTCCTGGTGGCCGATCTCATCGAGCACGCCATCGCCGACGGGTGCACGGTGTTCGACATGCTGAAGGGCGATCTGGAATACAAGTTCCGGTTCGGGCCGGTGCGCCGGGAGGTCCGCCGGCTCGTGATCACCCGGGGCTGACGGTCAGGCGTCCGTGACCCGCCCGGTGGCCAGGAGGTGGCCGGTCCCGTCCAGGACCCGGAGCCGGTCGTAGCGGGACAGGTCCGCGGAGGTCACCAGCCAGGCGTCGGTATCTCCCTCGGCGTCGAACTGCACCGGGTGCATCCGGATGCGCCCGCCGGAGGACTGAAGGATCACCTGGACCGTCCCCGAGGCCCCCGGCGAGCGGACCAGCACCAGGACCCACGACCGTCCCACGTCGGAGTCGTACAGCACCGCGGTCCCCTCCACGGGCCGGGTCCCAGCCGCCTCCAGCCGGGCCACGCGGACGTCCCGTCCGCCCAGGGCGTCGAGGAACACCTGGTAGGCGTGGGCCCGCTCGGACAGGTTGGAGGCCCGGATGGTCTGCGCGACACCCCATCCCGACGCCGCCAGGACGACGACGGCCGCGGCCACCGCCAGCACCCGGGCCCGGAGACTCCGGCCCCGGTCCTGCCGGGGCCCGCCGCCCGGCACCTCGGCGGGGTTCGCGGAGGCGGCGTGCTCCTCGGCCACCGCCTGCATGACCCGGTCCTTGAGGTCCGGGGGCGGTTCCGCCTGGTGCGCGGCCCGGGCGAACGTGGAGAGGCCCTCGCCGAGCTGGGCCAGCTCCCGCCGGCACGAACCGCACCCCCGAAGGTGGTGCCGGACCGCGGCCTCGTCCTCGGAGGCCAGGGTCCCCAGGAGATGCTCGGGAAGGCTGTCGCGGACCTCGTCGCACCCCATGATCCGAGCCGTCGAGGGAGAACCCCGGCCGGTCATGCCTGGCCTCCCTCCCGTTCCGGTTGGAGGGCCTGCCGCAGCCGGATCAGCGCCGACCGGATCCGGGTCTTCGCGGTGCCCAGCGGGATGCCCTCCAGCTCGGCGACCTCCGCCGAGGTCTTCCCCCCGAAGTAGGCCAGCTCGAGGGCGGCCCGCTGCCCGTCGGTGAGGGCGGACATGGCGCGCCGGGCCCGTTCGACCAGGTCGTGCGTCTCGGCGACGTGGTCGGGGCCGGGCTCCGGGTCCGCGTCGTCCAGCGGCCGCGTGGCAGTGAGCGTTCGAGCCTCCAGGACCCGGCGCCGGAGCGAGTCCAGGGCCAGGGACCGGGCCACCAGCAGGACCCACGTGTCGAGCGAGCCCCGGGCCGGGTCGAAGTTGCCCGCGGAGCGAAGGATCTTCACGAACGAGTCCTGCACCAGGTCCTCCGCGGCGGCTTCGTTTCCCAGCATGACCAACCCCAATCCGTAGATGCGGGAGGCGTACCGCCCGTAGAGCTCGTCGGCGGCCACCGGGTCCCCCGAGGCGAACCCGCGCACCAACGCGGCGTCGCCCGGGCTCGGGATTCGCGATCGCATCCTTCGCACGGTACCTCCCCAGAACTACGGACGAAACCGCAGTCCGGCTCTCGGGGGACGGGGCCGAGGCCCCGATCTATCCGAAGACGCGGATGTTCCGCAGGACGTCGAGCGAGAGGTCCACGTCGCCGCCCACCGTGAGCGTGCCGTCCTCGACCAGGGGGTCCGCGGGAAGGCGGCGGGTGGCCACCATGGCGAACTGGTAGGCCCGGCCCCCGATCGTGGCGTCGGGCCGCCGGCCCTCGCCGGGGACCTCCCGGGGGCCCAGCCCGTGGTGCCAGGTCCCGCCCCCGGCGCCCTCCAGCTCCACCAGCACGCTCTTGCTCCGGTAGGACCGGCCGGCCAGGCCCAGGGCCCACGGCAGGGCCCGGACGGCGAGGTCGTTGAGGGCGTAGATCGGCCAGTGCTCGCGGCGGGGTTCGAGGCCGGCCCCGGTCCGGATGTCCTCGCCGTGCGACCACCACTCGGCCACCCGCGACTGCACCAGGTACCGCACGGGGATCTCGCCGGCGAACCACGGGACCCTCCTGGAGCTCCAGTCCTCATCGCTCACCGCAGAGGCCCGGGACAGGAACAGGTCGGCCGCAGCCCCCCACTCCCGGATGACCTGGCGGAGCGGCGCGTCGGCCCGGCGGGACACGGCGAACCGGTCGAATCCGTCGACGGTGGGGTTGTGTTCCTCCTCCGTCTTCACATATTCGTCGAGCTCGACGGGCTGCTCTCCGGCCAGGACGGCGGCGGCGGCCACCTCCGCCGCCGCGAGGTGCGCGACCACGTCGCGTACCCGCCATCCCTCGGCCGGGCTGTCCGCCCCCCAGGCCTCGGGGGGCGTGTACTGGATGGTCCGCCCCACGGCCTCGCGTTCGTGGCGGGCGATCCCCAGCAGCTCGTCGTGTCCGATGCCCATGGGTTCGCGGATTGTACCCTCCGCTCGATGCGCATCCTCCTGGCCCCCGACAAGTTCCGCGGCACGCTCACCGCCGCGGAGGCCGCCCGGGCCATGGCGGAGGGGTGGCTCGTTGCCCGGGCCGGGGACACCGCGATCGAGGTCCCCATGGCCGACGGCGGCGAGGGCACCCTGGAGGCCCTGGTCGCCGCGCTCGGCGGGGAGCAGCGACGAATCACCGTGACCGGTCCCCTGGGCGACCCGGTGGAGGCGCCGGTGGGGATCGCACCCGGGCCCGAGGGGCCGCTCGGGATCGTGGAGATGGCGACGGCAAGCGGGCTGGCGCTGGTCCCGGAGGGGCGCCGGGACCCGCTGCGGGCCACGACCCGGGGAACCGGCGAGCTGATCCTGGAGGCGTGCCGGGCCGGGGCCCGCACGGTCATGGTGTGCATCGGCGGCAGCGCCACGAACGACGGCGGCGCGGGGATGGCCCAGGCCCTGGGGGTCCGGCTCCTGGACGCTGGCGGGAGGGACCTCGAATCGGGCGGCGCGGCGCTGGCCCGCCTCGAGCGGATCGACCCGTCAGGGCTCGTGCCCGAGGTGGGCGGCGTCCTGTTCGTGGTGGCGAGCGACGTCGACAACCCGCTCACTGGGCCGGAGGGCGCGACCGCCGTGTACGGGCCGCAGAAGGGGTGCTCCCCGCGTGACGTGCGGACGCTCGACGCCGCCCTGGCCCGCTACGCGGAGGTCATCCGCAGGGACCTGGGCGTGGATGTGGCCGGCCGTCCGGGCGCCGGAGCGGCAGGGGGCCTGGGGGCCGGGCTCATGGCCTTCCTGAACGCCGAGCTCCGGCCCGGGATCGAGGTGGTGATGGAAGCGGTGCGGTTCGACGAGCGGCTGTCGGAGTCCGATGCGGTCGTCACGGGCGAGGGGAAGTTCGACGCCCAATCCATGCACGGCAAGACCGTGGGGGGTGTGGTGGCCCGGTCACGAACGGCCGGTCGCCCGGCGGCGATCGTGTGTGGACAGGCCGAGCCCGGGGTGGTCGTGGAGGGCGTGCCGGTGGTCTCGCTGGTCGAGGCGACCGGCCGGGACCGGGCCTACTCGGACGCCCGGACGGCCCTCCGGCAGGCGGTCGCCGGCCTGGCCCTCCGGTGGCCCCAACGCGGAGAAGAGGGTTCGTCCTGAGCAGGTCGGTCGACCGGGTGATCCGGGCCGCGGTGGGCCTCGGGCTGACGATCGAGGTGCGGCGGTTCCCGGAGGGGACCAAGACCGCGGGGGACGCGGCGAGGGCCGTCGGCTGCGATGTGGGGCAGATCGTGAAGTCGCTGGTGTTCATGGCCGACGGGCGGCCGTTCCTGGCCCTGACCTCGGGGGCCAACCGGGCCGACACCGGGAGGCTCGCCGAGCTCCTGGGTGCCTCGGAGGTCCGCCGGGCCGACGCCGAGGAGGCTCGGGCCGCCACCGGCTACGGGATCGGCGGGACCCCGCCCTTCGGTCACGCCCGGCCGCTCGAGGTCCTGGTGGACCGCGACCTCCTGGGCCACGCCGAGGTGTGGGCCGCGGCGGGGACCCCCGACTCCGTGTTCCCCATCGCCCCGGACGATCTGCTCCGGGCCGCCGGGGGCCGTCCGGGAGACTTCGGGACCCTCCTAGGTGGGTGAACCGGACCCGCCGGGTATACTTCCTCCTGCAACCAGTTCGCCTGCGAGACGACCACGGAGACCACGGGATGATCCAGCTCAGCGAGACCGCCGCCGCCAAGGTGAAGGAGCTCCTCCAGGAGGAGGGACGGTCCGACATCGCCCTGCGGGTGGCCGTCCAGCCCGGCGGGTGCAGTGGCCTGCGCTACGCCATGTATCTCGACGACCAGACCGGCGACGGCGACGTCAGCGAGGAGCAGTACGGCGTCCGGCTCGTCATCGACCGCATGAGCGTGCCCTACATCACGCAGGCCACGATCGACTTCGTGGACACGCTGGAGGCTTCCGGGTTCACCATCGACAACCCCGTGGCCACCAGCACCTGCGCCTGCGGCAACTCGTTCCACTAGCCGGCACGATCCCGTCTTCCCTCCGCACCGGCGGTTCTCTTCCTGCTGCTAGCAGGCGCGCGGGGCCGAGTCGTACTGCAACACCAGCGCCCCGCCGTGGAGGTTGACCGGGCCGCCCGTCGTGCTCCGCCACTCCGGGTTGAACGTGTGGATGTGCGGCGAACCGAGTGCCTCCACGAACGAGAACGAGAACGACGTGGTCCCCGCACTCGGGTTGAAGTGCGCGAGCGAGGGGTGCAGCACGTTGTTCCCACCGGGGGCGTGGTCGACCAGCCGGACCTCGACGACCCCGCCGCTGAGGTTCAGGCTGACCGTCCCCATGACGCTGCCAGTAGCGCACACCTCCCGCCCGAGCCCGGGGATGTTCGTGAACGACTGGCTGCTCGTCCCGGCGTCACCGGTGGCGAAATGGAATGCCTGCCGGCTCAGGCGGGTGACGCCGGAACCCGAGACCTTCCCCGCCCTGTCCTGCGCCATCACCGCCGCCGGCACGATCACCAGCGTGAGCAGCACCTGGAGCGCGATCCACTTGCGCATGTCCCACCTCCTGCGTCGGGGATCACCCGACCCTACGCCCGGTTCCCGGGACCCGCGACCCGGACCGCGTGCTGGAACTCGAACCCGCGCGTCCGTTTGACTGACCGGTGGACGCCTCCTCGTCCGGAAAGGCTGGGCCGCGGGCACCTACATCGGAAACAGCGCCTACCGGGTCCTCGCGATCCACTGCTGCTGAAGCGGGGCACTCGACCCCCTCAGGGGCCATGCCCCGTTCTGACCATTGACCGGTTTGGCGAGCGCTGCTAGCCTCGGTGGTGCATCGGGAGTGCCTCGGCCGAGCACGGCGGGCCGGGACCGGCAACCTGGGACGGACACCCAAGGTGCCTTCCCTCGCGAGAGGGAGATGTGGCTCCCTTCCGGCGGCGCGAGCCGACGGCAGGGCGCAACGAAGTGTCCGGGCGGGCCACGAACACCGGTCCCGTTCTCCCGAGGCGGAGGACGGGGCTTTTTCGTGTTCGAGCAAAGGAGAACGACGTGGCGCTCCAGGTGACGGCGGTCGGGTCGTATCCGCGGCCGCCCCGCGAGGGTGGGGAGTTCCGGCTCCGAAAGATCCTGCAGGCCGTGGACCGCGGGGAGGCCACCGCGGACGACATCCGGGCGGCGGAGGACGACCTGACCCGCGAGATCCTGGCCGATCAGGCCGCGGCGGGGGTCGACTTGGTGACCGACGGCCAGGTCCGGTGGGACGACCCGGTCACGCGCGTGGCGGAGGGCCTGGAAGGGTTCGCGCTCTCCGGCCTCATCCGGTTCTTCGACAACAACACGTACTTCCGCCAGCCCGTCGTGAAGGGCCCGGTTCGCCGGGAACGGCCCATCCTGGTGGACGAGTTCTCGTTCGCTGCCTCGAACAGCGAACGGCCGGTGAAGGCGGTGCTGTGCGGGCCGTACACGCTGGCGTCGCTGTCCAAGGACGAGAGCGGCGGGGACCGGGCGTCGCTGCTCCGGGACCTGGCGAGCGCGCTCCGGGACGAGGCCCGCGACCTGGCGGCGGCCGGCGCCACCGTGATCCAGTTCGACGAACCGGCCCTGGCCCGGGTGCCCGGGCAGCCTCCGGGCGACCTGGAGGCCTTCGCCGCCGTGGCCGGGACGCTCACCGACGGCGTGGACGCCACCACGATCCTGGCCACGTACTTCGGCGACGTGGCCCCCTTCGGCACCACGCTGTTCGACCTGCCGTTCCACGGATTCGGCCTGGACCTGGTGTCCGGGTGGCAGAGCGGCGAGCTGCTCTCCAGGCTGCCGGGTGACCGGATCATCCAGGCCGGGATCGCCGACGCCCGCAACACGAAGCTCGAATCCGTCGAGCAGCTGGCGCGGGCGGTGGGCGACATCGTCGAGAACGTCCCGCTGGAGCGCCTGTGGCTGGCGCCGTCGTGCGGGCTGGAGTTCCTGCCCAGGGAGGCCGCCGAGCGGAAGCTCCGCCGGCTGGCCGAGGTGAAGGAGGCCGTGTCGTGACGCAGGTGAAGGGGTTGTGGACCACCCAGGTGGGGTCGCTGCCGAAGCCGCCGGAGATCCTGGCGGCGCGGGCGGACTTCGCCAGGGGGCGGATCTCGCGGGAGGACCTCAAGGCCCTCGAGCGCAAGGTCACCGAGGACTGGATCCGGTTCCAGGACGAGATCGGGATCGACGTCATCGTGGACGGCGAGCAGTACCGGGGCGACATGGTGGCGTTCTTCGCCGAGGAGCTCGAGGGGTTCACCCAGGGCGGGCTGGTCCGGTCCTACGGGAACCGGTTCTACCGCAAGCCCGTCGTCACCGGGGAGCTCCGCCGGACCCACCCGATCACGCTGGAGTGGTGGGAGTTCGCCCAGTCGCTCACCGACCGCCCGGTGAAAGGCATGCTCACCGGCCCGTACACGATCTGCGACTGGTCGTTCAACGAGGCGTACGGGACCCGGGAGGACCTGGTGATGGCCCTGGCCGAGGTGATCCGGCAGGAGGCCGAGGATCTCAAGGCCGCCGGGGCCACGTTCATCCAGATCGACGAGCCGGCCGTGTCCACGCGGATGGACGAGCTGGAGCTCGCGATCAAGGCCCTCGGCGTGGTCACCTCGGGACTCGACGGGGTCCACACGATCACCCACATCTGCTACGGCGACTTCCACAACGCGTACCCGAAGATGCTCGACCTTCCGGTGGACCAGATCGACCTCGAGATGACGAACTCGAACTTCGACCTCCTGGACGACTTCCGGGAGTTCCCGTTCACGAAGTCGATCGGGCTCGGCGTGGCGGACTCGCATTCCCACCGGATCGAGTCGGCGGACGAGGTGGAGGCGGGGATCCGGCGGTCGCTGGAGGTCATCCCGCCGGAGCGGACGTTCGTCGACCCGGACTGCGGGCTGAAGACCCGGACCGTGGACGAGGCCAAGGACAAGCTGCGGGCCATCGTGGAGGGAACCCGGCGGGTCCGGCGGGAGCTGGGGCTGGAGTGAGCCGGTGACCACGCCTCCCGCGATCGATCCCCCGATGGACGAACCGGCGCCCGTGCGGGCGGACGGCGCCGTGGCGTGCCCCTGCGGCGGCGACATGTGGTACCTGGCGTTCGGCTACGACGCGTGGGTGTGCCGGCAGAACACCCGGCACTGGTATCGCCCCCGGACGGGCGGATGGTCGCGGGACGCGTCGTCGGGACGTCCGTAACGGGATCAGGCCCGGCGGGCCCGGTGGCGGGTCATCCTGCGGACCGCCGCCCACACTGCGAGGCCGGCCACTGCGCCCACGGCGTCCGACAGTGCGTCGAGCGGGTCCGCGGTGCGGTCCACGAAGTGCTGGGCCACCTCGATGGCCGCCCCGAGGATGATCGCGCTGACCAGGACCGCGGGGGCGTCCTCGGGGATCGCCCCGCCGCCCCGCCCGGGCCGCCATACCACCGTGAGCAGCCACGAGAGCGTCATCGCGCCGTACGTCCCCGCGTGCAACACCTTGTCCGCCAGCGGGAACGCGTTCAGCGCGGCCGGAGCCGGCCCCAGCGAGTACGCGATGGTCCCCCCCAGCAGGCCGAGCGAGGCCATCCACAGCAGGGCGTCCACGACGCGCCCGGCGCCACTGCGAGGTCGGCCCTTCGGAACCTGCATCGTGGCCCGAGACTACGGCCCGGCGGAGGATGATCCGGTCAGGGACGGGCGGTGGCGGGGCGGCGAACGGGCCGGGGGCGGGTGAACCGGCCGTCCCGGTAGGCGCCGGCCACGAGCGTGAGGAACCGGTACACGGCGTCCTCGCGGGAGGAGAGCGGGCCGGGCACGTGGGTTCGTGATGCGAGGCCGCGGGTGACGGACTCGCACGCGCCCCAGTCCTCGCGGTTGGTGCGGTCCCAGAACTCCACGGCGTAAGCGGCGTCGAAGCCGTCCCGGTCGAGGCTGTCCGGCGGGAACAGCCACTCGCACTCGACGCGTGTACGGGCGGGCGCGAGCGGGACCAGCCGGTGGGTCAGCACGTAGTCGGGGTGCAGGCTGAGCAGGAGGTTCGGCGCGACCTGGACGTACAGGACCCGCCGGCGAAGTTCGTCGGACAGCCCGGGAAGGGGTTCGCCGCCGCTCCGGCCGTCGAGCGACATGGTCTCGGCGTGCTCGGCCAGGTCCATCCACCCGCCCACCCACGCGCCGTCGGGGTCCAGGTTCGCGCCGGAGTCCGGCGGCGAGACCCGGCACAGCGCGGGATGGATGTTCGAGCAGTGGTCGCACTCGTGGTAGTTCTCCGAGATCGTCTTCCAGTTCGCGGCGACGTCGTAGTCCTCACGGACCGCGGCCCGGAGCCCGGCCGGATCCCACGGTTCGACCATCTCGCGCATTGCCCCCAGGTGTTCCTCGAGGGGCTGAGCGTCGCCCGAGACGTTCACCATCACGAATCCCGCCCACTCCTCCACGGCGAACTCGGGGAGCGGGTGCGCCGCCGGGTCGAACTCGGGGACGTCGCGCATGGACGCGGCGCCCGCCAGCGACCCGTCGAGCCCGTAGGTCCATCCGTGGTACGGGCACACCACCGCCTTCCCGACGGAGGGAGGTGCCCCCGGCTCGGCCAGGAGGTGCCCTCGGTGCCGGCAGACGTCGGAGAACGCGCGCAGCCGCCCGTGGCCGTCCCGCACCAGAAGCACGGGCTCGCCCCCGGCGTCCGCGGCCCGGCGCGACCCCGCATCCGCCAGGTCCTCGGACCGTCCGACGCAGGTCCACGACACCTCGAACAGGTGCCGCATCTCCCACGCGAACACGTCGTCGGACCGGTATGCCTCCGACGGGAGCCCCCGGCTCGTACCGAACGGCGCCAGCGCGGCGTCGATCCCCTCGGCGGGGAGCGGCGGCAGGTCGCGGCCTGGCATGGGGCAATGCTACGCCGGGCCTCTGATCGGTTCGCGGACGCGCTACCATCGATGTCGGAGGGAGGCCCCGCTCCAACGGCGGGCCACACTCGAGATGAGCCCGAAGACCGTCGAAGAGCGTGAGCGCGTCGTCGTGCGCTTCGCCGGGGACTCCGGCGACGGCATGCAGTTGACGGGCGACCGCTTCACCAGCGCTACCGCGATCCTCGGCAACGACCTGGCCACGCTGCCCGACTTCCCGGCGGAGATCCGGGCGCCCGCCGGGACGCTGGCCGGTGTGTCGGCGTTCCAGATCCATTTCGCTTCGCGGGACATCACCACGCCGGGGGACCGCCCGAACGTGCTCGTCGCGATGAACCCGGCCGCGCTGAAGACGAACATCGGGGCCCTGGAGAAGGGCGGGACGCTCATCGTCAACGAGGACGCGTTCATCGGCCGGAATCTGGAGAAGGCCGGGTACGCGGAGAACCCGCTGGAGGACGGGTCCCTGGAGAGCTACCAGTTGTTCCGGGTCCCCATGACCACGATCACGGTGCGCGCGACCGAGGGTCTGGAGATCAGCAAGAAGGACGCCGAGCGGTCCAAGAACATGTTCGCGCTGGGGCTCGTGTCCTGGATGTTCGGCCGGCCCACCGAGGTCACGATCCGCTGGATCGAGGCCAAGTTCGCGGGCAAGGAGGACATCAGGGAGGCGAACCTCGCCGCGTTCAAGGCCGGCTACAACTTCGGCGAGACCACCGAGCTGTTCGCGCACTCCTACGAGGTCAAGCCGTTCCAGGCTGCCCCCGGCCTGTACCGCAACGTCAGCGGGGCCACCGCGCTGTCGTGGGGCCTCATCGCGGCGTCGGTCCGCAGCGGCCTGCCGCTGTTCTACGCGTCGTACCCGATCACGCCGGCCTCCGAGCTGCTCCACGAGCTGTCCCGACGGAAGAACTTCGGGGTGCGGACACTGCAGGCCGAGGACGAGATCGCGGCGGCGGGCGCGGCGTTGGGGGCGGCGTTCGGGGGTTCGTTGGGCGTCACCGGGACCAGCGGCCCGGGGCTCGACCTCAAGACCGAGACCATCGGGCTGGCGGTGATGCTGGAGCTGCCCATGATCATCGTGGACGTCATGCGGGCCGGCCCCTCGACCGGGATGCCCACGAAGACCGAGGCCGGGGACCTCCTGCAGGCCCTGTACGGGCGCCACGGCGAGTCGCCGCTGCCGGTGGTGGCGGCATCCACCCCGTCGAACTGCTTCGACGTGGCCATCGAGGCCGTGCGGATCGCGGTGAAGTACCGCACGCCGGTGATCCTGCTGTCCGACACGTACCTGGGGAACTCCTCCGAGCCGTGGTTGCTGCCCGACCTGGACACGCTGCCGGTCATCGATCCCGACTTCGCCACCGAGCCGAACACCCCCGACGGGTTCATGCCCTACCTTCGGAACGAGTACCTGGCCCGGCCGTGGGCCCTGCCCGGCACCCCCGGGCTGGAGCACCGCGTGGGTGGGCTGGAGAAGGAGGATGGCACCGGGAACATCTCGTACTCGCCGGAGAACCACGCGCGGATGACCGAGCTGCGGGCGGCGAAGATCGCCGGCATCGCCGACGACATCCCGCCGCTGGAGGTCGACGACGAGACGGGGGACGCCGAGCTGCTCGTGCTGGGCTGGGGCTCCACCTTGGGGGCCATCCGGGCCGCCGTCCGCCGGCTCCGGGGCGAGGGGCGGAAGGTGGCGTTCGCCCACCTGTGGCACCTGAACCCGTTGCCCCGCAACATCGGCGAGGTCCTGGCGCGCTACCCCAAGGTCCTGGTCCCCGAGCTGAACACCGGGCAACTCCTGAAGGTCATCCGGGCGGAGTTCCTGGTCCCGGCCGAGGGATACTCGAAAGTGGAGGGCCAGCCGATGTTCACCGAGGAACTCGAGCAGGAGATCGTGAGGAGGCTCACGTGACGGGCGCCGTGCACGGCGGGAACGGCAACGGGAGCGGGCGGCCGGCGGCAGCGGGTCCTCCCACCGGGCCCCTGACGCTGACCAAGAAGGACTTCACCTCGGACCAGGAGGTCCGGTGGTGCCCCGGATGCGGGGACTACGCGATCCTCGCGGCCGTGCAGTCGTTCATGCCGGAGCTGGGCGTTCCCCCGCACCAGACCGTGTTCGTCTCCGGGATCGGCTGCTCGGGCCGGTTCACGTACTACATGGACACGTACGGGATGCACGGCATCCACGGCCGGGCCCCGGCCATCGCGACGGGCCTGGCGACCACCCGGCGGGACCTGTCGGTGTGGGTGATCACCGGCGACGGCGACGCACTCTCGATCGGCGGGAACCACCTCATCCACTCGCTTCGGCGGAACGTGAACCTGAAGATCCTCATGTTCAACAACCAGATCTACGGGCTGACGAAGGGCCAGTACTCGCCGACCAGCGAGGAGGGGAAGGTCACGAAGTCCACGCCGTTCGGCTCGCTCGACCACCCGTTCAACCCGGTGGCGCTGGCCCTCGGGGCGGAGGGGTCGTTCGTGGCGAGGACCATCGACAACGACCGACAGCACCTCACGTCGGTGCTCCGGGCGGCGGCGCAGCACCGCGGCACGTCGTTCATCGAGATCTACCAGAACTGCAACGTGTTCAACGACGGTGCGTTCGACGCCCTCCGCGAGAAGGGTGCCGGCGCGGTCCACAACCAGATCCGCATCGAGGACGGGAAGCCGGTCATCTTCGACGAGGGGAAGCGGTGCGTGAAGGTGGGGGAGAACGGCCGCCTGGAGATCGCCGAGACCGAGTCCACCGCACAGGAGCAGATCGTCATCCACGACGCCCACGCCGACGACCCGACGCTGGCCTTCCAGCTGGCGCACCTGGCCACCCGGCCGACCATGCCCACGCCGATCGGCGTGTTCCGCGATATCTCCCGCCCCGTCTACGGCGACGCCATGGACGCCCAGATCGACCAGGCCACCGCCAAGCTCGGCCAGGGCGACCTCGCCAAGCTCCTGACCGGCGGCGACACCTGGGTCGTGAAGTAGCTCCCGCCCCGAGGAGCTACGCCATCGTGCGGCAGCGGGAGAACTCGGACGTATCGCGGGTCCCCGTTGCCAGCGCGGTCACCGCGTCGCCCGTCGGCACCAGCTTCGTGAACGTCTTGGCGAAGTCGGCCTTCCCGTCGTCGTCCGTCGTGGCCTTCAGGGTGCCGAGGAGTGTCCGCCCCTCCCCGTGGTGGGAGCTGTCGCAGGCGGCGCCGAACCGGACCTCGATCGTGAACATGGTGCTCGGTTGGAGCCCCCGACCTGCGCGAGCGTCGCGCCGCCGAGCTCCACGCCGACGTTGTTCGGAACCGGCTTCGTCCCGGTGACGTCCACGCCGACGTGGTTGCCCGCGACGGTGTTCCCGTAGCTGGTGACGTCCACGGTGCTGTACGTGGCGCCGTCCAGGAGGTTGCAGTCCCTGGGCTTGTAGCCGCCGATCGTGTTCAGCTGTGAGATCACGAGGACGTCGAATTGGTTCGCCACCACGTTCGTCCCGGTCACGTCCGTCCCGAAGTAGTTCCCGGCCACGACGTTGTGGCCGACGCCGCCACCCGACAGGGCGAGCGCGGTGTCGCCGAAGCCGTTCATGACCAGCCCGCGGATCACCGAGTTGTGCGTGGCCAGGTTGATCCCCTCCCCGGCCGATCCCAGCTTCGAGCCGTTGATCACGATCCGGAGGTGCCCCGGGGCGGCGCCGCTCTGGGTGAGCCCGTTGATCGTGACGGGCTGGGCCTGGGGTGATCACCTGCGGCTGGTCTGTTCGAAGTGTTGGAGCTCGGCGATGAGGGGGCGGAGCTCGGTCAAGAGGCGATCTACGACCTCTTCGGTAGTGTCGCGGCCGCAGCCGATGCGGAACGCGATGGTGTCGGGTGTGCCCATGGCCTCGAGGACGGGGGAGGGCTCGTCGACGGCGCCGGTGGCGACGGAGCCGGCGTCCAGGCGGAAGCCTCGTTCGTCCAGGGCTTCGAACAGGGCCTCGGGGTCCACGCCCTCGGCCGACCAGCACACGAGGTGCGGCGTTCGCTGGGTGGGGTGGCCGTGGAGGCTGACGCCCTCGATGGCCTCCAGGCCGGCCCGGAGGCGGGTCGTCAGCGCCCACAGGCGGCCGGCCTCATCGGAGAGCTCGGCGCTGGCCGCATCGAGCGCGGCCGCCATGGCCACGATGCCGGGGAGGTTCGGCGCGCCGGGGCGTCGGCGGCGCTCGCGGTCGTCGCCCTCCCGGACGGGGAGGGTCACTCCGGTGCGAACGAACAGCGTCCCGACGCCGGGAGGGCCACCGAACTTTCGGCCCGACAGCGAGAGCAGGTCGACCTCCAGGCTTCGAACGTCCACCGGAAGGTGGCCCACCGTCTGGCAGGCATCGGTGTGGAACGCGGCACCTGCTTCATGCGCCAGCGACGCGGCCTCCGCAACCGGCTGGAGGGTTCCCACCTCGTGATTCGCGTGCTGGACGGACGCCAGGACCGTTCCCGGCGATCGAACGAGGTCCAGGTAGCGATCCAGGTCGAGCTTGCCCTCGGGGTCGACCGGTGCCTGCACGACCTCGAACCCCTGGTCCGCCAGCGCCCTCCCGGCGCCGAGCACGGCGGGGTGCTCGACGGCCGAGGTCACCACTCGCCCCTCCCCGCGGGCCCTCGTGAGCCACCACACCGCCAGCGCGACGGACTCCGTTCCTCCGGAGGTGAACAGGATCTCCCCGGGCTGCGCGCCGATCGCCGCCGCGACCCGGTCCCGGGCGTCCTCGAGGGCGTTGTCGGCCTCCCGCCCCACGGCATGGGAGCGCAGGGGATCGCCGAACCGATCCAGGGCCTCGATCAGCGCCTCACGCGCCGCCGGGTGCAGCGGCGTGGGCGTGTGGTGGTCGAGATAGGCGCCGTCCACGGTCCGGCATCTTCTCAGGGGTTCGAGCAATCGGGTGCCGCCGGGCCCGGGCCATCGCGGCCCGACCCCGGCGGCCCACGCACGGTTTCGGGCGAACGAGGACACATCAGGGTCTTCTCTGCGATAGAAGCCGGTGCTAGTATCCCCGGCACTTCGAGCCGCCCCGCGGCGAGACGACCAGGGAGCGCCCAGCTGTCCAGACGCACGCAGGACGTCGAGGACCCCGAACCGGAGCAGAGCGAAGGCCGCCCCGGCGAGGCTCGCCACTGCCGCGTCTGTGGCATCAAGTTGTCCGCATACAACCCGAATCCGTACTGCTGGCAGCACGCCATCGGCCACCCCTGGCGCGGTCCAACCGCCAAGCCGAAGTACTGAGCCGCCGTTCAGCAGAGGAGGGTGAGCCGGGGGTCGGCCCCCGGTCCGATCAGCGCCGCGCCGACGGGCCCGACGTACAGGAGCGGGTCGATGTCCACCTCGCCGTGGGTGCGGACCCCCAACACCGAGCGGAGGTGCGAGGTCATCTTCCAGAAGTACACGGCGTGCATCCGGCTGCCGTAGAACGACCACAGGTCCCGGCCGCCGTCGAAATGGAACGCGTCGGGCCCGGGGACCATCCACTGCACCCGGTGGAGGTCGGGCAGGTCCGCCCTCCGGCTGAGCGCCGACAGCAGCCGTGGACCGACCCTCAACGGTTCCGTCGGCGTGCTGCCCGGGAACACCGGGATCCCGGCCCGCCCGCAGACGCCCCCATGGCCGGCGCGCTGGGGGAGGGGCGAGGGCGAGCTCACCGGGCTGGAATCGATCGAGGTGGGAGCCGGCGCGGCATCGGCCGGCGATGGGCGTTGGCTCGGAGAGCCCGGCCCGGCTCGTGCCACGGAAGCGCTCTCCCGCGTGGCGAGGGAAAGCGTCACGGCGAGCGCGACCAGCACCAGGAACGCCGCCACTGCGGGGCCCTCGCGCGTCGGTGCCATCTCCACCCATCAGACTGCGCCATCCGGCCCCAGGTTGCCAAGGGGTCACCGGGCGCGATTCACTGGGCGGCGTGAACCCGACCGATCACGGCCCGAACCAGCCGCCGCCGCTCGTCGGGTACGACCCGTTCGGGCAGGACGTCGCGCTGTTCGAGGGGTCGAGGCGGGAGGGCGCGGAATGGGCCGAGGAGCGCAACCGCGCCGTGGCCGAGCTGGCCGGGGGCGACGCGCTCGAGTGGGGGCGCCTGGCCAACACCCACACCCCGGTCCTGCGGACCCACGACCGCTACGGCAACCGGATCGACGAGGTGGAGTTCCACCCGGCCTGGCATCGGCTGATGCAGGCCGGCGTCGAGCACGGTCTCCACTCCCTGCCCTGGAGGGAGCCCCGCCCGGGTGCGCACGTGGCCCGGGCGGCCGCATTCATCCTCCTGTCCCAGGCCGAGCAGGGTTTCGGCTGCCCGCTGTCGATGACGTACGCGGCCATCCCCGCCCTCCGCCTGGAGCCGTCGGTCCAGGCCGAATGGGAACCGCGGCTGACCTCGTTCGAATACGACCCGGCCTCCGTGCCGGTGACCGAGAAGGCCGGCGCGCTCTCCGGGATGGCCATGACGGAGCGCCAGGGCGGCTCGGACGTTCGGGCCAACACCACGAGGGCCGAGCCGGTCGGACAGGCCGGCGAGTACGAGCTCCACGGGTCGAAATGGTTCTGCTCCGCCCCCATGTGCGACGCGTTCCTGGTCCTGGCCCAGGCCTCCGGGGGGCTCTCGTGCTTCCTGCTCCCGCGGTGGCGCCCGGACGGCACCCGGAACGCGTTCCACATCCAGCGACTCAAGGACAAGCTGGGGAACCGTTCGAACGCGTCCTCGGAGGTGGAGTTCCAGGGCGCGTACGCTCGCCTGGTCGGGCCCGAGGGGCGAGGCGTCCCCACGATCATCGAGATGGTGAACCACACCCGCCTGGACTGCGTGCTGGGCTCGACCGGCCTGATGCGCCGGGCCGTGGCCGAGGCCACCCACCACGCCGCGCACCGGAGCGCGTTCGGCCGTCTCCTCGCCGCACAACCCCTCATGCAGAACGTCCTGGCCGACCTGGCCGTCGAGTCCGAGGCGGCCACGCTGACCGCACTCCGCCTGGCCCGTTCGTACGACGAGGCCTGGGCCGGCGACGAGGACGCCCGCACGTTCTCCCGACTGGCCACCGCGGTGGCCAAGTACTGGATCTGCAAGCGAACGCCTCCGCACGTGGCCGAGGCGCTGGAGTGCCTGGGGGGCAACGGCTACGTCGAGGACTCGGGGATGCCCCGGCTGTACCGGGAGTCCCCGCTGAACTCGATCTGGGAGGGATCCGGGAACGTCATCGCCCTCGACGTGCTCCGGGCCATGTCGAAGAGCCCGGACGCCACCGAGCTGTTCTTCGCCGAGATCGAGGCGGCGGAGGGCGCCGACCCCCGCCTGGACGCGTACGCGGGCAAACTCAGGGACGAGCTGGCCGACACTGATGGCATCGAGCACCGGGCCCGGCGGCTGGTCGAGCGGATGGCGCTGGCGTTCCAGGGCTCGCTGGTGGTCCGGTTCGCCGACCCGGCCGTGGCGTCCGCGTTCGTCACCTCACGCCTGGAGGGCGACCGGGGGCTGGCGTTCGGCACGCTGCCGCCGGGAACCGATACGAACCGGATCGTCGAACGGGCCCGGCCGGAGCTCCCGTAGGAAGCTACGCCGGCTCGTCGCTCCATTCGGACTCGGTGGGCCCGCCGATGGGGTGCTCGGACTTCCGCGACGAGATGAGCTTCTCCCGCCCGTCCAGGAACGCGAACCAGTACACGGCGGCCGCCACGATCCCGCCCCCGACCGGACCGATCCAGTACACCCACCAGTCGTTCCAGTGACCCCCGGCCAGCATCGGCCCGAACGCCCGGGCCGGGTTCATGGCCGCGCCGGTGAGCGGGCCGCCCGCGAGGATGTCGAACGTGAGCACCAGGCCGATGGGGAGCCCGGCCAGCTTGGTGAACGGCCCCCGGTCGTCCACGGCGGTTCCGTACACCGCGAACACCAGGAAGAAGGTCAGCACGGCCTCGAGCAGCACGGCCCGGCCCGACGACACCCCCGATCCCAGGCCCGGGGCCCCGAGGTTGGCCGTTCGCCACGCCGACTCCGGGTACAGCGCCCGCAGGACCAGGCCGGCGGCGACGGCTCCGGCCAGCTGCGACGCGATGTAGACCCCCGCCAGGAGGGTCCGGATGTTCCCGGTCACCCACACCCCCACGGTCACCGCGGGGTTGAAGTGGGCGCCGGAGATGTGGGCCAGGATCGAGACCATCACGGCGAGCACGATCCCGTGGGCCAGCGCCACGCCGACCAGGCCGCTCCCGGTCGAGGGGGCCATGATCACCGAGCCGGCCCCGATGAACACCAGCGCGAACGTGCCGACGAACTCGGCCACGGTCACCTGTCCGAGCTTCTCGTCCACCGTTCCTCCCTCTGCCCGCGGGGACCGGCCCTCGAGGCCGCCGCCCACGCACTTCCCGGCGGGCGCCGATGCGACCCTGAGTACAATGCGGGGCCGTGAAAGTATTGCTCACATCCGCCTCCGAGTCCGTGAAGGAGTCCATGCGCCTGACCGTGGCCGGGCTCGGCCGTCGCCTCGGCGAGCGGGTCGAGTTCCTGGAGGCCCCGAACGGGGAACGGGGGGCGCTCCTGGCCCGCCGGGAGCACCCCGACGTGATCCTGGCCGACGAGATCCAGTCCCGCGCGGGCGCCTTCTCCATGGCCAAGGACCTCCGGGACTCCATCCCCGGCTACGAGGGCGTGATCGTGATCCTGCTGGACCGCCCCCACGACGCCTGGCTGGCCCGGTGGTCGGGGGCCGACGCATGGTTCGTGAAGCCCGCCGACCCGTTCGCGCTGGCCGACCGGGTCCTCGAGCTCCTGGAGGGCCGCCGCGAGGCAGCCGCAGCCGCCGAAGCACAGACCGACAAGGAGACCGTGTGAAGATCCGAGGGACGTGCCGGAACTGCGGCAAGGACTGGATGGTGCAGCAGGTGCTCGACTGGGGTGGGCACTGCCCGAACTGCGGGAAGCCGTTCCAGCCCCACTACACGGCGGTGCTGGCCGAGGGTCTCGACCTGGCCGAACGCGCCGGCAGCGCCCTGGAGGGGGCCCTGGAGAAGCTGGCCGGGATGAACCCCGCCCTGGTGATCGACGAGGACTCGGTGCTCGCCCGGATCCGGTCCCACCTCGAGGCGCTCCGCTCCAGGGCCGACGTCCTTCCCGCTCAGGTTCGCGCGGCCGACCGGGTCTGAGGCGTCGTGCTCGACGACAACGCGTACGTGGTGCGGGTGGACGACGGCGCCGGGACCGGCTGGCGGGTGGTGATCCTGGATCCGACGGGGAGCGAGGTCTCCGAGCGTCCCTGCTCCGACGAGGCCGAGGCCCGCACGTATGCTTCCACCGTTCGCCAGCACATCTACTGGCTGTCGGAGGAGCGGTTCCGCCAGTACTACCGGCTCCCCGAGCCGGCCGGAGGGTAGCCGATGGGCTTCAACGCCATGCAGCCCGGCAAGGTCCGCAAGGGCGACATCATCATGCTCGTGTCGGCCATCGCGGTCGTCGTCGGGCTCGTGATCTGGGCCATCCGGTAGGACCGTGGCCGGCTTCCCGCCGGACGCGGCCGGCGAGGCCTACTGCTACCTGACCACGACCGGCCGCCGGACCGGCAACCCCCACACGATCGAGATCTGGTTCGCCATGCCCGAGGACGCCCGGGCCATCTACCTGCTCTCCGGCGGCGCCGACCGCAGCGACTGGGTCCGCAACCTGCTGGTGGACCCTCGCGTGAGCGTTCGCGTCGGTTCGTCGGCGAACGAGGAGCACCCGGGAACCGCGCGCCTGCTGGAGGTCCCCGCCGAGGACGAATCGGCCCGGAAGCTCCTCGCCGCCAAGTACCAGAACTGGCACGAAGGCGACCCAATGAGCCACTGGGCTCGCACCGCCCTGTGCATCGCCGTCGACCCCGCATGAGGTCCCGGGAGGGCTCATGGATCGCCTGGCGAAGCCGGGGGCCGCCGTCTGGTCCTCGAGTTAGCTCTGGCCCTCGTCGAAGCCGATGCTGAACAGGCGGTCGAGGTCGTGCTTCGAGTAGACCTGGAACGCGATGAGGGTCTCGGTTCGGACCACGCCGTGGACCTTGGCCACGCCCTCTGGGATCACGCGGGACAGGTCGTCGTGGTCGGCCACGCGGATGATCACCACCAGGTCGTACTCGCCTGCCACGGAGTAGACCTCCGAGACGCCCGGGATGTCGGCGATGGCCTGGGCGGCCTCGGGAATCTCGTCGATCTCGCACTGCACCAGCACCACCGCGTTGACCACGTCGCCCTCCCGCCTCGTCCAGACCCTCGTCGGTTCGTCCCCGCCTGCGTTCAGGCCCGCTCGAGCACGACCGCCATGCCCATGCCGCCGCTGATGCACAGCGTGGCCAGCGCGAGCGACAGGTCGCGTTCGCGCAGCTCGTAGGCCGCCGTCAGCACGATCCGGGCCCCGGTCATGCCGATGGGGTGTCCCAGCGCGATCGCGCCGCCCTTCGGGTTCAGCTTGTCGTGGTCGAGCTTCAGCTCCCGGTCGCACGCCAGGACCTGCGCGGCGAACGCCTCGTTCAGCTCGATCACGTCGAAGTCCTGCAACGACAGCCCGGTCTTCTCCAGCACCTTGCGCGTGGCCGGGACCACCCCGATGCCCATGTACGCGGGGTCCACGCCGGCGCTGGCGTAGGCGACGATGCGGGCCAGCGGCTCCCGACCCTCCGACGCGGCCCGCGATTCGCTCATCAGCACCATGGATGCGGCGCCGTCGGTGATCCCGGACGACGAACCGGCGGTCACGGTCCCGTCCGTGGCGAACGTCGGCTTCAGCTTCCCCAGGGTCTCGAGCGAGGTGCCGGCCCGGGGATGTTCGTCGTCGGTCACGGTGACCGTCTCGCCCTTGCGCCCGGGGGCCTCGACCGGCGTGATCTCCCTGGCCCGGCGCTCCCGCCCCTCCTCGGCCTTGCGCTGGGACGCCAGCGCGAACTCGTCCTGCTCCTCCCGGGGGATGCCGTATCTCCGGGCCAGGTTCTCAGCCGTCTCGCCCATCACGCAGCCCGACAGCGGATCCAGGAACCCGTCGCGGTACATCCCGTCGTCCACGGTGGCGTTGCCCATCCGGTAGCCGAACCGCATCCGGTCCATCAGGAACGGCGTCCGGGACATGTTCTCCATGCCGCCCGCCACGACCACCGAGGCGTTCCCCAGCATGATCTGCTCGGCGGCGTGCTGGACTGCGCGGGTGCCCGAGCCGCAGGCCATGTTCACGGTGACGCCGGGCGCCTCCTGGGGGATGCCGCTCCGGTACGCGACCTGCCGGGCGGTGTTCGGGCCGTTCCCGGCCTGCCTGGCGTGGCCGAAGATGAGCTCCTCGACCTCCGCGGGCTCCACGTTGGCCCGGCGGAGGGCCTCGACGGTGGCCGTGACCCCGAGGTCCACGGTCGCGACCTCGGCCAGGGACCCCAGGAAGTTGCCGATGGGCGTGCGCGCGCCCTCGAGGATGACGGCGTTCTCCATACACCGATTGTAGCCGGGGGGCTCCCGCGGCCTACACCCACGGTGACCCGAGGCCGTCGATCTGGACGGGTTTCGCGGTCGAGGTCCCTCGACCGTGACCGTGAATCGCACCGCGAGCACGTCAGCGAGGGTCGGCGGCGGCGCGGAGCCGGGCCAGGAGCGCGGCCAGGGCGCGTCCACCGTCCACGGGCTCGTCGAGCGGGGCATCCGTGTGCAGGAGCGCGGGCGGGTGGCGAGCCACATGGGTCCGGACGGCGGCGAGTTCGTCGGCCCGCTCCGGCGGGGCTGGGTAGCCGACGGGGTCGAGGGGGGGACTGCCCGATGCCGTCCCGGCCGCTCCCGGCCCGGCAGGTGACCCACCGGTTGCCGTGACGAGCGATCCGCCGCGGAGCTCGACGGTGGCGCCGTGGGCCTCGCGCAGGACCAGCCGGCCGGGAGCGGTGAGCCACCGTTCCTGCCGGGCTCGAGCCAGGGCCTCCGCCAGTGCCCGGAGTCGGTCCCGGGCGTTCGCGGCCTCCTCGAACCGTTCCTGGACGGCCAGGCGCGTCATGCGTGCTTCGAGCGCTACGAGGAGCCCGCCCGGGGAGGAGAGGGAGTGGATGAGCCCGCGGACGAGCTCCTCGTAGCGCTCGGGGCTCACTCGCCCGTCGCACGGCGCGACGCACCGGCCCAGGTCGGCCAGGACGCAGGGGGAGAATCGGGTCGAACGGCCCATGGACCGGGTGCACCGGCGGAGGGCCACCACGTCCTCCAGGGCGTCCTTCGCGTCCCTGGCGGCGGCCCGGCTGCGGAACGGGCCCAGGTAGACCGCGGTGCCCGGCGTGAGCGACGGCTGGCCCGGACGGGAGGCGAGCTTGATCCGGGGCCACGCCTCGGCGAGGTCCAGCTTGAGGTAGGCGAACCCCCGCCATGTCCGGCCCCGCCGGTTCGCCGGGGGCTCGTGCTCGGCGATCAGACGGGCCTCGGTGACGAGCGACTCGAGCTCGGATCCGGTCTGCCGGCCCTCGATCCGCTCCGTGCGGGCCAGCAGGTCCCGGACCCGCTTCCGTTCGTCGCCGTAGAAGTACGACTTCACCCTGGACCGGAGGTCGGTGGCCTTGCCCACGTACAGCACCCGGTCGTGGCGGTCGCGGAACAGGTACACGCCGCGGGCATGGGGGAGATGGTCGGCCAGCCGGATCTTCGCGTAGTGCGGTTGGCCCCGGGCCCGCATGGACTCCCGGAGGTCGCCGAGGGTGAGGATCCCCAGCCGGCCGCCCAGCTCCAACAGGCCGTGGAACACGTCGGCGCAGGCCTGCGCGTCCGGCAGGGCCCGGTGCGTGGGCATGGTGCCGGCGCGGAAGAACCGGGCCATGGTGGCCAGACGGACGTTGGGGACATCGTCCCAGGCCACCCGGCGGGCCAGCTTCGCGGTGCAGACCGGCGGCCCCGGCGGGTCGGGGTACCCAAGCGCCCGGCAGGCCGCCCGGACGAACCCGAAGTCGAACCGCGCGTTGTGGGCCACGAACACGGCCCCGTCGAGGAACTCCAGCAGGGCCGGGAGCACGGCCTCGATGGCCGGGGCCGGTCCGACCGCGATGTCGTCGATCCCCGTGAGGTGCGTGATGAACCGCGGGATGGGCCCCCCGGGGTTCACCAGCGTCTGCAGGACCGCCAGCCGCTCCCCGCCCCGGTACCGCACCGCGCCGACCTCGGTGATCGCGCAGTCCCGCGGCGACCCCCCGGTCGTCTCGAGGTCCACGATGCAGAACGTGACCTCCGACAGTGGGGTCTCGGGATCGAGCCCCGTCGCCCGCTCGAGCTCCCCGACCGTCTGCAGCACGCCACCTCCCGGGGCCGCGGGAAGTGCACGACGATACCGAACATGCGTTCGACGGTCAAGCTGGGACGGGACCCGAACGTCAGAGGTCCACGCGCGCGTGCGTGCGTATGGTTGGCTGACATGCGAAGTTCCGGCGCGGCAGCTGCCCGAGGGGGCCGGGTCCTTCGGGTGAGCAGCGCGATGGCGTCGCCAGGATGCGCTAGCGGGCTACGCCACGTGGCGGGAGATGCGGCGGCGCTGCTGTTCGGTGAGGCCGCCCCACACGCCGTAGCGTTCGCGGTTCTTCAGGGCCCAGGACAGGCAGGTGTCGCGGATGGAGCACGCCGCGCAGTAGGACAGGGCCAAGCCGGCGTCCTCCTCGGAGGCCGGGAAGAACACCTCGGGATCGATGCCGTAGCATGCCGCCCGGTCCTGCCACATGTCCGGTGGCATCGGGTCCTTCGGGAGGCGTGACATGTCGACGTCCAGCAGCGTCTCGTTCATGAGCAAGCCTTCCTCCATCCCGCCCGGCCTCAGCAACAGTCCACCTCGGTTCGCCATCCCGGGGAGAGTGGGCGCTCCCGAACCAATGTCTAGCACACCCGTCAAGCCTCACGGAAGGGGTCTGGGCGAAGTTCCCCAGTTCTGGGGAGGACGTTCGGGACCCCTCGTCACGAACGTCCCGATTCCGGGGGCCGAACGGAGCCCATGAGCGGTCCCCTCGACGGCGTGCGGATCCTGGACCTCACCCGGCTCCTCCCGGGGGGCTACGCCACGCTCCTTCTCGGGGACCTCGGGGCGGACGTCGTGAAGGTCGAGGAGCCCGGCCGGGGCGACTACATCCGGTGGACCCCGCCGATCGTGGACGGCGAGAGCGCCGCCCATCGCGCCCTGAACCGGGGGAAGCGGAGCGTCACGCTCAACCTCAAGGATCCGGCCGGCGTCGACCTCCTGCGGAGGCTGGCAGAGACGTACGACGTCCTCGTCGAATCCTTCCGCCCCGGGGTCATGGACCGACTCGGAGTCGGGCCCGCCGCGCTGGCCGAGGTGAATCCGCGCCTGGTGTACTGCGCGATCTCCGGCTACGGCCAGGACGGGCCCTACCGCGACGCCGTCGGCCACGACATCAACTACATGGGCTACGCCGGCGCGCTGGGGCTGAGCGGCCAGGCCGGTGGGCCTCCGGTGGTCCCCGCCGTGCAGGTCGGCGACCTGGCCGGGGGTGGGATGGCCGCCGCCATCGCGATCCTCGCCGCGCTCCTGGAACGCGACAGGACCGGCCGGGGACGGTTCGTGGACACCTCGATGACCGACGGCGCGGTGTCGTGGCTGACGATCCATGCCGGCGGCTTCCTGGCCACCGGCACCGAGCCGGAGCGGGGACGCATGCCGCTCTCGGGGGCCTACGCCTGCTACCGCGTGTACCGGTGCGCGGACGACCGGTACGTCACGGTGGGCGCCCTCGAGCCCCAGTTCTGGACCGCCCTGTGCGGCGCCCTCGGCGTCCCCGAGCTCGTCCACACGCAGTTCGGCCCGCCCGAGGAACAGGACCGGATGGCCGAACGGGTCCAGGCCATCTTCGCCGAGCACACCCGCGACGAGTGGCTCGAGCGCCTCAATGGCCTGGAGGCCTGCGTGGGGCCGGTGAACACGCTCGGCGAGGCCTTCGCCGATCCCCAGATCGCCCACCGGAGCCTCGTCGCGGAGGTCGGGAGCCGGGCGGTGGGCCCGGCGTCGCCGTTCGTCATGGACGGCGAACGTATCCAGCGTCTGAGCCCCGCCCCCGGGTTCGGCGAGCACACCTCCGAGGTCCTGGCCGAGGTCGGCGTCACCGAAGGGGATCTGGCCGACCTCCGGTCGCGCGGGGTGGTCTGAGCCGGGGGGTTTCTATCCGGCCGATCGAACCGTGAGCGGCACGCCCTGGGCCGTGGAGAGCTCGGCCTCGCGGGCCTCCCACCGGATCCGGCCGATGCAGGCGGTCCCCCCCGCGTCGTTCGGCGCCACGCTGGTCACCCTGCCGACCTCCTCGCCGCCGGCGACGATCGGAGCCATCGGCAGGACCTCGCCCTCACCGTCGAGCGCGACCACCGGACGCGGGGGATGGCCCAGGTTGCGCACCTTCGCCACCGACTCCTGGCCCAGGAAGCACCCCTTGGCCTGGTCGATCATCCACTCCCACCCCGCCTCGGCCGGCAGGGCGTCCTCTCCGGCGTCCACCCAGAACCTCGGGAGCCCCGCCCGGATCCGCGCCAACTCGAGGTCCGGGAGCGACGCCTCCACGAGGGCGTCCCGTTCCGCGAGCCGGCGGAGGCTCCCCCGACGCTCGGCATCGCCTGGCTCCCCATGGGCGTCGTCGAACCGGAGCAGCGACCCCGGATCGCCGCCGTTCGCGACCACCACGACGCCGATGTCTCCCGTCCGGTCTTCCAGCGTGACGTCGGAGGAGAGCACGTACGGCCCCAGCAGCTCGTCGATCGGCCTGGCCTGGACCGGGTCCTGTACCAGGCACAGACCCCCGCCATCCGGGAGCGCGGTGGCCAGGACGTCGGCCCGGATCCTCCCGGTTCGGTCGAGGAACAGTGACCGGCGAACGAGGCCCTCCCCGATGTCGTCGACGCGGTTCGTGACCAGGTCGTTCAGCCACCGGACGGCGTCGGTGCCGCTGACGACCACGGCGCGCCAGCCGGTCAGGTCCACGAACGCCCGGTCCTCCTCCAACGCGCGCACACCATCCGAGACCGGCATCGTTCTGCCAGCATAGGCGGCCGATGGAGGTTCCCCGGACCCTGATCGTGACGAACGACTTCCCGCCGCGGGTGGGCGGGGTCCAGCAGTACGTGTGGAACGTCGCGGCAAACCTCGCCCCGGATCGGGTGGCGGTCCTGGCCCCCAACTGGCCCGGCTGGCGTGAGCACGACGACGCGCTGCCGTTCCCCGTCCACCGGTTCCCGACGACGTTCCTGTGGCCGTCGCGCGACCTGGCCACGAAGGTCCGCATGGTGGCACGGGAGCACCGATCCGAGGTGGTGCTGTTCGGCCACGGGCTGCCCCTGGCCCTCCTCGGCCCGGCCCTCGCCGAGGACGGCATCCCGTACGTCGTGGCCACCCACGGCACCGAGTACTGGCTGGCGCTGGCGCCCGGGTTCCACGCCCTGTTGCGAACGGCCACCTCGCGGGCCCGCCGCGTGCTGGCCGTGAGCCGGTTCACGGGTCGGGTCATCCGCACGGCCGTTCCCGGGGACGTTCCGGTGTCGCTGCTGCCGCCCGGGGTGGACACGGAGTGGTTCCGACCGGACGCGCCGGGGGCGGAGGAGGTCCGGGCCCGCCACGGCCTCTCCGAACGGCCCCTCGTGGTGTGCGTCTCCCGCCTGGTGCCCCGCAAGGGCCAGGACGTGCTGATCCGGGCCCTCCCCGCGATCCGCCGGCGCGAGCCGGACGCCGCGATGCTGATCGTGGGCGACGGCCCGGACGCCGCCCGCCTCCGGGCCCTGGCCGCCGACCACGGCCCCGGGGTGACGTTCGCCGGGCAGGTTCCCGACGCCGATCTCCCCGCGTACCACGCCGCCGCCGACGTGTTCGCGATGCCCTGCCGGTCGCGCCTGGGAGGCCTCGAGGTGGAGGGGTTCGGCATCGTGTTCCTGGAGGCCGCCGCGGCGGGGAGGCCCGTGGTGGCCGGGGACTCCGGAGGCGCCGCGGAGGCCGTGGCGGACGGCGAGACCGGCCTGGTGGTCGACGGTCGGAACCCCGGGACTGTGGCCGAGGCCGTCGCCGGGCTGCTGGCGACCCCGGCCCGGGCCGAGGCCATGGGGAAGGCCGGCCGGGCCCGCGTGGAGCGGCTGTTCACATGGCCTCGGCTCACGAACGGGCTGGCGCAGTGGCTGGCCGAGGCGTCACGATAGGGCCCACACGAACCCAGGAGGAAGCCATGCCGGGCGACACGATCACGAGGCGGTTCCACGACACGGCGGAGCGACAGGGCGACCGCGCCGCCCTGAAGTACCGGGACGGCGAGGACTGGGCGGAGATCTCGTGGACGGGCTACGCCGAGGCCGTCCGGGAGGTGGCCATGGGGCTCGCCGCGCTGGGGGTTCGCCCCGGGCAGGCCGTGGCGATCCTGTCCCGGAACCGGCCGGAGTGGCACATCGCCGACATCGGTGCCATGTGCGCAGGCGCGATCACCGTGCCCGTCTACACGACCAGCTCGCCCTCGCAGGTGGCCTACATCGCCGGGCACTCCGATGCCTCGGTGATCCTCGTGGAGAACGAGGAGCAGCTGCTGAAGGTGGAGAAGGAGCGCTCGGAGCTCCCCGCGCTCCGGCACGCCGTGGTGCTCGACGACTACCCGGAGTCGGCGGACGGGTTCGCGCTCTCGTTCGCCGTCCTCCGCGAGCGGGGCCGCGCGTACGACGCCGAGCACCCCGGCGAGTACGAGGAACGGTGGCAGGCCCCCTCGCCCGAGGACGTGGCCACGATCGTGTACACGTCCGGGACCACCGGGCCACCGAAGGGCGCGATGCTGACCCATTCGAACGCGGTGTGGACGGTGGGGTCGCTGCTGCAGGTGTTCGACGAGCCCTTCGGGACGGGCAGGCGGCTGTCGTTCCTCCCGCTCTCGCACATCGCGGAACGGGTCACCTCGCACATGTCCCAGGTGGTGAACGGCATCGAGACGTGGTTCGCGGAGTCGCTCGACACCGTCCTGCGGGACCTCCAGGCGTGCCGGCCGACGGTGTTCTTCGCGGTCCCCAGGGTATGGGAGAAGTTCTACGCCGGGATCCAGGCCCGGCTGGCCGGGCTGCCCGAGGAGCAGCGCCAGGCCGCGGAGGGCGCCGTGTACGTCTCCACCGCCGTGGTGGAGATGCGCCAGGCGGGCGACGAGCCCATCGAGGAGATGACCCACGGCCTGCACGAGGCGGAGGAGAAGATGTTCGGCCCCCTCCGGGCGGCGCTGGGCCTCGACCAGTGCACGTACTTCGTGTCGGGGGCCGCGCCGATCAACGCGGAGATCCTGAAGTTCTTCCACGCGGTGAACATGCCGATCGCGGAGGTGTACGGCCAGACCGAGGGCACCGGCCCCACCTCGCTCAACCCCCGGGACCGCATCAAGATCGGGACCGTGGGCCCGCCCATCCCTGGCGTGGAGGTCCGGATCGCCGAGGACGGGGAGATCCTGGTCCGGGGCGGGAACGTGTTCCCCGGGTACTTCAAGAACCCCGAGGCCACGGCGGAGATGCTCGCCGACGGGTGGATGCACACCGGCGACGTGGGCGAGCTGGACGAAGACGGCTACCTGAAGATCACCGACCGGAAGAAGGACCTCATCATCACGGCGTCGGGCAAGAACGTGGCCCCCCAGGAGCTGGAGAACGCGCTGAAGTACCACCCGCTGATCAGCCAGGCCGTGGTGATCGGGGACCGCCGTCCGTACCTGGTGGCGCTCATCACGCTGGACCAGGAGGCGCTGCCGAAGTTCGCCGCGGACCGGGGGATCGCCGAGACGGACCCGGCGGCGCTGGCCGAGCACGCGGAGGTCCAGGCCGCGGTGGCGGCCGCCGTGGCGTCGGTGAACGCGGAGTTCTCCCGGGCCGAGGGGATCAAGCGGTGGAAGGTCCTGTCCCGCGACTTCCTGATGGAGGCCGAGGAGATCACGCCCACCCTGAAGGTCCGCCGCCGGGCGATCGTCCAGAAGTTCGCGCCCGACATCGAGGACCTGTACTCCTGAGCGCGGTCTCGTTCGGCGGGGTCGTCGCGCGGCTGGCGGTCCGCGCGTGGGTCGCCGCGGCCACGCCGAGCCCCACCGGGACGGGCTCCGCCGCCTCCGCGGGGCGCGGGGCGGGGTTCTACGTGATCCTGGCCGTGCTCGCAGGGGCGCTCGTGTTCTCGGCGTGGAGGCTCAGGCGCGGGCGGTGAACGGCCGAAAACACAACGGAGGGCCCGAGCCGGTCCGCACCTGGGACCAGGGGTTCGTGGGTGCGTCGCCGGGACGGGTCTTCGAGGTGCTTCGGGAACCCGAGGGCTATCCGGCCTGGTGGCCGGGGGTCCGGCGGCTCGGCGACGGGCGGCTGCGGCTCCCCGGGATGCGGCCGGCGACGGTGACGGTGGACCGGGTGCGACCGGGGGTCGGGCTGTTCGTCCGGCTCTCCGGGGGGCCCGGCGGGCTCGAGGGGCACCTGGAGTGGTACCTCGAGCCGTTCGAGGAGGGCACGATGGTGAACGGGATCACGGATCTGGGGGCCGGGCGGCGATGGCCGCCCCGGAGAGTGCTGCGGATCCGGTCCGGGCTCCGGTCGGCCATGGTCGCGCTGAAGGAGATGCTGGAGTGAGCACCGACGCACGGATCCGATGTGACCAGTGCGGGGCCCTGGCCTCGCCCGGCGCCGAATGGTGCCAGCAGTGTTACGCGCGGCTGACCGGTGCCGCCGCGGCCTCACCGACCCCTGCCGGCCGGCACGCCGGGCCCCCGGCGGAGGTCCCGGCGCCGCCCATGCCGGTCGCCCCGCGGGCGCCCCGGAACCTCGACGGGATCCCCACGGTGATGGCCTCCACGGACGCCCATACCGGCGCCGGGGCTGACCTCGAACGTCCCGCGGAGCCCCACGGCCCGCAGAACCCGTCGACCCTCCTGGCCGCCCTGTGGGAGCTTCCGACCGTCCCCGGGCCCGACATCAGGAGGGACCTGCCCGTCCGCCCGGGCCACCATCCCGGGGCCGTGGAGGCCGGCGGCCCCGATCCCGCCGCCGAGCCGTCGAGCCCGGCGCCCGGGGGACCGTCCCCGAACGGGGACGGGACCACGTTCACCGACGGCCCGCCCACCGACCAGGCCCGCCCCAGTGCCACATGGCCCTGCGCCGTGTGCGGAAGGCCCAACGACCTGTCCCGGGACACGTGCTCCGTGTGCGGGGCGTCGTTCTCCAAGCTGTTCGAGCAGGAGGAGACGAGGCCCAAGGTGGCGCCGAACACGGCGGTGGCCCGGTCCCTGATGTTCCCCGGCCTGGGCCACGCCGCCGCCGGACGCAAGGCCGAGGGACTGGCCCGGGCCGTCCTGTTCCTGTGGTGCGCGGGCACCGCCCTGTTCCTGCTGACGAACCCGCCCGCGCGCGGGCTGGGGATCCTGCTGCCCATGGCCGTGGTCTTCGTGATGGGGGCGCTGGTCCTGTTTGCGGCCACCGCCCTGGACGCGTTCCGGCTGGCCTCCGGGGAGAAGCAGCTGCTGTCGTCCCGGAGCCTGCTGTACGGGACCGCGGGCCTCATGATGCTCTCGGTGGGGTCGCTGTTCCTGATGGTGACGCGGGCGGGCCACCTCCAGTAGCGGTCAGCGCTCCAGCGCCTCGAGCGCTCCGGGCAGCTCCGTGAGCCGTTCCACGACGGCGTCGGGGAGGACCGACGGATCCTCCTCCCGGCGGAACTCCCGGGTGAGCACGGCGCGCATCCCGGACCCCTGGGCCCCCCGGACGTCGTCCAGCAGGCGGTCGCCCACGAACACCGCCGCACCGGGATCCACCCCGAGCTTGCCCAGCGCGTCGGCGAAGATCGCTGGATCCGGCTTCCGGGTCCGGACCTCGCTCGAGAACGTGGTGGCGTCGAGCCGCTCCAGGATCCCCAGGGCCTCGAGGTCGGCCCGCATGAGGTGGGGGAGGAGGGCCACGTTCGACACCAGCCCCAGCGCGAGCCCGCGGTCCCGCAGCGCGTCGAGGACCCCCAGCGTCTCCCGCGACACCGTGATGGTCTTCGAGTACGCCGAGTGGTCCAGCGCCACGACGTGCCGGACCACGTCGGCGGGGACGGTGAGCCCGAGGGTCGCGGACAGCACCTCGTCGAACACGGCGACCAGGTCGAGCTCCTCCAGGCGCCGGGCCTCGTAGGACGCCGTGACGCGCCGGTCGATCTCCCCGGCCACCCGGTCGATGAGGTGGCCGACCTCCGGGGCCTGGATGTACAGCGCGGCCTCCACCCGGTCCCGGATCTGCTCGTAGGCCGCCATGAGGGCCTCCTCGGTCCGTCGGAAGTCCACCAGCGTGTGGCCGTAGTCGAACAGCACGGCCCGGACCGGTTCCGCCATGATGGCCCGAGCGTACCCCGCCGGGGTCGCCCGGCGAGGTGATGGACGAGGCCATGGAGGGAAAGCTCCGGGAGGAAACCCTGGCGAACGAGCCCGCGAGCGCGGGACGAGAGGAGGGGACGGTGGCGGAGCAGACCGAGGGGTCCATCACGATCGCGGCGTCGGCCGAGGACGTGATGGCCGTGATCGAGGATTTCGAGGCCTACCCCGAGTGGAACGACATCAAGACGGCCAAGATCGAGAAGAAGGACTCGTCCGGGCGGGCCAGCGAGGTGACCATGGAGGTGAAGGCCCCGTTCATCGGCGACGTCCGCTACACGCTGGCCTACAAGTACAGGGCCGACAACGGAGGAGTCTCCTGGACCTCGAAGGAGATCGAGGGCGGGATCAAGGACATCAAGGGCGAGTACGAGCTCGACGAGCTCGACGACGAGGAGACCAAGGTCACGTACCGGATGTCGATCGAGCTGAAGATGAAGGTCCCGGGGTTCGTCCGCAGGCAGGGCGAGAAGCAGATCGTCGACGGCGCCCTGAAGGGGCTGAAGAAGCGCGTCGAGGGCTGAACTGCCCCCCGCAGCGGCCGCCGGGGCGGTGGGGCGGACCGACCGCTAATCTAGGCGGCGATGCGCGTGCTGCTGTTCACCGGGAAGGGGGGCGTCGGCAAGACCACGGTCGCCGCCGCCACCGCCGTGTCCGCGGCCCGGGCGGGCAAGCGGGTGATGGTCATGAGCACGGACCCCGCGCACTCCCTGGCCGACTCGTTCGACGTGGAGATCGGCTCGAACAGGACCCAGCTCGAGGAGAACCTGTGGGCCCAGCAGATCGACGCCCAGCAGCGGCTGGAGTCGAACTGGCGCGACATCCAGGAGTACTTCATCGCGCTCATGAACTGGGCCGGGGTGGACACCATCCAGGCCGAGGAGCTCTCGGTGATCCCGGGGCTGGACGAGATCTTCAGCCTGATCGACGTGAAGCGGCACGTGGAGTCCGGCGCCTACGACCTGCTGGTGGTGGACTGCGCGCCCACCGCGGAGACCCTCCGGCTGCTGAGCCTCCCCGAGATCATGAACTGGTACATCGAACGGATCTTCCCCGTGGAGCGGCGCGTGGTGAAGACCCTCCGTCCACTGGTCACGAAGATCACCTCGCTCCCGATCGCGGACGACCGGTTCTTCGCGAGCGTGGAGAAGCTCCACCGCAACCTCGACGCTGTGCGGCGGATCCTCATCGACGAGCGGGTGTCGAGCGTCCGGCTGGTGGTGAACCCCGAGAAGATGGTGATCGCGGAGGCCCGGCGGACCTACACGTACCTGTCGCTGTTCGGGTATCGGTGCGACGCGGTGGTGGTGAACCGGATCATCCCGGACACCGTGACCGATCCCTACTTCGGCAAGTGGAAGGAGATCCAGGCCGAGCACCTGGCCACCGTCCACGAGTCGTTCGACCCCCTGCCGATCCTCACGGCGAGGCTGTTCGACCAGGAGATGGTGGGGGCGGAGCTCCTGTCCCGGATGGCCGCCGAGGTGTACGGGGAGCTGGACGTCACCGAGATCCTGCACGTCGAGGAGCCCATCCGGGTCCGCAAGCGGGGCCAGGCCTACGTGCTGTCGTTGCGCCTGCCGTTCGCCTCCCGGGACGACCTCGACATGCACCGGCGCGGCGACGAGCTGTTCGTGAAGGTGGGGGCGTACAAGCGGAACCTGATCCTGCCGCAGACGCTTCAGCGCCTGACGATCAGGGACGCGGCCTTCGTCGAGGACCGACTCGAGATCCGGTTCGTCCGCGAGCCGCGGCCCGCTGCCCAGGCGGCGTTGCGGTGACCCGGGGCCTGCCGAGCACCGACCACTCGAATCGAAGGGGGCTGATCCATGGCTGAGGCGAGGACCGGCTCGGGCTCGGGGAAGTCCGGGTCCCGCCGTCCCCGCGAGACGGACGCATCCCGGGCGGATGGCGCGCCGGGCGCGGGTGGGCAGGAGCAGGGCGGCGGGGCTCCCCGCACGGGGATGCCCGTGTGCCCGGTGGCCTTCTGCCCCGTGGGCATGGCGCTGACGTTCGCCGAGGCCGCCCGCCCCGAGGTGGTCCAGCACCTGATGGCCGCCGGACACGAGCTGCTGCTCGCCGTGAAGGCCGTCATCGACGCCCGGGCCGAGGCCGTGGGCGGCGAATCCGGGCTGGAGAGGATCACGATCAGGTGAGACGCGTGCCGGTCCGCGCCCGACGGAACCGGCGACATGGAGGCGACCGTGGCTGACCTGGACCGGACGTTCCTCCGCGAGCTGGCCCACTGGGAGCCCGACGGAGTGCCCGTGACCACCGTCTACCTCGGGGTGGACGGGCGGTCCATGCCCCGCAAGCAGGACTACGAGCTCCGGCTGGAGGACCTCCTGCGCCGGGTCCGGGACCAGGCCGCCGCGCTGGCCCCCGGGGCCCGGCGGTCCGTGGAACGCGACGCCGGGCGGGCCCGGGAGTTCGTCCGGGAGAGCTTCGTCCGGGCCGGCCACCGCGGCCTCGCGGTGTTCTCCGCGTTCGGCGCCGGCCTGTGGGAGACGGTGGCGGTGTCCCGGCCGGTGCCGAACCGGGCGGTGGTGGCCCCCCACCCCGACCTGGCCCCGCTGGACTGGCTCCTGCACGCCTACGAATCGTTCTGCACCGTCCTCGTGGACTCGGCCAGGGCCCGGTTCTTCCTGGCCGAGCTGGGCCGGATCGAGGAGCGCAGCGACCTCGACGAGGAGCACGTGCGCCGCCACGACCAGGGGGGGTGGGCCCAGGCCCGGCTCCAGCGGCACGCCGACGACCTCCGCCGCAAGCACCTCCGGCGGACTGCCGAGGCCCTGTTCGAGTTCTCGCAGCGGCGCCCGTTCGACCACCTGATCCTCGCCGGGCCGGAGGAGGTCGTGACGGAGTTCGAACGGGAGCTCCATCACTATCTCCTGCCCAAGGTCCGGGACCGGGTCTCCCTTCCGGTGACCGCGACGGCGAACGAGGTCCTGCAGCGGAGCCTGGCGCTGGAGGAGGAGATGGTGGCGGCGCGGCAGAGCCGCGTGGTCGAGCGGCTGGCGGCCGAGGGACCCGGCGGCGGCGCGGTCTCCGGGCTCACGGCGACGCTGACCGCGCTCTCGGATGGACGGGCCGAGACCCTCGTGGTGGCGGACGGGCTCGCTGAGCCGGGGGTGGAGTGCCCCGAGTGCGGAGGGCTGGGCGAATGGGGCGAGGCCTGCCGGACATGCGGTGCGCCCACCCGGCGGATCCCCGACGTGGTGGAGGCGGCGGTGGCCCGGGCGTTCCGCTCGGGATGCCGGGTGGAGATGGTGGCCGGAGACCGCGCCGTGGCCGTGCCTCGCGGGATCGGCGCCATCCTTCGGTTCTAGGCGCATTCGGATGGCGGGTGGAGGGGAGGCCGTGGCGGGGTTCGGGGCCGAAGCGGGGTCGGGGGCCGTGGAGGCTGTCGGGCTCGACATCGGCGGGACGAAGATCGCCGGTTTCCGGGTCACGGCGGACGGTGTGATCCTGCAGCGCGTGGTGGCCCCCACTCCCGCCGGGGACGACCGGGTGGTGTTCTCGGCGGTGGAGGCGGTGGCCCGGCAGGTGGTGGGGGGGCGGGCCGCGGCCATCGGGGTGGGTGTGGCCGGGATCGTGGAGTTCGCGGCGGGGGTCGTGCGGTACGGCCCGAACCTCCCGTTCCGGGACCTGCCGCTGCGCGACTGGCTGTCCCGGAGCACCGGCCTGCCCTGCCTGGTCGACAACGACGCGAACGTCGCCGGGTGGGGCGAGTTCCGGCTGGGGGCGGGGCGGGGGAGCGCACACATGCTCCTGGTCACGGTGGGGACGGGGATCGGCGGGGCCATCGTGGATGGGGGACGTCTGTTCCGGGGCGCGCACGGGTTCGCCGCGGAGATCGGGCACATCATCGTGGAGCCGGGCGGGCCGCTGTGCGGGTGCGGCAACGAGGGGTGCTGGGAGCAGGTGGCGTCGGGCCGGGCCATCGGCCGGCTGGGCCGGGAGGCGGCGGGCCGGGAGCCCGGCTCCCTGCTGGTGGAGTTCGCCGATGGTGATCCGTCGATGGTGACCGGCCCGGTGGTCACCGCGGCGGCGAAGCAGGGGGACCTCACGGCGATCGCGGTGCTGGCCGAGGTGGGACGGCGCCTCGGGGAGGGCATCGCCGGGCTGGTGAACGTGCTCGACCCCGAGGTGGTGGTGGTGGGGGGCGGCGCCATCGACGCCGGGGACCTCCTCCTGGAGCCGGCGAGGGAGGCCTACCGTCGCGCGGTGGAGGCCCCGGAGTCCCGGCCGGACGTCCCCATCGTGGCGGCCAGCCTGGGGAACGACGCCGGCGCGGTGGGGGCCGCGCTCCTGTCCATGGAGGAGCCCGTCGTGGGGGGACCGTGACGCGGCCCCGGCTCGGGGTCGTGCTGCCGATGTTCTCCGGCCGCCCGGAGCGCGTGATCGAGGTGGCCCGCCGGGCCGAGGAGCTCGGCTACGCCGGCGTGTTCGCGTTCGACCACTTCTTCCCGCCGGGAGCCCCGCCGGACCGCCCGTCCCTCGAGGGCTTCACGACCCTGGCGGCCGTGGGGGCGGTCACCGAACGCGTCCGGGTCGGGACCCTGGTGGCCAGGGCCCAGCTCCGACCGGCCGGCCTGGTGGCGAAGATGGCCGCCGGGATCGACGAGCTCACCGGGGGGCGGATGATCCTGGGGATCGGCACCGGGGACCCCATCGACGAGCCCGAGCACCGGGCGTTCGGCATCCCGACGCTGTCGAAGCCCGAGCGCCGGGCCCATCTGGCGGAGACGGTGGCCGCGGTGAAGGCCCTCCTGCGCGGGGAGCCGTGGGAGGGGGGCGACCACGTTCCCCCGGTGGCCGGCCCGCTGCTGCCGCCCCCGGCCACCCCCGGCGGGCCGCCGGTGTGGGTGGGGGCGCAGTCCGACGAGGTGGTCCGCCTGGCCGGGTCGGTGGCCGACGGATGGAACGGCTGGGGCCTGGACCCGGTCCCGTTCGCCCGCAAGGCCCGGCTGCTGGCCGAGGAGGCCGGTGCGGCGGGGCGGGAGGCCGAGGCCACGTGGGCGGGGATCGCGCTGGTGGGGGAGGACGAGACCGAGACCGATCGCCTTCTGGCCGCCCGGCGGGAGCGGGGGATGGTCGAGGAGGGTGTGTGGGTGGGGAGCGCCGCCCGGTTCGCCGGGCACCTCGACGCGCTGGGTGAGGCCGGCGCCACCTGGGCCATCGTGGTCCCCGCCGGGCCCGCCGACCGGCTGGAGGTCGTGGCCGGGGCCGCCGGCCTCGCCTGAGGCCCTGGGTTTTCGGGCCGGGCGGATCGCCCTATCCGGGGAGAAAGACCCTGAACGACGCGCCGCCGCCGTCGCGCTCCTCGACCCAGGCCCGCCCGCCGTGGAGCTGGGCGAATCGCGCCACGAGCGAGAGCCCCACGCCGACCCCGGGTGAGTGGGATGGCGCGGCCGGTCCTCGCCGGAACGGCTCGAACACCTCGTCCCGGAGCTCCTCGGGCACCCCTGGGCCGTCGTCCTCGACCGTGAGGAGACCTCCGCCGCTCGCCGGCTCCACCAGGACCCACACCCGCGTCCCTCCGGGGGTGTGGCGGACGGCGTTCGCGACCAGGTTCTCGACGATCCGCTCCACCTTCGCCGGGTCGATGGAGAGCTCCAGGGGCTCGCCCCGGATCTCGACCGTCCGCTGCGCCGCGAGGTCGGATTCGCGGACCACCCGGCGGACCAGGGCGCCGAGGTCGGTGGGATGCCGGGCCGGCTCCAGGATCCCCCGGTCCAGGCGGTCGAGGTCGAGGAGGTCGGTGAGCAGCCGGTCCAGCTTGCGGGCGTTCACGGCGATGCGGACGGCGATGTCCCGCGACTCGTCCACGGAGAGGTCGAGGTCCGCGCGGGCCAGGGTCAGGGCGAACCCCAGCACGGCGGCGAGGGGCGTTCGCAGCTCGTGCGAGACCGCGTGCAGGAACGTGTTCTTCATCTCGTCGAGCGCCCGGAGGCGGTCGCCGGCCTTCCGCTCCACCTCCAGCGCTCGCTGCAGGTCGTGCTCGCTGCGCATGCGCTCGGTGATGTCGATCATCACGCCCTGCCAGAATCGGCCCCGGCCGGCCTCGTCACGCAGGAGCACGGCGTCGTTGCGGATCCACACGGTCCGGCCGTCCCCGGCCACGACCCGGTACTCGGCGCTGAACGGCTCCTCGGTGTGCTCGTGCAGCATGGCCTGGGCCAGGACCCTGGCCCGATCGCCGGCGTGCAGCATCCGCCGCCACAGTTCCCGGTCCGACAGGCACTCCTCGGGGGTGTACTCGAACACCCGCTCCACCTGGGGGCTCACGTACAGCACCCGTCCGAGCTCGCCGCGCTCCAGGATGTACGTGACCATCGGGATCGTCTCCACGAGGGTCCGGTACCGGCTCTCGGCGTCCCGAAGGCGTCGCTCCACCGCCTTGCGCCCGGTGATGTCGCGCACCACGATCTGCCCGGCGGGGCGGCCCCGGTAGGTGAGCGGGATGCCGGCCACCTCCACGTCGACCTCGGTGCCGTCGAGACGGATGAACCGCTGCTCCAGGGGAGGCTGGCGCTGGCCGCGCTCCTCGCCCCTGACCCGGCCCCTCACGACCTCGTGGTGGTCCGGGTGCACGACCTCCAGGATGGG